>Ga0334893_1001650_pt1 | contig 20076 bp, 21 predicted proteins | sample GraSluR3_MG_5_FD_207218 | JGI IMG/M metagenome (GOLD analysis project Ga0334893, IMG submission 207218) | Sludge microbial communities from methane-producing bioreactor in Wageningen University, Netherlands - Granular Sludge_09_05-R3 | ecosystem: Engineered > Bioreactor > Anaerobic >...
GCTATAGGCTTTACATTTACACTCTACAAGAAGTCAAAAAGCAATCCTAAAATTAAGATTCCTAAATAAATTATAAGATTTTTGTTAAGAAAAATATATTTGACTTCATAAAAACTACCCGTACGGGTAGTTTTTATTGTAACTTACATTAGGATTCCGTGTTCTAGTAGTAAAGGTTGGTAAATTAAGATAATTAATGTATAATATATGAGTTGATACCAATTATATTAATAATATAGGAGTAATATAATGGACTATAAGAAAATAGGTATAATGGGTGGAACTTTTGATCCTATTCATAATGGGCACTTGTTTATAGCTGAAAAAGTAAGGATAAAATATAATCTTGATATGGTTATATTTATACCGTCAGGAAAGCCACCCCATAAAGAATATATGAGAATTTCAGATTCCATTCACAGATATAATATGGTTAATTTAGCTATTGCTAGTAATGAATATTTCTTTTCATCTTTAATTGAAATTGATAGAAAAGGAGATACATATACAATTGACACTTTAAAAGAGCTAAAACGTTTATATGTTAATTGTAAGTTGTATTTTATAGTAGGATATGACACTATAGAAACAATTCATACTTGGAAGAATTATGATGAATTATCTAAATATACTAATTTTGTTGTAGTTTCTAGAAAAACGCAAGGTTCTGGCAAACTTAATAATTTGAATTCTAACTTTCTTGAAAAAGTAGATTTTTTTGAAACTCCTGCAATTGATATTTCGTCGACAGAAATTAGACAATATATTTATGATAATAAAAGTATAACGTATATGGTTGATTATTTAGTAGAAAGTTATATACATAAACATAATCTTTATAAAACAAGGTGAATTATGAATAAAATATTAAAAGAATTAGAAAAAAAATTAAGTAAAAAAAGATTTGAGCATATACAAGGAGTAATTGAATCAGCTGAATATTTATCTGAAAAGTTTTTAGTTCCTAAGAAAAAAGCAAAAATAGCAGCTTTATTTCATGATTATTCTAAAGAAATGACTAGAAAAGAAATGATAGATTATTCTAAAATGAACTCACTTGTTTTTGACGAGATTGAATATGGAAATAAGGAATTGATGCATGGTAAAATAGCAAAACATATAGCACAATCACAATTTCTTATTAGTGATCTAGACATATTAAATGCTATTGAATTTCATACTACAGGTAGGAATAAAATGAGTGAACTTGAAAGAATTATTTGTTTGGCTGATTATATAGAGAAAAATAGAAATTATCCAGGAGTAGATGAAATAAGAAGATTGTCAGAGATAGATTATAATTTAGCTTTATTAAAAGCTTTTGATGGCACGATAATATATTTAATTAGCAAAAATGAAACTATACATATTAGAACAATTGAAGCTAGAAATTATCTTTTAAAGATTCTAAGCGAGAAAGGAGCCTGATATGAAACATTTTTTTAAAATCTTTATAAGTTTTTTTATGATTTTCACTTTAACATTCGGGGCTGGATTCTACTTTTATTTTGAAAAAGATGAAGTTGAGAAAACTGTAGAAACAATTGAAAAAACTGAAGAATTAGACACTAAAATAAAAAAAGAAAGAATTAACATTCTTATGTTGGGGATAGATGCATTAAATGGTAAGTATGAAGCTAATACATCAAGAACCGATACAATGATGTTATTAAGTATTGAGCCTAAAACTAACACAGCTTTTATTTTATCTATACCAAGAGACAGTAGAGTAAAAATAAGGGGAAGGCAAGGAATGGACAAGATTAATCATGCTCATGCTTACGGTGGCGTTGATTTAGCTCTTAAAACAACTAAAGATTTATTACAAATCCCAATTCATCATTATGTGAGAGTTGATTATCAAGCTCTTTTTAAAACTATTGATGATATCGGTGGAGTGGAGATTGATGTGCCGATGAATATGAAATATTCTGATCCATATGCTACTCCACCGCTTAAAATTGATTTAAAAAAAGGAAGGCAGATTTTAGATGGCCAAAAATCAATGGAATATTTACGTTTTAGAAAAGGTTATGCAAATCAAGATTTAGGAAGGATTAATGCTCAACAAGAATTCATTCAGGCTGTAATAGAAAAAGTAATGTCTCCAGCATCTATTATGAGAGTTCCTCAGTATATAGAAACTTTATTTATGTACGTAGATACTGATATGAGTAAAAAAGACATGTTAGACTTAGCTAAGGATGGTTTGAAAATAAAACCGGCAGAGATTCAAAAGGCTGTTGTTCCCGGTGATTCTGCTACAATTAGTGGTATTTCTTATTATAAGATAGATGAAGACGCATTAAAAGCTGATTTAGAGTTTTTAATGTCAGGGAATTATCCTGAAATTTTAAAAGAAAATAGTATTAATATTAAAAATGATTTAGAAAAAGTATCAGTTACTAATTCATCCTTAACTAATAATAAGAATGCTCAAATAGTTATTTTGAATGGTTCAGGTAAAAATGGAGTTGCTACTAGGGCATCAGATCTTTTGAAAATAGAAAATGTATTTGTTTATAAGACTGGAAATGCAGACAATTTTTCCTATGATGAAACTATTATTTATTATAAGGAAAATAAAATATTAGCTAGTTCTATAAAAAAAATTTTAGGTAAAGGAAAAGTTGTTAAAGAAACAAAACAGTATCAAAATGGAGAAGCAGACATATTAATTGTTGTAGGAAAAGATTTTTAGAGGAGGAATTATATGATTATTGAAGAGGGAATAAAACTAGTTTATAAAGCAATTGATGATAAGCAAGGCGAAGATATAAAAATATTAAAAATTGGTAATATTTCATCGCTTGCAGATTATTTTATTATTACAAGTGCATCAAATGAAAGACAAGTTAAATCAATAACTGATAATATTGAAAAGGAACTTGAAGAGCATGATATTTTCGTAAGAGCTAAAGAAGGAACTTCTAGCTCGAACTGGATACTTTTAGATTATGGAGATTACATTATACATGTATTTAAGTCAGAAGATAGAAAATTTTATAATTTGGAGCGCCTATGGAAAGATGCTGAAGAAATAGATTTAGAAAAATTATAAAAGAAAATTTAATAGAGGTGTGTATATGAAGAAAATTAGTGTTTTTGATATAATTGGACCGATAATGATAGGACCTTCTAGCTCCCATACTGCAGGAGCTTTAAGAATTTCTTTGATTGCATATAAAATATTCAAAGGGAAAATAAATGAAGTGAAGTTTACTCTTTTTGGTTCATTTGCTAAGACTTATAAAGGGCATGGAACTGATAGAGCCTTACTAGGTGGAATAATGGGTTTTGATACTGACGATGACAGAATTAGAAATTCATTTGAAGTAGCGGATAATAATAATTTGAAATATTCCTTCGTTGAAGGAGAAACTACACCTGAGATGCATCCAAATACAGTTAGAATTGATATTCTAGGTGAGGATTCTTCTATGAGTTTAGTTGGAGAATCAATTGGAGGAGGTAGTGTATTAGTAAGACAGATAAATGGTATAGATGTTAAATTTACTGGAGAATATACTACTATAATGGTTCAACAAATTGATAAGCCAGGAGTAGTTGCTCATATAACAAAAGTTTTAAGTGAAAATAATATTAACATTGCTTTTATGAGTTTGTTCAGAGAATCTTTGGGAGAGAAAGCTTTTACTATGCTCGAAATTGATGAAAAGGTATCTGAAGGTATATTGCTTAAATTGAAGGAACATGAGTATATAATTGATACTTTTTTAATTTCTATATAATTAAGGATTTTTTACAGAGGAGAGATTGTATGAAATTTAATAATGGAAAAGAATTATTGGATTTATGTAAAGACGATCTAATGATTTCAGATATTATGATAAAGTTAGAGATGAATAATTATGATAAAAAAGAAGATGAAGTCATAACTCAAATGCATAAATCCTATATTATAATGAAAAATGCCGTTCATAAATCTTTAACAGAAGATATTAAATCAATGGGTGGATTAATTGGCGGTGAAGCAAAAAAACTTTTAAGACAAATTGAAAACAAAAAAAATATAAGTGGATTAACAACATCAAAAGCTATGGCTTATGCTATGGGGGTATTGGAGGTTAATGCTTCTATGGGACTTATAGTTGCAGCTCCAACTGCTGGTTCGTGTGGGATTATACCAGGTGTTTTAACTGCAATTCAAGAAGCACATGAATTTACAGATGAAGAAATGACAAAAGCATTGTTTACAGCTGCTGGAGTAGGAATGATTGTAACTATGAATGCAACTGTTGCTGGTGCTGAAGGTGGTTGTCAAGCAGAAACTGGCAGCGCAGCTGCTATGGCATCTGCCGCTGTATGTGAACTTATGGGAGGGACACCCAAGCAGTGTCTAGATGCAGCTGCAATATGTATGAAAAATATTATGGGATTAATATGTGATCCTATAGCTGGGTTGGTGGAAGCTCCTTGCCAAAAAAGAAATGCTATCGGTGCTACAAATGCTTTAATTAGTGCTGAAATGACATTAGCTGGAATAGATAGCATTATTCCTTTCGATGAAGTTGTTGAGTCTATGTATAAAGTAGGTAGAAGCATGCCTGTAGAACTTAGGGAAACTGCTCTAGGAGGAGTAGCTGCAACTGCTACTGGTTGTAATTTATGTTCAAAAATTTATAACTAAAAATAAAAACACTTCTAATATTAGAAGTGTTTTTATTTTTAGTTATAAATTTACTTTTTCGTAGTCATGAGAATATTTTTGAACTTTCTCTAAAACATCTTTGTCATAGATGCTAGCAGAAATCAAAATTTCAAACTCATGTTTTTTAGATAGTTTATCAATGCCGTCAATAAATGATATGAGGTCAGAAGATAATGGATTAATTATCTTATCTAGGCCATCGATATAGATTTTTTCTATATCATAATTTTCACTAACTAGTCCACAAATAAAACCATAAATTGAAGAAAAACTATCAAGATTAAAATCTTGGGTGGAGATAAATCGAATATCTCGATGAAGTTGATGCATGTGTTTGCTACTTGATTCAATATAAACTAATTCGCCTTTTACTAACTCAACTGATTCATTTGCCATTTGAATCATTGCTTTTGTCTTTCCACTACCAGCCTCACCGATTAATAATTTTACCATTGGAATTACCTCCTTGTAAAATTGGTTAAATTTTTAAAATATTGTGCTTATATATATTAAACCAAAAAAACAAAGAAAATAAAAGAGTTAATATAATTTACGGTAAGTTTTTCTTTTTAATCTTTTTTTTCTTTTACAATAAACACGATATCTGATGTATAAAAAGATAAAAAATAAAAAAGAAATAAATATTAATAAATATTTTAATAATATAGTAAAATTAGCCGAGATAACATTAAATATATAATTAAAATTAAATATAGATTCCACATTACCTAAAGCAAATAAAGTTAGTTCTTTTGTTGAAGTCTCGTTTGCGATAATAAGTTTTCCAACAATATCACCTTTTTGTATAGGAAGTTTAAGTTCGTTTAAAATAACTTTTGTATTATAAATTGGTAATTTTGTTTTTAAGTATGGAACTATAAAATTATCTTTTGTTCCGTATTTCAAATTACCTTGGACAGTATACTTAAAAGTTTGTGTACCTATTACAGTATCTTTTTGAATTAAAGTTTTCTTTTTAAAATTATCAAAACCATAATCTAATAAAATCCTGGAATCTCTATATACTTCAAAACCTGTAGCTTTAAAAACAACAGATATTACTCGTATGTTATTTTTTTCTCCACTTGATACTAAACAATTTCCAGCTTCTTTAGTGGTTCCTGTTTTAATGCCATCTACAACACTATATTTTATAGGTATATATTCATTATTATATATTATGTTACTTTGTGACCATAAAAATCTATTAGTATTTCTGAAATATCTTTTTTCAGGAGTCTGAGGAGTTTCATCTAAAGTCACATTAACTTGTGATACTAATTCTCTAAAAATATTATTTTTCATAGCTTCTCTTGCAATTAGTGCCATATCATAAGCACTAATCTTGTGATTTTCGTCGTGTAAACCATTTGGGTTTACAAAATTTGTATTTTGACAACCTATTTCTTTTGCTCTTTGGTTCATTAATATAGCGAAATTTTCAGTGTCTCCTGATATTGTTTTAGCCAAAAGTACCGCTGCATCATTAGCAGATTTTACTAATAATGCATTTAAAAGATCTTTAACAGAAAATATTTCACCAGGTAAAAGATACATTGCACTTCCTTCAGCAGGTCCAAAATCTTCTGGGACAGTGATTTTATCTTCTAAATCAAGATGCTCTAATGTTAATATAGCTGTCATAATTTTTGTTGTTGAAGCAGGATACATTGGTAAGTTACTATTTTTTTCGTATAATACTTCTCCGCTTTCAATTTCTATTAATATAGCTGCTTCTGCAGATATATCTGGTTCTATGGAAGAAGCATAAATAGAATTAATAAAAAAATTAAAAAACATGATAATAATAATTAAGTAAATAAAATGATGTTTAGTTCTCATTAAGTACCTCCAATAACAATTACTAGAAATTAGTATAACATAATATGATATTTTCGTTCTAGAACAGGAATAAAAAAATAAAAAAATTAGAGGAATTTTTAATTAAATGAAGAAATTTTATATAATATAAATAATTTAAAAGGAGAATGCTTTATGAAGAACAATAAAAAAATTATTTTTAGTGTAATTATTATTACTTCGATTATGGTTTTTATATTGATAATTAATTTTAACTTGAGTAATAGAGAATATATAGTAGAAACTAATGATTTACTTCAAGAAGACAAGGTGATAAATTCTGAAACATCAGAGAATATATTCGACTCAGATACGGCAGAATCTGTAACTGTTTATATAAGTGGAGAGGTTTTAGATCAAAAAGTTGTTAAAGTAGAACAAGGAAAAAGGCTTATAGATGCAGTCGAACTTTGTGGAGGATTTACAGATAAGGCAGATTTGAATTTAGTAAATCTTGCTTTAGTATTGGAAGAAGAAGGGCATTATATTATTCCAAAAATAGGCGAAAATTATACTCAGGCTACTTCGGATTCAAAGCAAACAAATACATCATCAGAACTTGTTAATATAAATACTGCTGATATAAATATTCTTAAAACTCTTCCTGGTGTCGGAGATATTTTAGCACAAAGGATACTTGAAAAAAGAGAATTATTAGGTAAGTTTGAATCAATAGAACAACTTAGGGATGTATCAGGAATAGGAGATAAAAAATATTCTGATATAAAAGATAAAGTAATAATTAAGTAGGTTTTATTTTTTAATAATTAATATTATATGCTTAAGATTAAAAAACTGGGTATATAGATTGTAATTAAAGAATTTAACTAGTAAATATTTATAGAAAGGAAGTTTAACATGAATAAAAGACAAGATATTGTAACTATGAAAAAAAAACCAATAACTCTTTTGGGTAATGAAGTAAAAATTGGTGATATAGCTCCTGATTTTACTGTACTAGATAACAATCTAAATCCATATGTTTTTAGTAATGAGCTAGCGTCTGTAAAAATCATAAGCGTGGTTCCGTCATTAGATACTTCTGTGTGTGAGTTTCAAACAACTCATTTTAATGAAAAAGCTTCTGAAATAGATGATGTAAAAATAATTACAATTAGTGTTGATTTGCCTTTTGCACAAAAAAGATTTTGCGTAGGGAAAGGAATTGATAAAGTAAAAGTTTATTCAGACCATAAAGATTTATCTTTTGGTTTGAATTATGGATTTGTTATGGAAGAGCTTAGATTATTAGCTAGAGGTATAGTGATAATAGATGAAAATAATAAGGTGACTTATGTTGAGTATGTTAGTGAAGCAACGGATCATCCTGACTATGAAAAAGCAATTGAAGAAGCAAAAAAATTGATATAAAATAATAACACCCTATTTAATAGGGTGTTATTTTATGTATATTTTATGATATATTATTAAAGTATAACATTGAATATTTTATAGGAAAGTGAGAATAGAATGAAAAATATAAAATTAACTCAATTAACAAAATCAGCTGGTTGAGCAGCTAAAATAGGGCCAAAGGATTTGGCCAAAGCTTTAGAAAAAATTCCGCAACAATATCACGAAAACTTAATTGTAGGATATGAACATTCTGATGATGCAGCTGTGTATAGAATAGACAAGGATAAAGCATTAATACAAACATTAGATTTTTTTACTCCTGTAGTTGATGATCCATTTATTTTTGGAAGTATTGCTGCAGCGAATTCTTTATCGGATATTTATGCTATGGGAGGAAAACCTATTTTGGCTATGAATATTGTTTGTTTCCCTAATTGTTTAGATATGGAAATTTTAGGAGAAATTTTAAGAGGTGGGTATGAAAAAGTAGCTGAATCAGGTGCGATATTAGTCGGTGGACATTCTGTTGAGGATGATGAACCTAAATATGGGCTTTCTGTGACAGGAATTACAAACCCTGAAAATGTCTTAACAAATGCAGGAGCAAAAGAGGGAGATATATTAATTTTAACAAAACCTCTAGGAAGTGGAATTTTAAATACAGCAATAAAAGGCGAAATAATTGAAAAAAAACATTACGATGAAGTTGTAAAGACAATGAGTAAACTAAATATGTATGCAGCTATTCCTTTTAATAGTTTAAACATAAATGCAGTAACAGATATAACTGGTTTTGGATTGATTGGACATTTAGTAGAAATGGCTAAAGGTTCAAACACTACAATGGTTATAAACACAAAATCAGTTCCTTTTATTGACGGAGCGATTTATTATGCGAATATGGGGATTATTCCTGCGGGTATGTATGGTAACAGAGAATACTTTGAAGATGATGTAAAATATATTGATACTAGTTATAAAAATTCTCCAAATTGCGATGTTTTATATGACCCTCAAACATCAGGAGGTTTGTTGATTAGCCTTCCTGAGAGTCAAGCGTTAGAATATTTAAAAATAATTAATTCTACACAAGATATAAAGTGTGAGATTATAGGTAGAGTTGAAAAAAAGAAAGATAAATATATAATACTGGAGTAGAAACTATGAAGAATAATTTTGAAAAAAATGATTTAATGAGAAGTTTACCATCTATAGATAAGTTACTTCAAAGCTCTGTGGCGAAAGAAAGTATAAAAGAGAATGGGCATAATCAAACTGTTATCATAGTTAGAAACCTATTATCTAAGTTACGAGAGAGAATTTTAAATAGTGATATTAAAGATATAGAAGAACTTGATTTTGATAATATTATAAAACGACTAAGAAACATTATCAAAACTTACAATAATAAAAAATTACAAAAAACTATAAATGCTACAGGAGTAGTTTTACACACAAATTTAGGAAGAGCACCTTTATCAAAATCTGTGACGAGGCCTGCTCTTGATACTATAGAAAATTATTCTAATTTAGAGTTTGATATAGAAACTGGGAAAAGAGGTTCTAGACATGATTATCTCAAGGATCTATTGTGTAGATTGACTGGTGCGGAAGATGCAGTTGTCGTAAACAATAATGCAGCAGCTGTTTTATTGATATTATCGACTTTTGCTAAAAATAAAGAAGTAATTATTTCAAGGGGTGAACTTGTTGAGATAGGTGGCTCGTTCAGAGTACCGGCGGTGATGGAAGAAAGTGGTAGCAAGCTTGTAGAAGTTGGAACAACAAATAAAACACACGCTTATGATTATGAAAATGCAATAACAGAAAATACAGCTTTACTTATGAAAATTCATACGAGTAACTTTAAAATAATGGGTTTTACACAAAATCTAGATATTAGGCAAATTAAAGAAATTGGTGAAAAACACAACATTCCTGTAGTTGAGGATATTGGAAGTGGAGTTTTAGTTGACCTTAGAAGAATAAATTTACCATATGAACCTACTGTTCAAGATTCAATTGCTCAAGGGGCAGATATTGTTTCCTTTAGTGGGGATAAATTATTAGGGGGTCCTCAAGCAGGAATTATAGTAGGAAAAAAAGAATATATACAGAAAATCAAAAAAAATCAATTGTTAAGAGCTTTAAGAATCGATAAAGTAATGATATCACTTTTATATCATACTTTACTGCAATATGATAAGGATGAAATACCATATGAATCAATTCCTATTTTAGAAATGATGTCAAAAAGTGTTCCTGAAATTAAGGAAAAAGCAAAAGAACTGTATAATTTGCTATCATATGGTTTTGAAGATCAAAATATAGTTGAGATAATATTAGATAAATCTAAATCTCAAGTTGGAGGAGGGTCTCTTCCTAATGAGTATATTGATAGTTATGCTGTATTTATAAAACCAAAAAAAATAAGTGTGGTTACTTTAGAAGAAAAATTAAGAAAAGGTGATTATCATATCATATCTAGAATCCAAAATGACACTTTAATTTTAGATGCAAGAACTATATATAGAGATGATTTTGATAAAATATCTTTGGCTTTAAAGAAAATATTGTTACAAGAGGGATAATTATGAATAACATAATAATAGGAACTGCAGGACATATAGATCATGGAAAAACTACATTAATAAAAGCGTTGACTGGTATAGATACTGATAGATTAAAAGAAGAGAAAAAAAGAGGAATATCTATAGACCTTGGGTTCACAAGCTTTAAGATAAATTCAAATAAAACAGCAGGTATAATCGACGTACCTGGACATGAGAAATTTCTAAAAAACATGCTAGCCGGTGTTGCAGGCATGGATATTATTTTATTGGTTGTTTCTGCTGAAGAGGGAGTTATGCCTCAAACAAAAGAACATTTAGATATTTTAAATTTAATAGGAATAAAAAAAGGGATTATAGTTATAACCAAATCTGATAAAGTTGATGAAGATTTTTTGGAAATGGTAAAAGAAGATATAAAAAATTATACTAAATCAACTTTTTTGGAGAATGCTGAGATAGTTTCAGTAGACTCACTATCAAAAAGAGGGATTGATTTATTAATTAATAAAATTGATAAATTAACTGAAGAATTTGAAACTAAGAATTTAAGTATTGCACCTAGACTTTTTGTAGATAGAATATTTTCTATAAAAGGCTTCGGGAGTGTTGTGACAGGAACGTTAATAGAAGGAATCTTAAAAGTTGATGATGTAGTTTATTTATATCCTAAAAGAATTGAATCTAGAGTTAGAGGATTACAGGTTCATTCTAAAAAAACAGACTTGGGATATGCAGGGCAAAGAGTTGCTGTTAATTTAAGTAATATTTCTTTAGATGAAGTACAACGAGGAGATATATTATCTACAAATCCAAATCTTTCTACATCTATGATGATAGATGCCAAGATTACTATTCTAAAAAATATAACTAAAAACCTAGAACATTGGGATAGAGTAAGAGTATATCATGGTGCTAGAGAAATTTTTGCTAGGGCAGTACCTTTAGAGTCGGATATTCTTAAAAAAGGACAAACTGGTTATGTACAGCTAAGATTAGAAGAAGAAATTGCGTGTAAAGAAAAAGATCATATAATTCTTAGACTTTATTCTCCTCTTGAAACTATAGGAGGAGGAGTTGTCCTTGATTCGAATCCTGAAAAACATACTGTTAATTCACCAGATATAATCAGAAAACTAAGTCTAAAAGAAAAAGCAAAACTTTCAGATAGAATTATTGAGGTAATACAAAAAAGTACATCTTTAGTAAATAAAGAGACTTTGATAAAAACTTTATTGGAAGAAACAGTAACACTTGATGAAGAACTAGATGATATGATTGAGAAAAAGATGCTTATTCCTATAAATAATTATTATATTGATTCAATTGGATTTGATAATATTTTAAATCAAATCCATAAACAATTAAATTATTATCATAAAAAGTATCCTTATAGAACCGGTATAAGCAAAGAAGAACTAAGAAGTAAAATATCATATAAATTAAAACCAAAAGAATTTGATGGATTAATAAGTTATCTAATTGATAGAGGTTTAATAAAATTAAGTGAACAATTTTTATCAACTGTGAATTTTGAAATCATATTCGATAAAGGAGCCTCTGATTTAAAAAATGAAATTGAAAAATATTTTTTTAATAATAAAACTCCTGTACAGATTGACAAAATTATAGGTAATAATAATGAAAAAATGGAAATAATTCACTATTTAGTAGGTAAAACGTTAGTAAAATTATCAGATGATTTATTTTACGATAAGAATTTGATAGAAAATTATAAGACTATAGTTAAAAAGTATTTAAATACTAAAGGAGAAATTAGCATAAAAGAGTTAAAAGATGAAACTGAACTAAGCAGGAAATATTTAATTGCTATTATGGAATATTTTGATAGAATTAAACTTACTAAAAGAAGTGGTGATGTTAGAGTGTCTTTTGATAAAAATTAAGAGGTGAGTTCATGGCAAAAATACTTGTTGTTGACGATGAACCATTGATTGTGAAAGGTTTAAAGTTTTCCCTAGAGCAAGAAGGACATGTAATTGATACGTCTTTAGATGGCGAAGCTGCTTTAAAAAACATTGCTTCTAATGATTATGATGTTATTTTATTAGACTTAATGTTGCCTTTAGTAGATGGTTTTGAAGTTTGTAAAAATGTTAGAGAAAAATCTGATGTTCCTATTATAATTTTGAGTGCAAAAGGGGAAGATATAAGTAAAATTACAGGATTAGATATTGGTGCAGATGATTATATTACAAAGCCATTTAATATTATGGAACTAAAGGCCAGAATAAATGCGATACTAAGGCGAATGGAAAAGTCAAAGAAAATAATTACACAAAAAAATATAGGAGATATAACTATAAATTATTTAATAAGAAAAGTCACTAAAAATTCTCAGGAAATAAATCTAACTTCCAAGGAATTCGATTTATTATTCTTGTTAATGAATAATCCAAATAAAGTTTTTTCTAGAGAAGAATTACTGGAAAAAGTTTGGAAATATGAACATTTTGGAGATTTAAGAACAGTTGATGTTCATATTAGAAAGCTAAGAGAAAAAATAGAAGAGAACTCTTCGAATCCCGTTAATATAATGACAAAATGGGGTGAAGGATATTATTTCAAATATAAAAAAGAATAGTATTATTATCATTACGATATTTTCTTATGTACTTAGCACATATCTTTTGTATATTTTTGCTAACAAAAAAGAAATATTATATTCAATCTATGTTTTTATTATAGTTATTTTTTTATCTTTAACTTTGTACAAATTATTTTTAGACAGGATATATTTAAGTGAATTAATTAGGCTAATGTCTAATATAGCGAATGGTAGATATGATAAAATGATTTTGAAAGAGAATGGTTATTCAGAAATTGATACTCAGTTAAATATGATTATAGCAAGGGTAGAAACATTAGAAAAACAAAAAGATTCATTTGTATATGATATATCTCATGAACTTAGAACTCCTCTTAGTACTATTAAAATTTTGTCTCAAAGCATACAATACTCAAATAGTAGTGATGTAGGAGTGTATAAAGAATTTTTTTTAGATATAGTTAATGAAATTGATAGGATGAATAATATAATAACTGATATGATGGAATCTGTTGATTTGGATCCGAATAGTTATATTGTTAATTTGAGATTATCTTATTTAAATTATTTATGTGAAAGTATAGTGAAAAGGTTACAACCTTTAGCGTTAAAAAAAAATATTACAATTGAATTTATTCCCTTATCAAATTTACAAATATATATTGACCCAACAAAAATAGATAGAGCAATTTCAAATATTATAGAGAATGCAGTAAAATATAGTGAAAATAATTCGAAAATTGAAGTATATTTGTATAAAGAAAAAAATAAAGCATGTATATCGATTAAAGATCAAGGTATAGGCATATCGCAAAATGAGATTGATAGAATATTTGAAAGATTTTATAGAGTTAAAAAAGATAGAAGCAGAGCTACTGGAGGGAGTGGATTAGGATTATATATTGTAAAAAAAATTATAGATATGCATCAAGGAGAAATTAAAATACATAGTGTTGAAAACACTGGAACTACATTTATTATTAAGCTTCCTATGAATTTGTATTCACAAACTATTTTTAATAAAAATAATAAAAATTAAATTTTACTATTTAAAATTATTAAAAATATGTTATAATTCAATAGTGCTTGAATGGGAGTAGATGGGTGCTGGTGTGCCCTCTGGTCTTCAAAACCAGTTTGAGGAGTTAAGAGCTTCTTAGGTAGGTTCGATTCCTACATACTCCCGCCAAATTATTAATATACTATTGTTATATATATAAAAATATTATTAGGGGGAAAAAGCATGAATATACTTGTTATCAATTGTGGAAGTTCTTCATTAAAATATCAATTTATTGATATGACTTCAGAAGAGGTCTTAGCAAAAGGGTTGGTAGAAAGAATAGGTATTGATGGGTCAATATTAAAACATCAAACAACTGGAAAAGATAAAGTAACAATTGAGCAAGCAATGGATGACCATAAAGTTGCGCTTCAGTTAGTATTAGAGGCTCTTATGAATTCGGAGTATGGAGCAATCAAAAATTTAAATGAAATTTCAGCTGTAGGACACAGAGTTGTTCATGGAGGGGAAGCTTTTTCACATTCTGCTCTGATTGATGAACATGTAATAAAGGCGATAGAAGACTGTATTGAGTTGGCACCACTACATAATCCACCAAATTTAATTGGTATAAATGCTTGTAAAGAAATTCTACCAGAAGTACCTATGGTTGCAGTTTTTGATACAGCTTTCCACCAAACTATGCCAAAGTCTTCATATCTATATGGATTACCGTATGAGTATTATGAAAAATATAAAGTTAGAAGATACGGTTTCCACGGAACATCTCATAAATATGTAGCTCAAAAAACTGCAGAAATATTAAACAAGAATCTTGAAGATATCAATATAATTACTTGCCATCTAGGAAATGGAGCAAGTGTTACAGCAGTTGAAAAAGGTCACTCTGTTGATACTTCTATGGGCTTTACACCGCTTGAAGGACTTATCATGGGTACTAGATGTGGAGATATTGACCCAGCAATGGTTACTTTCCTAATGGAAAAAGAAAATTTAAGTACAGCGCAAATCAATGATGTAATGAATAAAAAATCTGGTGTTTTAGGAATTTCAAAAGTAAGCTCTGATTTTAGAGATATTGAAACGGAAGCAGAAAAAGGAAATGAAAATGCTAAAATAGCACTAGAAACTTACTATAAAAAAGTTAAAAAATATATTGGAGCTTATATGGCAGAAATGGGAAGTGTTGATGCTATAGTTTTCACTGCAGGATTAGGAGAAAATTCATCTTCTGCTAGATTAGCGATTTGTGGTGGAATGGAAGGCATTGGTATAGAAATAGATGCTAAAGAAAATGATATGCGTGGAGAAGAAAAAGTAGTTTCTAAGTCTTCATCAAAAATATCTGTTTTAGTAGTTCCTACAAATGAAGAATTAATGATAGCTAGAGACACTTTAGAAATAGTAAAATCAATCTAATATGATTTTAATTTTGAAGCAGGGGGCTTTTGTCACCTGCTTCTATCAAGTAATTTTACTTGACAAATTTGCAATGAATTTGTATAATAAGCCTTGTTGATTATTGAGGTGAATGGTTATGATATCAATAAAAGATTTTAGAATGAGTTCTCAAAGAAATAAAGAAATAGATACGACACTTCAAATCTTAAAAAGAGATTTGGGATATATCGATTTTCAATTTTCAGAGTTTCCTCATATAGTTGGAAAAGTATATAAAGATTCTTCTGAAGTGTATGCTGATTTTAATGTCAGTATATTTATAAAAGAGAATTGTTCTAGATGTTTAAAAGACATGATAGTTCACCACTCTGTTTCTATCAGTGGAGTACTTTCCAACGATGAAATTATGCAAGAAGATGAAGATGTAATTTTAACGCAAGAAGATATGCTTGATTTGGAACATATTTTAGATATGGCTCTAATAGATTACGCTCCTTCTAAGTTGTTATGTAAATCTGACTGCAAAGGCCTTTGCAAGAATTGTGGAGCGGATCTAAATACCACGACTTGCAGTTGTAACATTATGGATGAGAATATAGATCCAAGAATGCAAATATTAAAGGATCTTTTAAAAAAATAATGAAGGAGGTGCACTAAATGGCAGTACCAAAGAGAAAAACAGCTAAGTCAGCTACTCGTTCAAGAAGAGCGGCAAATATGCAAATAACAGCAAATGGATTAGTTGAGTGTCCGCAGTGTCATGAACCAAAATTATCTCATAGAGTTTGTCCTGAATGTGGACATTACAAAGGAAAAGAAGTAGTAGCTAAATAAGAGAGGCATGTAGAAAACTACATGCTTTTTTTTTATAATAATAGATCTTATTTTCCTATAGAAAAGGATTTAGTATTTCTTTTTAACGTTCATTTTATTCTTATGGATGGAATTTTTTTGCATAAAAAGGAGTGAACATAGTATGAAAATTGCATTGGACGTAATGGGTGGAGATAATGCACCAGAATCTAATATGATGGGAGCAATTGAAGCCATAAAGGAGCTTGATGTTGAAATCATATTGCTTGGAGATTTAGCTCAAATTCAAGAGATTATGCCTACTGATGAAGTAATAAAGAGAAAAATGAAAATAGTTCACTGTGAAGAAAGCATCACATTCGATGAAAAACCTGTAAAAGCAGTTAGAACAAAAAAGAAATCATCTATTGTAGTGGGACTTAATATGCTCAAAAATAATGAAGTAGATGCGTTTGTTTCAGCAGGAAGTACAGGGGCAATATTAGCAGGAGGCTTATTTGTAGTTGGAAGAATAAAAGGTATTGATAGACCAGCATTAACTGGTGTTTTTCCGAATGAAAATGGTGGAAGCCTAATTATGGATGTAGGAGCCAACGCTGATTGTAAACCCAAAAATCTAGATGAATTTGCTATGATGGGTTCTGTTTATGCTAAAAATATTCTAGGAAGAGAAAATCCTAAAGTAGCTTTAGTGAACATTGGATCTGAAGAAGGAAAAGGCAACGAATTATATAAAACTGCTTTTGAATTAATGAAGAAAAATACTGACTATAGTTTTGTTGGTAATATTGAAGCTAGAGAGATACCAACTTCTAAAGTTGATGTTATAGTATGTGATGGATTCACTGGAAATATAATCATAAAATTAACTGAAGGTATAGCTGCCCGCTTTTTTTATATGCTAAAAAATGCGATGTTGAAAAATATTAAAACAAAACTTGCATCATTGATGTTAAAAAAATCATTATACACTATGAAAAAAGAATTAGATTCTGACGAACAAGGTGGAGTTCCTCTTTTAGGTGTAAATGGAATAATAATCAAAGCTCATGGAAGTTCAAAATCTAGGGCTATAAAAAATGCAATAAAACAAGCTGTTAAATTTTATGAAAGTGATTCTTTGTCTATTATAAAAGATTATGCAAAAAAACATTTAAAGAATGATATAATTTAGAATATAGTTATTATTTTTTTCAAAGCATTCACGGAGGTGTAAATATGAATAGTAAAAATATTGGCCAAGTAAAAATATCTGAAGATGTTATATCAATAATTGCAAGTCTAGCAGCAACTGAAGTAGAAGGGGTAGCTCAGATGAGCGGAAGTATTACAGGCAATATAGGAGAAATACTAGGCAAAAAAAATCATTCTAAGGGTGTAAAGGTTCAAATATCAGAAGATAAAGCTGATATAGATGTATTTGTCCACGTAGAGTATGGGAGTGTAATACCTGATATAGCAAAAAAAATTCAAGATAATATCAAAACTACTGTTGAAACTATGACAGGCCTTGATGTAACTTTGGTGAATGTATATATACAAGGAGTTACAACAAAACATGAAAAAAGTATAGAAACAAAATAACAACCCTCTATTTTGAGGGTATTTTCTATTTATAATTTAGGAGGAAAAATGAAAAGAAAAGAGCTTAGGGAGACTGCTATTAAATTATTTTATGAAATGGATATTCAAAAAATATTTGAACATAAATTTTATAAAAATTTTTTAGATAAAAATAATTTAATTACTTTAAAAGATAATTATCTAAAAGAAATATTTGATAATTATATTGATAATAAAGAAGAAATTGATAATATTATACAAAATTCTAGTACTTCTTGGGATATAAAAAGAATAGCAAAAGTTGATTTAAGCATTCTCAGGGTGGCAATAACTGAAATATTATTCATCAGCGATATACCAGATAAGGTTTCCATTAATGAAGCAATCGATTTAGCAAAGAAATACGGAGATGAAAATTCATATAAATTTGTCAATGGACTTTTGGGGAAAATTGTCAAAAATGAAAACTAAAGTTTATTTAGGTTTGGATACAAGTTGTTATAGCACCTCAATTGCTGCAGTTGATATGAATAAAAATATAATTTTTAATAAAACTATTTTGCTTGATGTTAAAGTTGGGGAAAAAGGTCTTAGACAATCTGATGCTATATTTAAGCATATAAAAAATTTTGCAACTATTGTAGATAAACAAAATATAGAAATTTTGGCTGTATGCGCATCTCAAAAGCCTAGAGATGTAAAAGACTCCTATATGCCTGTTTTTATGGTTAGTGATTCCATAGGCCTTCTAATTGCCAATTTGGTAGGAGCTAAATATATTCCTTACTCTCATCAAGAAAATCATATTTCTGCGGTTTACAATCATTTGAATTTAAATCAAGATAATTTTTTGGGAGTTCACTTATCGGGTGGAACTACCGAGATACTTAAATGCAGTAAACATGATTATAAATACTCCACGGATATTATTTCTGCTACAATGGACATAAGCGCTGGGCAGCTTCTTGATAGACTTGCTGTTTCTATGGGATATTCATTTCCAGGTGGTAAATATATAGATGACTTAGCCTCGAATGTGTCAAATGAAAAAGAGCTATCTGAGATAAAAAAGAGAATTAATTTAAATATAAGTCTTAAAGAATATGGATTTCATTTTTCAGGGATAGAAACTAAATTAAAAAAATATATTGATATCTATAGTAACGAAGTAATTTCTAAGCTAGCAATAGATATAATAGGAGAAACTTTAGTTCAAAGCATAAAAAAAATGAATTGTTACATAGACAGTAGCATTATTTTTTTTGGTGGTGTAGCATCTAGTAAAGTTTTAAGAGAATATATTTTAAACAATGAAACTTTCATTAACACAACTATTCATTTTGCTCCTAGTTATATCTCAAGTGATAATGCATTAGGTTGCGCCTTTGCAGCGAATGAATATATGAAAGGAAATTACAATGAAAATTAAAACTTTGTCAGTTACTGAATTAAACAATTATATATCTAAAATAATAAATTCTAATCCTCTCCTGCATAATTTTTCAGTATCTGGAGAGGTATTTAATTTAAAACAGACACAATATGGATATATATTTTTTTCTTTGAAGGATGAAAATTCAAAAATTAATTGCATTTACTTTTCTGAAACTAAAGTTACAATTTCACATGGAGATAAATTAGTGGTTGAGGGAAAGTTAAATATTTATGAAAAAAATGGAACATACTCAATAATTGTGAAGAAATTTAATTCGATTGGATTAGGAGATTCTTATCTGGAATTTGAGAAAATAAAAAAAGCGTTAGAGGAAAAAGGCTATTTTGATAAATCAAATAAAAAGCCACTTCCCAAACATCCTCAAAAAATAGGTATAGTAACTTCTATTTCAGGAGCAGCAATAAAAGATATTATTAAATTGGCACAAAAGAGATATCCAATAATTGAAATAGTAATATATAATGCAAAAATGCAAGGACAAGAAGCTGTAATCAATATAGTTGAAGGCATAAATATGTTAAACGATATAGAAGATATTGAGTTGATCATTTTGACGCGAGGCGGAGGGTCTTATGATGAATTGAGTATCTTTAATAATGAAATGATAGCAAAAAGTATTTTTGAATCAACAAAGCCAATCATTTCTGCAATTGGACACGAAATAGATTTTGTAATCTCAGATTTTGTAGCTGATGCTAGAGCATCAACACCATCTTCAGCAATAGAGAACTTTCTACCTGATATAAATCATATTGAAACCTATATAATGCAATTAAAGGAAAAGATAGACTA
>Ga0334893_1001655_pt1 | contig 19998 bp, 11 predicted proteins | sample GraSluR3_MG_5_FD_207218 | JGI IMG/M metagenome (GOLD analysis project Ga0334893, IMG submission 207218) | Sludge microbial communities from methane-producing bioreactor in Wageningen University, Netherlands - Granular Sludge_09_05-R3 | ecosystem: Engineered > Bioreactor > Anaerobic >...
CGGCAATAATGTTGAGAGCGGCTTTTTATATCTTTCATATACAGGAAAAACCTTTGTGAAAGTGTATCAGGCTTGGCGTGGCAAAGCAGAAGATATGGGAACCACGAAATGGCCCCTTAATGAAGCATCTATTACTGACAATGTGGAAAATTTTCTTAGTATACGGTTAAGTCCCGCAGACATGCCCAAACCTTGAGTAATCCTTACAAGGGGGGAGAGGCGTTCAATGTTGCTACAGTTTGAAGTGCCATAAGAAAAACGGACAATGACCGTGAGGTTACGCCGCCTGTTTTTGCTTGGCCTGATAAAACAATTGTTCGAATGCCTCCGGACTTTGGTAGCCAAGAAAGGCATGTCGCCTTTTCCGATTATAAAACGCTTCCAGATAAAGGAAGATGTGCTGGCGCGCCTCGTTGCGCGTCCGATACCGTTTCCCGCGCACCCACTCCCGCTTGAGCTTGCTGAAGAAACTTACGGGCGCGCATCATAACACACTGATTACACAGAGATAAAAACTAAAAACTTGTGCCATTGCCTAACAAGGCCTCCTTAACTCATTTGTGAGTGAATACCAAGGAGGTAAACATGATTGACGATTCCCATGAAACAATCGACAGAGCCATTGAAACCCTGAGCAGAGAACTTCCTCCAGTATTTTGCAGGAAGGACGTACCTAAACTGCTCGGCAACATCATCGCTGCGGGTACGCTTGCAAACATCGACAGCCGCAAGCAGGGGCCCCCGCGTATCAAGCTCAAGCGCAACACCGCGTACGAAAGGACGAGTTTCCTGATCTGGCTAAAAAGCTACATGGTGCAGCAGCACACAGGTGTACGGTCATGACAGATAAGCTCAGCCCACGGGGCAGACCCTTATACCTTGGCAGCCGCGGAAGGCACACCCGATTTTCCCGCATTGCGGACAGCGTAGCAGACTCGTTTAATCTGCCAAAAGAATTGACTACGGCGACTCTACTTGCCGCGGTTAACAGCGCATTACGCGGCAAAGCAAGCATAACTATCAACCAAGACTGGGATGAACCTGTCAATGCGTTTTTCTTGGTCTGTGCTGAATCTGGGGGGGGAAAATCCCCCTCCAACAACTTTTTTAAACAACCGCAACTGAACTTCCAAACCGAGTGGAATGAGCAAAACAAAAATCTTTACCTGAGAGCTAGCGTCGACAAAAAGTACTTTGCCCAAAAACTCAAAAAACATACTCAGCAGGCTGCTGAGCTTGACTATGGCAACCCAAAGGCACTGGAGCAATACCACGCAGAAACTACACGGCTCACTGAGGCATACGAAAAGGCTCTCCGCTGTCAACCGCTGGAGCTTTTTGTAGACGATGTCACTAACAAATCGTTGATTGAAGCTATGAGTCGACAAGATGGCAGGATAGCAATCATGGAGCCAGAGGTCAGCGCATTTCGCCACATAGTGCGAGCAAAAGAAGTCAGCCCTATTCTGGATACGATTCTCAAGTCTTTCTCAGGAGAGCGCATCCAGCTGAATCGTGCAGGCGAGCCAGCACTGACCATTGAACGGCCAATACTGGCCCTAAATATCATGGTACAGCCCCCAATCATGATGCAGCTAGCAAAAAACAAAGCCATTCAGGGACGCGGGATTTTAGGCAGATTTTTTGTAACTATTGTAGAAAAGCCTCGTTACTCTCGGTTCAGACATGACCCCATTGAGGTTCCTCCTGAAGTTCGTTTTGAGTATCAGGACACTATCTATAAAATTCTGACGACTGTAGAAAAAAGCAAGGACCTCTTATCATTCAGTCTTTCCGACGAAGCCACAGAGGCATGGCTGGCAGTCAAGGATGATGTAGAGTCCTCTATACCCCACAATCCCCCTCCAGGGTATGGCGAGTGGAAAGCAAAAGCCGGGAAACACCTGTTGCACCTTGCATGCCTTGTTCATATCTTTGAGCATCAGGCGAGTAATACGATTATTGACAAGCGCAGCTTTGAACTTGCAGAGCTGTTATTCAACTTTTTTGATAAAAATATGTGGAGTATGCTTCGCTTTATGTATCCAGAGATTGATTTTCTGGTTGCTGTTAAAGCACTATCCTCTGGCAAGCTATATAACATGGGCGAATTTAGTGCCCGAGATATGCAGCGTGCATTGGGAACATACAACAGCACTCAGATAGCACAAGGTATTGACTGGCTTTTAGACAATAGGGCTATTGACCCTATTGAACATCGACACATAGAGAACAGTGCGAAAACAACCATGCATGTTGGTCGTAAAAAATCCCCTACGTATAAAATTATTGACGCTGAGTGGCACTATCTTCGAGACGAGTTGCTATAGTAAAGATACTCTAGCGTTATATATCAGTCGCTGCTGCTAACACTAAAAAGAGCTGCCGTTTGCCGATGGTAGCTCTTTTTTACATAATCGTTAGCTTTTAATTTCTCTGGTGGAGGGAACGCCGCCCCGTAAGCGTCCCATCCATGATTTAGTTGCCCTTCAATTTCAACAGATCATCGTCCAGTCCATAGCGAACCACGTCGATCCGGTCGCTGCGTTGGGATACAAAATCACCGGTCATCACGGGGAGCTGAAATGGGAAGAATGCCGGGTTGTTCAGTAGCAGCCCCAATGCGCCCTTGGCCTCCGGGGTGGCCAGGAGTGCGGACTCGAACATCAGGATGGCCAGGTTTGGCTCGGCAATGCTCACTGGACTGGCTTTTTCATAACAACCTTTAACCTCAGAATCCTTTAGGGCGCCCCAGGCGACAAAAGAGCGAATGACATATTGTGCATAGCGGCTGACGGTTTGCCGGTCGCCGTACTGCTCCTTGAGGCGGTTGATGATCTGGGTCTGGGTCACCTGATCCTGCAAGGCCAGCAAACGGCCGGTCTGGCGGGCAACATTGAACCAGAACGGATAAACTGCCGAGATCATCCCCCAGTGGACCGCCAAGGCCATGGACGGGTTTTCCCACAGAAACGCCAGCGAGGCATCCCGGAATGGAATCAGCTCGGGGTCAAGAGAGACCCAGATCTTCATCAGGTTGTTGACCACAAAGGTCCGGGTCTGATCGCTTCGTTCGCCCTCGGAGCCATTGCCTTTTCGGTCCGCGAGGAACTCATGCAACTCCTGGCGGATGGTTTTGGCCTCGAGCCCCGCCAGCAGCAGATTGGCTGCTTTCTGCATCCACTCGAAACGAATCGCCTGCTTGATGCCAATGGCTTCGTGTCTTTTGCCCATCACCGTGTCCTCCTTTCAAACTTCACAAAGGGCACGATAACTTCTTCGATGGCTACACCGCCGTGACCTACGATGGCATCTCCCGGGTTCACAAATGCGTCGCGGCCACCGGCCACCAGGGGGAAATAATCTGCGGGCAATCCGACCGGCTGCCACTCGTGGGCAAACGGGAAGGCCCCAGCCACCTGAGCGCGGAGTTCCGGCGTGGGATAGACACGAACCCGCTCGCCGCGAGTTTCGGCAATCACACCTTCTGATGGGCGGCCTTTACCTTCGCATTGGATGTTGCCGTGATCGGCCGTCAGCCAGACCTCATAGCCGTAATCCAGCAGTTGGCCGACCATCGCGGAAAGAAATCCGGCATGGCACCACTGCTTGATCTGGTTGTGCATCCCGGCCGAGCCGAGTTGCATGCCGTGCATGATCTTGTCGACCTTGTCCACGACCAGCCCCACCACCTTGGTCTTCCCGGGGTGGATTGCGGAGTCGAGGACGCCCACAGCATCGCCGTTGCCAAGACCTCGCTGGTAAGCGACATCCAGCCGGGACAGACCATGGCCTTCCCAGAACTGCTTCCAGAGTTTCTCTTCGCTGTTGGTCGAGTTGATGGATGACGGGAAATAGAGCGGCGGCTTGCCCGAGAAGATCGACTGCCGCGATACCGAGGTCAGCGTCGGAATCCAGGCGAAGGTCGCGGATTCGCGCATGACCAGATTGGCATCCTGTTTTTGCAGAAGCTGGCGAATGGTCACCCACTGGTCCAGGGCCAGGCCGTCAACCACGATCAGCGCGGCACGGCTGCTACCTGAGTCCTCGATGTCCCTTGCCAGGCGGCGAGGCACATGGTGGAGCATGGCTGGATTGGTCGGCGGCAAGTTGATCAGACTGGAGTAGTGGTCCGCCAGCCAACCGGCAAAGGTCGTGTTCAGTGCATCGCCGATTTCCCTGAGCCGGGTCTGATACTCGGTGCTGTTGCCGCAGTGAACCAGCGAAGAAAGTTCGGCCCATTTCAATGCAAAGGCGGTCCAGTCCGAGTAACGCGCTTCCGCAGTGGGCAGTTCCTTTTCGACAAGGTCAAACAGGCGGGAAATCCGAAGTGCGTCATTGTCGACGCCCGAGGTGGCGATGCCGCTACGGACCCAGGACCCGGCATCCACTTCAATATCTGTGGCCTCGACGGGGGTGAGTTTCCCCTCCAGGAACAGGTTGTCGATGTAGACCTTGATGTCCTGATGGTCGAACGGCAGGCGATCAGGGCCGGGATACTTGAGGCCGTATTCCGGCGAATCCTCCCGTACCTGATGAGCGCTGCCGAGCCTGGAAAGAAATAGCGGCCAGCGTTCCTGCAAAAAGGCGAAGAAGGCCTCATCGTCCGGAACGATCTCGGAAAGCGGCCACGCCTTGAACCCATCATGGCCTTTCAGAACCTGGATGAGCCGCTCGGCCAGCATCAGCGGGATTTGGAGCTTGCCGTAGTGCAGACGGAGCAAGGCGCGAAGCAGCTCCACCTCGTTGGCGATCAGTTCCGCCGCAATGCCGAACACATGACGGAGAATGAAATCCTTGGTGGCGTTGTCGCCCATGCGATCCGGCGGCGACTTGCGCTGGGCCTCGAATAGCGCGTCCAGCAGGCTCCGGTCGAGCTTCTCGATGACCGAGTAGCTCAGGTTGGGGAAGAGATCCCCCAGGTTGAACGACAGCTTCCGGCCTGCTTGGAGCAGGTCGTAAGGCAGGGATTCCAGCTCCGCATCCTGCAAGCGGAGGACCACCACCAGATCGGTGTGCTCACCCCGGTCCCAGATCGAACGGTACTTGGATTCATAGGCGTATCTGAATTCGACCGGGTCACTGAACTCGATCAGGTCGAAGCCGCGCCCGCGAAGCTCCAAGGCCAGTTTTTCCTCGGTCAGCAGGCAATCCGGGTCCGCGACCAGGGTCAGCTTGCTGACGTTGGGTACAAAATCGTTCAGAATGGCGTCTCGCCAACTACTCATTGAGCGCCTCCTTTGACGATCCGCAGCATCAGCAGCGGCCGGATCTCCGGCACGATCTGCCTTGCTGATTGCAGTTCATGCCGCCACTCGGATTCGTCCGCATCGCAACGGGATAACCTGAATTGCCGTACCTCTGGTAATCCAACCCGCTCGATGGCCTTGCGGCGCGAGGCAAAGGAAACGATGCCGCGTTCCTCCTCGCGAGCCACAGAGGCGAGATGCGCCTGCTGTAATGCGTCGAACAGCTCCTGTCCGGCTTGCTCGGCCGCTTCCTGCAATCGCTCATGGGCGATGATGGATTCGTCCTGGCCGAGGGTGGCCTGCACCTGGGCTTCCGCTGTCTGCAGCGCATCCCAGATATGCCGGGCCGTGGGCAGAAACAGTTTGCCTTCCTCGCTCACGAACACACTGACATATCCCCGCCGCACCATGGGAATGCGCAGGAGCTGTGTCTTCTGGTGCATCCCGGCCTGAAGGCGGATCTCAAAGAGCCCCCAGAGTCCGGAGATGCTGGCTGGCAGCCCGCTTACGCTAACACATGGCAAGGGCTGGCCAGCCGCGATCTGCGGCAGGTTCAAGGCCAGCCCACGGACACGGCTGTTTTCAAGATTGAGCAGGGTCGCGTCGGTCAGACGGTCCGCTTCCCGGGCGTTGAACACGGCCTTGCGATGCTCCTGGCCGTCCGGCCAATTCAGATCCCACCAGGAACGTTTACGGCTGGCCGCGCCGCCGTGAGAGTTGAGATAGCCCACCGTCATCCGCTCCACCCAATGGGGCAGCGGATGGGAGCGCAGACGCTCAGCCGCCTGCACATCCGGCTCCTCGGAAATGCCATAAATGGCGGAGGCCTCGCGTACCTGCTGAATCTCATCGCGAAGCCGGGCCACCGTGTGATCGACGGAGGTTTCGATGCCGTCCGGATTAAGGATGGCCGAGGCGAACACATCCTCGAACAGCTCACCGGCTTGGGCGGAGTCAAGTACGTCACCGGTCTTGTCGATGCCGAACTCGTCGAAGATTACCGAGAGCTTCTGCTCCAGCACTTCGCGGACGCGGAACTCGACCGAGTCCTCAAACACGAAGTTGATTGCCCGCACCTTCTTGGGTTGGCCGATACGGTCCACACGGCCGATTCGCTGCTCCAGTCGCATCGGGTTCCAGGGGATGTCGTAGTTGATGATGACATGAGCGAACTGCAGGTTCAGACCTTCACCGCCCGCATCGGTGGAAACCAGCACGCGGTGCGATTTGCGGAAGGCGTCCTGGGCCTGCTTGCGTTCCTCCATATCCATGGAGCCGTTCAGGGTGACGACCGATATGCCCCGGGCTTCCAGAAACTCCTTCAGCATCTGCTGGGTGGGCACGAACTCGGTGAAGATCAACACCTTCAGGTCAGGCTCGTTTTCCTCGGCCTGCAGCTCGTAGATCCACTCGATCAACGCCTCGGCCTTGGCATCCGGTCCAGCCTGTTCGCAGCGAACCGCCGCATCAAGCAGGGTCTCTACATGGCTGCCTTCGCTCTGCAGAGCCGACACGTGGGATTTCAGCAGCTCATCGAGCAGCTCCTGGCCGTCCATGTCGTAAAGCTCGGCCATTTCATCGTCTGGGCTTTCCGATCCCTCCATGCCGTTTTCCAGCTCCGCCAGGCGCAGGCTCGCCTGCTGTTCGCCTTCCTTGAGTGCGGCAAGTCGTCGTTCCAAGGTGGTGCGGATCGCCCGGGTGCTGGAGACCACCAGGCGCTGCATCAGGATCATCAGAAAGCCGATGTGGCGCTTCTTCTCGCGCAGGGCCTGGTTGTAGCCCTCGCGCACGTAGTCGGTCACCGCTTCGTAAAGAAGCTGTTGCAGGTGATGACGGCTCTCCCAGGCCACCGGGGCCATCTGCGTGCGCCGGGGTTTGAAGAGCGGCTTGCCGTCGGCATCGATGGCCTTGCGCTTCTCGGTACGGATGACATACGGGGTCACCCGCTCGCGAGAGACGCTATCCATATCCGGAAAGGCGTCGTCATCCAGCAGGTTCATCAGGCGATGAAAGGCGTCGGTCTTCCCCTGGTGGGGAGTCGCCGAAAGGAGCAGCACATAGGGCGCGGCTTCCGCCAGGCCCTTGCCAAGTTTGTAGCGGGCGACCTGATCAGTGCTGCCGCCCAGGCGGTGCGCTTCGTCCACCACTACCAAGTCCCAACCGGCCGTAATCAGATCCTCGAACCGGCTGCGGTTGTATTCGGCGACGCGCTCGGCGGTCCAACCGCGCCGCTTGTCCATGGGCTTGACCGAATCCAGGGAAACGATGACCTGATCGAACATCGACCAGGCTGAGCTCCGGTGATCCGCCCCTGGAGCCAGGCGTTGCAAGGTGCCGATGTCGTCGCCCAGCACGAGCTGGAACTGCTCGTTGAAATGGGTCTGCATTTCCGCCACCCACTGGGTAGCGATGCCTTTGGGAGAGACGACCAAAATTCGTCGAACCAGCCCGCGCAGCTTGAGCTCGCGCATGACCAGACCGGCCTCGATGGTCTTACCGAGACCCACCTCGTCGGCCAGCAGGTAGCGCACGCGGTCGCCGGAGATGGCCCGGGACAAGGCGTGGATCTGGTGCGGCAGCGGAATGACGTTGGACTCCATGGGAGCCAGCAGCACATGACCGTCGGTGGCGCTGGTGGAGCCTTCAAGCACCTCGGCTACCTTGGCTGCGGCGGCCACATAGGCAATGCGTCCGGCCTCGATCTCTGGCCGCAGGTCGGCACTCAACGGCCGCAAAGCGGAGCGGGGCACGCGCACCACCGCGTCCTGGTTCGGCAACCAGACTCGGCACACTGTCTGCCCCCACAAGGTCTGTTCTTCAATGACCTTGCAGGCGCTGTTATGAACGGTGCTGTATTGCCATGGTGACTCCATTGTCAAATTAGACTTCTCCCTGAGGCGGCTGTGTCGCAAATATGGTCAATAAGAGTTCTGTGTCATCAATCAAGCGATACTCTGGAAGTCGTCCTGAGAGTTTTTCGCTTACGGAAAGGATGATGGGAACTCCTTCGCCTCGCTTGTCCATGAGAAACTTGCGGTCCCCCGGGAAATCTGCAAAAGGCATTGGGCAACGTGCGAGCAGGCTGGTGAGAAGCTCATTACGGGCTGCCTGCCGAAGAGGGAGACTCTCAATCGTCATTGTGTTGGGGATAGCGCCAGGTGAAAAAATCTCAAGGCGATCCGAGAACATGTGCAGCCGGACCTTAGAACCCTGAATTGAATAGTCTCTATGGGCGACAGCATTCACCAATGCTTCAAATACCGCCTGCATCGCGTACTGCGGGATATCATGTCTTGCAGGCTCCTTGATCGCGTAAACCCTCATGTTTTTTTCGACGAATTTATAGGCTTCGACGATTTGCACATCCAAAGGCCCAGTAATGTCTTTTGCGTCTAGCTGGTAAGCTGCATTTCGTTCAGTCCCCCGATAAACAACCGCCTGAATGAAGGCATTGGTGAGAAACTCATTGGGTTGTTCACAAGCCATCAATAGTCCGCTGACGCTGGGACAGATCTTGCCATCTTCATCCTGTGTTAGGAGTTTTAATTTGAGCAAAAACTCTTCATCATCTTTTGGGGATAGCGCTGTTTTGAACTTTTCCCATAAGGCTTTATTGAGACATTCCCGGGGCGCGGTAGTCACGGACTGCTCATCAAATCGGATAATCCTGGCCTGGCTTCGTTGTTGAAAAAGCCTGGCCAAAACATCAGGCGTCATCTGCCGTTTAGAACTGCCGATCCTATGAAAATAACCGCCAGGACTTTGATGCACATAAAGGCTTTTGGGCACGTCTACTCTGACAATAACCCGTTCCACACCATCATCAGTAACTACAGGAATTTTTCGAATCCGGCAGAAAAGCTGGGGAGTGATGAGGTCGTTACATATCCCTCTTACCCAGGTTTCGACAACATCCAGTTTGTCCTCGGGGATGCCGACAACCGTTCTCGACTTGTCATCGACCCCTAATACAAATACGCCGTTGGCGGTATTCGCCATAGCGGCCAACTCATCGGCCATGCTGTTGCGATGCGGGTCGTTAACTTGATTCCCCTTGTATCTCAGATCCTTCAACTCAAGAGAAGAATCCTCGCCTAACCGGATTTGCTTTAACAGCTCGTCTGTGGTTTCAAACATTCCTAAACCTCCAACGCTATGCGGTTGTAACGCTTCACAAACGCCTGACGGCCACCTTCCATGATGGTGCAGATCGACTCCCGGATGCTTGATTCCTCAAGACCGCCTTGTTGGTCGATTTGTACCTGCCCCCCGTCATATTTCAGGACGTGGACTAGTTCGGAGTCTCCGTTTACGACGATATTGGGATTGTGAGTCACGATGATAAGCTGACGTCTATTTTTGTTCTCATGGATCTGTTTGACGATAAGGTCATAGATCAACGCGTTATCCAGATCGTCTTCTGGCTGATCGATAATCAACGGTTCGTTGCCATGGCTCAGCAAGAAGGCAAGAATCGCTGCTGCTTTCTGCCCGGCAGACCCTTTTTCCAGGTCATCAAACTTGCCAGAGGACGGGTCTTTGGAATACTTCACCCGAAGCATGTCTTCGGGCCACCATGCATCGAGCTGATCGAAAATAGCCGGTTGTGTTTCCAGCAACTTTTTCAACCGATTATCAAACGCACCATGATTACCGGAAACCTGCCCTCTGGCGATATCAAGTGTTCTGGCTTTAATTTGCGAAATGAGCTGCGGCAAATCAGATTCAGGCGTTTTAGCCTCTTCCCATTTGTTGAACGCCCAGAGAAGGCCCTGTTTGTTTTCTCGGTCACATACCGAACTTACAAACTTGCCATCTTCAAGGTTAAGCAACGAGCGGTATTCGTCTTCCAATGTACTTACGTCACCATACTGAACCAACTCCATGCGCACAAAAGCACTGGCCCCGATGACTTTGTTAAGAAAACTTCTTCTTTTTTCGAGCAACTCGACGCGTAATTCCTGAAGCTTGGCGAGGGATTCCTCAATCTGCTTTTCCGTCGACTCAGTTTCCTTGCGAACCGAATCCAGCTTTTTTAATTGCTGCTGGAGTTGATTGCGCTGTTGTACCCATTCCCCGTAAAGGGAAATACTCAATTGGCTCTTCTTTTCTTCATACTCTTTGACCAGCCCTTCATACGCGGCGATGCTTGCCTGTACCGCCTGGTGCCATTTGCTTGAGGAAATGTCTTTTACCCTTTGGGCCTTTAGTGCATCAACGCTATCGGCGAGCTTGCTAAGCGTTTCACTGACCTTTTTTAGCTCTTGAGCTGTTTGTTCGTGAATCGCCTTGATCTCGGCAGTGGTTTCATCCTGCTCGTCGAATAAATGTGCAGGAAAGTCGGACAGCCCGGCGCTGGCTGCCAGCTCTCTTATGCCAGACGAAAGGTCATCAAAGACCTGGTCATCGGGAAGGCCGTTCTTTTGCTGGCTGCGCTTTTGATACTGTTTCAGTACCTCACCATGACCTTTTTCTTCGTATTGCTTTAGGTCGTTCTCAACGTCCCCCAGCTTTGCACGAATTTGCTGCTCGCCAGCCAGTTGACGCAATAGCTCTCTTCTTCGTTCCCTCAATTGAAGGAACTGACTCTTGACGCTTTCCCAGCGAGATTTCCATTCCGCCCGATCTACCTCTGGAGAACGGTCAACGACTTCCAAGAGCCCTCGCGGATTGGATGCGAGTTCGTTGATCTGTTTTTGGCTGAAAATGCTAATCGGAAACCGCTCTCTAAGATCACCGGCTTCGATTTCTTGCCAAGCACTGTTGGCTTCTTCCTCCAACACCGCGCCCTGGCCGTCAAATCTCCAGCGCAGTTGATAATTCTTGCCACGCCGGTGAATCTCCATCAGGATTTCCGTGTCATTCAGCATGACGCCTTTGTTCTGCGACAGCTTCATGAACTTATCCAGCTCATCTTTTACCCTGGGGGCTTCGGTCGCCAGATTCTGATCACGACGAGAAACGATACGGATCGACTCGAGGATGGTGGATTTTCCGGTTCCTCGTCCGCCGATGACTGAATTGAAATGCGGGTGCAACTGGGTGACGAATGGTTGACCACTGATGCGGCCGCAGTGGCGCATGGCCTTGATAGTCAGCTTCGACAGGAAGATATCAGGCAGGTGATTAGGATTTTCAGATTGGTTTTTTACACAGAACTCATGATCGAGTAATGCCAGTCGCAGACCCTCAATAGAAGGTCGGCTCATCTTAAGCCAACTGGAATGCCTCCCGATGTCGCCTGGTTTATGGGCATCGGAACCAGCCACTTTTGCAAGACGGTCAACCGCCTTTTTCAAGGTTGGTTCCGCGTTGTCGAATTTATGAAGATCGCAAAACTCTGCGGCCGATACAGCTTTCAGGCTTTTTTCGAGCTCAGGCGTTAGGGCAGTGATACCCTCAAGCAACCCTTTAGAGCCGTCGATATGAGCAGGAATGGCAACCCCGTTTGCCTCGGTAATTTTTCGAACCGTCTCGACAAAACCCGTGGTCGTGGATGTGTTCTGGTCATCACCATACCCGGAAGTGATACCGCATGAACCCAGAACGCCTGTCACCTTTTGACTGTCGCAACTCGGGTCAAAAACCGCGAGCAAATGAACCCGGCTGCTGCTGTTGGCAACCGTGATCTCAACCCCCGGGAAAATGGTTAGCTCCCTGTACCACACGGGTTTTGTGTCGCGGTCTCGAAGCTCCTTGTTCTTGGCCTTTAATACATCAATCCAGCCGCCAGAGTTGTGATCAGTTACCACCACACAGTCGAGACCAGATTCCATGGCTTTCTGGAGCCATTCTTCCAGCTCGATGCTCTTGAAGGATTCATCACCACGGCCGTAATCGTCCGACTTGGGAGTATGTGTGTGGAAATCAAACTTCCACCATTTGCTTCCCGGGAAATTCCATTTATCTGTCATTTCATTCCCCTCCCATTCTTGTTACTGCCTGGTCGTACCACATGAGCAGTTTGGGATCTTCTTCCAAGACGTTGTTGGGGATCTTGTCGGCCACGGCGACGATGACAGCGTAGTCACGCTCCTGCCAGGCTTTCTTGAATCCGGCGCGGACAGCTTCCAGGCGGAAGACCTTGAGTTTCTTTTTGACCTCTTTGTATTCCTCGAACTCCTTGAGCAGCGCCTTCTCGCGAAGCTTCTCCAAGTCGCCCGCCTTGTTGGGATCGGGCACATACCAACGGTCGCGGGCCTTGGCGACGAGGGTCGGATCTTCCTTGGGCAGGTTGCGCAGCTCTTTCCAGTTGGTGGAGAGGTAGGCGTGGATCTGCTCGGGCACCGGGCCTTTGCCGTCGTAGCAGAGGAAGTTCTGGTTCAGCAGTTCACGCAGGTCGAGCTGGGCTTCGTTCTTGCTCCAGCCACCGAGCTGCTGCATGAACTGCGGATTGATGTCGGAGAAGGTCTGTGGCTTTTCCTTGATAAGCTGGCGGAGCCACTGGATGGCGGATGCTTCGTCGGAGACGAACATGGACATCTGCTTGAGTTCGCCCGAGGTCATTTTCTTGCGGTCGTATTCGGCCACCTGATCCGGCAGGAAAAACATGCCGTCGCGCTCGATGAAACGCTGCGACAGCCCAATCTGGAACTCCTGGCTGGAGATCGGCACGGGGTAGCCCTTGCGGACGTAGTAGGCCACCATCTGGTCGAACAGGATGCGAGGGTCGCGCTCGGGGACGAAAAGCATTAGTGGCCCTTGGCGCTTGGTGACTGGCAAATACTTTAAGTGGGTTCGGACAAAATCCCACACACCTTCTTCAGTTTGCGCTTCCTTTTGAAACCGCGCTTCAAAACCGCCATTTGGCTTATAAGCTGAGATAACGAGGTCTTGTTTGACCGCTGTAGGGGTAGTTACAGCCTTGAAGCTGCCCTGCTTTTTGTCTAGGGCGGATACATTGGCGACGATGAATCCGGCCTCTGTGAGAGCAGTTTGGATGCTGTTCCAGACAGATGCTTTTGTGTTGGAGAATTCTACCGTCATCCAGCGGCCGGGCTTCAGAACATGGTATGCCTTTTCAAAACACGTGGTCATAAGTTGACGGTATTCAAAACTTCCTTTTCCCTGCACATTATTTTCGATAGCCTCATTGGTGTTGTCCGTTGAAAGCTTCATCCAATTTTCCCAGAGGCAATTTAGCTCAGAATAGTTGAGGTTCGCACCAAATGGAGGGTCGATGAAAACGTAATCTACCGTTTCCTTTCTTATTTCAATATGCCCAGCATCTTGAGTCGATAAAGCGAATAGTTGATGTTTGGTATTTGAAAATGCTTTGACGAGCCGTTTGAGTTTTCCGTTAAAAGCGTAATCGGGTGAAACTTCAGATATTCTTGATCCAACATAAAGCGTTCCGCTTAGATTGCGATTGTTTTGAGAAAAGTGCGTCGGTGAGTAGCGGTTCAATTTAGATAGACCGACGGCCCATTGTTGGAAAAGGAATCTACAAAAGCTGCGAACAACATGGTTGGGGACAAGCGATGTCTTATGAAGGAGCGCACCGAGTACCCACAAACTCCGTTTTGTATAAAAATGATGGGTATGAGTGATACCTATGGGATCATTGCGCCGGGTTTCGCCTCCTTCCATCATTCTCTCAGTCGGATACCAATACGGGATTTCGCTTTGTTCAATTTTAGAAATTAATGCAAGGTCATCAGGTGTAAGGCTTTTCTCAACCTTTCTACCATTCGTGGTGTAGTTGATGAGGACGGGGACTTGTTTAGCGAATCGGATCGTTTCACGAACCGAAGAGTCATATTTGCTTGTCCAAGCCCGATCCATATTCCGTTTAGTAAGCCCAGCTTGGCAATTGGGGCATGGGAAGGAATCCAAAACCTTACCGCTATTATCGTCTACTGCGGCTTCACCAAAAACAACTTCCCCTGCACATTCCGGACAGAGAAATACATCCGACCAAACCGTGTAGTTAATCTTTCCCTTTGTCTTTCCGTCAGTATGGAGCGTCTCATACATCCACCCGCATTCTTTTTCGACTTCCTTGAGAATGCGTTTTGCCTCTTGCTCGAACGCTGCAACATCGACCGGCGTATTGTAGTTGTAAGCAATAAATGTTGCCGCAGGTGAAAGGTCATTCAGTACGGCTCGGCGCACACCGAGTTTTGAAAACGGCCGCCAAGTCTTTTTACCATCTTCATCCGTCTCTTCCTGCAATATGGTCCCGTCCGGCTTCACCTGGTAGCCAAGAGACATGACCACTTCGCGGTCGCCACACATCTGCGCCGCTACACCGGTCATACCGGTTCCGCAGAAGCCGTCGAACACGATATCCCCCGGCTGCGTGTAATGGAGGATGTAACGCATGATGGCCTTGTGCGGTACCTTGGTGTGGTAGGAGTGCGCGTTGTAAATGGGGTCGTTTTTCCCCTCGCTCACATCGGTCGCAAATGGCTCACGGTGATAGTGATAGCCTTCAGGCTGTTTCGGCTTCTCCGCCTCCCATTCAGCTATGAAATCGGCAATCCAGGGGTTCGGGCAGGCGGTGTAGTACGGCGGATCGCTCAGGTTCAGGATGTCTTCGTCGCTGCCGATGGGAAAGCCTTCGATCTTGCGGAACTCCGGGTCGCGCAACCGGTCGCGGAGCAGGTTGGTGAAATGTTCCCGTCTTGCTTCGTCACTGGGGAATTCGATGCCTAGACAGGTGACCGGTTGCGGTTTCGAGTTCCGAGTTGCGAGTTGCGAGTTAAAAAGCTCTTCCTGCATCAGCGTTTTCCTCCTGCTTGTTCACGACTTTTCAGATAGCGGATAAAACCGCCGATGAGGCGTCCTGTATCGCCTGCCAGGTCGTAAAGGCCTTTGAATTGTTCCTGTTTGATATAACCGGCATCGAGAGCTACATAGAGTTGGGCCTGAACTTCTGCGGCTGAACCTTTGGCAATGAAAAGGAACTGGATAAATTCACGAACACCACCGCGATCAAAGCCTTCAGCAATATTCGACATAACAGAAACCGCTGCCCGCCGAATCTGATCACGCAGACCAAAATCTTTGGAGAAGGTGCCGTCAGCCGTCACGGCATATACCTCGCGTGTCAATGCGCGGGCTTTCTGCCATGCGTCGATGTCCTCAAATTTCTGAATCGTTCCCATAGTTCAACTCGCAAATCGGGACTCGCTCACTCGACAACTATCCTTACCTTGGCCGGGTCCTTGCCCTTGGTGAGTTGATCGATGTACTCCTCAAAGCGTTTCTTCATCTCTGCCGGGGTGGCCGGGCCGTCGGTAACCTGCAGGGCCTGTTGCAGCTCCTGCGCCTTGACGGCAACCTTGACCAGACCGGAGAGCACTTCCTTCAGGGCGTGGACAAAGTTGCTGTCCAGCGGCACCGGCAGTTCCTTCGACTTGATGAAGGCCTCCAGCGGTTCGCGGTCGTCGATCTTCAGCAGATCCATGTTGGCCTGGGTGATCGGGTCCTCCAGGTTGCTGAGGATGGTGGAGGTCCAGGCCGTCACCATGGCGTCGAGCTGGGCGTCCATCTGGTCGATCATCTGCGAGCCTGCCGCCGCACCGGTTTCCACCGAGGGCCGAAACCCGCAATGGGGGCAGATGGGCGAAGCGTCGAGGTTCTGCTCGGTCAGGGCAAAGCAGCTCTTCAGTCCGGCCAGGCGGTTCTGGTAATCGGTGAGCTGCTGCCGGGGCATCAGGTCGATACAAGCCAGTTTGAGCAGGGTTTGCAGGCGCTGGTCGTTGAGCAGGCCTGCCTTGCGCTTATCGTCGTTCACCCCCAGCCGGGCTTTGGTGTGCAGGCCGATGTAGGCGACGGTGTAATCCTTCTTCAGCTTTTGCAGCTTGGCGCCTAATCCAGAAAGGGGGCTCTGGGACTGGCTGGCCAGCTCGGTCAGGTCGGCCTGCTTGAGGGCATCCAGCACGTCCTGCCGGGTGGTCTTCATGCGATCCACCCAGTCGTGCTCGGCGGGCAGCACCGCCTCGGCGGTGGAGAGCCAGGACGCCGTCGGGCTGTGGTCCATGATGAACTCGCGCAGGGCGTCCAGCTCATCCAGGGCCTTCACGGCCTTTTCGTGGGCCAGCACTTCGGGAGCGCTGTAGCGGAAGTTTTTCAGCTTACCCGGCGAGGAGTAGGCCTGGAGCGATTCAAAGAAGCCCTTGGCCTCGTCCAGCCCGCTGGCCTGGCTGGATAGGTCGGTTCCCGCGAGCAGGTCCAGGCCCCAGAAGGAGAGCCCTTCGCGCAGGGTCTGCTGGGTCATGACGATGCGCTTGACGATCTTGCCCACCGCTTGTTGCAGGTTCTGCACCGGCTCGTCCTTGCCCTGGGTGACGAGCTGGGCCATGCCCGGCGTCATGCCGAGCAGTTCGAACAGTGCTTTGAGCGCAGGCAGGTTCCATTCCTTGGGCTGCTCTAGGTGCTTGAAGCGGACCAGTTCGTCCATACCGGTCGCGGCCAGTTGCTGCAACCCGGTGGCATCGAATTTCTTGCCCGGGATGGCGAGCACGATGTCGCCGGAGTAGACCAGCGCCGCCACCAGCACGCTCACCCATTCGGGTTCCAGACGCGAACCGCCCGGGTTCATGTATTCAAGCCCGTGGTCGTCCTGGATGATCTCGCTGCGGTTGACCACCTGGCCGTGGCCCTTGGCCTTGACGGCATCAAGGATGAACTTGGTGTACTTCGATTTGTAGGGGTCGATCTTCTCGCCGTCGAGCAGCTCCAGGGCGTCCAGCACGGCGGTGGCCTGCTTGGTGCGGTTCTGCCCGGCGATGGCCCGCAAGGCGTCCTGCGCGGCCTGAGCACGGTTGTTGCCGGTGATCAGGACCGAGAAGAACGGATAGTCCGGGGCCTGGTTCTCGAAGTTCGGGGCCAGACAGACACCGGCGATGGTGTTGACCAGGTCGCGGAAGTTGATGGTCTCGTGGGGTGCGAGACCGGATAGGTTTCTGATGTTACTTCCTTTCTCCTTAGCCCAGGCGGTCATTGATTTAGTTCGGCCTTGATAGGTGATCTCAAAAGTTTCTATCATATGCTTTTGCAGCCACTGGACCAGCTTCTTCAGAAAACCGTTGGCCTTTGACTCATAGGTGGCCTTGGCGTGGCCCGATGAGGTGGCTGCAAGTTCAAGGGCTGCCGCATAGCTCTTCAGCGCGGCCTGGAATTCTTCATCGGTGCTTTTGAGGCGGAAGAAGACCTCATCATTTGCCTTTTCGTCCTTGAAGCGCGGCGGATCGTTGGGCTGGATGAAATAGAGGTAGAAGTCTCGCTGTGGCACGGCGGTGGAGCGCTCGTTGGGGGCGCCGAAAAAGAGGTAGCCGGTACGGGCTGTCTTGTGCTCCTGCCAGACCAGTTCATGCTGCCAAATTTTATAGCCGGTCACATAGGTGGCGTCTTGGCATTCCATGACCCGCTTGAGCGCCTCGTAATAGAATCGGTCGAGTTGAGCCTGGCCCAGGCTTTCGGCCCGTTTGTCGATCAGGGCGTCGAAGTCGTCGGTCTTCTTCAGATCGAGGTAGAACTGGCGGTTGTCAGCATTGAAGGAGATGAACTGGCCGCTGACCGTCTTGTGGATCTCGCGCAGGACCGTTTCCACATAGGTCTGGAGGTCCTTGTCCGGCTCGTCGCCGCCCAGCTCGGCGATCAGCGGATCGAACAGGCAGAGACGGTCGCGCAGTTCCTCGGCGGACGCGCCCATGGGGGCATAGATGTCGCCGGTGGTGAGGCGGTGGACGGACAGCGCATGGATCAGGCGCAGAGCCATAGGCTTATATTGCTTGCGGGTGATGGCGTTCTCGATGCGGGATTCCAGCACCTGGCTGCAATTGATGACCGCCCGGATCTCGGGAATGGCGCGGAACGAGGCGTTCTGTTTGAGCGTGTTCCAGTAGCTGTCAAAGGCGATCAGGCCGGGCTCGTCCTGCGGCACGTCCTTGCCCAGGATGCCTTTCATGCCCATGGACAGGGTCTTGAGCACCTCGCGCTTTTCCACCACGGTGACCCGCTCGAAGGTGTCGATGTAATCGGGATGCACTGGGAAGAGCCGGACGAACTCGTCCATGCGCTCGTTGAGCCCGCCGTAATATTTGGCAAAGGGCATCAGGTAGTCGCGGATCTTGGCCTGTTGCTCGGTGGTTTTCTTAAGCAGGCGCTCGGCGACGACGAATTTCACATCGCTGCGGGCAATGAGGATCTGCTCAAAGCGGTCCTTCACCCGGCGGATGCTGTCGGCGACAAAGGCGAAGCGCGGGCTGTCGAAAATGGCTTCCTGGACACCGGCCATGAAGCGGAAACGCAGGTCCTTGCAGACCTCGCCGACCTCGCGCAGGAAGTTGAGGTCAAGGATCAGCTCCTGGTCCTTGCGGGTGCGCAGGTAGTCGAGCAGCTCATCGACCACCAGCAGCAGACCATGCTCGGGGAAGACCTCGCCGAACTTGGCCAACATGTCTTCGAAGGCCCGTTTGTGGCTGGTAATGGTCCCGGCTTCGGGGAACACATACTCCACGCCGAGTTTTTCGAGATGCTCTTCCAGTTCGGCCACCAGGATGTCGCGCAGGGACATGGTGGTGGCCCCGATTTCGGTACGGATGACCTTGAACCGACCTGCGATCTGAGAGGCTGCATCGCGGACACCGGCGTGGTTCAGCCCTTCCAGCAGGGAGGCATCTGCGGCAAGACTGGAGACCACCGACATCAAGTGCGACTTACCGGTGCCGTAGTTACCGACGACCAGCAGGCCCTTATTGTCGACCGGCTGGTCGAACTGCATCTGAGGAATGACAAGCTGGGTGAGCCGTTCGGCCATTTCCTCGGAAATGACATAGGTGTTCACGAGGGTGTGCGCGGCGCTCGATTTGTCCGCGTCACGCAACTGAACGACCGACTCAATCGGGTCGAATTGGATAAGGTCTCCGTATTTCATGCTTGTCCTGCCTCTCTATTGTTTTTTGCCGAATCGACCGTGGCCGTGCCATCCATGCCCACAATCAGCGCATCGACCGAGTCATAGTTGCGGTATTCGAGATGACCGGTTTCGGCGTACAAAAGCCTCCCGGAATTCATGATTCCGTTCCACGAAGCCACCACGGCCCGATTTCTCGAAATGGACTGCAACAGGCGCAAGGGGTCCTGCTGAAGATCCTTGTCGAAAAGGATCTCGAGATTATCCAGCACCACGGGTGACTGAGCCTGGTCCGCAATCTGGTCGAGGATGCCCGGCAGCCGCAGTGACCGCTGCTTTGCCGTCAGCTCCAGTAGCTCGCCGGAGAGCGCCAGATTGACGTTAACGACGGACGAGCCGAACTCCTCGGCAATATCCCGAAGGATGCCGGTCTTGCCGGAACCGGTCTCACCCACCAGCAGCACCAGGCGGTGGTATAAGCCTTCGGCTGCCTGGAGGGATCGTTTTAACTTGTCGTGAATCGGTTCGGCCATGGTCGCTCCTTACTGCTCGGTGTCCGGCTTATCGGATTTATCAGCCGCACCGCCGGCCTTGATTCGTTCGTCGACTGTGCCTTTCTTGACTTCCCAAAACGCCCCATACGGGAGCTAGGCCTTCTATACTTGGCGACTATTTGTAAACAGTGTCATTGCTGACACCGAGGTACTTGCAAATCTCGGTTATTGATAACCAGCGGCCTTCCATCTTGTTCGCTCTTATGCTTTGCGGGCGTTTTGATTGTTCACTCATCCGCCCCAAGACTAAATAGGCGAGCGGCGCACACCATCCCTAGGATAAACAGCGCTATCAGCTTATAAAGTCTATACTTGCTATGTCAAAGGTTCT
>Ga0334893_1001669_pt1 | contig 19818 bp, 13 predicted proteins | sample GraSluR3_MG_5_FD_207218 | JGI IMG/M metagenome (GOLD analysis project Ga0334893, IMG submission 207218) | Sludge microbial communities from methane-producing bioreactor in Wageningen University, Netherlands - Granular Sludge_09_05-R3 | ecosystem: Engineered > Bioreactor > Anaerobic >...
TTGATCCAGAAACGACTCGTGGCCCTCAACCAGGGGGCGCCCGTGCTCGTGGATATGAAGACCCAAGACAAGATGCGAATCGTCATCCAAGAGATCTTGGAGGACAAGATCTACCTCGACAGCGAATCCCACCTTCGCATCGCCGACGAGGGCGGCGGTCCGCCCGAGATGGACTTCGATCAGCTATGAACGGGCGCGAGTTGGTCATTGGGGTGACCGGAGGGATCGCCGCCTACAAGACCGCCACCCTGGTCAGCCGACTCGTCCAGGCGGGCGCGGGCGTCACCGTGGTGATGACCGAGGGGGCGACCCACCTGGTGGGCCCCAAGACCTTCGAGGCCCTCACGCGGCGACCCGTGCCAACCGATCTTTGGGGACCGGGCGCCCACCCGCACATCGAATTGGCCGACCAGGCCGACCTGCTCTGCGTGGCGCCGGCCACCGCCAACCTCCTGGCCAAGGCGGCCTGGGGGCTGGCCGACGATCTGTTGAGCACCCTGTTGCTTTCGTTTCACGGCCCCGTGATCCTGGCACCGGCCATGAACAGCCGGATGTGGGAAAAACCGGCCGTCCAGCGCAATGTGCGCCGGCTCCGCGACGACCGGTGCGTGATCGTCGATCCCGAGGAAGGATACCTCAGTTGCGGAGCGGTCGGCGCGGGCCGCATGGCCGCGCCCGAGCGGATCTTCCAGGTCATCGCCGACACGCTCGGCACGACGTCCGGCACGTAGTGCGCCGACGGACCCGTGCGATTCGGGTTGGCGGCGCGTCGGGGCGAATGTGCGCCGGCGTCGAATGCCGGGCGCAGCGCCCCAGCCGCGACGGATTTCGCGTTTTCCACCTCACGACAACATGGCACGCATCCTCATCACCTCCGGACCCACGAGGCAGTATCTCGATCCGGTCCGCTATTTGACCAACGCCTCGAGCGGCCGCATGGGCGCGGCGCTGGCCTCGGCCGTGGTCGAAGCGGGGCACGAGGCCGTCGTCGTCAGCGGACCCGTCGAAGTCGAGTATCCTGCCGAGGCCGAGGTGAGCCCCGTGATCACCACCGAGGAGATGCTCGAAGCCTGCCTGGGGCTTTTTCCGACGTGCGACGGGCTGATCGGCGTCGCCGCGCCGTGCGACTACCGGCCCGTGCGGATCGAGAACCACAAGATCCGCAAGACGGGCCAACCGCTCGCCGTCCACCTCATCGAAACCCCCGATGTCCTGGCGACGCTCGGGGGAGCGAAGAGACACCAGTGGGTCGTGGGGTTCTGTCTGGAGACCGAAGACCAGCGGATTCGCGCGCTGCAAAAGCTCGAGCGCAAAAGCTGCGACCTCATCGTGCTCAACGGTCCCGCCGTCATGCACGCCGTCGACACCGAGGCCGAGGTGCTCGACGCGTCGGGCACCGTGCTCGCGGCCCTGTCGGGCAGCAAGCGCGACGTGGCCAAGGCGATCTTCCGCGTGATCCAGCAGCGTTTGATCCGCTGATCCCCGCCGGCCGGACGAGCCCGACGGCACGAGAGACCGTCGCGATGCCGCGGGAATCGCGCCTCCGCGGCCTCACGCGGAAGGCGACTTGGGCGCCGGCGGGATCGGTTGCTCGGCCGGGGCCGTCGTTTCCTCTTGGAGGATCGGGGCCGGGCCCTGGTCGGGCTGGCAGCACGACGTGCCGCACGCGGGCGGGGCGCAGATCGTGCGGCACCGCAGGCGCGGGAGGCACAACCGGCCCGCGAACCGGCCGCTCAGGCCGCGTTGTTCCTGGCAGTAGCCTTCCCACACGTCGTCGCAGCACGAGGGGACGAACTCGCAGCAGCCCGGCACCAACCCCAAGCCCGGCGCAGCGCACGCCGGGGCGCCGTAGGCGGTGCAGCTTTCGGCGTTCGCCGGGGCTCGGTACCGATCGCAGCAGAGTTCGATACCGAAGGCGTCGGAGCCAAGGCTCCCCACAACAACGATGGCAGCAATCCAACCAATCAACCGCATCGTGAAGCTCCTTTCTCAGGGAATCCTTCGACCTGGACGAGTCGAAGACCTGAGAAAACATGGGCCCCATTTGCCTGGAAGGCAAATCCGATGGTTGCTTTTTTGCATCCCGAGACCGCACACGCGACGATCTGCACGCGACAAAACGTTACGATTCAACGGGTTAGGCAGGCAAGGCAATTTCCGGCGCGGATGCGTTTTCGCGACGGGCATGGGGCGGCGCCGCCTGCCGGCTGGCGCAATCGCGCGGGTCGTGGCGGTGCTCCGGGGCGCCGGGTGACGGGTCGTGCAGCACTTCGGCAGCCCACGCCGCCGGCGAACGCTTTCGACGCGTGGGCTTCGCCTCAAGCGCCGGGGCCGTCGCGGAACCGGCTCCAATCGATGCCGAGCTTTCGCATCCGGGCGCGCAGCGTGTGCGGATTGACCTGGAGGCGAACCGCCGCCCCGCAAGGGCCTTCGATGCGGCCTCGCGTGGCCGCGAGCACGGCCTCGATGTGTCGGCGCACGACGGCATCCAGCGAGAGGCTCTCGATGGCGACCGGGGCCGGCGAGGAAGCGGTTTGGTCTTCTTCCCGTGGGGGCGCCGCGCTGGTGGCGCTGACGCCCAGGGCGGTGGCCACGTCGAGGCGCTCGCCGTTGCCGAGGATGGCCGCCCGGTCGATGACCGCCCCCAACTCGCGCACGTTTCCCGGCCAAGGGTAGGCTTCGAGCAGCCGAAGGTCGGCCGGCGTGGGCATGACCGGGGGCAGACCGAACCGGATGGCCGCCCGCTGGGCGAAGTGCGCGGCCAGCTTGGCCACGTCGTCGCGCCGCTCGCGCAGGGGCGGCAGGACGATGGGGAAGACCGAGATCCGATACCAGAGGTCTTCGCGAAACCTCCCCTCGGCCACCATCCTCGACAGGTCGCGGTGGGTGGCCGCCACGATCCGCACGTCGACCTTGATGGGCTGGTGCCCACCGACCCGCTCCAGCCAGCCGTCCTGGAGGATCCGCAGCAGGCGGACCTGTGCCGCGGGCGGCAGATCGCCGATCTCGTCGAGGAAGAGGGTGCCGCCGTCGGCCCGCTCGAACCATCCGCGGCGCGCGTCGACCGCGCCGGTAAACGCCCCCCGTTCGTGGCCGAAAAGCTCCGAATCGATCAGGTCGAGCGGGATGGCGCCGCAATTGACCCGGTGCACGGGGCCGGCCGATCGAGGCGATTTGGCGTGGATCGCGCGGGCCAGCAGCTCTTTTCCCGTGCCCGTCTCCCCCAGGATCAGGACCGGCGCGTCGGACCGGGCGACCAGCTCGACCCGCTCCATCACCGCGCGCAGCCCCGATTCGGCCCCCACGATCGTGTCGGCGAGTTTTTTTCGGCCCAGGCGCGCCAGCAGCGACTGCCGGTCGGCTTCGGCGGCCTCGCGCAGGGCGGCCATCTCGCGCAGCCGATGATCGTTCTCCAGGGCCACCGAAAACGGTTCGAGCAAGACCTTGGCCAGGGCCCGGTGCCGGGCATGGAACGCGCCCTCTCGCGACGCCACGAGAACCAGCGCCCCACGTCGCCCCGCCGCGTCGCCCAGCGGGCCCACGAGCATGTCGCTTTCGATCGCCGAGGGCACGAGCACGTCGACCGGGGGCTCCGCCGCCCGGCTCCCGGCGAGGTGGGCCACCTCGCCGCGCTCGCACCAGGCGGCGGCCTCGTCGATCTCGGCGGCCGAGCACTCCCTGCGGGCGTCTTGCAGCCCGGGCCGCACGGCGGTCGAGCCCACGGCCACCGTTTCGACGCACGACCGCTCCCGGTCGATCTGGCGGACGATCACCCGATCGGTCGGCATGTGGCGGTCGAGGATCGCGGCGATCGTGCCGGTCGACTCGCCGATCTCGATGTGGCGGCAAGCCTCGCGCCACACGTCCAACAGAACAACTCGGAATTCTTCCAGGATGACTCTCCCGCGGCACGGACCGTCCAAAAGCCTGCTCGGCGAGCCGGCTCCGATCGAAAGAGCGCGTCGATGCTATCCGATTCCGCGGATCCTGTCGAGCATATTTCACGGAAGGGCCCGGCGGCGCGCCCTTCCGGCGGGGGCGGGAATGTGAAACAATATTGTCGTGGGATGTTGTTTCTATTGCTCGTTGGCTCGCCCCGAGTCGAGTCCAGGCGAATGCTCGCGATGACGATGCGGTTTGAGTTAGCGGTAGGCTCGCTCGCGCTGATCCTGGTCGCCAACTGCGTCGTGTCGCTGGTGGTCGTCTCTTGGCATGGGCCCGACCCCCTCGAGGCGATGCAAGAACGCGCTGGTCTCGACTTGAGTTTGGCGCAGGCCGCTTATGACGGCCACGTTCAGGCAATCGCGGAATTCTTGCAGGCGGCTTCGCTCGAACGGGGCCTCGCCGAGGCCGTGCAGCGAGGCGACGACCACGAATTGCTCAGCCGCTTGCAGAAGATTCATCGGGCCGGACGCATCGATTTCGTGGCGGTGCTCGACGAGCGCGGGACCCCGATCGGCCGGGCGCAGGACCCCGAACGTCGCGGCGGCATCCCGGCCGGCAACCTCGTGGTCGCGCGGGCATTGCGCGACGTGAAGCCGTCGAGCGGGACGATTCTCGTTGCGGCCGACGACGCGGGGCAGGTCGGCGGCATGGTCGTCGCCGCGGCCGCGCCGATCCTCGACGCCCGCGGCAGCCTGCTGGGGCTTCTCTACGGCGGCGACGTGCTCGACGGTCGCGGCGAGATCGCCGGCTCGATCGAGGCCCGCGTATTTCGCGACGCGACCTGGGAGGGCAAGCAAATCGGCACGGTGACGATTTTCCAGGGCGATCGCAGCGACGCGTCGAACGGGCAGCACGACGGCGAGTACGTCGTCGCCTGGGAGCCGATCCGCGATCCGCGGGGAGAGGTGATCGGCGGCCTCCGCGTGGGGCGACTGCGAGAGCCGTTCGTCCACCGGCGCAACGTGCGGACGCGCGCGCTGCTGGCGGCGGTGGCCGCCACCACCCTGGTCGGCCTGGGGCTGCTCTGGGTCGCGGTCGGGTCGGTGTTGCGCCCCATCCGGCGGATCGCGGTCATGTCGCGCAAGGTGAGCCGGGGCGATCTCTCGGCCCGGGTGGGATTCCGGCCATCGGGCGCGACGGGCGTTTTGTGCGAGGCGGTCGACGGCATGGCCGACGCCGTGGCCGAGCGCGAACACCGCCTGGAGCTCGCGACGCGCCGGCAGATCGGGCGGAGCGAAAAACTGGCTTCGATCGGGCGCCTCGCGGCCGGCGTGGCCCACGAGATCAACAATCCGCTGACCGGCGTGCTCACCTTCGCGCACCTGCTCCGGCAGAAAGTCAACATGGACGACCAGGATCGGCAAGACCTCGACCTGATCATCCGCGAGACGACGCGCGCCGCCGAGATCGTGCGCGGACTTCTGGATTTCGCGCGCGAGAGGCCGGCGCTCAAAGAACCCCTGGACTGCAACGAGGTGATCCGACGAACGTTGCGGCTTCTGGGCAACCAGAAAGTGTTCCAGCAGATCGCCATCGTGGAGGACCTTGCCGACGATCTGCCGCGCGTCGACGGCGACATGAACCAGCTCCAGCAGGTGCTGCTCAACCTGTCGTTGAACGCGTGCGAGGCGATGCCCGGCGGAGGGACGTTGTCGGTCCGCACCTCCGCCCGGGACGGCCGGGTGTGGATCGAGGTGACCGACACGGGCTGCGGCATCAAGGAGGAGCACCTCGAGAGCGTCTTCGAGCCGTTTTTCAGCACGAAGCCGGCGGGCAAGGGCACCGGGCTGGGGCTGAGCGTCAGCTACGGCATCGTGCGGCAGCACGGCGGGTCGCTCGAGGTCGACAGCGTCGAGGGCCGCGGGGCGACCTTCACCCTGATCCTTCCCGCGCCCGAGGGCGCCGAGCGCGAAGAACCCCGTCCATCCGAGAAGACGACGAGAGCATGAGCGGCGACGCCCTTGAGCAAGATCGTTCCCCGGCCCCGCATCGCATCCTGGTGATCGACGACGAGGCCGTGATCGGCCTGAGCTGCAAGCGGGTGTTGGGCGCCGAGGGGCACGACGTCACCGCCTATGAGGACCCGGCGGCGGGCCTCCAGGCGGCGCTGAGCGGCGATTTCGACGTGATCCTCCTCGACCTGATGATGCCGGGTCTCGACGGCCTGGAGATCCTCCGCCGGGTCAAGGCGGCGGGAGTGGCCTCCGAGGTGGTCATCATCACCGGCCACTCGACCGTCGAGTCGGCCGTCGAAGCGATGAAGCAGGGAGCCGCCGACTACCTGGGCAAGCCCTTTTCGCCGAGCCAGCTCACCATGGCCCTCGAAAAGGTCTGGGAGCGGTCGGCCCTGATCCGCGAAAACGCGGCCCTGCGCCAGGAGCTGGGCGTGCACCAGGGCTTCGAGGGAATCCTCGGCGAGAGCCTGCCCATGCAGCGCGTCTTCTCGCTGATTCGGCGCGTCGCCCCCAGCGAAGGCTCCGTGCTGGTGACCGGCGAAAGCGGCACGGGCAAGGAGATGGTCGTCCGCGCCATCCACCGGCTCAGCCGCCGGCGCGATCACCCCTTGCTGGCTTGCGATTGCAGCGCCCTGGTGCCCACCCTGCTCGAAAGCGAGCTGTTCGGCCACGTCAAGGGCTCGTTCTCGGGCGCCATCGCCACGAAGCAGGGCATGTTCGAGGCCGCCCACCAGGGTACGCTCTTTCTCGATGAAGTGGCCAACCTGACGATGGAAACCCAGGGCAAGCTCCTGCGCGTGCTCGAGACGAAGCGCGTGCGAAAGGTGGGCGACACGGCCGAGCGCGCGATCGACATCCGCCTCGTGGCCGCCACGAACCGCGACCTGGGCGAGATGGCGGCCGAAGGGGCCTTTCGCGAAGACCTCTACTACCGCCTCAACGTGGTGCCCATCTACCTTCCCCCGCTCCGCGAGCGCCACGGCGACGTCCCCCGCCTGGCCATGTCGTTCCTCGAGCGGTTCTGCCGAAAAAACCGGGCCGACGTCAAGGGGTTTACACCTGAAGCCATGTGCCAGATGGAAAGCTATCGCTGGCCGGGCAACGTGCGCGAGCTGCGGAACATCGTCGAACGCCTGGCCATCCTCGCCGACGGCGACCGGATCGAGCTGGGCCACCTTCCGCCCGAAATCCGCCAGGCTCCCGCGCGATCGACCGTCACCCAGCTCCCGCAGAATTGGGAGGATTTCAAAAAGCTCAAGCAGCAGGTCCGCGACGCCGCCATCCAGGAGCTCGAGCGCCGCTTCCTCACCGAGGCCCTCGAACGGTGCGAAGGCAACGTCAGCCGGGCCGCCGAGGACGTGGGCATCCAACGCACGAACTTCCACGCCCTGATGCGCAAGTACGGGCTGACTTCGGAAGCCGGGTCGTAGGTCGACCGGCGAGAAACGAGGAAGGACACAAGCTGAAGGCCGCCGGCTTGCTCGCTGCGGAAATCGTCGAACTGCCCATGCCCGCCTCCGACATCCATCGCACCGGTTGCTCGCGTTGGCAGGTCGATCTCGACTGGGAGGACCTGCTGTTCGACGACCGTGGGCTGCGACTCGATGCCTGGCGCCGGTGCGCCCGGGTCGTCAAGCAGGGGGCGCATCGCACGGTCTACCGGGTCGGGCAATCGGGCAGGACCTTCTACGTCAAGCGCTACCGCCGGAGCCGGCTCGGCGACGTCGTGGGAAACCTGGTCCGAGGAAGCGCGGCGCGGCGCGAATGGAGCCGGGCGCACGAGATCGCGCGCCGCGGCATCGCCACGGTCAAGCCCCTGGCCTGGGCCGAGTCGATCCGCGGCGGACTGGTCCGCGACAGCTTCTTCGTCTGCGAGGCGATCGAGCCTTCGTGCTCGATCGACGAGTTGCTCGCCGGCGCGGTCCAGGGGGCCTCGGTCGCGCGGGCTCGGCTCCGCCGCGGGCTGATCGAGGCTCTGGCGCGGTTCGTGGCGGCCATGCACGAGGCGGGCGTCGATCACAACGACTTCCACGCCGGCAACCTGCTTCTGGGCTGGCAAGGCCCGCCGGGGCACGGCGCGGGGATCGACCGGTCGCTTCAGTGGTTTCTGCTCGACGTGCCCGACGTGCGCCTGGGTGGCCCCTTGGCCTGGCCGGCCGTTCGACGCAGCCTGATCATGCTGAACGCCGGCTGGTGGCATCGCACTTCGTTGACCGAACGACGGCGCTTCTGGCGGACCTACCGCGACGCACGGCCCGGGCTTGACCTTCCGCCGACGCGCGACGTGTTCGAGGCGTTGGATTACGGCACGTGGCGGTACACCCGCCGGCTCGCGCGGCGTCGCGACCGCCGCGTCTGGGGCACGAATCGCGATTTCTGGGCGTTGAGGGATTTTTGCGGGCGGGCCCATGCCGTGGCGGACTTTCCGGAGGATCAGCTCGTGGCTCTGCTACAGTCGCCCGACGCGATCCTCGAGCAGAGCCACGCGCGGACCATCAAGGTCGACCGCAGCGCCCTGGTCGTGCGGGCCGAATTGGCGCTTTCGGGCGGCCCGGTCGGCGTGGCCTACAAGCAGTATCGTCCGCGGAACCGCTGGAAGGCGTTCTGGGGCCGTTTCCGCCGCCGCCGGGCGCTGCGGGGCTGGTTTTTCGGGAATGCCCTGGTGCAGCGGCGAATTGCCACGGCCCGCCCGCTTGCGGCCCTCGACTTCCCATCCCGGCGTCGCAGCTATCTGGCCACCGAATGGATCGCCGAGGCCGAGAACCTCCACGAGTACGGATGGCGCCTGGCCGGCTGCGGCGAAGCCGACCGGTTCCGCCGCGCCTGCCGCGCCGCCCGAAGCGTGGGCCGACTGATCGGATCGCTCCACGCATGGCAACTCACGCACGGCGACCTCAAGGGCGCCAACGTCCTGGTCGTCGAGCAAGAGGACGGGTTGCCGAGCTACCTGATCGACGTCGAGGACGTGCGGATCGGGCGCCGGTGCGACCCGAGGGCTCAGGCGGCCGACCTGGCGCGCCTGGCCACGAGCCTGGCCGCCCATCCCTGGGTGTCGCGCACCGTGGTTTGCCGGTTCTTTCGCGCCTACGCGGGGCAGTTTCCACGGCGCATCGCGCCCTGGAAGTGGTTGTGGCGCAAGGCCGCCGCGCGCAGCCGGCGGATGATCGCGCGCAAACGGCGCCGGGGAAGCGAAATCCTCTGAGGAGGCGATCTTCGCGCAAGCGCCCCGACCGCCGTCTTCCATTGCGCTTGCTTTGTGCTTGCCGGCGTCGCCGCGTTCGGGGTAGAATCGATCACGCAGCCCGAGCAAGGCGGGCCGCAGAGGATTCTTGAGGATCAGGAGGATCGCGATGAGACGACGGCGCGCGTGGATCGGGGCGGCAGGGGCCGTGTTGTTCTTCCTGCCCGCGGGCCCCGTTCGATCTCAGACGCGGGAGGACGCGGTGGTCAATACGGCCATCGTGGTGCTCGACGAGATCATGTCGATTCCCATCCGGAGTATTCCCCAGGCGATGCTGGCCGACGCGCAGGGGGTGGCCATCATTCCCGACGTGATCAAGGTGGGATTCATCGCCGGCGTGCGTCGCGGGCGAGGGGTGGTTCTCGTTCGCGATGCGATGGGGACGTGGGGGCTGCCCCAGTTCGTCACGCTGACCGGCGGAAGCGTCGGGTGGCAGGCGGGCGTGCAGGCCACCGACGTCGTGCTCGTGTTCAAGACCCGAAAAAGCGTCGACGGCCTGATGCGAGGCAAGTTCACGCTGGGCGCCGACGCGGCCGCGGCCGCCGGACCCGTCGGACGGCACGCCGAGGCCGCCACCGACCTGAGGCTCCGCGCCGAGATCTATTCCTACTCGCGAAGCCGCGGCCTGTTCGCCGGCGTTTCGCTCGACGGATCGGCCCTGCAGATCGACGGGGCGGCCACGGGAGCCTACTACCGCAACCTGGGGACGACGGCCGGCGGCGCGTCGGCCGCGGTGCCGACCTCGGCTGCCCGGTTGATGGATCGGCTCGCCCGATATACGGGCGCCCCGATCCCGGCGACGGTCGTCGAGGCCGAGGCGCCCCGGCCGGGCCCGACCGCGGCGGCACCGATTCGGCAGAGGCTCGCGCAGAGCGCAAGCGAGTTGTACGGCCTGCTCGACGACAACTGGAAGCGCTACCTGGCCCTGCCGGCCGAGACGTTCGGCGCGGATCAACCGCTGTCGCCCGCGACGGCTCGGCAGGCGCTGGCGCGGTTCGACGCGGTGGCTGCCGATCCTCAGTACCAAGCGCTGACCCAGCGGCCCGAGTTTCAGGAGACCCACCGGCTTCTGGGCGAGTACGTGCGCACGGCCCCTCCCGAGGCCGCCCTTCTGCCGCATTTGCCTCCGCCGCCGTCCCGCCCGAGCCCGGTGTTCCGGTAGCGCCAGCTTCGGGTCGCATGAGCGAAACGCACCCATTCCTCTGCGCGACGAGCGACGATGCGTTTGTCGCCCCGCGCGGCCGACGGTCTATCGAAACCGGAAGGGCGATCCTTCCGACAGACCCTGGGTGAGGGTCTCGGGCAAACCGTTCCCCAAGGTCTCGGGCAGCCGGATGCGCCGCGCAAGCGCCTGATGGAGGTTCTGCATCTCCCGGCCGTCGAGCTGGAGCCGCTCGAGCAGCTCGTCGCGTTTGGCCGCGACGATCGCGTCGATTCGGGCCAGGCCCTCGGCGGCGCGCTGACGAGCCAGCACGAGCAGCTCCTCACGGCGCGTTTCCAGCTCGGTCTCGAGCGCGCGCTTCAGCGACGCCGCAAGCTGGGGGCCGAGATTCGAGCGGAATTCCCAATCGAGGCCGTCGGCCGTTCCCGCCAGATCGACGACGACGCGGATCTCGCGCAGGTCCCGCGCGGCCTGCTCGAGGCGGGCGGCCAGGCGCGGGCCGCCATAGGCTTCGGCAAGCTCCGGAGTCAACTCGACCGGGCCCTGCTGCAAAAGAAGCCGGCCCGAGAGATCGTCGCCCTTCCTCTCGAGCGAGGCCCACAGGTGCGTGTTTCCCGGGGCAACGCGCAGTGCCAGCCGGCCGGGTCGTCCCAGCACCCGCTCGGGCTGCTGCCAGTTGGGGCAATTCAAGGTAATTCGATCGCAAGGCGTTGTGGTGGTCCGATCGAGCACGGCCTCGATCTGCACCAGGGCACCGCTCTGAATCTGGGCCTTGACCACGACGGGCTTCCCGTAGAGTTCGGGCTCGGAGGCCACGCCGGACGCCGTGGCCAGGAACTTGAACGGACGTCCCGCCCGGGTGCCCGTCCCGTCCAGCAGCAGCGATTCGATCAGGAACCGGGGCTGCCGATCGGCGCCGGCAAACGACACGTCGACGCCGCGCGCCCGGACCGGCTCGAGGTCGTCGATTTCGCGGGGCAGGTAGCGCCGCCCCCACTCGATCCACTCGATCAGTGCCACGATGTTTGCGCCCAACTCGGGGCCCAGCAGGTACTCGGTCAGGCTCTCGGCGCGGAGGTTTTCGAGCCGCAGCGTCGCGCGGATGCGCTCCAGATCGCGATCCTTGGCGGCCAGCAGCGCGTCTTTGTCGACGAGCACCTGGTCGCCCAGCCGCCGGACCTCGCCTTCGAGGGCGGCGATTTCGCGTTGGACCTCGACCAGGTCGGCGGCGGTCTGCTGATAGATCGCCACGAGGCGGGTGGGATCCTGCCGGCCCACGTTCGAGAGTTCCTGCAACGTGGCGATCCACTGCCTCACGTTCTCGGCGCGGGTCTGCAATCGCTCGTATTCGGCGGGCCACCGTTCGAGCATCTCGGCCGCCAGGCGGGCCGATTCGAGCTGCTCGGCTTGTTCGACGAGTTCCTGTTGGAGCAGCCCGGCGAGCTGATCGAGCCACGCGCAAGCGGCCTCTTCCCATTCGGGGCTGCGAAGCTTCACGCGGCACGGGTCGAGGGCCCCCGATTCGTCGCGCCGCGCGCCGAGGCGGAGCCCGGTGATTCGTCCCTCGCGCACGACGAACTTGCGCCGCCAGAGGGCGTCGGTGTCGAGTCGCAGGGCGACCTGGGTTGCCTCAAAGAGGTTCTTGTCGGGGGCGGTGGGATTGGCCGCGACGACGTCGCGGAGGCATAATTCGCCCTTCCGCAGCGAGACCTCGACCCGGTCGATCGCGACTTTGGCCGAAAGCGCGTTTTGGCCCGCCGAGATCAAGATCCGGCGGACCAGCGGATTCAGCCCGAACCACACCAGGGCACCGAGCGCGCCGACGAGCACCAGCCGGGGGACGAGGTATCTCCAGCGGATCATTCGGCCCTCCAACCGGCGACGAGTTCGGTTCCGGCAAGCAGTTGCACGATGCGGTACTTGGCCAGTCGCGCGCAGAGCGGCGGCTGAATGCGCGCGAAGGCCCGCTCGCTCACCCGCCACGCGGGATAGAACAGCCCCAGGCCGATCAGCAGGCTGCCGAGCACGACCGTATTGTTGAACCCGGTCCAGGGTACCACCGGCAGGTCGTAGAGCCATGCCCACATCGGGCGCAGCGACGGACGGGCCAGCAGGGCATGTCCCACGCGGTGGGCGACCGGATCGGTGAGCACGCCGATCCACGAGAAGAGCATGGCCCCGGCGAGTCCCATGCCCAGGTTCACCCGGCTCCCGAGCAAGACGACCATCAGGGCGGCGGCCGTCAAGTTGCCCTTGGGGACCAATCCGATTACCATCCCCAGGGCGAAGCCCAGGGCCATCTGGCGGGGCGTTGCCGACTCGCTCAGGGCCTCGCCGAGAAGGCGAAGCGGCTTGAGAAGACGCAAATTCATGGTTCTTCCCGCGAAAGAGGGCCCAGGCCGGCGGTACATTCCCGCAAATCGTTAAAGTCTAATCGGCTTGCGCGATCGAAAGACTTTAACAGGCCCCCACGATTCACGGCGACGATCGGGGAGACAAAGAACGGGCCCGCCCACGACCCGGACGAATCGTCGTGGCGCGAGGCTCGCGTTGCGCGCCGGAGAACCCCTCACGCGGCGTACTTGATCCGGCCACCCGGCCCCTTCAGGTCGAACAGGCCGAACAGCTCTTGCTGGGTCATTCCCATTTTCGAGGGGACATCTGCCCCCGAGAAGATCGTGGCAAACAATGCCCGCTTCTCCTCGAGAATGCGGTCGATCCGCTCTTCGATCGTTCCCAGGGTCACGAATCGCGTGACGGTCACGGGCCCGGCGGCCCCGATGCGATGGGCCCGGTTGATCGCCTGGTCTTCGACGGCCGGGTTCCACCAGCGGTCGAAGAGGAACACGTAGCCGGCAAACTGGAGGTTCAGCCCCACCCCGCCGGCTCCGTAACTCATGAGCATCACGTGGCGGTCGGGCGACTCGCGAAACTCGCGGAGGACCGCGTCGCGCTGCCGGGCGGGAATCCGCCCGTGGTACTCGAGCGGCCCGAACCGTTGGAGCCGTCCGGCCAATCGGCGAAGCGTCTCGACCCATTGGCTGAACACGATCGCTTTGCGTCCGCTCGTGACGACCTCTTCGAGGTCGGCTTCGAGCCGTTCGAGTTTCGAGCTGGCCCCGGTGGCCGGATCGAAGTTGCAGATCTGCTTCAGGCGAAGGACCAGCTCGAAGACGTGCTGGATGGTCACCGCGTCGTCGAGCTCGGTCAGGCGCAGCACGCCCTCGTCCTCGGCCAAGTGGTAGGTCGCGTGCTGCTCGGGCGAGAGGTCCAACTCCGCGTCGCGGAACAGCTTGGGGGGCAGCTCGGTGAGCACCTGATCCTTGGTTCGCCGCAGCACGTAGTCGCCCACGGTCTCGCCCATCCTCCGGGGCTTCATTTCGGGCGAGAGCAGGCCCGGCGCCAGGAACTCGAAGATGCCGACCAGATCGTCGGGGCTGTTCTCGACGGGCGTGCCCGTCAGGGCCCAGCTTCGCCGCCGCGCGATCGAGCGCACGGCCTGGCTGGTCGCGCTCGATCGGTTCTTGATCCGCTGCGACTCGTCGAGCACCACGAGATCGAAACGCAGGCCTGCCGAGCCGTTCGGCGAATCGAAGACCTCGCGGTCGCGAGGGAGCAGCTCGTAGTTGGCGATTTTCAAGGGAACGTCGGCGAGCTGCCACTGCCACCGGCGTTCGGCCCGATCGCCCTGGATGAGCGTCAGCGGGATCTCGGGAGCCCACAGGGCGAACTCGCGTTGCCAGTTGGTCACGAGCGGCTTGGGGCAGACCAGCAGCACCCGCCGCACCTCGCCGGTGCGGAGGAGCAGGCGGATCGCCGTAATCGTCTGCATGGTCTTGCCCAGCCCCATCTCGTCGGCCAGGATGGCCGCGTGCCGCGGAAACAGAAAGGCGGCCCCTTCCAGTTGGTAGGCAAACGGCGTGAAGGGGAAGGTCAGCGACCGCTCGGTCAGCAGGGTCTCCAAAGGCGGCTGCAAGACGTACCGGAGGCGGTCGACCAGCTTGATGACATCGCGAGGCGGTTTGATCCGCGTGGTGCCCGCCGGCGGACTTCCCGGGCGCCGGGGCGCACCGGTTTGCCCGGCCGGGGGCGGCAAATCGTTCTCAGACGCGCCGGGCTCCGCGAAGCGGAAGCTTCGAACGCGCACCGGCACCGGGCGAATGGCGATCGAAACCGCCCGGGGCACGGGGCCGGCGAGCCCCACTTCATAGGCCTCGGCAGGAACGCCCCTCGCCAGGGCGCGGTTCCATCCGGTCGCGAACGGAGCCGCCTCGATTCGGGGCTCGATCGAGAAGGTCCGCGGGGGCGGCGATGGCTGCCAGCTCCAGCCCCGCGCCGAAGTCGTGCCGAAGCCGCCCGCCGCGCCAAGGTCCTCGACGGCCCGTCGATTCTTCATCCTTCATCCTTCGTCGTTGCCGTCTACTGGCCTTTGCGACGGGCTTCCTCGATCGCTTCTCGAATCCTCTCGAACGGCTCGTTCAGGTCGCACGAATCGGGCACGTCGCCCAGGCGCTGGACGGTCTGCTCCCGTCGAGCAGCGTCGTGCGCGCAAAGGGCCACGCGGCTCTGGCCCAGGCGAAGCACGTGGGCTCCGCGAAGGTCGCGATGGGCATCGTCGAGGCGCCATGCTTGCCGGGCCGTCGATGTCGGGGACGCATCGTCGACGCCGGACGGCGGGGAACACTCGTTCGGAAGAACAAGCACGACGGGGATGTCGATGTGCTCCCGCACCGCCAGCGCCGGCTCCCGATCGGTGCACACGGCCCGGGGCTCGATCTGGCTTCGACTCAACAGGGTCCGGCCGATCTGCTCGCCGTACAGATAGTCACCCAACGTGGGCCCGTAAAGGATCTCCTGGGCGCGATTCGGCTTGACCGGGGCGGTGCAGTGGAATTCCAGCGGTCGCCCGTTCGTGTTGAGGACAAGGTACCCCCCGAACAGGCCAAGCTGCTCATCCTCGACGACTGTCAGGAACCCGAAGGCTGCGTTCAAGTTATGATCGTGCGTCCTCACCGATGCTCGATTCTCTGGCATGTCCCGTGGTGTCGTGTTTGCGACGTTCCCGAGCGGCCCTCGACGGGCTTCCTGAAAATCGGGCTGAGCGGGGCCGCGACTTTAGAGTGTTGCGCCGCGACTCGGGCTTGCGGGGTCCGCGCCTCGGGAAATCTCCCGCGGGAGCTTCGTCCCTTGGGAGCGTACTTTTCTCGGAGAGCCCGGCTCGTTCATGGCATCGCCATAAAAAGCGTTGGGCGTTCCTCCACGGTCCCGTCGTCCGACACCGCAATGGCCGGGGAGCCCAGGGCGGGCAACCGCGCGGGGGGTACCCGGTCGGCCCTATGGCCCGGCCTCGACGAGGCGGGCGAGGCTGATCGAGGCGAAGTGCAGGTAACGCCATTCGTCGGCATTCGGATCGTCCTTGGCGAGCACTCGCCAGATCGCGGCGAGCGACTCGGGCGAGCCGACGTGATAGGTCGCCCGCATCAGGGCGGCCAGCGCCCGGGGATCGGGCCGGATGTGTTCGTGGTAGTAGGCCAGTCCCTCGATCCCTTGCACGGTGCGCCCGCCGCCGGCGGCCCACCAGCGGCTGCCCGGCTCGACGACGTGCGCAATAAACTTGCGGCACAGGAAATCCTCGGTGGCGCGTCGGATCTCGTCGCCTTCGAGGAGCTTGTGCGCCCAGACCGCGCTTTCGACGAAGGCCCCGCCCTGGGTTCTCTCGCAGCGTTCCATCCACCAGAAGGCGTCGCGCACGGCCGCGGCGTGGTCGTCGGGATCGCCGGTCCGCCGGGCGTGCATGGCCGCGGCAGCCAAGGTGCAGCCGATCGTATAGATGTTCAGCTCCGGGGCGAAGATCTTGGTGATCTTGTCGAGCCGCCGGATGGGGCGCACGCCGTAGTCGCTTTTCGACCAGCCCACGCCGATGCCTCCGCCCTCGCAGCGGAACGAATCGCGGTACGCCATGTAGGCGTTCAACGAGTCGGCGAACCGCTCTCGGTCGGCCTCGGGCGCGCGGTCGGCGAGCCGGGCAATCGCGCAGGCGATCTCGCCGCCGTCGGCCACGTAGCATTCGTCGCCCTCGGGATGGTTGCCGTAACCCATCAGGTAACCGCCGTCGTCGCGCTGTTCGGCCAGGGTCGCCTCGCCCCAGCGCAGGGCCGTCTCGACATACTCCCGCTTGCCGAACACGTCGTAGGCCGCCAGCAGGGCGCGCACGCCGCGGTTGTCGACGAAGCCCACTCCCGAGATCTTTCCGTCGCCCCGCTCGCGTTGCGTGCGCACGAACCGATCGCACAGGGCCTCGAGAACCGAGCGGACATCGACCGAAGTGCGGATGACGTCGACCACCCGCCCTCGATCGACGAGCCGGCACTCGACGCGAAAACGCTTCCAGTCGAACTGGTCGGCGCGGGCTTCGAGCACGAGCGTCTCGCGCGACTGGCCGGGACCGAGTTCCACCGAGGAAGTCCGTTCCCACGTGGCCGGCCCGCCGTGCGGCGAGGTCAACCGGCAGTGCAGATCGAGGCGAACGTCGTCGAGGCCGTGATGGAGCACCTCGACGTAGACCCGCATTCGGGCATGTCCGTCAGACGCGTCGAACCGTGGCTCGACGGTCGCCAGCGATGCGCCGCCGAGCATCCGCTCGACCAGGGCCACGAACGCCCGGCCCATGCCCCGGTCGCCGCGCGCGAACAGGTCGCGGTCGGTCACGCCGAAGCAGGCCCAGACCGTGTCGCGGTAGGGTCCCGCCGTGTGAACGAAGAGCGAGCCGGCCGGCTCGGCCCGCTCGGTCACCAGAAGCGGGATCGCCCGGGCCAGACGTTCGGTGGGCAGAAACGGCCTCGCCGCCGTCGGCGTTCGGCGGTAAAGCAGCAGGGCGTTGTCTTCGAGAAGGGTGGCCGCGAATCCCACGACCGGGTCCGGCGTTTCGAGATCGGGCGGAAACACGAATTGATCGGCCGCCGCGCGCAAGCCCTCCGGGCCGCGGAACGCGGGGGCGTTGAAGAAGGCCGTCACGTCGCCGCCCCGGTCGGCGTTTTTCAGTTCCGATCCGAACGCCCGCACCAGGTCGGTCGAAACCGAGAAGCGCATCGAGCCGGCCGCGAATTGCTCGGGCGTGACGCTGCTGGGGCACCACGCGATCTGGGAGATCTCGAAGGCGCGCGGCCCTCGCCCCACGAGGCTCGCCGGAAACCCGAAGGCAACGCGGCGGACCCGCTCGGGATGAAAGTAGTCGCCCCGATCGCCGCGGTGTTCGGTCGCGTACGCGACGAACTCGGGCGCGGCGATCTCGTAGGTGCGCCACCCGGTCGAGAGGTCGACGACCGCCTTCCAACGCGAGCCGTCGGACTCGTTGGTCTCGATGCACAGATGCCGGGTCGCCTCGTCGCCCCGGGCGCGGAAGCGCAGCACGCCGTACTCGGCCGTGCTCTCGGTCGGAAACCGGACGTACTCGTACGTCTCGAGGTGCGGCAGTTCGACCCGCAGGGCCGGCCGGCCCTCGTCGTCCCGGACGAGGGAAACCTCGCCGGGCTGAGGGCCGCCCTCGATCGTCTTGGCCAGCGACGCCGCCGATTCGGCCGACAGAACGACGACGGGGCGTGGGGGCTTCGTTGCCGACGGCTGGGCGACCCGGTCGGTCCAACCGTCGGGGGTGCGGTACAGGGGCCGTCGAAAACAAGGGCCGCCCAGCGTGATCAACGCTCCGCCGCTTCGAAGGAACCGGCGCAAGGCGTCGGCCCCTTCGGCCGGATAGAACGCGCCATAGGGCAGGATCACCAGATCGAAACAATCGGTGCGGAGCACGCCGGCGTCGACGAACTCGTCGGTCGTGAGCAGGTGAGCGCCGAACCCCGCTTCGCGCAACAGCGACGCGAGCCACTCGGGATCGCCGTGGCCGGGCGCGCCGGGCACCGCGTCGCTCCACACGGCCACGGTGCCCCGGGCGCCCCGCTCGAATCGGCGTGGGCGAGGGGCCGGCTCGCCTTCGGCCGGACCGAAAAAGACGTCGTCGACCAGCACGGTTCCCCGGCAGTTGCCGTCCTCCGCCCAAAACGACACGCGAACGACCACGTGGTCGAGGTCGTCGGGAAAGGGGAAATCGGTCTGGGGCCCGACCGCGGCCTCGATCGTGCGCCAGCCCGACGGGCTCGATGCCGGTCCCAGGCCGCCGACGCTCTTCATGGCCAGGATCCTGCCCCGGGCGTCATAGCAGTAGAACCGGAGCCCGAACCCGCCGTGGGCGATCCCTTGGTTCGCCACGCAGGCCGCGACGCGATGCGGCCGGGCCGCGTCGAAATCGCTTCCCACGCGAAGCGGAACGCCGTCGACGCCCGCGTTGGCGCCGTCGGCGGTCAGGGCGAGAAAACGGCGTCCCGCGCGGGCCCGCGACTCGTCGGTCACGACGTTGGGTACGGTTTCCCGCCACGCGCCTTTCCAGCCCCGCGCGCCGCGCTCGAAGCTCGGGTTCACAATGAGGTTGAGGGGGCCGGCCCCGCGTGCCGGGCCGGGCCACGCGCCCGACAGCAGCGCCGCGATGAGGAGGAATCGGTTCATGTTTCGATCTTCGTTCGGGATTCGTGTCGCGCGAAGCCGACAGTATCGGACATGCGGATCGCCCTCGCAAGCGTCACGAGTCGCCGGGCGCGGCAGCGCACCGAGAACCGAGAAAAGAAGGCCCACGGGTCGCAACCCGTGGGCCTGTGCGTGTTTCGATCGAGGCGCCAAGCCGTGCCGGTTAGAAGAGTCCGATGCTGTAGCGGACGATCAACCCGGCCGCGACCACGCTCACCATGCTCATGAGCTTGATGAGGATGTTGAGGCTGGGGCCGCTGGTGTCTTTGAAGGGATCGCCGACCGTGTCGCCGACGACGGCCGCCTTGTGGGCGTCGGTGCCTTTGCCGCCGTGGGCGCCGGCCTCGATGTGCTTCTTGGCGTTATCCCAGGATCCGCCCGCGTTGGCCATGAATACGGCCATGCAGAACCCGCAGGTCAGGGCCCCGACGAGCAATCCGATGACGCCCGGCACGCCGAGGATGATGCCGGCCACGACCGGCGTCAGAAGCCCCAGGCACGACGGCACGATCATCTCCTTCTGGGCGGCCTTGGTGCTGATGGCGACCGGGGTGGCGTAGTCCGGCTTTTCGGTCCCCTTCATAATGCCCGGCTTTTCGCGAAACTGGCGCCGAACCTCTTCGACCATGCCGAAGGCGGCGCGCCCCACGGCCTTCATCGTCATCGCGCAGAAGACGAACGTCGACATGGCCCCCAGGAAGATGCCCACGAGCACCGCCGGGTTCATCAACGTGCACTGGTAGTAGCGCATGAAGTCGGGCATGGTGGCCATGCTGACGGCGACCAGCGGGGCAGCCGTCTCGGGATCCTTGGGCACGAAGTGCAATCGCTCGACCCCGGCCTGATCGCGGGCCCTGTTGAAGAACCCGTCGGGAATCCTCGCCGGGGCCCGGCTCGCGTCGACGTTCACCCAGGTCGCGTCGAGCGTCGACGCCTTCGGGAAG
>Ga0334893_1001683_pt1 | contig 19699 bp, 19 predicted proteins | sample GraSluR3_MG_5_FD_207218 | JGI IMG/M metagenome (GOLD analysis project Ga0334893, IMG submission 207218) | Sludge microbial communities from methane-producing bioreactor in Wageningen University, Netherlands - Granular Sludge_09_05-R3 | ecosystem: Engineered > Bioreactor > Anaerobic >...
CAAACTGCCGTAAAGGAATATGGCGATCTACAATAATGCTTAACAGTGTACTAACAAACAAAGAAATAGCCAGCCGTGGGTATTTGTCCATGACTGACTACTATCTGAAAACATGTGAAAACTAGAGGAGCGCCGTATACCGAACGGTACGTACGGTGCTGTGAGAGGTCGGTAGATGAAATAATCATCTACCTCCTACTCGATTGCTTCTCCGGGATATCAATTGTCCCTATACAGTTATAAAAAATGCGAATCCTTTGTTGCCTTTTCCCGTCCACTTTTTCTGCCTTAAATACAATAATTTTGTCTATAAACGCTCGGATGATTTCAGCATCCAACGTTTCAATCTCGGTGTACTTCTTGACCAGTGCAAGAAAACAATCTGTGTTCATGGATTGCTCTTTGGCAGATTCCAAGCTCTCTTTTAGGGCAGCTACTTTCGCAGCAAGCCCCTTTTGTTCCGATGCATAATCGGATGACATTTTCTTAAAACGCTCATCGGAAATCTTACCAAACACATTATCCTCATAAAGCTTTTGAATAATTTTATCCAGAGTTGCTATTCTTGCCTTTGCCTGTTCATACTACTTTTGGTTTTGCTTTAATTCTTGAGCCAGCTCCTTCTCAGAGTTCTTCATGACTAGCTCTATAAATTCCGCCTCATGTTCCTTGGCAAATCTCAGCACTTTCCTTAAATCCTCCAACACAAGCTGCTCGACCACTACATTGCGGATCTGGTGGGAAGTACAACCACCTTTAACATTTCGGTAAGTGGCACAGACAAAATATTCTTTTTCAAGTGGCCAATTTTTTCCTCTTACCTGGTAGAGCTTCGCTTCACAATCTGCACAAAACAGCATGCCTGATAAAATATACATTTCTCCTAGTCGTGATGGCCTGCGTTTCCCATCTCGGATTTTCTGTACTGTTTCCCATGTAGCCTCATCAATTATTGCCTTATGAGTATTTTTGAAAATCAGCCAGTCTTCAGGATTATTCTGCATCTTTACCTTGCTTTTGTAGGACTTCTTGTAGGTTTTGAAATTCACAGTGTGCCCCCGGTATTCCATTTTTGCAAGGATATCGGCTACCGATCGAGACTGCCAGGCATAAGGATTTTCAGGCGATCTTGCCGGGATATTAATGCCCTTATTCTGAAGATGTACCGTAGGAACATAAATACTTCTTTCTTCCAGTTGCCTGGTAATCTGCGTTGGACCAAATCCTGCCATGCAAAGCCTAAAGATCACTCTGACAACCTCTGCGGCTTTTTCATCAACGATCCATTTCAGCTTATCCTCTGGATCTTTTAGATACCCATATGGTGGAATGGTACAAAGAGGTTTCCCTGATTGACCTTTTGATTTAAACACAGCCCGGATTTTCTTACTGGTGTTTTTGGCATACCATTCGTTGATGATGTTAAGAAACGGTGTAAAGTCGCTGTCCTGCTGGTTGGCACCGGCAATACCGTTGTTGATGGAGATAAAGCGCACGCCTGCTTCTGGAAAGTCAATCTCGGTATAGTAACCGACTTTAAGATAATCTCTGCCAATTCGGGACATATCCTTGATGATGATTGTACCAATATTTCCAGCTTCCACACCAGCAATCATCCTGTTAAAATCCGGTCTGTCAAAGGTAAAGCTACCTATGCAGTCATCAACATAAACCTGGGTATTGCAAAAACCATTATCATCTGCGTGTTTTTTTGAAGATGGCCTTTTGGTTCTTGATACTGTTGCTATCACCTGATAATTCATCATCTCGGGATAGCCGGCAATATTGTGCGGTAATTTGTGTATCATCAGTGCCAAGCGATGCCTTATTTCTACTGCTAATTGTTGACTTTCTACTCATCTTAACCTTCCTTTCCAACATTCTTCAAGGGGTTTAGCACTGTGCATATTACCGTACTACCTTGAAGAAGTCGAGTTAATATCCTGATATTGATTTGAATTATTCGATAGCTTCTCTAAGTGTTTTGTATTGGTAGTTATTAGCCTTTTCAGCTTCAAATAGGCGGTTTCTTTGGCGGTATCACATTCCCTTGATTCCACCACATAGACCGTTCCGCCGATTTCTGTCTGGCTTGTTCGAAAGCTTTTTTCTTTATCCATCATTGATCTTCTCCTGTTTTAAATATTTGAAAAGGCGCTGAGTCATAATCGCCCAGCGCCTATAAGGTATTAAGCCTTCATCTGCAAAATGCTAACAGCATTAGGATGTATCAGTTTGCCATCAATCCTCTCATGGCCTGCAAATCCAATCTGCCTCCGTAATACATACAGCTCATTGAAGCGCTTGATGGAAAGGGGCTGGCGCTCCAAGATCCAGTAGTAGGATAAGTCCTCAAGCACGATGGGTTTTGCTCCTGCCATAATGTTAGGCATATAGGGAGATGTGATAACAGGCTTGCTGAAGATGCTGTCATTATTTGAGTTCCAGAGATTGTTGCCAGTATCATCCTTTAGGGTTCTAATATGCATGGCGGTATCATCGCGCATCAGAAAGGCTGCATTTAGCGGTGTTCTGCCTTTAGTGAAAAGTAGAGTTTTATGACTTCATCATGTGAAATGTAAGTATCTACCTCGGTAGACACGGCACTGTTTGCTGTAAGAATACCAGTGGGCTGTTTTGTTCCATTTCCGTTAATAAAGAGGTTTTCCTCAGCTCTGCCTAAGCGCTTAGCAAAATCACTGCTCTGGTATTTCTCAAGATCGAAGTTTGTATCCAACACGAAGGATTTGTTCAATCTGGACATGCTCGCCAGCTTATAGGACTTTACGGGGATTTGCGTAAAGGTATCCCCACTTTCCGGGAATGCTTCACTTTCTTCAAGCAATTCTGATTCTCCGGTAGATGAAATGGCTTGTATTATCCCATCACTTACAGATAATTTGACAAGGGTTGCCAGCCTACGGAACAGATTTTCTTTTGCTATAGCGGCCTCTAATTTGCTTCTTGATTCCTCCAGCAACACATAGGAGACAGATTCATAGCCTTCCTGGATGTCATGATAATCCGGTGTTTTGCTCTTCATAGAATTTCAAAATGAGTAGTTGTAATTTGTTGATAGTTTCATAGTTGATTTCCTCCAAAATTTGTTTTTGTAATTAGATAAAGGGGGTAGATGCAATCGACACCCCCTTGGAAATAATGGTTTTAAATTTTCGACTAATACCCCGTTTGAAACCACGACTTTTTGCGTGATGACCCCCGCCCGTTGTTCAGAGAAAGGCTGTGAAGATTGAAGCTCCCCCTGGGATCAAAGACACATGGGTAATAAAAGCCTTTCGTTTCAATGGGTTTTCAACTTTGTAGCAAGATGTAGCAGGTAAAAACTAAATTCTCTATACGAGAGCGTTTTTTCTTATAACCTGTTTTACTTGCTACAAGCTGCTACACTGTTTTTAAAGAAGAAAAACCGCCTCCTCGGTCAACTTGTAGCCGATAAGAAGTGTGATTATTTCACCACTCTACCACTAGAAAACAGTGTCATATCTGTAATAACCGGCAGATAATTGGTATTAATGTAGAGCTTAAATTTTGGTGTGAAATCAAAAGAGTTCTCGTGGAGAAACCTTGCATTGAGGCTATCCCCACCGATCATGCTTTTTACCTGGGCAGCATTTAACACTAAGCCTCGGCTAGGTTCTGAAATATTTACAAATCTTATTCCTGAAAGCATGGCAATATCCTCACTGGGACAGGAGCTGTTATTGTTGTTTTTCAAGCTGATGGTCTCCGGTCTTGCGGTGCAGCCATAGCGCCTAACACCCTCATAATCTTCTCGCTCAATGTGACTTTTCCATTTCTTGTAATAGCTCCATAGAGCACAAACAGGCATTCATATCGGGTATCGCCACTAATGCCATATACAAAGACTTTTTGTAAAAATGTTGTTTTTTCTTTCTCGCCGCTCATCCTTTATGTTTAGTGCATAGGTAAGTAGTTGATTGGCCTGAGCCTAACATAACTCCATGACCTTGAGGTTGCCGATATCCGGCTTCCAGATTCCATTTTCATAGCAGTACCACTTTTTTCTCTCTGGAACATATCGGGCTTTCGATCGGTAATAATCGGCAAAGAGCCTGCTGGCTCCATTGTTTGTCCAAGAGTAGCGGTCATTATTTCTGGTTTCAGATCCCCAAGGGTTAGACTCCTTAGTAAGAAGTCCTCTTTCGCTGTAGACTGTTTCCCGGCCGGCTTATATACTTCTAAAACACTGGACATTACTTTTTCCATTGTAAGCATTCCATAGGTGCTTCCGGATTGTTGCCTGTCCCATTTACTCCGCATTAAGCCGCTTTTCCAAAAAGCCTGTCCATCTGATGGACATCCTTGCCACACCAGAAGGCAAGCATACTGCATAGAGCAAGATCAGCTTCACTTTGGGAGGCATAGCCTTTTAAATCTCCATTCCATAGTGCCTCGAATTTTTTGCCATTCATTGATACAGACGCCTGTTCAAGCACCGATTCATCCGTCAGATAGGACTCCGTTTCCCAATCTACCGCTTGTCGTACTGGCTTAGGGGCCACCATGTATTCATCTAAAATCGCTTGAAGTACACCAGACTTTTCACTTATAGCACCTCCCCGAAACACACTCCCTGTTACCGTTAAAAACCTCGTAGTTGCCCCTGAAACATAAACTTCCATTCCCAGCTTCTTGTTGTTCACATAATATTTGTTCATGTCATAGTTAAAGCCGGAGGCCTTGAAATAGATATGCAAGCCCTTGCCAGATGGACTATATTCCATGTAGCAATCGCTAAAGGCATCAACAACATTTTGGGATACAGAATTTAGCTCTCCGGCATCGTCAAAGAAATCGTCTAAATCAACGCCGTAGATACCACTGCCAACTAAGAACCCAATACCGTCATAGCGGTCAATTACAGCCAGTACGGAATGAAAATCTTTGAATGTGTTTGGATTATTTGGTCTTGCCTTTCTCTCTGTCACAGGGTTATAGGGGATTTATTGTATTTCGCCTTTAACTCTTTCATATCACCAGCAGCAGAACCGATTAACGTTTCTAAGCTCTGGCGGTAGATTTTCATATTGATTGTTCAGAAATTTCACCTCCTTAGCCTTTGAAATTGCCCAAAACACTACCGTTCCTGCGGACTTGCCTTGTTTGACATAGCCTAGTTATCTTTCAAGGAATACGCTTGGAATCATCGTCATGGCATATTCTGCTAGAAATATCTCTTGCGTTTCGGGGTATTTAGTTATCAAAGAACAGTTAAGGAGAATTTCTACCCTCAACTATAAGCGAAAGTTCTGGTTGATTCGAACCCCTGAACTCGTAATTTATTATTGAATAGGTAGCCGATCGAGCTAGACACCCTTGTAAAAAGAAATAACAACTTCATTTAACAGGTGTAAAAGTGAAAATTGATAATGTTTTTATGCTTTTATCAATGAGAACATATAATTTAATATTGTTATCAAGTTATTTTTAGTGATATAATAATTTATAATTTGCAGGAGGTGCAAAAGATGGCGATTAGTTATAACAAGCTATGGAAACTATTAATTGACAAAAATATGAAGAAGAAAGACCTGCAACGTCTTTCCGGGGTTAGCCCTGCAACCATTACAAAACTTGGTAGAAATGAAAATGTAAATACAGAAATACTTCAAAAGATATGCACCGCTCTGGAATGTGACATATGTGATGTTTTGGAGTTTATTCCGGATAAAATTGAGAAAGGAAAGGCGGATTGATATAATGATAAAAGATATTTTGAATGCTAATGAAGGCACCACACCAAACAGCAAAGAAATGGCGGTGTTAAAAGAGACTTTCCCGTCTTGTTTTAAAGCAGATGGGTCATTTGACATTGAACGTTTCAAGGAATTTTTGAACGATAAAGTTAAAGTTGATGGAGAAGGTTATGAGTTGAAATTTTTAGGAAAAAATTATGCCCGCTTGCTGGCTTCAGTTGATACTACAACTGTTGTGGTACCAGATGTGGAGCATAACACAAAACCAGAAAATATAAATAGTGAGAATATCTATATAAGTGGAGATAACCTTGACGCATTAAAACATCTTTTGAAATCCTATTCTCGGCAAGTAGACTGTATCTATATCGACCCACCATACAACACAGGGACAGACGGGTTTATATATAATGATAGCTTTAACTTTACTATTGATGAACTATCTGAAAAGTTAAGTATTAGCGAGGAACAGGCACAGCGTATTTTAGATCTAACAAGACGCGGTTCTGCTTCTCATTCTGCTTGGTTAATGTTTATGTACTCTCGTCTTTTGCTTGCTTTGGATTTGCTAAAAGACGGTGGTGTGATTTTTATTTCTATTGATGATAATGAGCAAGCGAATTTAAAATTATTATGCGATGATGTTTTTGGTGAAGAGAATTTTGTTTCAGACTTAACATGGGAAAAAAAGAAAAAGGGGTCTTATTTAGCCTCCGGCATTACAAATATCAAAGAAAGTATACTTGTGTATTCGAAAAAGAAGGATCACTTTCGTGGGTTGATAGGTGAAGTAAACCATGAAACAGAAACATACCCATGTGTTAACGCATCTAATTCACGTGATATTAGAGTAATCCCTTCTGGCATTGAAAGTAAATACAGGGAGAAGAATTTTTTCCTTAAGAAGGGTGAAATCATATCCGATACAACAATGAATTTGGTTTTACACTCTGATCTAGTTATTAAGGATGGGAAGTTAGCTCAAGAACTTATTATAGAAGGAAACTGGAGATACGGACAAAATGCAATGGAAAAGTATGCCTTGAAAAAAGAGCTGTATATCACTCGTGACTTATATTTACGCAGAATAGTAAAAGAACCAAGGTATAAAGGACTAAAAGATTTGCTTCTTCGAACAGGTGAGGAAGATCAAGACAGATACTCATATAACTTTAACTATAATAATCTACAACTTGGTGGGTGGGGATCGAATGAAGATGCTGATGAAGAGCAAAGATTGCTTTTCGGCGAGCAATCTTTAATGAGCTACCCTAAACCAGTATTACTTATAATGAAATTACTTGCCTCTTTGAGACAAGAAGAACTTGTGGTATGTGATTTCTTCGCTGGTTCTGCAACAACTGCAGAGGCCGTAATGCGTTCAAATTTATGCAATAAAAAACACAAGTATATTCTGGTGCAATTGCCGGAAGATATAGATAAAAAATACCTTAACTCAACTGGTGAGGATAAAAAGAATGCAGAAAAGTTAATGAACTTTTTGGACAGCATAAAAAGAAAGCGAACCCTTGATCAACTTGGTATTGAACGAATAGTTCGTTCAGCAAAAAATATCAAAGAAGAATATCCTGACACAACAGCCGACCTTGGCTTTAAGCACTTTACGCTTATTGAACCTATTGATAATACAATAGACAAGTTAGAGAAATTTGACCCAAATGAAAATACAATGTTTGCTGACAAAACCATCCTAGATGATTTTGGAAAGCCTACAATCCTTACCACATGGCTTGTTAGAGATGGCTATGGTTTAACTTCTAACGCTGAGGAGTTAGATTTTGCAGGATATAAAGGATACTACGTTGATAAACATCTCTATCTGATAGACACTGGACTGTCGAATAAAGCGATTGAAGCTATTGTTGTGAAGTACGAGGTTGATAGGGATTTCAATCCAGAAAATGTGGTTTTATTTGGTTATAGCTTTACCTGGACAGAGATGGAAGCACTACAAATAAACTTAAAGCGGTTGAAGGATACGGAGAAAAACCTGCGTATTAACTTCGACATCCGTTATTGATTGGAGGGTATGGAATGGAACTTATCCTACAACGAGAACTACCACATCAGCAAAAAGCTGTAGATGCTATCAGCAAAGCATTAGACGGCGTGAATATTACCGCGCCCAGACAATTTTATGAAAATCCATTGATAAATCTTTCAGACCCTAAGTTGACGGCGAATATCCGAGAGATTCAGAAAAATATTCCTGCAGAATATCGCAGCAGTATTCCTGTAGGTGATTGTTTGAATCTTGATATAAAAATGGAGACAGGTACAGGTAAGACTTATGTCTACACAAATACCATCTATGAGCTTCATAAGCGATATGGAATCAATAAATTTATAATTGCAGTGCCTTCCCTTGCCATTAAAGCTGGCACATCACAATTTTTGCAGGATGAATATGCAAAGCGACATTTTTCAGATGTATGTGGATATGGTACAGAAATTGAAGTTGGTGTACTGGAATCATCGAAAAACAAGAAAAAAGGACGTTCATACTTTCCGAGTGTCGTCAGCGATTTTGTGAAAGGTTCTTGCCAGAATACTAAGAAGATATATGTACTGCTGGTAAATATGCAGTTGTTAGTTGTTAGAAAGAATGGATTACTCAGTCGTGACGATTACGATTATGGTGTAGAAGGTTTCTACAGGCCTTTTGATGCGATTAAAGCTACACGTCCATTTGTGATTATCGATGAACCTCACAGATTCTCTCGTGATCAAAAGGCGTTCAAGGTTATCACTGAGGAAATAAATCCACAAGGGGTTATTCGATTTGGGGCTACTTTTCCTGAAACGTCCACTGGTCGTGGAAAGAATAAAATCACTGTCAAAGACTACCAGAATCTGCTATATGATTTAAACGCCTGTGAATCTTTCAATCAAAATCTTATAAAAGGTGTAACTAAAGAGCATTTTGAGCCGGTATCAAAGCGCGAAGAGAAAATAAAAATAACTTCGATCTCCAGCAGGGATTCTGTTTCTTTTCAGTATAAAAAGCGTGATAAGGCAACGAAAACCTTTACCCTAAAGAAGGACGATTCCCTTGCTATTATAAATGAGGCTTTTGAGGGAATTACGGTTCACGCCATCAGCACCTCAACAGTGGAGTTTTCCAATGGTATTGAAAAATCGACTGGAGAGGAGCTGGATGTAGATATATATATGACGTCTTATCAGGAACAGATGATGCGTCTTGCACTGGAACGTCATTTTGAGATAGAAAAATCCAATTTTACCGGTCGTAAGTTCAAAATAAAAACCCTTGCACTATTTTTTATTGACGATATATCTTCTTATCGCCCAAGTGAAGAAGGCAAAGTGCCATACCTTTTGCAAGCATTTGAGAGAATGTTAAAAGAACGTATTGAATCTATATTATCTACCCTTGGGGAGCATGATGCAGAATATAAAGAGTACTTAGAAACAAGCCTTGCTAATATTTCATCTTGTCATGCTGGATATTTTTCCCAGGACAACAGTGATTCAGATGAAGATATTGCGAAAGAAGTTGATACCATTCTACATGGGAAGAAACAGCTTCTTTCCTTTAAAAATTCAGATGGTAGCCATAATACGGTGCGATTCCTATTTTCAAAATGGACGCTTAAAGAAGGTTGGGATAACCCTAATGTATTTACCATAGCTAAACTACGCTCTAGTGGGAGTGAAAACAGTAAGCTCCAAGAGGTCGGACGTGGTTTGCGTCTTCCTGTGGACGAAAATGGAAATCGAATCTCAAATGAGGAATTCCAGCTCAACTATATTGTTGATTTTACAGAAGCTGATTTTGCAAGGCGATTGATTGATCAGATAAATGGAGAGATTCCACAAGCTTCTTCTATAAAAGAAGAACGTCTGGAAGAAGTAGCTAAAAAACTGGGATTAAGCTCTGATGAACTCTTCGATTCGCTCTATGATAAACACTACATTGACAGAAAAATGAATATAAGGCCTGATACCAGAGATGCATTCTTTGCTGAATACCCAGACTTTGCGACAGGATTAACCTCCGGAAAAGTTAAAGATAGAAATGTTATTAAGCCAAAACCTGTGAAAATTCGTAAAGCTGTATATAACGAGATTCGAGAACTCTGGGAAACAATCAATCAGCGTTACTTGCTATTTTATGATGCGGATTTGGATTCTGATATGGTTAACGTAGTTTTATCATTACTTGAAAAACCTGGTGTATTCACAGATGTGGTTATGACCAGCTCACGGGACATTATAAAAAGCGATGGTTCAGAAATGATGATCGTTTCTGATACTGGTGCTCAATATCTTGTATCAAGACCAATTCATTACAATGAATTCTTAAAGAGGATTATGAGAGCTACAAATATACCCCTTAAAATTTTGCATGAAGCAATGTGTGAATATGTAAAACACCATGGAACTATTAACCATCAACACATTAATGAAAGCTCCGTTAGTATGTTTATACAGCAATTTCAAGAATGGAAAAGCAATAATTTGCAAGGAAGATTCCACTATGCCAAGAGTAATACGCCTGTTGGGGCAACTGCTCTTTCATATGCTGACGGAACACCTCGTGACGAGATTACACAGGGGCGTATTGGAACCAAGATAGTACCGGGAGCGCCAAGCGAAAAGTATTTATATGACGCCTTTGCGTTTGACTCCCCATTGGAACAGAAAAATATTATGTCAGACGTCGAGGAAGTCATTGTATACGGCAAAATTCCTCGGAGCAGTATTGCCATACCAACTATAACCGGTGGTATGTACAGCCCTGACTTCATGTATGTTGTAAGAAGAGCTTCTGGTGAAAAAGAACTGAACATCATTGTTGAAACCAAGGATGTAGAAGATAAAAACAGTTTGCGTGGAGCTGAGGAAGCAAATATAGAATGTGCGAAAGTTTTCTTTGAAATGTTGTCAAAAGACGGATACACTGTATACTTCCGCGATCAATTAAATAATAAACAGATGGCACAGATTATTAAGGAAGTATTATCAGCATAATTTGGGTTAGAAGGGGGAAATTAGATGAGCGAGTTAAGACTATATTTTTCAGATTTTTTTGAGATAGATAAGGATGTAATTGAATCATATGGTGCGATTAATATATCGCTCATCAATGATTTGCCACTTTTTATTGATCCTTTTCTTTTGTTCAATAGTGAAAAAGAAGAATATCAGAAGATACATCTTAAAATTATCAGGTACTTGTTATTCTTACAAAAACAATCAGAAAAATTCCCAAAGCCCCCTTCAGGTATGATGGGATCTTGGTATCTATTCCCTGAAGTAAAGCAAACGTGGATTGGCTTCAGTTTAGATGGAAATTCAGGGCGTGGACTTGGTATGAGGTTTGCAACAAGCCTTCACGAAGGGCTACAAACTATTTTCAAGGATTTTGGCAAAGAAACTATAACAAAAAGTCCACATCTTGAAAAACTCTGCCTTATTAGCCCATTAGTTGGACGAGATAAAATTAGTGACTTTACAACGAATTTTGCTAAGAAATATTTGTTAGAATATACAGCGCGTTTTGCGGTTGAATATTTAAACCCATCTCAATGTAAAAAGTTTAATGTATCAAAAGTCGATTTTAATTATGAAACAATGACTTGGATGTCAAGAGAATATTACCTACCCTGTTTTGATGATGATTACATTTTACTGACTCCCAGGGATCTTTTAACTCGGGATGATACATTTATTAACCGTTCTGATATGATCAGCAACTTACAAAACATTGCTCCATCTATCGAAGATTCAACAATTAGATTTGAACTAAACAACTATTTCATGAATGTTCTCTCTAAGAAAAAGAAAGAAATGTCAAAGACTGAAAAAGACAGGGCTGCTACATTGTTGATACGGGAACACCCTGAACTTATTGATTATTATATTAAGTACAAAGAGGAAAAAGAAGAAGAAGCCACTTCAATTAGTAAGCAAGTTGTAGGAGAGGTAAAACAATTATTTAATATTCAGTTACAAGACCTAACTCGAATTCTTTTACAAGAAACAGATTTTTATAAAACTAAAGCAGATTCCTATGAAGAAGCTTACAAAAGAGTAGTGTTTTTGAAGTCTGTTATTGAAGACATGGACGGATATCGCTTATTCTATTTAAATGGCAAACCTATTAAGCGTGAGAGTGATTTGCAAATAATGTATCGCCTTGTTTGGTTTGCTAGTGATATGGATGTAAATCGCGAAGTTAATAATGGTAGGGGGCCAGTGGACTTCAAAATATCTAAAGGTTCTATGAATACCACTCTAGTTGAATTCAAATTAGCTTCTAATAGTAAGTTAAAAAATAATCTCGCAAAACAGGTTGAAATATACAAGAAAGCAAGTAGTACCGATCGCGCTATCAAGGTTATCCTATATTTTACAGAGAATGAGTACAACAAATTAACAACTGTTCTAAACGAGCTTGGTTTACAAGGTTGCAGAGATATTATTCTAATTGATGCTACTGACAATAAGCCATCTGCATCCAATGTAACTATATAAATAAACCAGCCACTACAAGTACTTACACTTGCTTGTGGCTGGTTTATTCGTTTCCGCTTGAAGCTGTTCCCTTTGTTTTCTATTAAATCCCTAAGTGAAGGCTTCTTTTGGAGAGCTTTTTTAGTACAAACCATAGGTTGAATCAATATCCTGTACAAAGATGATACCATTGCCTGGTTCATCTATTTTCATATCAGTGCTTATGGAGGATACTATTCCGTCTGTCAGATCCCTTTGGGAGATTATCAGTACGACTTCCTTTTCGGGTTCAATCTCCATGCCAAAGACCTTGCTGGTCTCATGGATTCCAGATCCCCTGCCGTTGATTATGGTGGCACCCCTTGATCCTGCCTTGTTTGCCGCATCAACCACCATTTCTCCCTTTCCCTTGTCCACGATTGATATTACAAGATTGTATTCTGCCACCTCTTCACCTCTTTCCACATTATCATTGCATTTCATGGCCTTTGTACCGAAAATTCCCCTGATGGAAGTGCTAAAGGCAATTCCATGATTTGGTTTCCTGAAGTTGAACCTTCTGTCCAGCTCTTCAAGTGCAGCTTTGGAGGTGTTGGAATCTGAGGCCATTAGGACAATTTCCTTTCTGGCTTCATTTATTCCAAGAAACTCCAAGAGCTGGTTTTTGATTGTTCCTGTTCCCAAAAGAACGGTTCCACCGGTGACACCATGCTTTTTTGCATGCTTCATTATCTTGCTGGCCATACCGAAATTGACAATAACTGTAATTAGATTTATTTCATCAAAGCATTTTCTGTCATCGATCACTTTCAACCCCCTCCTTTCTGGAATTTATACTGAAGAGCATCCCTAGTATCTGCAGGGTTAGAATTGGCATAAGCGCAACCATTGCAATCATGCCAAAGCCATCCAAAAGGACATCGGCCCAGGGTATGGCCTCAGCTGCCCCCTGTGTGAAGGCAAGGATGAAGGTTGCCGTCATGGGACCTGTGGCAACCCCACCGGCATCAAAGGCTATACCTACAAACAGCTTGGGGACAACATAGCTTAGGCCGATTGAAAGTGCATAGCCCGGCAGCAGATAGTGCCAGAGCTGGATGCCAGGTACCACAATCCTAAGCATTGACAGGCCAATTGCCAGTCCTCCACCAAGTGCTAGGGCAGTTAGAACTGCTCTTCTTTTTACATAACCGCTTGTGACCTCCTCAATCTGATGTGTTAGAACATAGACTGCCGGTTCTGCCAACATGGTTACAATTCCCAAAATGGTTCCCATGAGTATGAGAAAATAGTAGCTTTCCCGGGATGCCAGGGTGTATCCAATAATGGTTCCAACATTCATAAATCCACCATTAACCCCCATCATAAACAGGACCAGCCCCAGGAAAGAATATACAAATCCCTTGAGAAGCCTCCCGAAAGCTTTTTTTTCAAGCTTAAAGCTTATCTTTTGAAGGAGTACAAGTAAAATCAGCAAGGGAGCAAGAGACATCACACTATCCTTGGTGATGCTTAACAGTTGGGATGAGAAGGGTTCAATGAGTGACTTGGTTTGGGGCATCGTAAAGGCGATTGTGGAGCTAAGCTCACCGGTGTCTGAAAAGATGCTTAAAATCATCACTGACATTATTGCCCCCACAGATGCAATTGATACCAATCCAAAACTGTCCTTCTCTCCAGCCTTGCTGTCCTTCTTCAATGCCGAAACACCTACAGAAAGTGCCAGTATGAATGGGACTGCAAGAATTCCAGTTGTCGCCCCTGACGTGTCAAAGGCTATTGTCAAAAGCTGTGAAGGCGTAAATATTGCCAGAAGGAATGTGATCCCATAAAGAACAGTCAAAACCTTGTAAAGGGGAATGTTGTATACAATTCTCAGCATTCCCAAAGCCACCATCACTGCAAGTCCCAGGGATACAACCACCAAAAGTGTTGTGCTGGTTATGCCACCGTTTGTTACCGCATCCACTTGGCTTGCAAGCACCAAGAGACCTGGCTCCGCTATTGAGATGAGAAAGCCCAGGACCAGTCCGGCCAATACAACAAGAAACACCTTGTTTGAGGCGGAAAGGGTTGCCCCCAGCAGTCTGCCAAGAGGAGCGATCCCAATATCCACACCAATAAGAAACAGGGTAAGTCCCACCACTATTAGAAAGGCACCGAAAATAAAGGTCAGAAGCATTGTTCCATCCAGTGGGGTAAGTGTAAAGTTAAGTAGTATCACTATTAAGGTTATGGGAAGCACAGACAAGGAAACTTCCTTGAATTTATCCAACAACAGGTTCATTTGCTCACATCCAGTTCTATCCTAAAGGACCTTCAGGTCATCTGAATAGTTATATACCCAAGTTCCCCCATAAGTACCATTTGAATGGTACAATTTGAATTTGTCCATCAATTGATAACAAAAATCAAAAACGTAACATTTGTTACTGAATCTATGATATATATTAGTGTAGAATGGACAGAGAGAATAAGGAGGTTTTTAATATATGAACAAATACTTTGATCCCAAGGAGAAAGTATACGATATAACGGAAAGGTACCCGGAGACCCTTGATGTATTTGCAGCAAACGGCTTTGAGCACCTTAAGAACGAGGTGATGCGAAAGGCAATGGGCAAGACAATAAACCTTGAAACTGCCTGCAAAACCAAGAAGGTCAACCTGCAGCTTTTTGAGCAGAAGCTGGTGGATGTGATCGAGCAGACCAGGGGATCTGTTGATGCAACCCTTAATCAGGCAAGGGAAAAGGGTGATGGTGAAGTGAGCATCCTTGGAGTCTTACCATGTCCCGTAAGGATCCCATTGATGGAAAGCTTCACAAAATGGCTCCAGGACCACGAAAAGGATCTTGACTACAGGATTGATTATGAGCTTAAGGCAGCCAACATAGGCGTTGATTGGATAAGGGATGAGATGGAGAAGGCTACTGCAGATGATATAGCCGACCTTTTCATGTCAGCCGGATTTGACCTTTTCTTTGACGAGAAGCTTATGGGCAAGTTCAAATCACAAGGTGTATTTAAGGACATGTCAGGCTTTGAAAGCCTGAACAGGAATTTTGACAATGATAGGATATCCCTTAAGGACCCCAAGGGTCAGTACACAACACTGGCTGTTGTGCCTGCTGTGTTTCTGGTAAACTCCGAAGAGCTAAAAGGAAGAGCGATGCCCCTATCATGGGAGGACCTTTTAAGTGGAGAGTTCGAGAATTCAATTTCACTGCCACTGAATGACTTCGACCTTTTCAATGCCCTTCTCTTGAGCATACACAAGGAATTTGGAGAGGATGGAATAAGAAGGCTTGGAAGGGCCCACATGAGAAGCATGACTCCAGCTGAGATGGTTAAGTCCAATGTTAGAAACACATCCTCAGGAATACCTGCCGTTACAGTAATGCCCTATCTGTTTGCCAAGATGGTAAGGGAGGAAAGTCCACTTAAACCGGTATGGCCCAAGGAGGGTGCAGTCATTAGCCCCATATTCCTTCTTTCCAAAGAAGCCAGCAGGGAGAAGGTAAAGCCCCTTGTGGACTTCTTCATGTCAAGGGAGGTTGGTCAGATGCTGGCCACAAGCGGTAAATTCCCTTCAACTCATCCGGAGGTTGAAAATGGGCTAACAGAGGATCAGGGCTTCATGTGGATTGGCTGGGACTATATCAACAGTCATCCTGATCTGGGAGCATTGATCAGGGAGTTGATGGATATCTTCAATGAGGAAGCAGGTGTGAAATAGATGAATCTAGTTATATTTTCAGGTCCTCCCTCATCAGGGAAGACCAGTATAATACTAAAGACAATTGAAGCCATGAGAAAGAGGGACCTTCAAGTAGGTGTTGTAAAATTTGACTGCCTGAGTACAGATGACGACGTCCTTTATGAAAAGGCAGGAATACCTGTCAAGAAAGGTCTTTCAGGAGCATTGTGTCCTGACCACTATTTTGCCTCGAATATCGAGGAGGTTGTCCAGTGGGGAAGGAAAACAGGACTGGACCTTCTCATAACGGAGTCCGCAGGACTTTGCAACAGATGTTCACCCTACATCAAATCCATCAAGGGGGTGTGTGTGATTGACAACCTTTCAGGGATAAACACACCCAAGAAGATCGGGCCTATGCTCAAGGCTGCAGACATTGTTGTGATCACCAAGGGGGACATCGTATCCCAGGCTGAAAGGGAGGTATTTGCATCAAAGGTGAATTCCGTAAATCCAAAGGCCATGACAATGCACATAAACGGCCTTACAGGGCAGGGGGCATTTGAGTTAAGTACCCTCCTATATGATGAGGATGAAGAGTTGGAGACGGTGACGGGAATGGAGCTCAGATATCCTATGCCATCGGCTCTTTGTTCATACTGCCTAGGGGAGACAAGGATCGGAGACGACTTCCAAATGGGAAATGTTAGAAAGATTGAGCTGGGTGATATGGATGAGTAAATTGACAATTGGCCAAATTCTGGATAAGTATCCCTTTGCCATGAGCTATTTTGTTGAAAACAAACTGGATATAGAAGATCATAAGGATAAGACATTTGAGGAGTTCCTGAATGGATTCACCCATGAGCAGGTTGAGGATCTGGCAATGGACAAGGATGAGCTTCTAGGGAATCTTGATATTTTCATAAATCAGATGAAGGAGTTTCTTGGAATAAAGGAGGAGGTTGGAGTAAGGTCACTGACTATCCTTCCAGGGTTTGACAAATCAGGCGAACCGGAAGGTTTTAATGAACTTACAATCAACACCTCGCAGATAATTTCAATCGTTGGACCCACTGGAGCAGGGAAGTCAAGGCTTCTGGCGGACATTGAGTGGACGGCACAAAAGGATACCCCAACCGGAAGGAGCATCCTTATAAATGATGAGCTTCCAGACAAGAAATGGAGATTCTCATCAAACAACAAGCTGGTAGCACAGCTTTCACAAAACATGAACTTTGTCATGGACCTTACAGTAATGGAATTCCTGCAGCTCCATGCTGAAAGCAGGCTGGTTGAGGACATAGAAGGGACCATTCAAAGGATAATCCAGGCAGCAAACAGTCTGGCAGGGGAGAAGTTCCAGCTGGACACTCCAGTGACAGCTTTGAGTGGAGGTCAATCCAGAGCCCTTATGATTGCAGATACTGCAATACTTAGCTCCTCTCCTATCGTCCTAATCGATGAAATTGAGAATGCAGGTATAGACAGGAGAAAGGCACTAAATCTTTTGATAGATGAGGACAAGATTGTCCTAATGGCAACACACGACCCCACATTGGCCCTTATTGCAGACAAGAGGATAATCATCAGAAACGGTGGGATAGCTAAGATCATTGAAACGACAGAAGAGGAAAAGGAGATTCTGCTCAGGCTTGAAAAGATGGATACCTACATCCAGAATATGAGATCAAGCCTTAGGAATGGGGAATCCTTGAGTATATAGCTGAAAGAAAAATAATCGGAAGAATAATAGGAGGAGTAATATCATGCATGACGGATGTACAGGAAGTTTTGGAAGCGGTAAGGCAGTAGTTGATAAAATAAGATCAATGGGCTTTAACACAAGACCCATGCCACCAGGAGTTACAATTAAGTGTATAGAGTGCGGCAACGATTTTGAAATGACCCACCTTGAAACAAAATGCCCAAGCTGCGAGATGGTCTATGGAGTGACGCCATGTTCGACAGCCTATCCTGAAAGGATTAAGGCAGCAGGAAAGAATTATTAGGCTTGTCATAGCTTGATAAGCGCGGAATTGATTAATTCTCCCCCATATCTAAGGATAGGGGGAGTTTTGTGTTTCTTTCAACCATTGTCTAGGAGAATCAAGTCTGGAGGGCTTTAATGGGACTTGGGAAAATAGGGGTCAGGTCAAGTTATATGTTCATTTAAAGGCATTCTGTTGTATAATTATACAAAGGAGGGATTTGATGGAATTAAAATTAGACCAGAAAATTGTCTTGGAGTTGAAGGAGAAGGGTTATAATGTTGAAGAGATGAAAAGGATAATTTTTGACGAGCTTATGGAGTATGATTTTGAGGGTTCCCAACTATTTGACCTGTTTTTTGAGCACAATGGAGAACAAATGTTAGCTCAAGGTAAAGTTGGTGAAAATGGTGTTGCACGCTGCTACGGTGTGTTCACAAGTATAATGGTAATTGAATCAGAACAATAGCCAGTAAGCCCATAAGAAGATTTTTTGTTCAACAAAGAAACAAGGGGTCCAAGAATCACTTGTTTTTATGAGCTTTGTTGGTATGAGTAGCTTAGGGTATAAAACTATTCTTATAAAGCAAGCGGTAAAACAATTCCAACTGAATCTAAAAATGGCTAAACACCGTAACCGGTTACCTGAAAAAAACATGGCATAACCAAAAAAATGAGGTTGTGCATGGGTGTATTTTTCCACACAACTTTTTTCACCAATGGTAACGTGTGTTACGGTGTTTGCACTGGGTATCTATTATAATAGTCCTTGTGAGTAACGTTAGAGAAAGTTTTTAATAAGGAGGAATTGATAATATGGCTGAGAATAAGATGTTTTGCTATCAGTGCCAGGAAGCGGCTGGTGGAATTGGATGTACAAAGGTAGGTATGTGTGGAAAGACAAGTGAGGTTGCAAACCTTCAGGACCTTATGATCTACGGACTAAAGGGACTTTCAGAAGTGGGCTTGAAGGCTGATGAGATCGGTTACAAGATGGAGGGACTTGACAGACAAATAATTGATGGCTTGTTTATGACAATAACCAATGCAAACTTCGATAAGGACAGATTCTTTGAAGGTATCAAGCTTGTACTTAAAAAGAGGGATGAACTTAAATCAGTACTTAAGGAAAAAGGCGTGGACCTTTCGGAGTTGAAGGATGCAGCAACATTCACCGTAAACAGTGACGATGAGATTGTATTCAAGTCAAACAGCGCTGAGGTAAGTGTTCTTACAACAGAAAACGAGGATGTTAGATCACTTAGGGAATTGATAATCTACGGACTGAAGGGAATGGCAGCATATGCTGAGCACGCTGACAACCTAGGCTTCGAGGATGAAGAGATTTCAAAGTTCATAAGAAAAGCACTTGTTGCAACCATGGATGACAGCCTGAGCGCTGATGACCTAGTTGCCCTTACACTTGAGACAGGTAAATTCGGAGTTCAGACCATGGCACTTCTTGACAAGGCCAACACTTCAACCTACGGAAACCCTGAGATAAGTGAAGTTAACATCGGAGTAAGAAGCAACCCGGCTATTCTTGTATCAGGCCACGACCTGAAGGATTTCGAGGAGCTTTTGGAACAGACAAAGGACAGCGGAGTTGACATATACACACATAGTGAGATGCTTCCAGCAAATTATTATCCATCATTCAAGAAATATGAGCACTTTGTAGGAAACTACGGAAACTCATGGTGGATGCAGAAGGAAGAGTTTGAGAAGTTTAACGGAGCAATCCTGTTTACAACAAACTGTATCGTGCCTC
>Ga0334893_1001691_pt1 | contig 19610 bp, 11 predicted proteins | sample GraSluR3_MG_5_FD_207218 | JGI IMG/M metagenome (GOLD analysis project Ga0334893, IMG submission 207218) | Sludge microbial communities from methane-producing bioreactor in Wageningen University, Netherlands - Granular Sludge_09_05-R3 | ecosystem: Engineered > Bioreactor > Anaerobic >...
GGAAACCGGCCTGGAGATAGGCTCCATCCGATCCAAAACGCAGAACGGCGTTGATCGGCAGCGGGCCAAATCGCCGCCGCTCCTCTCCCGTCGCAAGATCGAAGAGGATCGCCTCACGGCCGTCTGCTGCGATCAGAATCGACTGGTCGCTCGGGTGAATCATATAGTCTAGGGACCAACGCAGTGTGTCGTCTCGGGCGAATGGCTCCCCCGTCTCGGGATCGGTCCAACGATCGGAGAGCCTGGTTCCCCACGCGATCCGAAGCGGGCGCAGTTTCCAGCAAACCATCTTGTCCGAACTGATCGTGACAACGTGCTCTCCCTCAGGCGTAAACAGTCTGTGTTGCAGCGGACTTCGTCCCCAGTTCGGCGCGCCGCATTCGATGCGTTCTCCGGTCTTCAAATCGACGACGAACACTTGCGTGGAGTGTTGTTGCGCCTCGTTCGCCAAGACGCTCAGGCTCTCGTCGTTTGCGGAATCCTCCTCGACGCCCGATCCTTCAACAACGTAGACGAAATCTCGGTCGTCCGGCGTGTAGAGAAAGCGGAACGACCCGGTCGGCGCGTAGGTGGCGGGCGTCTTGTCGTGGCCCGTCGCGGACTGCTCGGCAATCTCTGTCGGATTGAACGTCGCGAGAGGCGCCATGGCGTTCACGTCGAACAGCGTGACGTCTCCTTTGTCGACGCAAAGGAATCGGTTCCCCTGATACGGCAGGTCCAGTTCGGTCGTCGAGAGAGTCTGCATGCCGGTTCGGTGGACGTCACCTGGGATCTCCGTCCTCTCGCCCGTCGCCAGGTCGATGAAGAACCAGCTTCGACCCGATCCGCCGACGGCGTATCGACTATTGGGGCTGAACGCCCAGCGATCCGCCCATTCGAAATCGAGAAGATTGCCCGATTCGATCGCCAACAGAGATCGACTTTCTCCGTATCGGTCGCCGACCTGCGCGTAGCGGCTGTCGGGACTAAACACGCACTTTCCGCCTTTCGGGAGTTCCACAAGAGTCTCCCCTGTTTCGACGTCTATAATCCATGTTCGACGATAGAAATCGGTGGAGATGGCTGCGACTCGGCTGTTGGGGGCAATGTGGATTCTTCTGATATACGCGTGCCCTTCGTAATTGCGGACCAGCTTTCCCGACGGCATTTCATACAACGCGAGGAGGTGTTCGCTCTCGGCTCGATACCGCCGAGAATACACGAGGAGACGCGACCCGTCCGAAAAGAACGCGTTTGCTTCCACACCCGCCAACCCCCAGCACGATTCAGGAACGTCGATCTTGTCAAGCTCCTGGGCTTGCTCGTGGTTGAGTTCTTCAACTCTTGGGGGATAGGTTGCGCCTGTGGACAGATCATGGAGTCGTCGGATTCGATTGTTGGTGAAGCGCAATCGCCATTTTCTCGATGGGAGATCAAGGGCTGGTCCGTTGATACCCCGATACCTGTTTTGCGGATTGACGCGAACGAAGGTCTCCAGCCACGCCTTCGCGTCGTGGGGAAGCTCCTTCTCGTTGGCCGACTCAATTGACTCCACCGACCAAGGGTCCAACACGATTTCATCGGAGTGCCAACGGCGAAAACAACCCGACCCTAGATGCCGTTTCGGAAAGTCCGGAACGATGAAACGTCGACGGTACCACCAATCGAACACGTGCGGAGCGATATTGGCGAACGGATGGTCGGCTCTGGTGTCCCAGAGTTGAAGCCGATCGGCGCGTGATCCGCGACCGTCGGCGGGAACGATCGCCCACGTTCCGTCCGAGTTGAAATACACGGGCAGGATTTTCTGAATACGATCAAAGAAGTCAGGCGACACAAGGGCTCGGCGTCTTTTCAGATCCGTAGCATGAAGCACATGAACTCTGGCTCGCGAGTAGATGTATTCGTCGCCTTGCCGCCCAGTGAGAAGTAGGCGGGAATCGTCCGCGTTGAAGGCGATTTCGGCGGGGGAAGTTGTCTCAGGGCCAGCGACTTCCCGGCTACCGCGTCCGAGATGGAGAACGTCCGAGACCGTTTGCGAGGGGACGTCGATGAGGGTTAGCTTCCTGCCCACGGCCGCGAGGCGTTTGGAGTCGTTTGAAAACGCCAGCGAGACAATATCGCCGCTCTTCTGTCGCTTCGTGTCATGATGTTCCTCTATCTTCGCGCGGAAGAACTCTTCTCCGGAGAGGGGGTCCAAAACGGCGACCTCTCCGTTGTGCCAACCGACCGCGAGCATCGTTTCCTCGGAATTCAATGCAAAAGATGTGATGCCCCCCGCGAGAGCGTAACGGATCTCTCTGCCTTCCGTCCGGTAGACTCTTCCCCCGTGGAAGACGAAAGCGTCGTTGTGAAAGAATAGGGCGTTCAACGAGGGTACGTCCGAAAAAAGTCGTTCTCCGGTCTTCCTGTGGATGAACGAGTAGTACGGATCGTAACTCGAATCCTCTTCACCGGTTTGCACGGCCATGAATTGCCCGGCGGGCGAGCATCGACGGCTCTTGGGAGTAATCAACGGACGAGCGTCATGCCGAAGCGTCTCGCGATAGATGTATGGAAGGGCGCTCAGACTCCCCGGTAGTGCGTCCTCCTCGGCATCGTCCCGCTGGGGGTCGTCCGCTGGATTTCCGTAACGGTCGTCTCCGCCGAACGTGTCGTAGCGGTAGGAGTTGGGGGCCTGATAGACGGCTTCCTTTGTTTCAATTCGCAGGAGATTTCGATATCCGCAAACGATGTACAGCCCGTCGTCGCTGAAGTGCATTGGGTGTGCGACAACGTCGTTCGGCAATCGCCAGATGAGGGCTCCATCCGGAATCGACCGCAACTCGGGCGCCCCGCTCGGGTATCCCAGAAGGAAGGACGCGCCGTCGGGCGACGTTTCGACTAACTCTCCATTGAACCAGTTGACGCATTTCGTGGAAACGGCGTCGTGAATGGTAACGCCGTCGGTTCCAGATACCACAATCCACTTCCCATCGGCCGTAAATTCCGCAGACGCCGTCGGCGAGATATGCGTTCCTACGATTTGAAGCTCTTCATTTGAAAGCAGTGTCCGAACGGAGCCGGGTCCGACATGGATGCCACCATGCACTGACTCTGCCCCCCGACGCGCTTCGTCGCATCTGGTGCATCCAACCGCCCAAAGGGCGATTGCGACGACAAGCGGAAGAAGCCCAGAGAGTCCGCGGTGAAATCCGCTTTCCGTGCAAGAGTTCATAGCCGATGTCATCACACCCTCACGGTGAGAACACGTTTCGACGGACTCGACCCCTCCCAGGATCCCGCATGTAGAGGTCCGAAACAAGGCAGGGTCGGTCCGGTGCACGGCTCCTTCCTGCTGATGAGGGGATAGCGAGCTGCCAACTGCTCCATATCGCCCCACCTCTATCGTCTTCGCCCTCGCAAAAACCTCGGAGAGAACATCCACCTCTGAGGCGCTCGTGGCTAGTCGAGTCTGGCGGGTGTTATCTGAATGATAGCGCGAAATGGTCGGTTTTCGGCTCCAACCAGAGCTGCCGCCAAGTGTCTCTTAGTCTAACCGTCCTGAGTCACGAACGCCAACATTGGCAACCTCCTTCGGTCACATCGACCGAACGCAATTAGCCCAGCCAAGATTGTCGGTTCGTGTCGTCAGATTGAGTGCGCGAGAGTGTCCATTCCCGCGCCCGTTGCGGTTCTCGCTTCGTGCCCCCAGTCTAACCGTCATTGGTCACGAACGGAATCCCGTTGCGCGCTCAGGAGTAGAGCTGGCCACTGCAGCGGTTGGCGATCCCGTCCAGGCACTGGATCGGATACCCGTGCACCCGCCCGTCTTCGCGGGATTAGATGACGTCGAATGTGCGAACCTCGGCGTAGCCGCTCGGCCATCGGTGCTGGCAGGCAATGCGCAGAACGCGCAGGTCGAAGATGGCCGTTTGGTCTTGGTCATGGGATCGTCCGCTTGCCAGCGTTGTCGTTATGGGTGTGATTATACAGGCGACTTTTGCCGTATTGCGGTTATCCGCCGTTATTCGCCATCTGGCGCCTTTACCCGCCCAATTCTCTTGTTCGATGAGGGCGGTGCTCTGCGATCGTCATGTCCCGCGAATTCTCTGGAAAACTGTTCGGGCGCCCTAGGCCGACTTGCGGGGGAACGATCGCGACGGACCAACGCGCGATGCGGGCCATGTTGGGCAGAGGGCAAGGCGGAGACAACGAGGACGCCGAGGGCCAACCGTCGCAGTGACTGTGCGAACGCAATCCAGTGCTGCAATTGAGTGCAGAAACGCAACTACTCTGCGATCCAATGAAGAAGAAAAGATTCATCGTAAAGGGTTTCTACAAATTAGGTTGCGTGTTTTGCACGGCAAACGGCACGGTTCTTGAACACAAGTGCCATCGGCAGAAATGTCCTTGTCGTAAACCGGCCCGACCAGGAGGAGCCCCCATGGCGTCAGAAAACCACGTTCGTGTCCTTGCCTTTCCCATTGCGGGGGGGCGTCTGTGCATGCACTTCGGTCATTGCGAGCGATTCGCCCTGATCGACGTGGATACCGCGACGGGCGAGATCCGCAGCCAGCGCGAGCTGGTTCCGCCCGCCCACCAACCGGGCGTGCTGCCCCAGTGGCTGCACGAGCAGGGGGCGAACCTGGTGATCGCCGGCGGCATGGGGCATCGGGCCCAGATGATCTTTACCCAGCACGGCATCGACGTGCTCGTCGGCGCCCCGAGCGAGACGCCGGAGGCGCTCGCCCGAAGCTATCTCGCCGGGACCCTGACCACGGGCGAGAACCTCTGCGACCACTGACCGGGAGAACGAATTTCCATGAAAGTCGCCGTGACTGCACAAGGACCCGACTGGACCAGCCAGGTCGATCCCCGCTTCGGGCGGGCGAAGTACTTTCTCGTCGTCGACGTCGATTCGGGCGAGCTTACCGCCCACGACAACGCCCAGAACCTCAACGCCGTGCAGGGCGCGGGCATCCAGGCGGGGCGGACCGTGGCCAACCTCGGCGTCGAGGCGGTGCTGACGGGAAACGTCGGCCCCAAGGCGTTCGCCGCACTTCAGGCGGCGGGCATCGCCATCTATTCGGGGGCCGCCGGCACCGTTCAGCAGGCCGTCGAGCAGTTCAAGGCCGGCAGACTCCAGGCGACCGACCGCGCCAACGTCGAAGGGCACTGGGCCTGACGGATCGATGAAAACGCACCTCGACTGCATCGCCTGTTTGATCCGCCAATCGCTCGACTCGCTCAACGAGGTCGAGAGAGACGTCTACTTTCTGTTGCGAGTGAAGTGCCCGGTCATCGCGCGCGAGGTCGGCGCACGCGTCGACACCCTGGTCGTGCGCCGCACGCGCGCGACCGTGCCGGCCGGCGCCGCGCTCGAAGACCGATCGGCGACGACCGGCGACGAACCAAACCAACCAATCGAGACCATTTTCTACCGAGGGAGATCGATCATGCCAGGCGGCGACGGAACAGGACCTCAAGGACAAGGCCCGGGAACCGGCCGAGGCCGCGGCCGTTGCGGCCAAGGCCAAGGCCAAGGCCAAGGACAAGGCCAAGGACAAGGCCAAGGACAAGGACAAGGACAAGGACAAGGACAAGGACAAGGCCAAGGACAAGGCCAAGGACAAGGCCAAGGCCAAGGGCTGGGCCGCGGACAAGGCCGCGGCCGGGGAGCCGGTCGCGGGCAGGGACAAGGTCGCGGCCAAGGCAAAGGCCGCGGGCAAGGCCAGGTCCCCGACGCGGGCCAGGACGCCTGAGCCGAATCCCACACGACCACGGGTTCCCACGCTGCCGCGTGGGAACCGAGGGCTTCGACGCTTCGCGTCCCTCCGAGGGCCGCAGAGCGGCCAAGAGGGGCGTTCCCACGCAGAAGCGTGGGAACGCGTTGCGAAGCGTGGGAACGAGCTAGGGCGAGCCAATCCCACACCGAGTCAACACGGCCCACACACGCTTTCTCAAGTGATAAGGAGCATTGTCATGCCAGGTGGAGATCGAACCGGTCCCATGGGAATGGGGCCCATGACGGGGCGTGCCGCGGGATACTGCGCCGGGTTTCCCGTCCCCGGCTACATGAACGCCGGCCCCGGGCGCGGTTTTGGCGGCGGCCGTTTCGGCGCAGGCCGAGGCGGATGGGGTCGTCGCAATTGGTTTTACGCGACCGGCGCGCCCGGTTGGCAGAGGGCCGCCTGGGGATGGCCCGCCTGGGGCGCCGTGCCGCCCCAGACCATGACCCAGCAGCAGGAACTCGATCTGCTCAAGCGCCAGGCCGAGGACCTCAGCGCCACGCTCGGCGACGTCCAGCGGCGCATTTCGGAACTCGAATCCCAGGCGCAGGCCCAATAGCCGCCGTGATTGCCATGTCGAACAAAACGGCCCCCAATCCGGGCGAAAACCCGGCAGGCTGCCGCGCGGTCCCGGCGCCCGTCCCCGGCGACGCCGGGCGCGGCGGCCTGTTCTCGACACTCACCAAGGAACTCAAGCAGCATGCGCCCTTCACCCTGTTGGGAACGCTGACGGGCGTCGCGATCATGGTCGTCTTGACGGCCGGCGCCGTGCCGCGGTCCTTTTCGGCCGGCCTGTTCTGGAGCCTCCACCCGATCCACGTGCTGCTCAGCGCCCTGGTCACGGCGGGCATGTACCGGCGTCACGGTCGCGGGGGAATCGCCATGACCCTCGTGGTCGGATACGTGGGCTCGATCGGCATCGCCACCCTCAGCGACTGTGTCATCCCCTACGTGGGCGAGTCGTTGCTCGATCTGCCGAACAAGGGCATTCACCTCGGCTTCATCGAGAAGTGGTGGCTCGTGAATCCGCTGGCCATCGTGGGCGTCGCCGTCGGATTCGCCGTCCCGAAGACCAAGCTTCCCCACGCGGGCCACGTTTTGCTGAGCACGTGGGCCTCGCTCTTCCACATGACCATGGCCCTGGGCGAAAGCGTGAGCGCGGCAACCTGGGGCGTGCTGCCCCTGTTCCTGTTCCTGGCCGTGTGGATCCCCTGCTGCACCAGCGACATCGTGTTTCCTCTGCTCTTCGTCAAACCGAGCGATCGGAGTGCGACGGGCCTGTGACGGGGCGGGTGAGACAAACCGGGCGGGCACGCCAGGCAGCGCGAGCCGTCGCGCCTCGCCCGACCACTGGTTCCCACGCTTCGGCGTGGGACTCGTCAGACCACTGGTTCCCACGCCCGACCACTGGTTCCCACGCTTCGGCGTGGGAACCGAGGGCTTCGACGCTTCGCGTCGCTCCGAGGGCCGCAAAGCGGCCAAGAGGTGCGTTCCCACGCAGAAGCGTGGGAACAAGCGTGGTAGGTGCGTTCCCACGCAGAAGCGTGGGAACGAGTGGAGGGAAGCGTGAACACGAGCGAGAAACCTGGTAACGAGCGAACAAACCCGAAGGCAAACCATCATGCGAATCGCCATCGCCAGCGGCAAGGGCGGGACGGGCAAAACCACCGTGGCCACGAACCTGGCCCGGGCGGCGGCCGACGCGGGCTACCGCGTCGTGTACCTCGACTGCGACGTCGAGGAGCCCAACGGGCACATCTTTCTCAAGCCCGCGATCCGCGAGCGCCGCGTCGTCACCAGCGCCGTGCCCGAGGTCGACGCCGGCGCCTGCTCGCTGTGCGGACGGTGCGGCGCGATCTGCCAATACAGCGCCATCGTCTGCGTGGGCGACCAGGTGCTCGTCTACCCCGAGTTGTGTCATGCCTGCGGCGGATGCATGCTGGTTTGCCCCGAGCGCGCGATCTCCGAGCGGCCGCGCGAGCTCGGCGTGGTCGAGTCGGGCGAGGCCGGCGCGATCCGCTTCGTTCGGGGATTGCTGCACGTGGGCGAGCCCATGAGCCCGCCCTTGATCCGGGCGGTCAAGCAAGAGGCGGCCTCGGAGGGCCTGACCCTCGTCGACGCGCCGCCCGGCACGTCGTGCCCCGTGATCGAGGCGGTTCGCGGGGCCGATTTCGTGGTTCTCGTGACCGAGCCGACCCCGTTCGGCTTCCACGACCTGAAGCTGGCGGTCGAGGTGATCCGGGTGCTGGGCATTCCGCTGGGCGTGGTCGTCAATCGGGCCGATCTCGACGGGCGCCCGACGCGCGCCTACTGCGCGGCCCGGCGCATTCCCATCCTCCTCGAGATCCCCGACGACCGCCGGATCGCCGAAGCCTACTCGCGGGGCGAGCTGGCCTGCGACGCCCTGCCCGAATATAAGGAGACGTTTCGCGGCCTGCTCGAGTCGATTTGGGGCGATTCGAGGGTTATCTCGGCGTGATTGCCTGCCACAAGAATACGAGTGTTCCATGAACGAATTGGTCGTCATCAGCGGCAAGGGGGGAACGGGCAAGACCTCGGTCGTCGCTTCGTTCGCGGCCTTGGCCCGCGGGGCCGTGCTGGCCGACTGCGACGTCGACGCCGCCGACCTGCACCTGGTCCTCGATCCCACCGTGCTCCAGCGCCGCGACTTCTCGGGCGGATCGCAGGCCCGCATCCTCCCCGGACACTGCACGGCCTGCGGCAAGTGCGAGGAACTGTGCCGCTTCGACGCGATCTTCTACGACGGGCCGGGCAACGGGCGCGTGGGCCGAACTTACCGCGTCGATCCCCTGGCATGCGAAGGCTGCGGCGTTTGCGCCCATTTCTGCGCCGAACGGGCGATCGAGTTCGGCCCGGTCGTCAACGGGCAGTGGTTCGTCTCCCAAACCCGGTTCGGCCCCCTGGTGCACGCGAAACTGGGCGTGGCCCAGGAGAACTCCGGCAAGCTCGTCAGTCTCGTGCGCAGCGAGGCCCGCAAACTGGCCGAGGCCCAACGACTCGACACCGTCGTCATCGACGGTTCGCCCGGCATCGGCTGCCCGGTCATCGCCTCGATCACCGCGGCCCGACTCGTGCTGGTCGTGACCGAGCCGACCTTGAGCGGACTGCACGACCTCGAGCGCGTGGTCGGTTTGACGGCCCATTTCGACCTCGAAACCCTCGTCGCGGTCAACAAGTGGGACCTGAACCCCGATCTGTGCGCGGAGATCGAGTCGCGGGCCCAAGCCCTCGGGGTCGACGCCGCGGGCAGGATCCGCTACGACCGGCGCGTGACCGAGGCGCAGATCCAAGGCCGATCGGTCGTCGAGCACGCCGCGGACGGCGCGGCCGACGATCTGCGCCAACTCTGGTCGACCGTCTCCGAGCGGCTTTGCCGGTCGAAGTCGTTGCCCCTTCGGTGACTTCCCGCCCCGGCCGCTGGCGTCTGCGGCGACAGCGCCTTAAAAGGTTCCTGACACCTTTATGCTCCTCGATGCTCCTCGAATCGTCGCCATCGCCCGTGCCAAGCGTCCCGAGGAAGTGCATACGCTCGGGCGGCACCACCGCGCCGAGAAAGCGCAATGGCTGCTCCCGCTCGACCAACATGACCGCCGCCCGCGGACGCGCAACGTCACAAGCACGCGCAGACTGCCGACGACGGCGATCGCTCACCCGTGTGAAAAAGGCGATTGGTTGGTGGGCGGTGCCCACCCAACTTCTCCCGAGCGCCGTGGTAGGACGCATGCCTGGCACGGCCGCCGGACGGTGCAAACCGAGCGCGCCGACGTCCAGGAATGACGTCCCAAGGCCGCCCCGGGCCTCCGGGGCACTCTTGCGGTCAAGACAAAAGACTCCCGACCCCTTTAAGCGTCCCCGAATGTCCCCTTTCCCCCCCTTGGTTTACGGCACCTCGGGCTCCGTTTTCAGTGCCATTTCCACATCTTCTGGAATCGCCTCGGCTTGTTCCGCGAAGTCTTGGATCCCTATTACGGGAACGGATCGAAGTTTCTCACGGGCGGTCCTTTCCCAAAGGTCGATTTCGGTGAACCTTCCTTTTAGTTTCCGCATGAACGCGTAACATCCGACGTCAATTACGAATGCCCGGTACGTTCCGGAGCGATGTTTGTGCGTTAGGGCACTCGCAACCTGATGAATAATTCGATAGTCAAGGAGGCGGTACAGCAACTCCCTGATGTCGCCATTGTCACGCAAAAGTTGTTCCGACACCAGAAATGCACTTTGCTTCTTTTCCATGCAGAAGTTTCTTATGACGTAGATGCCGGCAAGCAGGGCGTCCTGTTCTCGGGCTTCACAATCGCTTTTCAATTCCTCGATACGTCGCTCGAACGTTTCGAGGCTGAGAAATCGAACATCATCTTTCCCAATTCGGCCGTCACGAGTGGAAACACTGTCGAGCACCTCAAGGAATAAAGAAAGGCAATCACGCGGTACTCCGCCACCGGCCAGGACGAGTCGGCGAAAGCCATCTCCCTTGAACAGGCCGTCAATTTCGTCGTGGGAAACGCCCGATAGCCGGCCGAACTCATAGAGAATCTCGTGGAACTGTCTTTCGGTCTTGGCGATGTTCTCAAGTGTGAAATCTACATCAATTGGCTGGTAATCGTGTCGCGCCTGGGCGCCGGTCGGCTGACCCTGGCGGTCGGCATAAAGCACACTTGCGTGACGAAGAGTGGCAACCTTGAAGTACAGTGGAAGGTCTTTGCACAGACGATGTACGTAGTCCATGACGTGAGGCTGATCGACGCGCCGAAGATGGTAGAAGTCGTCGATTTCTACGAAAACGGCTTGCACCTCATTGGATAGCGTGAAGAACTCACGGATCTTGTCCTTGAGTGGGGAAAGTAACGCATTCAACTGTTTTGCCTTGCTGTCATGCTGTTTGTACTCACGTTCGACGGCATCGCGCTGTTTGAATAAGCGGAGGCGTCCGAGCGACGCATTGAACCCGGCGGCCTGGGCTTTCAGCGTCCCGGCAGCCTCTGCCTTGCTTGATCGGGAGGTTTCTGTTTCGAAAGTCTCGCGAACCGATTGTTCTCGTTCGTCTTCCTGAGCGTGCAAGCCGTGTAGTTCACCGCGCATCTCAGCGATCAGTTGCTTGAGGCGTTTTTTTCGGCCGAACCATGCAATCTGCTTATGGTCAAGCTCCTTGAAGACGGCGTCCAAGATTTCGATAAGTACGTTGGGAAACGAGTGGGTCTTGAAGTCCTCGCAGTTAATGTACACACGCCGTACATCCCTCGGAAGTTCCTTCGCGCTGTGATGAAGCAAGAGAGTCTTGCCACAACCGCGCCGCCCAAATACCGCATGATTCTGGCGAGCCGCAATATCCGTCAGCGTGTGCCCAACGTCAATGTACGGAATCGTCTCTGGCCCCTCACGTTGAACACGGAGTGTTTCGAGGATCGTACGTCTCAGGTTGGCGAGGTTTTCGGGAAGAGGCATAGGGTACTTCGTATTCGCTAACGTGAAGCGTTTTGTCGTCTCGTCGCGCAGCGATGACCGAGAAAACGCCGTTGAACTTCGCCGCGGACCTTGGTGCGGCATGTGGCCTGCTACTTGGAGATTCTATCAGACGAGCCGAGGTGCGAGAAGCAGTTTTGGGCGACGGAAGGGGGGTGCCGGGCTCGCGAAGCGAGGGCAGCGCGCGCGGTTGCGGTGTCGCCAGCGGCGGCAGGCCATGGAGGCGCGGACGGGCTGCGTGCGAATCGTGTCGGCAGGTGCGCACGTTCTTCGCTGCCACGCGGGAGGGGTGCCGAAATGCCCGGGCGCACGGAGGAGGCGGGCATGGCCGGCCTTGCGTTACGACTTGTCCCAGGGCGGAAAGCCGCGGGAGGCGGGCCGGCAGCAAGTCGGGCACTGGGCTCATGACCGGAGACGACCGACGATCGGGCCGAGACGTTTCGGGCAAGTGTTTGGGGAACTGGGCGGAAAACGATCCACCAAGTGCCAGGGTACCACTTGCGGCAGCCCTGTCAAGTATCCCTCGGGGAAAAAACGGCGCGGGTGCTCTAAACGGACCCCTCGGGGTCTTGTCGTGTGGAGCACGCCGGCGGAACGCGGGCCCATCTGCTCTTCTTGCTGCCCACAAACCGCGATCCGCTCGACACGGCTTCAAGAAGACTCCTCGAAATTGGGCCAGCGCATCGGGTAAAATGGCCCGCGATGGGACGGGAACCGCGAAATGAACGGAATGCACGAAAAAGGGGGGGTAGGTATAAAGACTTCGGGGGTGGCGCCGAGTGAGCAGCGAATCGGGGGCGGGGATTCCAGAAAACGGCCAAGACGGGTCCCGCTTGAGGGAGCCGTCCGCGTGAGCCCCACCACCATCGGCCGGCCGAACTAGAAAAACCGCCGGCCCGTTGACCAAAAGACGCCCCGACCGGGCATCGGTACCACGATTGGCGGGCCGAACTGGAAAAACGGCCGGTCCGTTGACCAGAAGACGCCCCGAACGGGCATCGGTACCACCATCGGCGGGCCGGAGTGGAAAAAGCGCCGGTCCGTTGACCAAAAGACGCTCCGAACGGGCATCGGTGCCACCATCGGCCAGCCGAACCGGAAAAACGGCCGGTCCGTTGACCAAAAGACGCCTCGAACGGGCGTCGGTACCTCGATCGGCGGGCCGAACTGGAAAAACCGCCGGGGCGTTGAATCGCCTTAAAAGGTTCCTGACACCTTTATGCTCTTTACTGCTCGTCGCCCGCGCGAACCTCCCGAGCCGGCTCGTCCCGTTCGATCTCGATGGCGCTTAAGATCGGCATTTCGGCTCGGTCCGACCCCGCGTTCTTGCACACGAGTTCAATCGAGAGCGCGTCTTCGACGCGGATTGCGGCGAACTCGCGCACCACGGCCGTGTTCGGGCCATTGGCCGCCACGATATCGAAGTCCGCGAGCACCGTTTCTCCCTGCAGCTTGACGTCGAAGACCCGCCGCCCGGGTTCGCGCGGTTCGAGATCGGCGAAGTGGAGGCGGACCGTGTAATTCGCGGGCGAATCCTTCTGGCCGAGCAGGGGGATTTCGCACTTCGAGAGTCCCCGGGCCCAGGAGGTGTACAGCCACTCGGCCTCCGTTGCGGCAACCCGGTGCGACTGGCTGTTCAGGCAGGCGAACTCGCCTCCTTCGAGGAACGTCGTCGCCACGTCGAGTTGGATGTCGAGCGAGTTCTCCCGGTAGGGCTTGGGGCGGAGGTTGGTCAGCCAGAGGTTGCCGCGGGCGTCGCGGCGATCGCCGGGGGCGCCGAGGTTCAGCTTGAGGCTTGCGACCGGGGTGGTCGGGCCCACGGAGCTGTAGATCGCCCAGGGGTTGCGCGCCTCCCTCGGCTCGAGCACGACGGTCGTGAGGATCGAAAACAGGCAGACGCAGCCGGACGACGCCTCGGGAATCATCACCAAGCCGTTGGCGGCGATGCTGTTGATCCAGCAGCCCGGACGATGGCCGGCGAAGTGCCGGGTTCCGCCGTCCTCGACGAGATCGTAAAACCCGGTGTCGCCCGAGCGGAACAGGAGCATGTGGGGCGCGGCGCTGACGATTCCGCAATGGTGGCCCGTGCGCATGATGCTCCAGGGCACCTCCCGGCCGGTGACCGGATGCGGCTGGGTCCTCTGTTGGCCGGTGTGCAGGTCGTAGGACCAGGGCTCGGCGATGACCTGCCCGCCGACGATGATCGGCCGGCCCTTGTAGTTGGCGTCTCGCGCCCAGAGCTTGTAGCCGTCGGCGGCGGAGAGGGCGACGAGCCGCCGGCGCTTGAATTCGCCGGCGACGAACTGTTGCCAGTAATGCCCGTTGGCGTTCGCGCCGCCCAGGACGAGAACACCGTCGCGGTACATCAGGGTCAGGGCGCCGCCGCCGATGCCCACGTCGCTGCAATCGGTCACGTCGACCGGCTGCGACCACATCTTCTCTCCGCTGCGGGAATCGATCGCCACGGCCGTCCTCGCGTCGAGCCGCTTGAGCCGCGCCTCGGCCTGTTCGCGCTCGCTGCCCGTGAGCCGGGCGAGCTCGCTCTTGTCCTCGCGGAGCATCGCGTCGCGCTGCTCCTTGGAAAGGATGCTGTCGATGTAGAAGACGCGCCGCGGGCCGATCGCGATCGTGTGATGGGCAATGTTCTGCCCCTGGTGCTCCCAGAGATGGCGGCCGCTCTTCGCGTCGATCGCGAAAAGGACGTCGGTCACGTCGTCGGGCTTCCTGCCTCGCCGGCGGAGCGCCTCGTCGAGCGGCTTGAGGATGGTCGCCGTGCCGTACAGGATGCCGTCCGCATAGGCCACGAACCCCCACTGGTGCGTGCCGGCCTCTCGCGTCGATTCGGGAAGCTCGTGGGCGGCCTTGACCGCTCCCGTGGCGGCGTCGTACTCGTAGCACTTGTCGCGCATCATCATGAACACGCTGCCGTCGCCGGCCGCCAGGTTGCCCGGAGCGCGGTTCATGTAGACCCCCACGCGAATCGCCTCGGGGTTCTCGCGCTCCCACAGAAGCTCGCCGTTGTAAGCGTCGTAGGCCAGGAGGCTGTCTTCCCCCTGGACGAACAGGCGCCCGTTGGCGGCCACGGGAGCGACGGCCCCGTCGTGGCGGTTGACCATCTTGTCTTCGCCGGGATCGCCGTACCAGAGCACTCCCAGATCGCCCCGAACGCGCCGATCGTCGCTGCACGCGGTGTTGCCCGGGTCGCCGTACTGGTGCGACCAGCTTCCCGCACCGGGCAAGGCGCCGCGCGTCAGAAGCGCGGAATTCCCCTCGGTGCGGATCGCGCCGCACTCCCCGAGGTCCATCGCGGCGAGCGTCGCCCGCAGCGCGTCGAGAGAAACCGCCGGCCCCGGCGCTCCTTCCGGACGCGTGAGGCAGACGACGCCTCCCACGGGCTTCAGATGCCGGGCAATCTTGCGCGGATCGGCGGGAAAGCGGCCGGTCAGCAGGTGCGCGTCGGAGACGATCAGGTTGGCGAAATAGTTGGAATAGGGGATCGCGCCGGGGTCGGCATGATGCACCGTCACCCGGTGGCCGTAAAGGCCCGCCTTCGACAGCGCCGCGCGCGCGGCGGCAACCTTCGCCTCGTCGGGCTCGACGCAGTAGACCTTCAGCTCGCTGGCCTTCGCCAGCTCGCAGGCGAGCCGGCCCTGCTCGGCGCCGACCACCAGGCAATAGCCCCGCCGGACGCCGGTCGACCCAAGGATCTCCTCGGCGGCCGCGCGGTATAGCGCGGTCAGCTCGTCGCGCCCGTAGGGATCGTCGACCTCCGCAGGCGCGTGGGTGACCTCCGTGTCGACCTCGCCCGGCCGGAAGCACACAATCTTCCCGGAGGTCGTGCTGACATAGAGATTTCCCGCGGCCACGGCCAGTCCGCGGGCCTCGCCGTCGACGTCGGCCTGCCACACCTTCTCGCCGCTCTGGACGTTGAAGGCGAGCACTTCGCCGTCTCCGCCGGCGATCAACAGCCCGCCAGTGACGATCAGCGCCGATTCGGCCGCGGTCGGCGTCTGCCAGACGACGCCGATGTCGCGGCCGGCTTCGATCTGCTTGTTCAACTGCCGGATGCGGGCGCGGTACTCGGCGGCGGCGTCCTGCGACGCCCCCGAGAGCTTGCGGTTGAGGGCATAGGCTTCGAGGCTCTTCTCCTGGCGGACGCGGCTGGCTTCGGCGTAGCGCGCGCGATCGAGGCGGGCCGCCGCCTTGCCCGTAAGCACGAAGGCCGCGTCGCCCTGAACGGTCATCTGGTATCCGTCGAACCAGCCGTAGCCCAACTGCCCCGACTTCTGATCCATGGCCAACAGGTGGTGGGCGCCGGAGGCGATGATCTGCCCGTCGACCAGCAAGGCCTCGGTGCCGCCGACCACGCCGCCGGCCGTCGTTCGCCAGGCGGCGCGGCCTTTGAACAACAGCGAGCCGTTGTTGCGATCGAAGGCGGCCGGCAAAACGCGGCCCGAGGGCACGAAAAGCCGCTCGCCTTCGAGCAGCAGGTGCCCCTGCGGAGAGAGGTCGTCGCGGCCGGCGTCCATCTGGCTGATGTCGTCGCGCACCCAGAGCGTCTCGCCGGTGCGGGCATCCACGGCGCAGAGGTAGACGGTTTCGTGCGGGAAGACGCCCGCGCCGAAGTACGCGATTCCGCCGTCGACGAGCACGCTCGTGCGAACCGGCCATCGAGAGATCATCGCGCCGCGTGCAATGAGCCATTCATCGGACGGCGAGACGTGCCGCCGCCAGACGAGGCTTCCGGTGGCCGCGTCGAGGCAATAGGCGAAGCCGTCGTCCGAGCCGAAATAGACCTTCCCGTCGGCGACCGTCGGTGCAAGCCGGATCGGCCCGCCGGTGAAGAACGTCCACAACACGTCGCCGGTATGCGCGTCGCGGCAATGGAGCTGGTGGTCCGACGCCCCGAAATAGATCCGGTCTGCGACGACCGCCACGTGGAACGAGTCGTCGTAACGCACGCGGTCGCGTATGGCTTTGCCTTCCAGGACCCGCCCGCCGGGGTCGGCCCAGGCTTTGTGCGGAGGAGCCGGTGGGACGTAGGTCCATGCCCGGCCCAGCGGCAAATCGAGCGCGTCGGGCGAGGAGCCGGTGCGGCGGTAGTCGCGCAGGTACGTGGGCCAGTCGGCGACCGCCGCTTCGGCGGCAAGGGTCCCAATCGCAATCGCTCCCAGAAGAGTCGCGGCGAACGAAGATACCGCAAGACGGAGAAAACTGGGCGTACGGCGCGTCATCATGAGGCCTCTCGCAAAAAAAGTGGTTCGTGCACAAGCCCGAGCAGTCGAGGCTGTCGCATCAGTCTACCTTGTCGGGCCGGCCATCGAAAGCGACCGGGGGCCATCGTCGCCGCGCCGCCCGAGCAGTGCCCCGACCGATCCGGCCGCTGGAGCCGATGGGCCGCCCGTGCTGGCGGGCCCGCAGAGCCACCTCGATGGTGGGTCGTGCGGCCGCTGCCTCCATCGCGCACCGCGCCCCGCCGTGGACGAAGGACTTGAAAGGCGCCGTCCGATGGAGGATAGTCTTCCGTAGCGTCCCGTGGCGGCGGCTTCGACGCGTTCTGCAAACCCCATCCCGGTCGCAAGCGATGCATTCCACGAAGCGTTCCCAAGCACCGCGTTGGCGCGCACTATTGTCCTTCGCCTTGGCAATGGCCGCCGGACTGGCTGTGCCCGTCGCAGCGTCGCCGGGGCCGGTCGTCTTCTACGTTGCCGCCGACGGCAACGACGCCTGGACGGGCAGCCTGGCCGTGGTTCACGAGGAAGGCCGGGGCGACTCGATCCGCGTGACCGACGAGCTGGCTGCCGGCGGCCAGCGGAGCCTCCAGTTCACCGACGCGCCGGGCCTGGAGCACACGTTTAATTCCCACCTGTTCTACACGCCTAATCCCCACCTGTTCTGCACGCCGCATTTGCGCGAAGGGCGGGCCGTCGTGCAGTTCGACCTGCGCCTCGGGCAAGGCGCGGTCGTGGCCCACGAATGGCGCGACGCGACCAGCCCCTATCGCGCGGGGCCTTCGCTGCGCATCGATGCGGCGGGAAGCGCCCATGCCGGCAAACACCTGACCGACGTGCCCTTGGAACGCTGGGTTCGCTTCGAAATCGCCTGCGGCTTGGGCAAGGGCGCCACGGGTACCTACGACTTGACGATCACCCTCCCGGGCGAGCCGCCGCGGCGGTTTCCCGGCCTCGCCTGCGGTGCGGACAAGTTCAACCTTCTCGAATGGCTGGGGTTCGTGAGCCTCGCGCCCGAGAAGGCCGTGTTCCATCTCGACCACGTCAAGCTCGACGTCGCGCCGTCCACCAAGGAGAAAACGCAATGAGACCATTCGTGGCGCTATTGGGGATCGCCCTCCTGGCAACTTCCGTCGAAGGGGGGGTGGCCGAAGGCGAGAATCTGCTCATCAACGGCGCCTTCGAGGCCGAGCAGGGCGACTTTCCGGAATTCTGGAGCCGGTCGTCCCCGAAAAACGTGTTCTACGATCGCACCGGCGGCCCCGAGGGAAAAACGGCTTCCATCGCCCTGAAAAGCGACGGGACCCCGTCCGGCACGCTCAGCGCACGTCAGCAGGGCATGACCCTGGTGGCCGGCGAGCCTTACCGGCTTAGCGCCTACATCAAGACGAAGGGCTTCCGGAGCAACTACGCCGGCTTGATCGTCCACAACAGCGGCTGGCATTCCGCGACAGGCGTCACGAAGCTGCCGGCCGACTCGGAATGGACGTTTTACGAGAGGACGTTCACCCTGATGCCCTCGAAAGACAACCAGTACGGTCTGGCCATGTTCGCCGTCAACCCGACCGGCGAAATCCATTTTGCCGACGTCAAGCTCGAGGCGATCAGCGAGGCGGCTCGCCAAGGCTCCACCACGCAGAAGTCGCTCGTGGCCGCCCCGAGGCTGGTTCCCCTCGAGCCGCTGCTTCACAGAATCCCCCGCGCCCACCCGGAGTTGACCCTCGGGTTCTACGGCCTGCTGCCCGAAAAGCGCGAAGCCTATGAGTGCGTCGTTACCGCCGGCGGAGACGCCATCGCCCGGCAGACCGTTCCCCTCGGCCCCGAGGGCAAGATCCGCGTCCGACTCGCCGGGCTTCCCGGCGGCGACCACGCGTTGAAAGCGGTCGTGCGCCATCGCGAAACGGGGGAAGCGATTCTCGAAACCGCCTATCCGATCCGCATTGTCGACATCCCCGCGATCGACCGAAGCGGCATCCGACCGCTGAACAACCTGGTGGCCGAGCTGCTCGACCAGCCGGTCAAGAGCACGCCGGAGCCGCAGTCGTTCCGCTTCGTCCATCCGCGCGACGGCTGGGTATTCGTCGCTTTCAGCACGGGTACGCCCGCGCCGGGCCTGACCGTGACGATCGACGACCGCGACGCGGTCATCACCGCGACCACCGACCGCCTCGAGGCGTTTCGCGAGCTCGCGATGGGCGAGCACCGCGTCACCGTGCGCGGCAGCGACGCCGACGCGCGCCTCATCGTGCGGTCGATCCCCGAGATCTTCAACTATCCCCCGTGCGTGAACTCCTTCGTCCGGGAAAACGGCAGCTACGACTGGGACTTCATGAAGAAGCACATCCTCCACGCCGTGACCACGCTCAACGGCGGCGCGCTGCCGGGCGAAGCGCTGCCCGAGTCGAAAGTCCTGGGGCTCAAATGGCTGGCCAACTTCGGGGTCGGCGCGCTGGACGATCCCGTCGAGGTGCGCGACCGCATGGAGAAGCACGCCGGCATGACCCGGCCCCAGTACGACGGATTCACCAGCGACGAGCTGTTCTTCGACCGGGCCACCATCGCCGTCTACAGCGAGGCCCTGCGACTGCTGCGCAACCCCGAGAATCGCCTGGTCTACACGTGGATCGTGGGCAAGCCGAGCATCTCTTCCCTGCACACCGACTTCATGTCGGCGGCGCTGAACGTCTCGCGGAGCCGCGGCCGCCTGCTGTTCGAGGCGTATTGCCATCCGCAGGCCGACGAAGAGGCGGCCGCCGCCTATCTCGACGACAAGCTGGGCGAGACCATGCGACGGTTCAACGCCTTCTTCCCCAACGCCGCCGCGGGAACCGGCATGATCTTCGGCAATTTCAACCAGATCCCCATCATCTCCCTGGAGCACAATCCGGAGGTCGACTTCAAGTACTACCTCGACATGCAGGTCAACCGCATCGCCAACGGCCCCGAGTTCAAGGGCCTGGCCACCACGGGCTACTGGGGAACCTACTACGGCGACGAGGAGCTGGTGCGCTGGTCGTTCCGGCTCATGCGGCACTACGCGGTCGAAGGCAACAAGGACATGCTGTCGGCCCGCTACGGGTTCCAGTACAACCCCGGCTTCGTGGTCAACGGCGACTTCGCCCGGGGCATGGACGGCTGGATCGCGTCG
>Ga0334893_1001700_pt1 | contig 19508 bp, 12 predicted proteins | sample GraSluR3_MG_5_FD_207218 | JGI IMG/M metagenome (GOLD analysis project Ga0334893, IMG submission 207218) | Sludge microbial communities from methane-producing bioreactor in Wageningen University, Netherlands - Granular Sludge_09_05-R3 | ecosystem: Engineered > Bioreactor > Anaerobic >...
GGCCCATGAATCTTGCGCGGCAGACCGAGAGAGACTTTCCGAGGGTTGTGGGCGAAGCGCTGGGCAACCGCCTGGTAGGAGAATCCCACATGGTCCATGACCTGCCACGGGTCAGCCGAGGGGATCGCGACTTCGATCCGCTCGCACCAACTCGGCTGGGGCGGTCCCAAAGCCGCCGACTGGGCATGGGACGGGTTGAAGCGGTTGCCCAGTCGCAGCTTGTCGCGCAGCCCCGCGGCAGCGAAGCGGCATTGGTCGAGGCGGTTGTTTTGCAGATTCTCGCCCGCCAGGCCGAGCGAGCCGAAGCCCTTGCGGGCCTTGGAGCCGCAGGAGCCGAAGTGGCACAACAGCCACAGGGCCGCCTCGGCCTGCGCGAGAACCTCAGCCGCCGTCAGGGAATACGCGCCGCGGTCGGCCCGCCGGGCGATCAGGCGCAGGGACCACTGGGCGCCAGGATTTACGTAGTGCCGGCGGCGCGCTTCGCCCCTGCTTGTCTCATCCATGCCGTAGGAGGCATAAAAAAGCCCCTGGGTCGTCTTGCCATTCGGCTTGTCGCCCAGGGCATGTTGCTCTTTGAACCACGGTTTCGCGTCGTATGGGTCTTTGTAGTCGTATTCTTTGCGCAGGATGTCGGATGTTTGGTCCAGCACAATTCTCACGGCACCGCCGGCCTGGGTGTCGCCCCAGATTAGCGACTCGAGTTCATGGAGCGTTTTGGGGTCGAGAAAACCGGCGTGCATCGTGCGCCACCACCAGCGCAACAGGCCGCGCAGCGTGGCCGGGCGCAGATCGCAGTCGGATGCCTGCTGGTTGGCGCCGGCCAGGAACGCGGGCGTGATGAGCGTGAGCGTCGTGGCCAATTCGGCCACGGAGCCTCGCTCGATGAGGGCGCGCCACGTGGTGTCGGCCGTGGAGGGCAAGGATCTCGCCGCCTCCGGCACGGAAGTCACCTTGAAGGCGCCGTACCCGCTATTGGTCTTCGCGCCAACTCCTTGCGAGGCCAGCGCGCCGATGAGCCATTGGCCGGCTTGTTCCACCAGCCCCGTGTTGGCGCCGCTTCGAGCGCTGAGGGCAAAGTGGAAGGTCGCGCCGGCCGGAACGGCGAGGAAGTAGACGGGGATCGGGTCTTCCCAGTCGCCCGGCGCCTGGGCCTGGCGATAGTATTCGGGATGGTGGCAATTGAGGATGTCCTTGATCAGGGGTGGCCAGGTCGCTGGCCAGGCGTCGTGGAAGATCACACCGCCGGCGCAGGTCGCGTCGTCCGTACTGCGGGGCGGCACTCCTTTTGGCTTCCATGACTTTCCGCGATCACTGCCGGGCGAGTAACCGAAGACGGACTCGATGTTGCGCCATGCCTCCCGCGCGCGTTCCGCCTGGGTATGGTCGCGAGGATCGCCCGTTTCGTCGGCCTCGAACTGCGAGGGAAGCCAGACGGTTTCGGCGTAGGCCCGGGCCATGCCCTTCAGCGAGGTCCCCGGCAGGTACGTGAATCCGTAGATCCGATGCATGCAGATGCCGGCGTTCTCCAGTGCCGAGGCGCGGGACAGGTGCAGCGTGAGGGGCCCGAGGTTTTGGGCCTCGAATGTCAGCGCTTGCAGTTCGCAAAGCGCGGTCTTTCGCCGCGCCAAGAGATCCCGGCAGAGATCTTGGGGCGCTTCCCGCGTGCGGTTGACCACCGCGTCGATTGTCGGTCCCTGGACCTCCGCCGACAACTTGGCGAGTTGTTCGCTCGGATCCCAGGAGCGGGCGTACTTGTCGAGCATCAAGCCAGGGTGGGTGTTTTTTTGGATCAGATGCCGGGTGTTTTCTGGAAGGGGCTCGATCGGCCGATGGTTCATGACGAGTAACTCCTGTGCAACCGTTCCTTATCTTGGGTCTGCCCGAACGGCGAGGCTTCGCTGGGCTGGTGGGGCTATTTGGCCTGATCGCTTCTGAGCTCCGCCTCGGCGAATCGATTCAACCACTGGAGATAGGCGAGCACTTCGTCGGTGGCCTGGCGGAGGAAGTCGGAGTTGCCCTCGATCACGCTACGGATCAGCGAGTCTTGGGCGAGTCCGCGCAGGCCGCGCTGGCGGAGGACCCAATCGGTCAAGTCTTCATGCAGTTGGTGGAGGCTCTTCTTCTTGTCCTTTGCCTTGGCCAACAGGAAGGCAAGCGCTTGTCCCAGGCCGGATGTCATGATGCGGATCGGCAGCTTCTTGGCCTCTCCGGCGTATTCCTCGCGTTCGGGCTGCTGAGGATTGCGCTTAAGATTCTGGATCGCGGTCCACGCGTGGGCCGCACGGCGTTGATCCAGCGTTTGGGCGGCTGATTTCTCGGTCTTCATCGCAGACGTTCCTTACTTGGAGAGGCGGAAACGGACGGCACACAACCCTTTCCCCGTGGTTTCGTCGCCGCCGATTTGCAGGATCTTGGGAACGCCGCCGACGAGGTATTCGATGATCTGGGCGGCCGACTGCCCATCGCCCTCCCGGCGGCTTGGATTGGCGAACGTCAGGGCATAGAAGAGCGTCTCGGCCGGCAGGAACTCCTGGTAGAAGAGGGCGCCGTTCTTGACGGTTTTCTTTTCGTAATCCAAGCCGATCCTGGCGACGACTTCGGTGGCGTGCCGGACGAAATGGGTGAAGTGGTCGTCGTCGATCACCGCGAGATGCGTGCGGAGCCGGCCGGATGTGAAATCGTCGGCCAGGGCCTCGCGGGCGATCCATTCGGCAACCGGGGCGGCGTCGTCGGTTCGCTGGAATTCGAACTCCTCGAGGACCAGCCGATCGTCTTCGACGATCAAGGGGCTGCCGGGCACGCAGGCGCACGTATCGCGCCGCGGCTCAAGAGAACTCGCCGGCGGACCATCCGCGCAGTGGGCGAGGACCGCATCCCGCTTGAATCGCTGCAGGACTGCCGGCGAGGTCACCCACGCGAACACGCCGCGCGCGGAACGTACGGGAAAGGCCAAGATGCGGGCGTCGGTCAGGCTGATCGCGCCGGCATGCTTGTCGGCTTCCTGCGCGTCGGGCCCGAAGGCGGCAAACAGTCGATCGTCGTTTCCCGACCGCCGGCGGCAAGCGTCGCGCAGCACTCCCTTGAGCGACGTACCCGGAATCAGCGGCCACTGGGTATGGCGTTCGCGTTGGATGGGAAGGTCCACCACGCCCAGCGCCGTCCCCGAGCCGGGGTGCAGCGAGGTCTGCGCGTGGAGGAACAGCAGCGCCGTTGCCTGGCGTTGATCGTTAGCGTCGCTCATCGTTCCACACTCCTTTCAGGTAACAGCCCCAGCCTTGCTCGGCGTCGCGGTCGCGGTCGCTCAAGGTTGCGGGCCACGGGTCGAGAGGTTCGTTCAGGAAATACGTGCTGCCCGCCCGGACGGCGAATCGATTCGGCTTGGGCCCGCCCCGGGCCAGATCCCAGCCGGATACGCCGACCGCGCCGGGCACGGCGGCCGCCAGCAGACAGCCGTTGAGCACTGCCGGTTTCCAGCGCTGCCGGAACAGCCCCGGCGTGGTGAGCAACACCAATGGCTTCTGCGAACCGGTGGGCAGAGCCTGTTCGGGCCAGCGATACGGCTGGTTGAGGATTTGGACCCGCACGCGCCGCCCCTCGCCGCCGAAGCGAAGGGCGCCGATGTTGTGGAGCACCGTCCGGTCGACGCCGTCCGGGAGGAGCACTTCGCCATACAGCGCGACCTCCGGCTTGAGCGCCAGGAAGCTGGCGGTGTAGATCAGGCTTTCCTCGACCGAAAGTCGATCGGGATGGATGCCGATTCCGGTGCGATGGTCCTTTTCGTAGAGGTCGCCGGGCTGCAGGAGCTGGTCCGGCTCAACGGACTCGCCGGTCAGAAATGCCCGCAGGCCGTCGGGTGTCAGGTAACCGGTCGCCGATTCCGTCGGCGACGGGTGCCTGAGCCACAGCGGCCACAAGCCGGGCGCCGACTCGGGAGGCTGCCAACCGGGGAGCCGGCCCGATGGCAAGGGTTCGAGCCGGTGCAGCGCCGGGCGGTCGGCTCCCGGCGACGTCTTGTCGACGTGCAGTGCGGCGGGGGCGGGCACGAACACTTCGAACGGACCGCCGGCTGTCGCTTGCCGCGCCAGCCACGGGCCGCGGACGCGCGTCGCGGCGATCCACGGGGGCGCGCCCGCGGCCTCGATCGCCGCGCTGGGCGCCATGCGGCCTTCCCGCAGCCGCTCGGCCAGCCGGCGGAAGTCGCAGCCGTGCGCATCGAGCAGCGCCGTCCAGACCGCGCCGGCAAACGTCTGCGGGAAGGGCAGATCGCTCTCGCCCCGCGTGGCCGCGCCGAAGGGTCGGCCGTCGCGGAAGAACAGGACGTCCAGTGGTTCCAGTTTCAAGCCGATGGTCGTGCTCATTCGTCCCTCCCTCGCGCCAGGAAAGATGCGGATTGGCAAAGCGTGATGAAGCCCTCCAAGGCGCGTCCGGTCAGCTCCCGGTCTTGTTCTTCGCGTGTCGGAAATGCCTGGAGAAACTTGCCGTCTCTCGGGCGGCGCCGTTCGGTCAGCAACTCCTGCCGATATCGCTCGAACACGCCGGTCATGTCTTCCGGCGGAAACTTCCTCTTGGTCTCCTCTTCCGAGCGACCGATTTGCCGGCGGATCTCGGCCCGGATGGCCTCGACGGGCAATCCACGGAGCGTGGGCAGGTCCGCGCGAAGGTGATAAGCCCAACGATCCGAGGCGTCCTGCGAGAAGCGCTCGACCCAATCCGAGATCGAGCCGGCCAGATCCCACGGGCAAAGTGCCGTGGCGTGTTCGCCCGAGCGGCGGCAGGCCAAGATTTGCAGCGCGTCGCGGTTGGCCCCCTTTGCCGCCTTTTCCGCGTTGCGGGCGGCGCCGAGCGCGAACCGCAAGTCTTCCTTGTAGTGGACGATCGCCAGGCCGGCGCTCAGGGTGGCCCGGTTGCCCATCAGCAGGCATTCGCGCCCGGTCTGGGGGTCGCGCTTCCAGTTCTCGCGGAACGTATGTCGGAGTTCAGCGGCGCACGTCACGGCGGTCCGGGCCGGCAGGAGGGCCAACACGTCGTCGCCTCCCGCATAGATCAAGGTGCCCGCGTGTTTTTCGACAATCGAAGGAGCGAAGTGCAGTGCGAAATTCGCCAGCGCTTCGCTGATCGCCGCATGGAGCGCCGGTCCGACGGGGCGGCGAGCGTCCAACCCGGCGGCCGTCTCGGGTAAACTCGCGAAATACTCCCGCAGCTTGGGGTGAAACACATCGCCGACCCGTGGCGACTTTTCGCCGCGCAGCCAGCGCCCCATGTCGTCTCCGTCCAACATCAGGACGGCATAGTAGGCGGGTGGCGAGCGGTGCTCGCGACGGGCACTTCTGATGCGATTCCAGAGGTCGCCGGGGCAGGATTCCTCGGAGTCGAAATCGGGCCTCGGCCAATGCAGCCACTGGCCGCTCCAGGTGCCGTTCTTGCGTCGTTCCGCCTCGGGATCGATGCCGGCCTCTTGGAGCCACCGCGCGGCGGCCACGGTCGCCGTGTCGTCGTAGCGCAGGTCGCCGGTTTTCAAACCCAGCTTGTCGCGAAAGAAGCACGGCCCGCTGAACCGTTTGACCAGCGCCACGGCGCCCAGCCGTTCGCGTTCGCCAAGGCGAACCCCGCCGATCGATACCTTGGACGCCTGGCGCCAGAATGCGGCGGATTCCTCGAGGCCTGCCGGTCCCATCTGCTCGTGGCTCCCCAGTAAGCTGCACTTGGGTGGGAACGGTACTGCCTCGTCCCCAGCCTCGGTCGAGGCAGGCACATGGCGGATGGATCGTTGCGCCTGCATCAGGCGCGCGGACAGTTCGACCTTGGCCTGCCAACTGCCCGCCGACTTCTGTGCATATCCGGGCGTCTGCTCTGGAGGAATCGCATCGGCCAGGCGGCGTACGGCGGCGGCATGGGGAAAGGCGCCGGCAAAGCCCTCGTCTGCGGCGATCAGGCCGCCGATCACCTCGTCGCCGGCCTCGTGCCACGGCAGCACGGCCGTGCGGATCTCGAAGTAGTCTTCGACTTGCTCGTCCCACCGCGACGCCCAGTCGGGATCGACGGATTCCCATGCCCGGTTCAACTCGTGTCGGACCGATTGGCCGATCTTCCGCCAGGCCTCCTGCGTGCAGCTCCGGCAACGGGAAGCCAAGTCGCGAGCGGTGTCGCCTTCGAGCCCCCACGGCACCACGGCCAGGAATCGGTTGGGAATGCAGGGGGCGGCGCAGCGTTCGCGCGCCGGCGGCGCAATCGAACCAGCCAGGCCCTTCGTTTGTCGCAGCCACAGATCCAGCCACGGCAGCCCCCTCAAGGCGGGATAGACGAGCGCCGTCGGCCCCAGCTTCTCGATGATCGGCAGCATCCCCTGGAATGTCAGCCATGCCAGGATCACGCTTCCCGACCAGAGATCCCTCAACGAGCGTGCCGCAGCGATGAAGGGCTGCACCGGGCCGAGCGAAAACGACACAAAGGCCGCCCCCGAGGCGCTTTCGGATGCCTTCAAGGCCGCGGTGGTCTCCAGGTGTTGCCAGATCGTGTGGTCGGGAATACGGGTATCGGCGGGCAATTGCGCGAACCATTCGCCGTGGTCGCCGGACAGCTCGCTCGCAAGCTGGCGCCAGAGAACAAGGAATCGACGTTCCGTGTCGTCAATCTCCTTGACGATCCGCGCGATCGTTGCCGAAACCGCCGCCTGGTTCCAGTGGGAGAAGGTTACCCTCTTCTCCGCGGCCGACAGCGGATGCCGCGTGATGAACGGGCCTTGGTCACACGAGACCGTGAGCGCTAGCCAGTTCGGCGCGGGCAGTCGCTCGGCGATGGCAGCCCGTGGATCCGATGGGTCCTTCAACTCCGTTTCCGACACGGGATCGCCCAGGGCGGCTTGCAGGTAGCTGCGAGCGCGCGCCTCGTGCCCGCGAATCAGCATTGCCTTATCCGGCGGGTCGTGGAGATAAGCGACCAAAATGTCTCGCCAGTTCGACATGAGGATTGCTCCATTGGGTACGTGGCCGGTTATTGCGCAAACGGCGACGGACATTGGACGCGGCAGTTGCCGCTACGCATTGGGGTGAGCCATCGAAATCGCGCCGTTTTCCGCAGCCAGACACAGCCTTTCATCGGCTTCGGGCGGGTGCGTCAGGCGGCCTTTCGTTCGTAGTGCCCCAACAGCCCACCGAGCCGCTCCCGAACCACGACGTTCCAGATTACCACGAGGCAGGGTCGGATCACGTCCAGCCAACATGAGGGAACGCTTGTCCCCCCGCTGTAATCGAACCGGCCGACTCTCTTTGACGCCGGGCAGGGTGACAGGAGGGCTTGGGTCGGATTGACAGGTCAGCAGAGCGGACGCGACCACCGTTTCTCCAATCGACATCCACCGCCGAAACCGGACACACACGGCGACCCGAGCAGCCGATTGCCCGCTGGCGTGGGGTTGGGGTACCATCAACCAGGGCCCGGCCAGTCTATAATTAAGGGAAGGGAACCGGGACGGTCGCGATTGCGTCCAATACACTGGCTTGACGACTCACGTCGCTGGTCCGAATGGGAGGCGTTTTCATGTCGAGCGGAACCGCGGCCTCTGCCACCCCCCCAAAGGAGCCCCGGGTGGCGGTGCGTGCCGACAGCCCCGTCGATCGGCGTTTGCGCCTGACTCAGCGGCAGGTGAAGATCGGGGACGTGTGCGCCGGGTTGATTTTGCTGGCAATCGGCGTGCTCGGCTATCTGACCCTGGCCGCGGTCATCGACCATTGGATCGTGCCCTCCGGGTTGGGGGTCGTGGGACGGTCCGTATTGTTCGTCGGGCTGGTCGCCACGGTGGCTGCGTATCTGATTTGGTTCGGAATTCCCCAGGCGGTCGGGCGGATCAACCCGATCTACGCGGCCCAGACGATCGAACAGGGCCGCCCGTGGCTTCGCAACAGCCTGATCAACCTGCTCTATCTCCGCCGTGAGCGCCGGGCCGAGGGCGACCCGCTGGCCCAGGTGTTTTGCCAAGCCCTCGAGCAGAAGGCGGCGGCCGACCTGACGCGGATTCCTCCCGAGACGGCCGTGGACCGCTCCCATCTGATTCGGCTGGGCTACGTGCTGATCGGCGTGGTGGCCGTCGCTTGCCTCTACCTGGTTCTTTCGCCGAAGAGCACGCTCGCCTCGTTCGGCCGGGTGGTCATGCCGTGGGCCGACGTCAAGGCGCCCACCCGGGTCACGATCGAGGGGGTCGAGCCGGGCGACGCCGTGGCCTACCAGGGCGATCGCGTCACGGTCTGGGCCAAGGTCGACGGCCTCCGCGACGACGAAGCCGTGCTGTTGTACTACACGACGGCCGACGGGCAGAGTGTCAACGAAGCGATCCCCATGACGGTTCCCGAGGGGCATTACCGCTATCGTTGCGAGTTGCCGCCGGGTCGCTTCGGCCTGCAGCGCGACGTCGAGTATCACCTGGCGGCCGGCGACTGCCGCACGCGCCGGTTCGCCCTCGACGTCGAGACGGCACTGTCGATCGTCGTCGACCGGGTCGAGTACGATTTTCCCGCCTACACGGGCATCGCCGACCGCGTCGACCGGGGCGCGGGCGATCTGAAGGCCGTCGAGGGGACCAAGGTCACCCTGCGGGCCGCGGCGAATCAGGACATCGACCGAGCCTCGGTCGAGCTGGATGGCGATTCCCGGCGAGCGGTCCACATGAAGGTCGAGGGTTCGCGAACGGCGACGGCCGGGCTCGTGCTTCGCATGGACCGGAATCGTCCGGCGCGGCCCGAGTTCACGTCGTACCAGCTTCGATTCGTCGACACGAGCGGCCGGACGAATCGGCGTCCGATCCGGCACGAGGTCGAGGTCATTCCCGACCTGCCGCCGATCGTGCGCCTGGTTGATCCACCCGACGACGAGATGCGCCTTCCCTGGGACGGGGCGATCGATCTTCGCCTGTCGGCCGAGGACCCCGATTTCGGCTTGCGGCGCGTGGCGTTGCGGGCCGAGCGCGATGGGCGGAGCCTGCCGATTCCCTCGCTGCTCGAGCGCCCACGCCCCGAAGCGGCCCACGAAGGGCGTTTCGAGGGCGCCTATCGGTTCGAGCCGTCGACCCTGGGGCTCGAACCCGGCCAGGTGATTGTCTGCTGGGGCGAGGCGGAGGACAACAAGGAACCCACGGCGAACCGGGCCGAGACCGAGCGGCGCCGGATCGTCATCGCCCCGCCCGAGCGTGCCGAAACGACCGATCCGTCCGACGCCGAATCGCCGACGAAGCCCGACCCGCGCGGTGCCGAGGCGGCCAAGCAGCCGCCCGAGACGCCGGATGGGGCCGCCCCCGAATCACCCGACGCGCCTCAGGACCCGCCGGACCGGGAGCAAGAGCCCGCACGCGACGACCCCGGCGAGTCGCCCAGCGCCGAAGCTCCCGGGCGCAGCGATTCGGAACCGCCCCCGTCTGATCCGTCCGAGGCGAAGCCGGAGTCTTCCGAGCAGGACGGCCGGCAATCAACCGGCCAACAGCCCAAGCCGGAAGAAGGGCCCGAGCAACAGCAACAGGACGAGCAGGGCGATTCCGACGCCTCGCAGCAAGGCACCCAAGCGCAGCCGGCCGCGGGAGGCGAGGCCCCGTCGTCGGATGAGCCTTCCGGCCAGGGCGCCGAAGGTTCGAAGGAACCCATCGACGGCGACACGAATCCCGGCGAGGCTTTCGAGCAGATTCTGCGGCATCGCGAGGAAAAAGGCGAGTCGCAGCCCGAACAAGGTCCCTCGCAGGGCACGCCGGGTTCCGAATCGTCGCAAGCGGGCGGCACGGGCGAGGCGGGTGGAACCGAGGGCGCGGGCGAGGCCGCTGCGCAGCCGTCGCCGGGCGATGCCGGCGAGGCAACGGCGAAGAGTCCTCCCGACCAGGCAACCGCCCCGCAATCGGAAACCGGGGAGGCCGAACCCGGCCAATCGAAGCCCTCGGGCGATTCCGAGACCGACGGGCCGATCCGCGAGGGCGAGGTGTCGGGGGGCGAGCCCGGTGCGAAGCCCTTGCCCGATCCGCCGAGTGCGCCGCAAAGCCAGCCCGGCGGGGCCGATGTGGAGCCGAAGCCCGGCGAGGGGGAGGAGACCCGATCCAAGGAACCGGCCGAGGCGGCGCCGGACGAAGCGGGCAAGCCGCGCGGGGAAGAATCCGGCCCGTCCGCCGGCGATCCCAAACCCGACCGAGGTGAGCCGGGCGCGGGCAAGCCGGGCGACGACGAGGCGGGCGGCCCCCTGTCGGAGGAAGCGGCCCGCCCGCGCGACAAACAGCTCGAATTGCAGGATCGCGCACCGCCCGAGCAGGGCGAACCGGCCCCGCCGCCCCCAACCCGCCCCAAGGAATCCGACTCCCGAGGCGAGACGAGTGGCGACCGTTCGGGCGGCGGCGAGGAGGGCGCCGGGCAACGATCGCCCCAGTCGGGGACCGGGGCCGCCGGCTCCCAGACCGCCTCGGATGAGGGCGGAGCGACATCGGCCGAGGAAGGCCAAGGCGAGACCGGCGGCCAGGCGGGCGAACAGGTTCAAGCCGATCGGCCCACGGGGCAGGCGTCCGAGCAGCAAGGCCCAGGCTCGCGCGACTCGTCGCAGCCGGGCGGGGGCGATCAGGGCCAGCCGCAGCCCGACGGGCAACCCGGCGAGCAATCGGGCTCGACCGACGGACCGGGAACGCCTCAAGCGGGCAGCGCGTCGGGCGGCGCCCGTCCCGACGTCGACCAGAGCGGCTCGCCCACGTCGGAGCCGAATCTCTTCCGCGGCGAGAAGGCCAACCTCGAGTACGCCGAAAAACAGACCGATCTGGCCTTGGAGTACCTCGAAGACCAGCTTGCCAAGGATCAGCCCGACCAGGGCCTGCTCGACCGGCTGGGCTGGACCCGCGACGATCTCGAGTCGTTCTACCGGCGATGGCGCCAGATGAAGCGGGCCGTGCAAGGCTCGGATGGTGAAACGGCCCGCGACCAGCTCGACAAGGCGCTGCAGAGCCTGGGGTTGGAGCCTCGGGGCACGTCGGTCGAGGGTGGCCGAACGCCGCCAGACCGGTCTGGCGGTTTGAAGGAGGGGTTCCGCTTCGACCCGCCTCCCGCGTATCGCGACGCTTGGCGAGCCTATCGAAAGGGGTTGGCCGAGCAGTAAAGTCTTCGCGGTCCGTTTCGCAAGTCATGTCATGGGGCGTTGCGAGTCCGGGAACGGGTCCTTTGTGCGCAGACTACCCAGTCTCCGTTGACGTGCAAAGCGGTCTTGGGGATACTGAAGGGTCTCGCCCACGGCTCGTCTGCCGCGACGGTAAGAGTTTGCTTCGCAAGAGGTTCCGTGATGTCAGCTCCCGAGATCGCCGATCTTCGTCAGTATTGCCTCGACGTGGCGACGAGGGCCCAAAAGGCCGCGGCGGCCCTGGCCGTGGTCACGGGGGCCCAGAAGCAGCGCTGGCTTCGCCGGAGCGCTCGGTTGCTGCGAGAGCGGTCGTCGGCGTTGGACGAGGCCAATCGGGCCGATTTGGCGGCCGCACCCGGCTATGGGCTCACCGATGCGCAAGTCGACCGCCTGCGTCTCACGCCGGACCGGATCGAGTCGATTGCCGCGGGATTAGAGGAGGTGGCCATGTTGCCCGATCCGATCGGCGAGGTGATGCATTCGTCGATTCGTCCGAACGGGCTGGAAGTGCAGAAGATCCGCGTGCCCTTGGGCGTGATCTTTTTCATCTACGAATCGCGGCCCAACGTGACGGCCGATGCGGCCGCCCTGTGCGTCAAGAGCGGCAATGCGGTCATCTTGCGGGGGGGGAAAGAGGCGGCCCATTCGAGCCGGGCGATCGTCGACATTCTCGCCGAGGCGGCCGGCGACGCCGGGCTGCCGGCCGACGCGGTGCAATTGGTGGCTACCGCCGACCGGGAAGCGGTCGGGCATTTCCTCAACCTGCCCGAGTACATCAACGTCGCCATTCCCCGAGGCGGCGAAGGGCTGATTCGCCGCGTGACGGCCGAGGCGAAAATGCCGGTCATCAAGCACTACGCGGGCAATTGTCACGTCTACCTCGACAAGTCGGCCGACGCCGACATGGCCGAAAGCCTGGTGGTCAATTCGAAATGCCAGCGGTTGGGCGTCTGCAACGCGGCCGAGTCGCTGGTGGTTCACGCCGAGGCGGCACCGGCGCTGTTGCCGAAGATTGCCCGGGCGCTGCTCGAGCGGGGAATCGAGATCCGGGGCGACGAGCGGACCCTGCAGCTCGTTCCCGGCGCCGAGCCGGCGACCGACGACGACTACTACCGCGAGTACCTGGGGCCGATCATTTCGGTCAAGGTGGTCGACTCGCTGGACGAGGCGATTGAACACGTCAATCGCTACAGCTCGCAGCATACCGAGGCGATCGTCACGAACGAGCTGGGCGCGGCCCGGCAGTTTGCCGCCCGGGTCGACAGCTCGGCGGTGATGATCAACGCGAGCACGCGGTTCAACGACGGGGGGCAATTCGGTCTGGGCGCCGAGATCGGCATCAGCACCGACAAGTTCCACGCCCGCGGACCCTGCGGAATCCTGGAGTTGACCTGCTACAAGTACGTCGTGTATGGGGCGGGCCAGGTGCGGGAGTAGTCCCGGGCCCGTCCCGCGGCACGGATGGAGACCCCTTCGCGAAGGACGCGGCGATGAGCGGAGACGTACTGACCCAGGCGGAAGTGGAAGGGCTGCTCAGTGCGATGGGCGGCGGGGGCTCGGAGGGCGCGGCTCCCGTGCCCGTAACGAAGCTTTCGGCGGGTGGGTCCGGCGGCGTGCTTCCCCCCCGACCGCGCGAGAAGGTCGTCGCCTACGACTTCAAGCGTCCCGAGCGCGTGGGCAAGGAGCAGATTCGCGCCTTGCAGACCCTGCACGAGGGGTTCGGCCGCAACTTCGCCGCGGGATTGTCGGCCATGCTCCGAAGCATGATCGAGGTCAAGCTCGCCGGCGTCGACCAGCTTACCTTCAGCGAGTTCATCTTCAGCCTCGAGAATCCAACCTGTTTCAACCTGCTCAGCGCGGAACCGCTCGAGGGGAACCTGATTCTCGAGATCAATCCTTCGATTCTCTATCCGATCATTGACCGCCTGCTGGGTGGCGGCCGCGAGTCGGGGCCGCTGGCGCGCCGCCCCCTCACGGAAATCGAGCTCCGCCTCGTCTCCCGGATCAACGACCTGTTCCTTCGCGAGCTGGCGGTTGCCTGGCAGAACGTGCTCGAGCTGCACCCGAAGGTGGAGCGGGTCGAAAGCAATCCGCAACTCGTGCAGATCGTGCCGCCCAACGAAGTCGTCGTGCTCATCAGCTTCGACCTCGCCTTGGGCGACATGCGCGGCATGGTCAACCTCTGCATCCCCTACAACTCGATCGAACGGATCAGCGGCAAGCTGTCGGCGAACAGTTGGGTCGCCTACGGCCGCCGCCAAGCCACGCCCGAAACCGTCGCCGCGATCACCCGAAACCTGCGAAGCGCCACCGTCGAGCTCAAGGTGCGGCTGGCCCGCACCCGAATCACCACGGGCGAACTGGTCAATCTTCGGGTGGGCGACGTCGTCACGACCCAGAAGGACATGCGCAGCCCCCTGCTGGTCACCGTCCAGGGCGTTCCCAAGTTCCGCGCTTCGCCAGGCGCCCTCAAGGGCCGCAAGGCGATCCGCATCGAAGAGGTCCTCGTCGATCCGGCCGACGCCGTGGGCGATTAAAACCTCGCCTGCCGGTGCAAGCCGGGGGCGGACGAGGTCGGCCGGCTCAACGCCGAACGTCCGGCAGCGGCAAGGGGTGGACGACCGGCGGATCGCCCCGGCCGGCGCGGCTCGACAACGGTCGGCCCGCCGCCGACACCGGGGGCAACGGCGCCACGCGCGACGCGGACGGAGCGGCCGGCGGATTCCTCGGGAAGTCCGACTGCCGGCTCCCACTCGGGACGGGAGCCACGGGCGAAGCCGGGGCGAGCGGCGACGGCGTTTCGGCCGCGGGGCCCCGGACCGAAGCGCGGGAATCCCGGGCCAGCCGCGGCGCCGGGCCGCCCGTCGGTGCCTCGGGCCTCGAAAGCCTCTCGAGCCAGATTCTCGCCTCGGCCAGCGACGGCTTCTCTCCCAACGCCTTGGCGAACATGCCGGCCGCGCCGGCGCGGTCGCCCTTCTTCTGCAGGATGTAGCCGACATTGTAGTAGGCAACCGCCGGTTCCTGCACCGCCGTCAGATGCGAGACGGCCGCGTCGACCTGCCCCATCTCCACCAGAACCATGGCGATGTTGTTGCGGTAAAGCCACTTCTTCGGGTCCAGCACCGTGGCTCGCTTCAGGGCCACGATCGCATCGGGATAGTTGCGCTGCCGGGCCAGGCAGAGCCCCATGTCGTTGAACGTCGAGGCGTCTTGGGGACTCACCCGGGCGGCGCGCTGATACAGTTCGACGGCCTCGTCAAGGTCGCCCCGCCGGTCCTTGAATCGGGCATACTCGACCAGGGCGGGGGCATGTTTCGAGTCGAGCTTGAGGGCGCGCTGGTATTGGGCCTCGGCCTCGGGCAAATTCCCGGTTTCCTCGGCCATGCGCGCGGCAGCCAGATGAAGGTCGGGGCTCGGCTTGCCCTTCGCCGCCAGCGAGACCGGATCGTGGGTCCGCTCGGAACGACTCGGCGGCGTGAACGCGTCCGAAACCTTGTCGACTCCCTTGTGGAACGCATCCGTCACGGCCTTCCACGGCGAGCTTGAGGTCAGCGTCGCCTTTTTCGCGGCCGAAAACTCCCCGCCGCCGGTCTTGCCGGCAAGCAGATTCCACGAGTCCGTGCCGCCGGGACGAGCCTCCTGTGGGGCAGACAACGCGAACGAGCCGCCGCCCACCAACCAGCCCGCGACCACCCCCACGGCGCACGCGGCAACCCAGAACTTGAAGCAGGGATTTCTCACGACCGACGCTCCCTCGTCCGAACCGGTATCGCGAGTCACGCATGCCCCCTGCGCGGGGACGGCGTCCTTGCCAACTCACGAGCGAGAATAGTTGGAATCCGTCCTCTAACATCGACCTCCGGTCGGGCGGGGCTGCAACCGAATCGGCCATTTGGACAAATCTTGCCGATGGTCCGGCTTGCAGGGCACCGAAACGCACGACGCCAAGTCCGCGTCCCCGCCACCTTACCGCGTCGCCGAACATCCGCTACATCGGCGCCGACGTGTTCTGCGGCTCGGGCAGCCGGGGCTCGGGGGCCGACTCTCTCCACTTCCGGTCGATCGCGTCGACATTGGCCGCGGGCCAGCCCGTCGGGTCGATGTCGGTCACCGCGATCGCGGGAAGTTGATCGCCGCGAACCACCTGCATGGCGTACTCGTGGACGTTCTCGACGCGGGCGTCGGTTAATTCGTCACGCAACGCCCGACGGACGTAGATCGTCCGGTGCTGCACGGGGGCCTGCGTCAGGATCCAGCGGACCTTGATCTCCCCCGATTCGTTGAGTCGCGACGTGGTTTCGTCGAAGTGCTGATCGCTGAGCAGGTTCTGCCGCCGCCACCCGTTGTGGACCATGACCGCGAACGGCGCTCGCACGGCGTACCGATCGGGCCGAACGAAGGGCTCAGGCCAACAGTTGTTGCGTTTCGTATCGCGAACCACACTGTCCACGAACGCATGGAACCGATCGCTGAGGCTCTGGGCCTGCACCGGAGCCGCGTAGCTGAAGCCAGCCAAGGCGATCGCCGTGATCGAGATTCGCGAAAGCATCATGCTTGATTCCCCCTGATCCTGACGTGGGGCACGTTTCCAACGTGCCTGGGTGGGCACGTCGGAGAGGTGCCCCACGAAACGCGCCCACAAAACCCCAAGGCACGTCGGAGACGTGCCCCACAACATGCGGCCCGTGGCGGTCCCCGGAAGTCGCCGCGCGGTGAGTCGGGCTGCGGCGCCGGCCGGGAGGCCGACCAGCATTGTTATCGGCAGTTGCCCCCTCGCGATCCCAGGGGTTCTCGCGTCGGACGGTCATGCGGGCTGAATCGCGCAGGATGCCCCCGGCGGGGAGGGCAACTCACGCGACCGGTGTCCGCGGTCGATGGGATCAGGGCCGGCTCAGCTACCCGCCATCATGGGGAAAAGCTCTCGCACCATCGTGATGGCTGCAGGCCCCACCAACACGACGAAGATGCCGGGAAAAATGAACATCACCAGGGGGAAGATCAGTTTGACCGCGGTCTTGGCCGCTTTTTCTTCGGCCAACTGCCGCCGGCGCGTCCGCATCGAGTCGCTCTGAACGCGGAGGGCCTGGGCAACGCTCGAACCGAATTTGTCGGCCTGGATCAACACGGCCGCCAGGCTCCGCAGGTCGGGCACCCCCGTGCGCACCCCCAGTTCGTGGAGCACCTCGGAGCGGGGCCTTCCCATCTGCAACTGGAAGTTGGCCATGCCGAACTCCTCGGCGATGACCCGATAGGTCTTGGCCATCTCCTCGGAGACCTTGCGCATGGCCTGGTCGAGTCCCAGGCCGGCCTCGACGCAGACGACCAGCAGGTCCAAGGCGTCGGGCAGTCCCAGAAAGATGGCCTGCTTGCGTCGGCGCCCGAGCAAGCCGACGACGATGTCGGGCAGGTAGAAGAAGAGCCCGGCGACCGCAATCGACGACAACAGCGTTTTCTGACTGACCCCGGCCAGTCCCAGGATGGTGCCGGCGCCCAGGAACAAGCCGCCCATCAGGCCGGCGAACTTGAGGCCCAGGAAGACGCTCGGCGCCGATTCGCCGCGAAATCCGGCGTTGGCGAGCTTGATTTTCAGCTTGCCGCGCTCGGCTTCGTCTTTCGGCTGGAGCGGTTTCGCCAAGGCGGGGCTCGCCTTCTCCAGCATCTTGGTCATCGTGTCCGCCTTCTTCATGGCGAGGCCGCTGCCCTTGCGGCGGACATTGGGGTTTTTCAATTCATCGAGGCGTTCCTCGGCGCGGGACCTGCCCGTGGCGACGAACTCCAGCACCCACCACGCCAGGGCGGCGAACGCGCCGAAAATGGCGAAGGGTAGCAGGTCCTCGAAACTGATCAGGTCGGCGAGAATCACGGCTTGGTTACACCTTGATGTTGACGATTTTTCGGATCACCAGGGCACCGAGCACTTGCAGGAAGATCGCTCCGGCGAGCATCTTCTTGCCCAAGTCGTCGGTGAACAGCACCATCACGTAGTCGGGATTCAGATAATAGACGACGAAGAAGAGCAACACGGGAAGCGCCATGAGCACGATTCCCGAGAGGCGCCCTTCGCCGGTCAGCGCCTGCACCTGGCCCCAGATCTGGAACCGCTGGCGGATGAGATTGCCGATCTTGTCGAGGATCTCGGCCAGATCGCCGCCCGTCTGGCGTTGCAGAATCACCGCCGTGGCGAAGAACTTGAGATCCAGGTTGGGCACCCGCTCGGTGAGGCTGTCCAGGGCCTCTTCCAACGAGATGCCCAGGTTCTGCTCTTCGGCCACGCGGCCGAATTCCTTGCCGATGGGGGGGCTCATCTCCCGGAACACCATGTTGAACCCGGCGCCCAGGCTCTGCCCGGCGCGGAGGGCCCGGGCGAGCATTTCCAGGGCGTCGGGAAGCTGGACGCCGAACGCGCGCAGACGCCTCTTCCGCCGCCAGAGGACCCAGAGGAGCGGGACGGTGCTCATCGCCGCGGCGACGACGGGGATCAACACGAGGTTCAGTCGCAGCGCGGCGCCGATGGCCCCCCCGACCAGGGCCATCACACCCGAGATGGTCGCCAAACGGGGAACCGTGAGCGACGTGTCGGCCTGCTCGAACAGAAGGCTCACGTTCCCGAACCGGCTCGCCCAGGTTTCGAACAGGCTGGGCACGTAGTCGAGCGGTTGGTTCAGGACGCTCGCCTGGTTGAGCAGTCCCTCTTTGGCGGACGACGGCGAAGCGGCCCCGGTGAGGACATCGAGGCGATCTTCGATCTTGTTGGCGGTCTCGCCGCGAAGGGTCAGGGCGATGCCTCCCACCAGGGCGGCGACGCCGACGAACGCGGCAATGGCGATCAACAGAGGGCTCATGGGCGGAATCAGTCCTGCATCATGACTCGTTGACGGAAAGCGCTCGAAGGCAAGCGCACACCGGCGGCCTCGAGACGGGGCATGAAGGTGGGGCGCACCCCGTGGGCCACGAAGCGCCCGTAGGCCCGCCCCCCTTCGTCGATCCCGTCCTGCTCGAAACTGTAGATGTCCTGCATCACCACGGTGTCCTGCTCCATGCCGACGATCTCCGTGATGTGCGTGATCTTGCGCGGCCCGCCTTGCAGGCGGTTCGCCTGGACGATCACGTCCACCCCGCTGGCGATCTGGGTGCGCATGGCCTTGAGGGGAAGCTCGAACCCCGCCATCATGATCATCGTTTCCATGCGGGCGATCGCGTCGCGCGGCGTGTTCGCGTGCAACGTCGTCATCGAGCCTTCATGGCCCGTGTTCATGGCCTGGAGCATGTCCAGGGTCTCGGCGCCGCGGCACTCGCCGATGATGATCCGCTCGGGACGCATGCGCAGCGCGTTGCGCACGAGATCGGTCGCCGTAATCGCCCCCTTCCCCTCGATGTTCGGAGGGCGCGTCTCCAGGCGCACCACGTGGTCCTGCTGGAGCTGAAGCTCCGCGGCGTCTTCGATGGTCACGATGCGGTCCGTGTTGGGAATGAAGCTCGAAAGCGTGTTCAACAGGGTCGTCTTTCCCGAGCCGGTGCCGCCCGAGATTACCACGTTCAAGCGGGCTTTGATCGCGCCCTCCAGCAGCATGACCATTTCGGGCGTGAACGCCTTGAAGTTGAGCAGGTCCTCGAGCTTCAGCGGATTGGCGCCGAAACGGCGAATCGACACCGCTGCCCCGTCCAGGGCCAGGGGGGGAATGATCGCGTTGAAGCGGGAGCCGTCGGCCATGCGGGCGTCGACCATGGGGCACGTCTCGTCGACGCGGCGTCCCACCTTCGAGATGATCCGGTCGATGATCTGCAACAAGTGGCCGTTGTCGCGAAACACGACCGAGGTCTTCTCCATCTTCCCGCGACGCTCGACGTAGATGTTCGTCGGCCCGTTGATGAGGATGTCGCTGATCGTCGGGTCCTTCAGCAGCCCTTCGAGCGGGCCCAGGCCGAACGTCTCGTCGAGCACCTCGTCGATCAGGCGCTCCCGCTCGCTGCGGTTGAGCATCGTGTCTTCGGTGTCGCAGAGATGCTCGACGACCAGCCGAATCTCGCGGCGCAGGACGTCGCCCTCCAACTCGCCGATTCGCGACAGGTCGAGCTTGTCGACCAGCTTGCTGTGAATCCGCTGCTTCAACTCCTCGAAACTGCGCTCTTTGGAGTCGCCCGAGCGCGACGCCGTTGTGACGGTTTTCATCATGGTGGAAGGGTCCTGCGCCGGCGGAACGGCGCCGAGGCAAAGTCGAACTTGTCCCCGACTCGCGATCCTGCTTATCCGAAAAGCGTGCCCAAGAGAATATAGCTTACGGAAGCGAGGCGCAGGCCGGGTTCGGGCGGCGCGGAGGCAATCGAGCCGGCGCCTTCTCGATGTAACGAATGTGCCGGATGGAAGTGCGGCCGGGCACGGGAACGCC
>Ga0334893_1001702_pt1 | contig 19505 bp, 15 predicted proteins | sample GraSluR3_MG_5_FD_207218 | JGI IMG/M metagenome (GOLD analysis project Ga0334893, IMG submission 207218) | Sludge microbial communities from methane-producing bioreactor in Wageningen University, Netherlands - Granular Sludge_09_05-R3 | ecosystem: Engineered > Bioreactor > Anaerobic >...
CCTGATGAAGCATTTCTAACACGGCTTCCAAGTTGCTGACAAACAACAGAAATATGGGACCAAACAACGCCCAAGCCAGATTATTTACACGATTTGTAAGCGATTTACCATAAACTGCCAACAGGTTATACAGCACACCATATGCCCCAGCGGCACTCATCGCAAAGACAACCACTAACATTAAATTAAATGCGACACCACCACTGGTTTCAGTGATCTTCGCTAACATGGATGCTAAGATAAACCCAAAATGATAATAAGAGATGGCGTAACCTGAAAGCCATGGGTCATTTGGCGGAAAGGTCGGTGATTTCATAATCGCGTTGATAAAAGCCAGTTCCATTGGTTTTTCTGTGCCGGTCGCATCTGGGTTAAATCCACGCACCAAAACCATAAAAGCAAACCCGGATAAGTAGACAACCTCAGTCATAATGATCAAACGTTGATGAACCTTGACCCAAGCCCAAAGCGCACTCCACCTCCCCCATCCTGCCCAAATAGATACAGCTGTTACCAAGACCAGGGCAAACAGGATCCCACCGGGGCTATTCTGCAAGATACCCAACGAAGTCAACAACCAGAAGATAAACCCCCATAATAACAAACCTAAAATCCGACTCATCGCATAACCGCGATCAGGCAGTTTCGCTAACAATCGGTATGTTATCGGAAAAGTCACCCAACCCAAAATCAGGATCAGGAAATACCAGGATAGCAGGCTAAAAAACATCATATCATCCTTCATTCATCACGGGGAAATCACAACCCGGGTTGGCATAATTATAACAAGAACAAGTGAATACCATCTTTCCAGGTAACTTCTGAGGCATCCCTGCTTGCTGAAGAGTTGGGGTTGTGGGGGGGGGGGGGGGGGGCGGCGCCCCCCCCCCCCCCGCCACCACTTAACCTTACTAACTACCTTAACTTTGCTATCACCCTTGGCTGCTGCTTTTACCCTAGCTACTCCTCATGGTTTACGAGCGTTGCCTCTGGCTGCTTGGCTAAGTATTTGGTCAGGTTTGGGGATTACTTCAATACTAGATGAGGTAAATCAAAGCATTAATCAAAGTGTAAAGAATCGTTTCAAAGCACATCAAATATTATCACTCCTCAATGTTATCACGACTGTAATTTTATTGATATCATGGCTTATTTTATGGATGTACTTCCGTTATCAGTATCGCGTTGAGTTTGCTAATCAGTGGCAGTATGGTTACCAAGAATTGGTTGCCAGCGTTAATCATCACTTGCAACCAGGCGAAACAGCTTATATCTCTAGACGAGTTGGTAGACCAATAATGTACTTTCTTTTTTATAACCGGATCGATCCAAAACTAGTCCAGGCAGCAAATGACTATCTACCCCAAGACCAGCAAGAATTATTAAGCTTCGGTCCGTGGCAGTTTGGTGAGTACTCTGCAGGCCGGCCAGGTCTTTACGCCTGGCCGGCCAAACCAGATTTGACTCCCGGTCTAACAATTTTAGATGAAATTAAAGACCTGGACGGTAAAATAATTTGGGTTGTTGCTCGTCAAACTAGAGTTCAATAACTATAATGACTTTAATAACCACATAGAAATAAATTTGCCCTTATGCTCGTTGCCGTACCTGATTTATTCAAACTGAGCCGATTTACCAAAGCCAGCTTTAAAACATATATTTATCAACATCGTCGAGAACTCGGCTTGATTTCACTTGCTGTCTTAGTTGGTGCCTGCCTCAGATGGTGGTTAGTTAAGGACGGTAATGTTCTGTTCTGGTTTGACCAGGCAAGAGACGCATTGACCGCCAGAGATATGTACACCAATTTGGATCTTAAAATCCAAGGTCCTTCTGCCAGCGGCACCAGCGACTCGGTTCACCATGGCGTACTTTACTATTACCTTATTGCTCCCCTTTATTGGTTGTTTTCAGGCAATCCCATCTCGGTGAGCATCATTCTGGGCTGGCTTTCGCTACTCACAATCTGGCCGATCAGCTGGCTTACCTATCGGTTTACAAAATCTAAACTGGCCACTGCTACAGCTGTGATTTTCTTCATTTTCTCTCTAGAAGCAAGTCAGTCTGGCACCTGGCTTTCTAATCCAACTATTGCTATTACATCGGTACCTTTTTTCTTCTTTTTTTTGTGGCGAGTCTTCTGGGAAAAAAGAACACAGGAGCTGCCTTGGCTCGCTCTAGCTTTAGCCATTTCCAATCAAGCGGTAATTTATACTATCTATCTCTTTGGTGCTTTGGCAGCAACCTGGCTTTATTTTGGTCACCAACGGGCATCTGCCAAATTTACTAAAAAACAATTATTTTGGGCAGGAGTTGTTTATCTATTAGGAACATCTTCTATGGTTCTTAATCAACTTTTACTGATGTATAGGGGAATATTTGATCCACTAGCTATCGGCCTGCAGCTAAATAACAATAACGTTTCTCTGATGGAATTAGTATCAATGCTAACCAAGGTTTATCTTTCTAATCTACACTGGGCACTTTTCCCGACTAAACCAATGCTTTCATTTATAATTCCCATCTCCTTGCTTTTTATAAGTTGGTCCAAACTTAAACCAAACCAACGAGCCTTTTTTGTCATCTGGCTGACTGCCCCTCTCTGGATCTTAGGCATACAAGTGCGAAATTCTTACCACACTTTACTAGGTATTATGCCAGCTATGTATATCTTAATTCCGGTTCTTCTCTATCAATTAAAGGATAAGCTCAAGATTAGAGTCTTAACCATAATGATTGTCGTAATCTTTATAATCTCCAATCTGCAGCAGTTCTCAATTTCCAGAGCTACCAGCCAACATGTAGCAGCTATCCAACTTGGTACGGCTTTGCAGGATAAATTAGCTTTAATTGACTATACTTACCAGACTGCTGATGGTGAACCTTTTAGTATTTCATCTTTTGCTTCCCCCTATCTTTACAACACTACTTGGTCTTATCTTTATTCTTGGTATGGTCAGCAAGAATATGGTTATGTACCGTTTTTTTGGGGGGCAGATCAGACCGGCATGTATGGTGAGGCAGAGTTGGCGGCAACCAACCAACCATTGTCGATCCACTTCGCCTTACTTGAACCAAGCGAGGGTATATTGCCCGAACTTCGAAATGATTTTTTGATTGAACAAAATTACTCAACAGTTCTTCTTGAAAAAAAGACCTTTGGTACTATGGAAGTCCAGTTAAGAAAACCAACTCCTCCGGCTTCCGCCAGCAGCCAACTAAACAACTTACCAGGTTTGTAAATAACCGATTTGTGTAGCGATAAATATGAGTAAAAACAAAAAAACCACCTCAACCAAGATGAACTCTATTTGGCGACAAATCTACCTGCACCTCAAACAATACTCCGGTTTATACCTTTTAACGTTCTTGGGTTTAACCTTGCGATTCTGGCGTTACGATAACTACTTAGCTTTTACTTGGGATCAAGGTCGTGATGCCTGGATGATTACTAAAATTGCCAGTGGGGATTTCACCTTGATCGGACCAACTAGCGGCTTACCAGGATTCTTCTTGGGCCCGTTATGGTATTACGCTGGTGTCCCTGGTGGGATTTTAACTAATTTTAATCCTTATGGCATTTCACTCTGGTACATCTTGCTTGGATCAACTTCACTGCCTATTTTTTGGTTAATTTCAGAGAAATTATTTCCCAATTACCAAGATAAAGTTTGGAAGTGGTTACTAAGCATCAGCCTAATTTTTAGTGTTGGTAGCATAGAGGGATCGATTTTTATCTGGAACCCTTTAATTAGCCTGCCACTGGTATCGGGGGGATTGTATGCACTGCTACGCGCGCGCCAATCTCGCTGGTGGCTAAGTTTGTCTTTTCTTCTCTGGGCTCTAACTTTACAATCTGAATTTGCCTACGCCGTATTTTTTATCGTCCCGTTATTTATTCTCATTCCCTGGATCAGACAGCGTCGAGATTGGCGCGATTTTTTAACAGCTGGTTTGGCAATAGGAGTTACTTTGGTTCCGCAATTATTGTTTGAACTTCGCAATGGTTTTATTATGTCTAAATCTTTATTCGCCTCTCTTTTAGATCAGGAAAAAAACATTGGCTGGTTACATCTATGGAGGAAAAGACCTGAAGAATTATGGTGGGCAACTCAAGAAATTCTGTTTCCATCTGGTGATGTGTACAAATTGTTAACGTTGGCAATCATCACTCTAGTTGGTTTAGCCGTGGTGCTAATTTGGCTTCATAATCGACAAAAAACTAAATTAGTTGACTGGCCAAGTCAGGTTTACTATTGGCAAATAATTAGTCTTTTGGTGGTCATACCTTATGTGTTCTACCTTGTTTGGCGAGGTAACTACGGTAACTTTTTTAGTTATTATTTAACCCCACACTTCATTTTTATTTTGCCACTGCTTATTTTTGCTTTGCGATGGCTAAGTGAAAAAGTCACTTTAAAAATTGGTTGCCTAATTGCTTGTCTAGTAATTTTAGCCATATTTGTGAGTGTAGGTGATTTTATGGCTAAAAGAATCATCAATGAACCTAGCAGAAGTGGCCTGACAACAATGATCCGAGCTGTCGAAACAATGTATGCTTGGCAAACAGAAAGCACAGTACCACTTGAAAACACAGCCTTTAGAATTTTCACCCCCAACGGACAAACGGAGCACTATGATTACTTAATTCATTGGTACGCTAAAAAGAATGATTTAGCCATACCTTCAACCATTAAAAATGAGCAAACGAAAATTTGGTATATCTTGATAGAGCCTGATAGACAAGCTTGGAAAAGCAGATTCTTGCCATGGTATCAAGAAGCAACTAAATATGGACAACTTCTCAAAGCGACCGATGTTGGTGATTTACGATTAGAGGCTTGGTCAAAAACGAATTAAGCTATAATCGCCATTTTTTGATTGCTGTTATCTCACTACCGATACTTCTGCTGCAGTAACTCGACGACTTTCTTGACGGCACGCTCTCGATGTGACAAAAATGTCGACTTCAATTGTGAATCACTAAGCTGTCTGGATTCTCCTAAAGTCATACCCCACTCCGGAACAAAAAAAACGCCCTCAAATGGTAATCCTGGCCAAACATTGGGTGATGGCTCTAAAGTTATTTCCCCTCTTAAGACTCCATCCAACTTTGTTTCTGTTCCGTCTGGAAAAATCAAGACAATAACGGTTCTAAATTGGGCGCCGCGGCGAGCCGCAGGGACACCTTTTAATCGCTCAAACAGGTAGGTGATGATTTCCTTATCGGTCATTTCATGCTGGCGATCTCGCCAGCGGCGCACATAAATTCCTGGTTCACCATCAAGGGCGTCAATCTCCACACCTGTGTCATCGGCCATAACAATGTAGTTACCGTCAATCAAATCAGCAAAATATTTAGCTTTAATTAATGCATTTTCTTCAAGAGAATTTCCAGATTCAGTTGGCTGGCCATCTACTCCTAGTTCATCTGGAGACATAATCTTCCAGCCTAACTTGGCTAAAAACTGACGTACCTCGATTATCTTGCCTTTGTTATTGGTAGCGTAAAGTAAAGTTGGTCGACTATTTAGCATTATTTTTAACTTCCCTAATTTTAAGGGTATTAGTTAAACCTGGCTCTTGCCAACGCTCCCCGTGGATAAATATGACTCGCTGACCTGGCTGAACTACGCCTTCATTAACCAACTGGTCAAGTAGTGGATCAACGCTGGTAATTTCACCGTTGGGAAAACACATCACCACCGAGGAAACACCATAGGAAAGACATAGCTCTTCTTGCACCTTAGTAGACTGCGTAGCGGCGATGATCGGCACATCTGGTCGATATCGAGAAAGCATTCTGGCAGTGGTACCGGTTTCTGTAAACACCACTAAAGCGGCAATGTCTGGATCTTGCAGAGTAATATTAACCGCTGCCTCAGTTATAGTCTCGGTTTGCGTTAAACGGTCATTATGCTCAACAGGTGGCACCTCAACTTTATCTTCATTAAAATTAATAATTCGCCTCATGGTGGCCACGGCCAACTCGGGATACTTCCCGTTAGCGGTTTCACCAGATAACATAACAGCATCGGTGCCATCAAAAACCGCATTGGCTACATCAGACACTTCGGCACGAGTTGGTCGAACCGAGTCTTCCATTGAATTTAACATTTGAGTGGCGGTGATCACGGCTTTACCGGCGGCACGGCAGCGATGAATTAATGTCTTTTGCCAATATGTTAATTCCTCAAACGGCACCTCAATCCCTAAATCACCGCGAGCAATCATCACAGCATCACAAGTTTCAATAATCTCATCTAAATTCTGTAGTGCTGCTTGGTTTTCGATCTTAGCTACCACGTGAGCAGAAATTTTTCGCTTATCCATCTCCTGACGTAAAATCTGGATATCTTTGGCGTCACGAACAAATGACAAAGCCACAAAATCAATATTCTGTCTGGCGGCCATATCAAGTCTTTTAAAATCATCATCGATTAAGGAGGCCAGATCTAGTTTAATACCAGGCAAATTCATTCCCTTACGATGGCTGACAGCATAATTGCCTCTAGATTTAATAATTAAACCAAGTTTAGTCTTTTTAGTTACATCAAACTCGAAAAAGCCGTCATCAATCAAAACCTCATCGCCCTCATCTAGAGCATCAATCACTTTCTGATCGGCAACTCGAATCTGCTTTTGATCTTTATGAAACTCTGATGATAGTAGAATTTCTTCGCCCTCTTCGACAATTAAAGGTTTTTTATCGGCAGTCTCGATCCTAATTTCCGGTCCCTGCAAATCAATTAAAATACCAACCGGTACACCCATTTTGTTGGCCACCTTCTGTACCAACTGGATTCTTTCCTCATGCCACTCTGGAGTGCCATGTTTCATATTGAAGCGGAAAACATTGGCGCCGGCTCTAATCATTCCGGCTATTGCTTTTTCATTATCTGAGGCTGGGCCGATAGTGGCCACTATTTTAGTTCTATTCATAGGGGTGATTGTACACCCACCTCCTCAAGTGATAAAGTAGTCCTATGGCACGACGTGGTAGAAAACGTTCACCGTTCAAGATTAGACTTAGAATGGAAACCATTAATTCCCTGGGAAGTTTAATCATGTTTGCTGTAGCTTGTTTATTGATGATTTCCTTTTCAGGTCAGGGAAAATCGCTGCAAGCAATTAACGAAGTGGTACTAGAAAATTTTGGCGCCGCTGGCCTACTGTTACCGTTCCTTTTTATTAGTGCCGGCATGGTTTTAACAGCCGCTAAATGGTCTTTTGCCAAACCACAAGTGTTGCTTGGTTCGTTTTTTCTGTTTTTATCGGTGGTAACACTTGGTCAAACCGGCTCAGTCGGCAAATCAATGTTTATAAATTTTTCAGAATATATTCAACCACTCGGTGTTCGAATAACATTTTTCTTATTAGGTTTGGGTGGATTTTTAGTTTTGTCAGACACATCACTTAAAGAAATATTTGCTTGGCTAGAACCACTATTTACTAAAAAAGATGACAAATCTGCCAAAGATGAGAAAAAAGAGGCGGCCGCTGAGGATAAAAAAGGCAAGTTCTCTTTACCAGGCTTTAGGCTGGGCAAAGGCAAGGCTCAGGTTGGCGCGGGAGCGGCCGCCGAACCAGAAACACCTAGTTTTGTCATTAACAAGGCTAAACGTCCAGAACCAAGCGAAATTGAAAGTGAAGAGCTGGCTAAATCAAGCACTGCTTATTTATCCAACCATCCTGAAGGTCAAATTTGGGAGTATCCGCCGCTAACTTTGCTAAACAACAAACCAGGCAAAGAGGCAGAGCGAGGTAATATCAATAAAAATGCCGATATTATCACCTCGACCCTCAATTCTTTTGGTGTTATCGCTCAAGTTAAAGAAGTTAATCCCGGCCCGGCTGTCACTCAATATGCCATTGAGGTAGCGGTTGGCACAAAACTAAACCGCGTCACCACACTAGCTAATGACTTGGCATATGCCTTGGCTGCTCCACACGGTCAAATCAGGATTGAGGCACCAATACCAGGACGAACCTTGGTTGGTATCGAAGTGCCAAATAAATCCTTACAAGTGGTTTCACTAGTTGAAATGCTGGGCTCGGCAGAAATGAAACAAGCAAAATCTAAGCTGGCTGTACCGCTTGGTTTAAATGTGTCTGGTAATCCAGTGGTGTTTGACATCGCCAAAATGCCCCACGCCATTATTGCCGGTGCGACTGGTTCGGGAAAATCAGTCTCGATCAACTCGATTATTTGTTCACTTTTATTCCGAGCCTCGCCAGATGAAATTAAATTTATTTTGGTCGATCCAAAACGAGTTGAATTAACTCAGTTCAACGATATTCCCCACCTTTTAACCCCAGTGATCACCGATCCTAAAAAAGTTGTTTCTGCCCTGAAATGGGCCACGGCCGAAATGGAAAAACGTTATAAATTATTCTCTGAGGTTGGTGTCAGAAATATCGATGGTTACAACGAATTCAGTGGTTTCCAAGCAATGCCTTATATCCTGATTGTGGTAGATGAGCTGGCAGATATCATGTTGGTTTCGCCCAATGAAGTTGAAGAGGCCATTACTAGACTGGCTCAAATGGCTCGAGCGGTTGGTATTCACTTACTCTTGGCGACCCAGAGACCATCGGTAGAAGTAATTACCGGCTTAATTAAAGCCAACATTCCCACCAGAATCGCCTTTAATGTCTCTTCAGGTACCGATTCCAGAGTTATTTTGGACAGCGTTGGAGCCGAAAAATTACTTGGTCGAGGCGATATGTTATTTATTCCTCCAGATCAAGCTAAACCTCAACGTATCCAAGGCACAATGGTATCAGACCAAGAAATCCGAGAGTTAATTAACTTTTTACGAGATCAAGGTGCTAAACCCTCCTACCAAGAAGAAGTTATTACCAAGTTTGAAAGTACCGTCGTTAGTGGCGGGGGAGGCGGCGCTGAAGAACTTGATGAGCTATTTGATGAAGCTGTCCAACTAGTAATGGAAACCAACAAAGGTTCCGCTTCCTATCTTCAGCGCCGCCTATCAGTAGGCTATAATCGGGCGGCGCGGATTCTTGATCAACTAGCGCAAGCAGGTATTGTTGGCCCGCCACAAGGCCAAAAGCCCCGTGAGGTCAACCGCGCCGCCGCCCAGCAATACTTAGCTGAAAAAAGCAAGGAATAAGTTTGGTAGTTAGCAATAAAAAATTTGTGTTTATTAATAAATTATTTCGGTTAGAAGCAAAAAGTCACTAATTCAAACAATATTATGAAAACCTTGAGTCAATTATTGGCTGATCATCGGCAAAAACAAGGCTGGAGTATCCCTTATTTGGCAGAAAAAACTAAGGTTCCGTCAACCTTTATTGAAGCACTGGAAAAAGAAAAATTTAATGATTTACCAGCTAAAGCATTGGTCCACAGCTATGTTAACTTATTGGCTCATGCCCTCCACATCCCACTGGAAACTGCAATCGCAATGCTCAGAAGAGATTTGCCTGCCTATGCAGACAACGATCAAGATTTGGTTGGACTGGGAAAAATCACCAATCGACGATCTAGATTATCTATAAAAAAAATCTTTTCGCCAGCCTTTTGGTTACGACCAACTTCTTTGGCTTTGTTGGTAATTACTATTGCTCTGGTTTCGGCAGCTGTCTTTTTAAGCAGCCAGTGGCATCGGCTGGGCAAACCACCAACCTTGGTTATTAATAATTTAACCAATGCCGCTGTGATTACTTCTGAATATACCTTGACCGGTCAAACCGATCCTCAAGCAACCTTAACCATTAACACCGAGGCCGTATCGCTAGATACCCAAGGAAGATTTGTTCACCAGCTTAGCTTGCCTCCAGGAGAAAGAACAATTGTGGTCGAGGCGACCGATCTTCATGGTCGTCAATCAGAGCAGGTTTTTTTTGTAACGGTTGAGTAGCAACTACGCTTGCAATCAAGATCTCAGCTATGCTTAGATGACTGTATGGATCCTTTGGTAATTGTGGTAACCGTGGTAGCAGTAGTGCTTTGTTTAGTCCTTTTAGTTGTTGGAGTTCAAACCATCTTGGTATTGCAACAAATGAGACAAACCTTAGCTAGAGTTAACCGACTAACCGAGTCGGCCGAGAATAATTTGAATCGGGCAATAGCACCTCTACAAAATCTGGGAGGGATGATGGAAGGCATGCGCACCGGCTTTAAAATGTTGGAGTTATTTAGTTCGTTTCTACATAAACAGAGTTCTGCAGATGATGAAATTGCACTGACCGATAAAGCAAAAGATAAAACAGATTCAAAGTAAGTTATGAGCTCCCACCGTTCGTCAACGACGAAAAATCTAATGGAGTCCTCGCCCCAAACGGGTCAATTTTCCAGTGGTTTTTTTCTGGGAGTAATGGCTGGTTTTCTTGGTATGTACGTCTTTGGTACAAAAAAGGGGCAAAACTTTTTGGAAAAACTAAAGCAAGAACTGCCAAACATTGATACTAGTGAGCAGCCTCAGCGAAGTCTAAGGGATGAAGCGCCAAACTTAATTGCGTCAGCTCAGGAATCAGTTAATAACTTAAAACAAACTATCCAGACTGCAACAGCTAAGGCTAACTCCAGTTTAAAAAAAATCGAGGCCAACTCAAAATCGCAAACTAGCAACCATAATCAGTCAATTGATTTCCCTAAGTTTAAAAAGCGACATAATGATTAATAATTGCTTTTAGACAAATCAATTTAATCAGCAGTAATGATCGGTAGTGGTTATTTTGTTCGTATTTTGTTAGATTGTGTTTGTTTGATAAAAATGTCGACAAAGTGAAAGGAAAAGGAAAATATGCCCCCTACAAAAAAGAATACTACTCAAAATAGTAAAGCAGAGGAAATTACTCAAAACAATCAAAAAAAATCAGCAGATTCCAGCAAATCGGATAAATTGATTGCCCAGCGAAAATCTGCCGTCGATATTGCTTTAAAGCAGATTGAAAAAAACTATGGTGATGGTTCCATCATGCGTTTGGGTAGTAAGTTGGCAGCAGATTACTCAATGCCTGTGGTGTCAACTCAGTGTTTACCTCTTGACCTGGCTCTTGGTGTGGGTGGTCTGCCTAAGGGAAGAATTATTGAAGTCTATGGTCCAGAAGCATCAGGAAAAACTACGGTTTGTTTGCACGTCATTGCTCAGGCGCAAAAGATGGGTGGCAACGCGGCTTTTATTGATGCCGAGCACGCTCTAGACCCTGAGAGAGCCGCCGCTATCGGCGTTAAACTAGATGAGCTACTGATCTCTCAACCTGATTATGGTGAGCAAGCTTTAGAAATCGCCGAGACCCTGATTCGATCTGGTGGAATTGACGTCTTAGTGGTTGATTCAGTAGCAGCTCTCATACCCAAGTCCGAACTTGAAGGTGAAATGGAAGATACTTCTATCGGTACACAGGCGCGGTTGATGTCCAAGGCTATGCGCCGATTGTCGTCAGTAATTAGCAAGTCCAACACCGTTATGATTTTCACCAACCAGTTGCGTATGAAGATCGGCGTAATGTTCGGCAATCCGGAAGTTACCTCCGGCGGACAAGCATTGAAGTTCTACTCCTCGGTGAGAATTGATATGCGCAAAATCGGCAATATCCAGGAGGGAGATGAAATTATTGGCACTAGGCACCGGGCTAGAATAGTCAAGAATAAAGTCGCGCCCCCCTTCAAAACAGCCGAGTTTGACATGTTGGCCGATTCAGGTATTTCCGAGGCTGGCGGTATTCTTGACGTAGCGGCCGACCTTGGCGTCGTTGTCAAATCTGGTAGCTTCTTTAAGTATAAAGATGACACCATTGCTCAAGGCAGACAAAACGCCATTAATTTCCTAACCGAAAATGAGCCAACTATGTTAGCCATCAAAAAAGAAATTTGGCAAAAAATTAAGAGCGATCGGCAGGCTAACAAAAAAACTAGCTAGAATTAATTTTTCTGGGTTACAGGCTGCTTCATTGCTTGAGCAAAATCGGCTGTTGAACTAGTTTTGACAACCGCAGTTGGTTGCTGACTAGCAGGTTGTTGTGCCTCAGCACTAGCCTGCGTCTGTTGCTCCTGTATCTGAGGGGTATTAACTTCGGCTGGCTGGCTGGCTGGCGCATCTTGAGAATTAAACTGCAAGTTAGTGCGCATTGATCCGGCTGCCATTGATTGAGGTGGCTGAATTGGTTGAACTGCTTGTTGTTTATTGTTATTGACAGTGCTGGTTTGTCGAATCGGCATCCTTAACTGTTCAAAAGCCGGGTTGGCAGGTTGTCGTTTAGCACCGCCCCGCATTAATTGGGCAACCGATTCAAATACTCTGGCTGGTATTTCCGGCAAAGCGAAACGATCGGTTGCATACTCAATACCAGATAAGAGATTGGTAGCTAAATCATCTTTCACTTCCGACAACTGTAGCTGACGAATCATAAAGTAGACTAGTTCTGAGTAAGACATGGTTTGTGGACGCAGAGTGAGGTGTAGTCTAGCAAACCGAGAAATCTCATCTTGAGTAACCGCGACACTAAAAGCATGGTCAAAGCCATACTTTTCCCTCTGATACAACTCGCCCAACTCGGAAAATGAGTGATAACCTAGCAAAATTATTGCATCTGCTTGGAAACCAGCTCGTGAGTAATTAATGGTATTAGGATCAAGCGCTGAAAAACCAGTTTTGGGGGAAATTATTAACTCAAAACGATGATTTTGATCGTCAATGTTATAACTAACCTTATCAACCTGATTCTCGTTGTAAGCAAAAGAAATAATCAGGTCTCGATTACTTATTTCTGAGGTAACTTCGTCAATACCAACTAAATAGTTGTGTTCAACCCGCATGGCTTCTTCACAAAAAACAGTAGCTTGTTTGCCGGCAGATTTTAGGGCAAGGCTTAAAGAGGTTGCAGCAGCAACAGCATCATAAGTTGCCATGGGGTGAATAAAGATAACCACACTGTTTGCCTGAGGTAAAACCTCAGCCAGAGCGGAAAAGTCTAGATTGTCTGTCATATCAGCTAGTATTATAACAAAGTTATCTTAAAAGTAAAAAAGAGGTACAATATTTGTAATTATTTATAACAAAATATATCAATAGTTACATTCTAGCTGTTTATTTGTCCTCAGCGGTGTAAGCTTCGATAATATCGCCAGCCTGACCATCAAGTAATTTGGCCAGCATCACACCACACTCCTTGCCAACCTCAACACTGTCAACATCGGTCTTTCCCTCTTTAAGTGATGTAATGGTGGTGTCAGCCACCACTTTATCCTGACGTTTAAGATGAATGTTTTGACCCCGGCGCAAAACACCGTCTTTTACCTGGCAGCCATAAATCTTTTCTCCACGAATTTCAAAAATCTGCAACACCTCTGCCGTGGCCAACTTTGTTTCAGCAATCGTGGGCTCTAACAAGCGCAGTATTTTTTCTTGGACATCTTCAAGTAATTTATAAATAATTCGGTATGATTTAATTTCAACGGCCTCGTTTTGAGCAACTTTTTTGATAGCCCCAGGTATACCGACTTGAAAAGCCACAACCATTGCTCCAGAAGTCTGGGCTAACATTACATCAGACTCATTAACATCCCCCACACCTGAGCCAACAATGGTAATATTCTCTGCTGGTAAATTCGACGTCACCGCCTCTAATGTGCCAATAGAAGAGGCTTTAATAACCAATGGCAACTTTGGTTCATCTTCAATCGCAGCGAGCAAGCTAGAAAGATTAACTTCACTTTGTTTTGGCGATACTTCCGCCTCAACTTCGTGATCTAAAACCAAACTGCCAATATCCGGCACATCAGAAAAACCGGTAACTAAGGCTGGTTGAGCTGGAGAAGCTTTCTTTAAACGATTGCCATTAGCATCCAGCATCGTGCGAATTTGGCCGTCGGTGTTGCCAGCCCAAATCTTATCCTTAAGATGTAAGGTTCCCTCCTGAACTAAAACCGTTGCCACCGGACCTAAAAATTTATCCTTTTCTGATTCAATAACCACACCCTTGAGTGACGCTTGAGGATCGGCCGATAACTCCAGAACCTCACCAAAAGTAACCAGGGTCTCAAGTAATTTGTCAACTCCCTGACCTGTTTTGGCTGAAACTTCAATTGCCTCAACATCACCTCCATAGCCAACGGTAAATATTTCTTGTTCAGTCAATTGAGCCTTAACCATTTCCGCCGAAGCACCCTGAACATCCATTTTGTTTATAGCGACTACCACAGGCACCTTGGCTTGTTTGATGTGCTGGATCGATTCGATGGTTTGTGGTTTGACACCATCATCGGCAGCTACAACTAGGACAACAATGTCCGTTACTGCAGCTCCACGCGAGCGCATCTCTTTAAAAGCGGCGTGACCTGGCGTATCGATAAAAGTAATTAATTTACCTTCATGTTCAGCTTGGTAAGCGCCAATATTCTGGGTAATACCACCTGCTTCTTTGGCCTGGACTTTGGTCTGCCGAATGTAATCCAACAACGAAGTCTTGCCATGATCAACATGGCCGAGTACAGCAATAATAGGAGATCTGGGTTGTTTTGCCATCTTAATCTTTCTAGACTAGTTTGATTGTTGTTGGGTTGATTAACCCGCCAGCGGATTCTTACCAACGGTTGGCTTCTCCGGTAGATTATCGAGTTCTTGTTGATATTTTTTTAGAGCCTCAGCCAGAATTTCTTGCTGGTCAGGTGTAATTTCTGGTTTCTCTTGCAAGGCATTCCATTTACGATGAATGTCTTCCATCGTGGTCGCTCTTTCACTAATCAACAATTGTCTAACTTCGTCATTTAAGCCAGACAGCTGGTCAATTTCATATTCTTCATCGCCGGTAACTTTGGCTTCTGACTTACCGCCAGCTGACTTAATAGTAATCTGAAAATCGGTTAGTTTTGCGGCTAATCTAACGTTTTGCCCACCGCGGCCGATCGCCAGTGACAATTGATCGTCAGGGGCAGTTACTTCCGCTAATTTCTTCTTATCATCAATCTTGATAACTAATGACTCGGCCGGAGCTAAAGCAGCTTTTAGATAGTCGACTGGATTGTTTGAGTACTGAATAATATCAATTTTTTCGTTATTAACCTCGCGGATAACTTCTTGCACCCGAACACCACGCTGTCCAACACAAGCACCTACTGGATCAACTCCAGATTGTTCGGTGTGAACCGCAATTTTGGTTCTGACACCAGCCTCACGGGCAATAGATTTTACCTCGATTGCGCCAGAAGCCATTTCTGGGACTTCTCGCTCAAATAGCTTGAGAATTAAGTCTTTGTCAGATCGAGAAACAATAATCTGCTCGCCTCTAGGTGTTTCTTGAATATCTTTAATTAATACAGATAGTCTTAAGTTTGGTCGATAAAACTCGCCACGCTGTTGCTCCTCTGGTGGCATGATAGCTTGGCCGCCACCAAGATCCAAAACTGCGGTATGACCATCGTACCGAATCACTACTGCCTGGGCTAATGAGCCCAAACGAGTACGGTAATTAGCCAACATTGCTTCTCGCTCGGCTTCTCTGACTTTTTGATAAATAACGTTTTTGGCGGTTTGAGCGGCAATTCGGCCAAATCCCGCAGGTGTGACATCTTCCTTCTGGCCGTCTTCATATCGGAAAATTCTGGCCGAGCCTTCGGTTCGATCCAGCTCAACTTGAAAATAGACTCTTTTTTCTTCGTCGACGGCAGGCGGCTCTGCGCTGGCAGGGACACCATCACCCTCTTGGTCGGCGATTTCTTCATCTTCAAACAGCTCTGGCCTATCCTTGCGCAGAGCCGCCTCAATGGCAGCCTCGATAGACTTAACCACTGCTTCAACTTCAATATTACGTTCCTTGGCTACTTGTTCTAACAAAGCCAAAAAACCGCTTTTTAATACCTGTGCCATATTTTCTCCCAATATTAAGATATTTTTTGCTCCCCCAAGTTTGAAAAAAGGTGGGTTACCCCACCTCTTTTACTCGAGGACAACAGAGCAATTGTACCACGAAACCATTCTGCTTGCTTAACGATCAATAAAATAATTAACTACTTTTTAGTTATATACAGACCAAATTATAAGTTACACTTCTTTATTGAGTTGGTAGCTTCGTTTTAACCAAGCTGTACATAGCTCCCAGTCCCCAGGCACTAAGCAATAGGTACAGTGGTGCCCCAACAATCGGCAAATATTTAATTACACCAATTGCGATGGCGCCGATCAAGCTAACAAAATACGGATTAATAGAAGATTTAACGACTCGCTGATTAAGCCAAACACCCAGCCACCAAGCTGGATACACCCAGCTAATTAACCATAGAATTAGATATAAACTAAATATTAATATCGAGATTGGTATCAAGATATCGGTTACAAAAACCAAGAATCCTAATAGTGGTAAACCAATTATTAAACCAGCACCTTTCACTGCTTTCGACCAGCCGTCTCTGACTAAGTTTACTGATAATGACTTTAAATCAAGTTTAATAAAGTAAACTAAAATTGACAGCAAAACAAATCGCCAAGCAATTGAGCCAATTACCGATAGCCAAATAGATTTTTCTAGCCAGTGCTGACGCCATTTATTTTGATTAGTTTCTAAAACAGAAATATCTTTATCTGAAGGAACATTTGCTTGTTGAGCGATAGCTGGCGCTTCCTCAACTCGGGCTTGAAGCTGTCCGGCGACACTGGCTGTTTGGTTAATAACCATTTTTTGTCCCCAAAAATCCAGGTCTTGTTTAATCTCTCCAGATAAATCTAAGTATTTGCCAGCGGCCAGCCACGACCCACCAACATTGCCTTTCATCAACAGTCGCTCGCCAGCACTAATTAAGTTGCCAGCCACACTGGCGGTTGGCGTGAGTTGAATTTCGCCGCCGGCGGCAACCACGTTGCCGCCCACTTGGCCATCAATAATTACGCTGCCGCCGGCGGCGTAAATATCTTGCTCAACTTCACCAGTAATTCTGACAGAGCCACCAAAAACTAATAAATCTCCTTGATCTACTTTGCCATCGATAGTGACCAAGCCACCACCAATAATTATCGGACCAGTTAAGCTTTCTTCCAACTTTACCTGTCCGTCAAAAATGAATCTTGGTTTGTTTGTCTGAGTAGTGACTAATGACGACTTAGGTTCCTCCGTGGCCACATCTTCTTGACTTAACTCGACTGTTGTTTCATCCTCCACAACTTGTTCCTGAGCTTGCACTCTTATTATTGCTGGAGTGGCAAACACAAAAGCCAACCACAACATTCCAAAAAATACTGGCGATATCGCCTGAATTAAAATGCTTTGACAATTCTTTGGTCGATTAACCAAATTAGTTAATTTGTGGGTTAAACTTGTAAATGGCATACAAACTATATGCTAGTTGTTTTTTTGATACTCTTCAAGCAATTTTTTCTGCTTGTTATTTATCTTTTCGGGCAATTTAACAACTAGACGAACAAATAAATCTCCTTTACCTGATGATTTCAATCTAGGTACACCTTCTTGTCTAATTCTGATCAAAGTATTTGGTTGAGTACCTGGTCTAACACGCAAAGTTAAGTCGCCATCGATGGTTGGAACCTTAACCTTACCACCAAGTATAGCGGTTACAAAATCTACCTCTTGATCTACAAATAAATCATAACCGTCACGTTTAAAACGCTCATGAGGTTGCACGTCGAGCGTAATATCAAAATCGGCAAATCTTAATCTGGTACCATCATCTGCTCCTGGTGGTATCTTGACGGTGTGTTTTTTGCCGTTGATAGTAACTTCTTTGGTGGTACCTTTAACAGCCTCCATAAAGGAAACTTTGATGCCGTAGCGCGGGCGGCGCGCCGCCCGCGCGAACCCTCCACCAAAAAACTGTTCAAAAATATCGAAAGGATCAGAAAAATCAAAATCCATATTGCCGAAAGGATTTTGCCCACTGGTGGTATAAGTATAGGTAAAAGGACCTTGTCTAAATCCACCAGAAAAAGGATTGCTACCCATTCCTCCAGCCGGATCAAAAGCAGCGTGACCAAATTGATCATAGGCCGATCGCTTTTGCTTATCGCTCAAAACTTCGTAGGCTTCATTAATTTCCTTAAACTTAGCCTCGGCATCCGGTGATTTATTGCGATCTGGATGAAATTTCAAGGCCAGCTGGCGATAAGCCTTTTTTATTTCAGCTCCGCCAGCTGACTTATCCACACCCAAAATCTCATAGTAATCACGTTTGGTCGCCATAGATTATTCTTCAATAACCTGACCTTCTTCAGCATCACCTTTATCCTGATCCTGGTTGTCGGCTTTATTATCTTTTGTACTATCATCCGCTTTGCCGTCTGCCGGCTGGTCTTTGCCAGATTTGGCCTGTGCGGCTTGCTGCATTACTTCGCCAATCTTTTGGGCTGACTGCAAAGTATCCTGAACCGCGCTGTCCAAAGATTCTTTAGTGGCCGATTCATCTTGAGATAGTTCCTCAAGTTTTTTAACTTTTTCTTCAAGTTCTTTTTTATCGGCCTCACTAAGCTTGTCACCATAATCCTTGAGTTGTTTGCCGATCTCACCAGCCACTGAATAAGCGTGATTGCGCGCCTCAACCAACTCACGTTTGCGCTTGTCTTCCTCGGCGTACTGTTCAGCTTCCTGACGCATCTTTTCAACTTCTTCCTCGGTTAGGTTGGTAGCATTCTGGATCGTAATATTCTGCTCTTTATTAGTATTTTTATCCTTAGCGGTTACCTTAAGAATGCCATTACTGTCGATATCAAAAGTTACCTCAATTTGAGGCACACCTCGAGGCGCCGGCGGGATGCCATCCAGAATAAATCTACCTAAAGACTTATTGTCAGACGCCATCTCACGCTCACCTTGCAGAATATGAATTTCCACTTGAGTTTGATTATCAGCAGCCGTTGAAAAGACTTGTGATTTACTGGTTGGTACCGTGGTGTTTCGCGGAATCAAAGGTGTACGTACTCCCCCTAAAGTTTCTAAACCCAGTGTTAGTGGAGTAACGTCCAGCAAAACAATATCTTCAACTTCTCCAGAAATAATCCCTGATTGAATAGCAGCACCAATCGCCACTACTTCATCTGGATTAACACCTTTATGTGGTTTTTTACCAAAAAACTTCTCGACTTCAGCTTGAATCTTAGGCATTCTGGTTTGACCGCCAACTAATACAACCTCATCGACTTTGCTTGCCTCAATACCGGCATCTTTTAAAGCTTTCTCAACCGGCTTGAAGGTTTGTTTAACCAGATCAGATACTAATTCTTCCAACTTGGCTCGAGTTAATTTCATGGTTAAGTGCAACGGACCAGCTTCGCCTTGCGTAATAAAGGGCTGATTAATCTCGGTTTCCATTGCCGAGGAAAGTTCGATCTTAGCTTTTTCGGCCGCATCTCGAATGCGCTGTAAAGCTTGTTTATCCTGGCTTAAATCAACACTGTTTTCCTTTTTGAATTCAGCCACTATCCAGTCGATAATCTTAGCGTCAAAATCATTTCCGCCTAAAAAAGTATCACCGTTGGTTGATTTAACTTCAAAAACACCATCGCCGATCTCTAAAATTGAGATGTCAAAAGTACCAC
>Ga0334893_1001705_pt1 | contig 19458 bp, 20 predicted proteins | sample GraSluR3_MG_5_FD_207218 | JGI IMG/M metagenome (GOLD analysis project Ga0334893, IMG submission 207218) | Sludge microbial communities from methane-producing bioreactor in Wageningen University, Netherlands - Granular Sludge_09_05-R3 | ecosystem: Engineered > Bioreactor > Anaerobic >...
GATGAATACATCGAAAAATATGGTGCCGATGCCGTTCGCTCCTATTTAATGTTTCTGGGTCCTTATGATCAGGGTGGCGATTTTCGCGATACTGGCTTGCACGGAATGTATAAGTGGCTAAATCGAGTCTGGGAGACGGTTTTAACGGTTGAGGCAAATCATCAAACTAGTCCAGGGTTAAAACGCCAATTACATCAGACAATTAAAAATAATTCTGACGAAATGGCTCAATTTCGGTTTAATACTTGTTTAGCTCGCTTGATGGAGTTTGTTAATTCCTGGCGAGATCAGCAAGGCAAAGTAGGACCGGCTGAAGCTATGATTTTTATTCAGCTGCTGGCTCCGTTTGCTCCATTTTTGACAGAGGCTCTCTATCGATACTTGAAAGAAATGAACCTGCCAAATGAACCTGGTCAGTCAAGAACCGATAACCCCTCGACAAACGAAACACCAAGTTGGCCAATTTCGATTCATTTAACCAAGTGGCCAGAGGCAGATCCCAAGTTACTAGTTGCTCAAGAGGTGACCATTGCTATCCAAGTTAACGGTAAGTTGCGAGGAACGATAAATTTGCCTGCAGAACAAGCTGATAACCAGGCGGCGGCCGAGGCCGCCGCCCGCCAAACCCCAGAAATATCTACCTGGCTTCAAGATCAAGATAGTAACGCGAAACCAGTTAGGAAAGTTGTTTTTGTCCCAGGCAAAATCTTGAATTTTGTTTTGTAATCACCAACTAACTTTTTGTGGCTTACTGATTTACTAACTTACTAACTTACTTTCTAATTTACTGTACCGATAGAGTGATTAGCTGGAAATTTTTTGAGATTGAGTTTATCTTTTTTGCCTTGTTGTAAGTTATTTTTTTGTTGGTAGTGACTGAGTTGTTAGAAAAATGTAATTATTGTTGGTTTAGATGGTGGCAATGAAATTATTGGCCACTCTAGCTACTGTCATAAAAAGATATTTCAGCGGCGGTAAACCTGGTGAAGCTAATGCGGCCGACACGGCCGTGTCGGCCGCATTAGCAGCCCTAGGCCTGGTCTCCCTTGCCACCGGCACTTTTTTTACCTACCAAACCTATTTTCATCACCCAAAATATAGTTATATCCCGGCAGATGAGCAGTGGCGAGAATACTTGCAACAGCTTCGCCAACAATCCAGTTCGGAGAGCAATCAGTTGCAATCAAACAGTGGCCAGTCTGACCAAAACTGGGAGGATTTATCAACAACTACCACTCAAAACTCAAGTTATCAGTACTTGAACCCTGAATCTAGTGAGGCCTTCCTTGGCTCATCATCGAATAACCTCGGTGTTCCCACCGTGGCTGCTAGTTCAATTAGCCAGAACTCAGACTTAGAACAAAAAAACTCACTGCAGGAAAGGCTGCAGGGTATAGTTAAATCAGTTGTCGGCACAACAACTATCGCTACACCCTCAGGACAGCAACTAACTTTTTTAACTAACCAACCCAATCTAATTACGGTTGATGTTAGCGGAGCAGTTCTAATGCCAGGCGCTTATCAATTAAGTCAAGATAGTAGGCTACAAGACGCCATTTTGTTGGCTGGTGGATTTGCTAATCAGGCAGATCGGCAATACATCCATCAGCAACTCAACCTGGCAGATAAATTGAGCGATCAGCAAAAAATCTATATACCTTCTACAGGCGAGGATGTAAAGTTGGTTGCACAAATTACGGCCTACTTAAAGAATCAGATCCCTGAGCAATGGCAAGTTGCTAGCCAACCAAGTCAAGAGCAACAAGATAATCCTAGTCACATAAGTGGCACAAATGCCACCAAAACTGCTGTGTCTAAAGGAATCGACGTAAACTCAGCCACCAAGGATCAACTGATGAGTATCAAAAATATTGGCGAAAAAAGAGCGGAAGACATTATTTCTGGCCGACCATATAGCGACCATGACGACTTTTGTGATCGGTCCGGTCTTTCCAGCAATCTTTGCCAGGAAATACTCACAAATGATGTCTTTGTGGAGAGTTAATAACTACGAACGAAATGCAGTAATTAAATAAATTAACGAAGAAATGAATATATAAAAACTTGATTAGATATGAAAATATAAGGTCGAGCAGATCAATTTTGTCAGAGACACTAGCCTGGTGGAGTAAAAGAAATGTAAGTAACAGTTAACTACCAAATTTTATAGCAATTCTTCCAGGCTAAGCAAAAAACCTAGCCACAAAAAATCAGTTCTCTGCTAAAGCAATCCTAACTACTAAAAAATCTTAGCTCAACAAATAAAAGGATAAACAGTAAAATGACAAATTCGGGTTTTATTACTAGTTTTGATAGCTCAGATGCATCATCTCTGGGAATTGGCTTGCTGTTTGGTGATGATTCTCAATTCAGCCAACCGTTCAAGAAGTTAGTTAAACTAGCTGGAGTAACCCATCTAGTGGCAGCCAGTGGAGCCAACCTTCGTTTTGTGGAGTATTGGCCGCGAAAGCTGTTTATTTCGTTTTCAATCAGGTTGTTTCAGCTTACCAGCTTCCTGGCAATTTGTTGGTACTGGAATATGGCTGTACAAAGCGGCTCACTCTGGCGCGCATGCCTGATGTGGTTTTTGGGCTGGCTGGCCGGCTGGCTCGGTCGGCCAGCCAGCCCCTGGTTCACATTGGTCTTTACCATATTGTTCACAGGTTTGTTTGCTTCCTCTTTCTTCAGATCGCACGGCTTTTGGCTTTCTAGTTTAGCAGTGGTTGGGATGTCTTTTTCACAAATTTTCCCGCGAGGTGAAAAAATTAATAGATTAATAACGCATAAAGAAAATCTTATGCGATCTTTTCTGTCTCAACTTACATTAGGCAGTTGGGTCTATTTATTTGTTGGAATTTACTTGTGGTTCAACTTTGGTGTTTTCGAGCCGGTCGGAATTTTTACTACTTTTTCTCTTGACTCACTCGTACCTATCTATACCTGGACAAGCTTTACCAAGGAAATTATTAACTCATTTGGTACTGAAATAGCTACATTGATGTCTTCGACCTCTGGATCTATTGATGAGATGGGTATTATTCCCAGATTAAATTTATTATTTGCTACCTTGCAGGCTGGTTTGTTTGTTGTTTTTTGCTGGCCAATTCGATTTTTTGCCTGGTTGATTCAAGACTTTGCCTGGAGCAGGGTAATAAGACTTGTCTTTTCTATGACTTTTCTTGGGTTGATAATTACTGATCTTAAAGCCAAAATAGCCAGATTTAGACAGCTAAAAACCTGGCAACAAATAGTTACCTCTTGAGAAACAAAGGTTACAAACTGAAGAAAGGCGGGGTTTTATAACGGAGTAATTAGTATAGACTGCTGCAGCTTATTTGTGCCTTTAATTGTGACAGAAAATCTGTGGATCATTGCTGCTGAGTAACTACTTGCTTTTGGGGTGTCAACACAATTGAGAGGAAGTTAATTTTTAGTAACCAATTAAATGGTACAAATTCAACAAGTGACCAAGAGTTTTATGAAAGTGGCAACGAGTCAAATTTTTATTACGATCCTATTAACGATTTTACTTATTGGCGTATTTTTTTACTTATCTATTCCCCCGAGAGTAAAGATTGTAGCTTGTGACGTAGGGCAGGGTGACGCAATTCTGGTCACTTATGGCCAGTTCAATATGCTTATCGATTCGGGCCCAAATAGAGCTATTCTAGAATGTCTTAATCAGGAGATATCTCCGCTCAAAAAAGGAATCGATGTCGCTGTCATTACTCATTGGGATTTAGACCACATCGGTGGCTTTGAATCTGTACTACAAAATTATCGAGTTGGCTTCTGGCTGGTCAATCCAACCGTTGCCACTAGTCAAGCTGCTCAAAACCTCTGGGACCAAATTCAATCCCAGGGGACAAAAATAATATTTCCAGTTGCGGGTGATGATTTTATTCTACCTGGAATTCGCGCCCGCCTGGCTTGGAGCGAACTCACCAGGCAGCTTAGCCAGGCGGGCGCGCTCCCAAATCAAAATCAAGACTCGATTGCCCTCTATTGGCAGCTACCAAGTTTCGGGTTTTTCAGTGGCGGAGACCTAGAATGCGACCAAGAATTAGCAGTTGCGGGGTCAGGACTGCTAAATTCGGTGACAATGATAAAAATATCGCATCATGGGTCAAAAACCGGCACGTGCCAGGGGTTTTTGGAAAAAGTTAATCCCGAAATAGGTATAATCTCTGTCGGGGAGGGCAATCGCTACGGACACCCCGACTCACAAGTACTTAAAAACTTAACTGAAAGTGGTGTTTTCCTCTGGAGAACCGATCAGCGAGGTCAGTTAGCTATTACTTTAATGGAAGGAGATCGCTGGATACTCGAAGAGAACTGACTAGTCTCCAGATATGAATTAGCCACTTCATTAAGGTCCAAAACCCTCGAACAACAATCCGTGTCTTTTTAAAATCGACGACTGTTAACTTTATGAATCAGCAATCATTTTTTCTTGCGTAAACTTGCAAAATTCAATGGTGTTTTTGGGAGGTAAGTTGTTTGTTTGATAATATCCTATTTAAACTTTTATTATGATACTTTTGATTTGTAATAGTCATAAAAATTAACAGATATATAATAAGTTGATATTGACCACTAATTAGAGACAAAAGGTAGTGATCCAGATTAAAAACTGGTGCTATTGCTAGCCAAATTAAAAATACGATAGAGTATTTTTTTTGAACAATATACAAAATAATTAAGAACAAAAATATTACCCATAAACCATAAATTGTAAGTGCGAGCAATCCGCTATGATGCACTGGCTGAAGAAATCTGCCTCCTAAGTAATCAGTTTCTGCCAACCAAACTGTTTGAAAATAATCTTTAAGACTAATTCCCCAAGGTTTAGCCAGAAAATTCAAGATTGACTCTTGTAATAAATGCCCACGTCTCCAGATAGAAAGTTGGATTTCCGACATATCAGCCACCGATTTTTGAGAGTAGATGCTGGCTTGATTTAACCACTCTGTATTGACCAGGCACAGCATTCGTGGCCAGGTTAACCAAAATAGCTGACTAAGAAAAACTGCTCCTATCAGGTAGAGTCGACGCTTGGTAGTAGAAAAAAACCCAAATATTGGTTGACGATTAAGTAACAACAATAGCCATAACCAGAAGAAAATTAAGAGACTTAAGTAAGCCGTGATTGACTCGGTCCACCAGAGACAAATAGCTTGCCAGCCAACGGCAATAACTAACCAAACGTAATGTCTTTTGTGGATATACCAATAAATAAAGCTTGCCAAGATCCCTATAATTAACCAACCAGCTAAAATGTTCGGGTGCGGCGAGCCACCGTAGGGTAGTAGCCAGTGTTCAGTTTTCCAAGCAGAGGTGGCTAAATTAGCCTGGGGTGAGAACAGTGGCTCGCCGCCAACCCAATACGGCAACCAAGATTTTTGTCTAATGTATTGTTGAATTCCCAGAAGAGCTTGCCAACTGGTGCTTAAGATAATCGCTTTCCATAAGTGGCGATGTATCAAAGACCGATGCCGCCACACCCACAACCCAAAAACGATTGGACCGGTAATAAAATTGAACCACCATGACAACATCACCCAATCTTGCCGCCAAAAGCTTTGCCCAATCATCGCTAACAGTAAAAATAAAGCCAATTTTGCCAATTTAGAACTCATCAGTTTTTGCAAACTGGCGAAAATCGGCGTTTTATGAGTTTTACCTCTGGTTAATAACACGCTGGCCAGCCAGAGTAGCCAGATTAGCAGTTGGGACAGGTAGAGTTTAGGAGCTAAATAGTCAATAAAGTGGCCATTAAGGTAAGCGGCTGGCCAGCGAACCACAAAAAACACGTTACTTGGTAAGCTTAGAACCGTTAAATAGAGTAGTAGTATCACTAAGTTCATATTGTTGTAAACTAAGATAGATTAATACATATTAAATTATATTAAGAATAGTAGAGGTAGGGTTTGATTAATTTACCTCAATTTCATTTTATTATTCCAACTTTCTCCAGTTTTGAAAATCTTCACCATAAGTTTGATCAGTATTTTTTTATCTAACTAGTTTCAAATAATCTAGAATTAGTTAGAAGCTAGTTATATCTTGTTCCTTTCAACTTTTGTAATTTGACAGTGCTCTATTTTTTTCTAAGTGCTTAATGAGCATCTGCTAACTGTTAATCTAATTGCCGATCACTATTTCTTCCTAACTCTTCCTAACAAGTGTTTAAGTTATTGTGCCTTTTTTCCAGCCAGGTTACAATCCAGACCATATGCAAACAATTCTTACCACGCTTGAATCAGGTGCTAAATTACTAAGATTACCGATGCCGGCTGTTAAGAGCTTGACGGTTTTGGCTCTAGTCAACACCGGTCGTCGCTATGAGCCACCAGAATGGGCTGGCATTTCTCATTTTTTGGAACACTTGGTTTTTAAAGGAACCCAAAATTTTGCCAATTCACAGGAACTATCCTCGGCTATCGATACAGTAGGTGGCGAGTTTAATGCCTTTACTTCCAAAGAATACACCGGTTATTACGTCAAATTGGCGTCGCGATTTGCCGATACTGCTCTGCACGTTGTGAGCGACATGTTGTGTACTCCGCTGCTTCGTCCAGAGGATATTAGTCGAGAAGTACAGGTTATTAAAGAAGAAATTAATATGTACGAAGATATGCCGATGCGTCGTATCGGTGATGTTTATGATGAGTTGTTATACCAAGGTTCATCTTTGGCTGGTGAAGTCCTGGGGGAGAAAGACACCATTTCTAGGTTAACTCGCGATAATTTTGTAGAATATATCAATAATTGGTATGGTTTTAAAAATGTGGTTTTGGTTGTGGCTGGCGATGAATCAGTGGTCGGCGATGATCAGCTGGTAGAGAAAGTTGAGACCGCTTTTTCCAAGGGTGGTGCCGAGAGGCAAGCTAGAGATCAAAGTGAGTTTTTTCATCAACAGCCGTACGGCAATATGCAAGAAAAGATAGTTTTCAAGGAAACTGAGCAGGCACATTTTGTACTCGGAATACCTTCTTTTTCCAGAAATGACAACAGAAAATATACCTTAAGTGTTTTGTCAAACCTACTTGGTCGGACAATGAGTTCGCGTCTATTTACCGAAATTCGCGACAAACGCGGTCTGTGTTACTACATTCGCAGCGGCACTGATTTTTATCACGATGCCGGCAGTTTCTTTGTCAGTGCTGGTGTTGATCCCAACCGAATCGAGGAGGCGATTGTCGCCGCCAAGCAAGAAGTTTTAAATGTTATCGGCAACCGTCCGGTTAAAGAGAAAGAGTTGCAAGGTGCCAAGCAAAATATGATCGGCAGTTTGTTGTTGGAACTTGAGGATACACAAAGTGTGGCTTATTGGTATGGTCTGCGCTTACTTTTAGAGAATGTGGTGGAGTCGGAGCAGGAAGTTATCAAACGGCTTGAAGCTATTAATCTGGAACAACTCAATCAAGTGGCTAATGATTTGTTTAAAGCTGAGGAATTAAGGCTCGCTTTAATCGGACCTTATCAGCCAGATGAGATAAAATGGAAATAAATAATTAGTGGCTAAAATTAGTAGCTAATTGGGAAAAAAGGAGGTGTTATGCAAAGATCTGCGGTTTTGGTTAAACCGGATGGCCTGCAAAGAGGTCTAATCGGTGAAATAATTAATCGTTTTGAGAGGAAAGGCCTCAAATTAATCGGTCTCAAGATGACTAAATTGACCGATCAACAACTTGATGAGTGGTATGCTCATCATAAAGATAAGCCATTTTTCCCCAAGCTTAAGGGATTTATGATGCAAACACCGGTCATCGCAATGGTTTGGGATGGCCTTGATGCTATCGATACCATTCGTAAACTAGTTGGTGTGACTAAGGGTAGAGAAGCAGAGGGCGGTTCAATTCGCGGCGACTTCGCGATGTCGGTTTCCAACAATCTCATTCACGCTTCAGATTCTATTGAATCGGCCGACAAGGAAATTAACATTCTTTTTGCCGATAACGAGCTATTTGATTATGCCAGCGCGGTTGATCTTTTGATCTACAGTGAAGAAGAGCGTGGCGAATAAGTAAGATGATTGCTTGATGCCGATAGCTTTACCCGAATAATCTTCGACTGTTTTTTAATTCCACTCGAATTAGTTTGATCGTCGATAGATGATTATGTTAAAACGTCAGCTAGACTTTAACCCTTGACCATCTAATTTCGGCAATCAAGACACCCACCATGATAACGGCGATGGCCAAGCCCATTCCCCAAGTCAACAGCTCGTCGTGCAGGTAGAAAGAGAGAGGAATATAGACCATTGGCTGGAGGTAGGAAAAATAACTTGCTTCTGAGGCTTCGATGAAATTTTGGCCAGCAATGTAGGCCGTTAGGCCGATAATTGAACCAAAAATCGCCATATAGAGCGATGACCACCAAACAGAAGGAACTAACAGATCGGCCACAATTGTACTGGTTAAACCTGACCAGCCTTGATTTAATTCCCACCAAGCCAAGATTAAAAATGTAACCATCCCTACCCAAAAACTTACACTAGCCACGAAAAGTTTGGGCAACCGCTGGTAGTGTTTTTTCGCCAACAGATAATAGGCCGCCGTAACGATGTTGCTAAACATAATCCAACTATTGCCCACAACTGTGCCTCTATTGTAATGACCGTTGCCGCTGATTAGTGGTTCAAAAACCAGAAAAATACTGCCGGCTAGTGCTAAAAACAAGCCAGCCCATTCGTAGCCATTTTGTTTTTCGCCAAGAAAAAAAATTCCTCCTAAAGTGACAAAAACCGGAATAGTGGTTACTAACAAACTTGCCTCTAAAGCCGATGTTTGTTTTAACCCAAAATATAAGCTGCCTAACGCAATCGAGGTGCCGAGAGTTTCTAAAACCACAATTTTGCTGATGTTAAAAAATTTAGGTCGCAATTTTTTCCAATAAATAAATAAAATTGGTAAGCTAAAAATGGCGGCTAACGAGAAGCGATAAAGCAGGAATCTAAAAGCTGTACTGTCATCTAAAGCAAACTTGGAAATTGGTAGCGCTGCTCCCCAAAAAATTACGTTAACTAACATTAGGATGGTGGCTAGCCAGCGAGGCGATAGTCCAAAAGGTAGGTTGGCCAGTAGTTTTGTTTGGTTGCTCTTACGGCCTGGATGCTTGTTTTTGTGAGGCGCGCGCGCAGCGCGCGCGCCACCACCCCAAGCTTTTTTTCCAAATTGGCGCTTTTTATTTTTATCCCGACGGTTGTTTGTTATTCTGGCCATTTTTGTTTTCTATTTGTGTCAAATTGTGTCAAATCTGACGATTGTTACAGAGCAGATTTTGCTGCAAAGGGTGCGAATATAAATTTATACCTGATAACCACGATCGATAATAATCACTAGACATCAAAAACAAAAATAACTGTGGTAACTTAATAATTTTCGTCATAAACTTATAATCAAGGTGTTAAGGCATTGTTAAGAATTGTTAAAACAACATCTTTTATCATAGCCATAATGATGAGAGAAGGGCAAGGTAGGATACTTGAGAAGGACGAACTATAATCAGGAGCTGGGTCAGCACTTGATTAAAAAGTAACTAAAAAAGGATGGGAATATCAATAGCTACTCTAAATAGATTGAGATTTGAAATTTTAAAAAAAACCTAATCTAGAAGTAATACTTAGCATAGCAGCGATGTTTAACACCACCATTGATGAATTAATCGATAAAGTACTACCTGATGAAACAGATAGAAGATAAACAGATCATTCTACAAAGGGTTAGTAGAATTTTATTGTTGTATTTGTTTAATTAATTTTTATAAACTAAGTTATTGGGAATTTTTTTATGTCACTTAGTCCAGAATTTGCCCAAAAAATTACATTACCAGTTACCGAAGCCTCGGTTAGGGGGATTTCTAAAAGTCAATTACGAGTAAGGTTGGCGCTTTTGAATGCATACCACTTACCCCAGTATCAAGTAGAAATGGAGCTAATTAAAAAAGAGTTAAAGAGAAGAACATCTGGGGAGGACGAACTATAATCAGGAGTTGAGCCAGCTCTCGGTTAAAAAGTAACTAAATAAGTCGGGATGACTGGACTCGAACCAGCGACCTCAGCGTCCCGAACGCTGCGCGCTACCATCTGCGCTACATCCCGTGTACAAATTTATTGTAAGTTGCCTATTATTAGGCAGGATTATTATACATTTAATAATATTGCAGCAAGCGTTTGAATAAATTGCTGATCAATCTATCTAGTTTCGTCATCTTGAAACAATGACGCATCATTGTTTGAAAAGGGTGAATTTGGAATTGTGTCCGGAGATTTCAAAGATTTGAGATATTTTTCTTTATGGTAAGTGGCAACACTCATAATTATACCAATAACTGCGGCGACGATTACTTCGGTGTTATCTGCCGATTCGTTTCTGGCAATATAACTGAGAATTTCGACTCCCAACGCAAAACCAACAATATTGATAACCATATCGGTGATCAGCTCAGGTGGAAGATTTTCTTCTAAATATTCTTTTATTTCTGTAAAAAGGCGATCGTTTTTGTTTTTGCTCATTATTCAATTATACATTTCTAGGACGAACTACAATCAAGAGCTGGTCCAACCCTTGATTGTTGTGTAACTAATTCTCTAGAATACAATTATGCCTGATTTTAGCTTAAGTTCGCCAGTTTCAAATTCACAAGAGGGGTATTTAGTCAGTATCGCATTAGGTGCCGGTTGGCAGAGATTTAAGCAACGAGCGTTGTACTTCATGATTATATTGACAATTGTGATGACTGTTGCAGCATTTCCACGATGGTTAGCGGAGGAGTTTTTTACGGAAGGATCGTTGTTTTTTGCTGCTTTAAGTTTAATAGCTGTTGTCACTGGTTTAGTTATCAATCGCGGTTTGACCCAAGTTGCAATTAGCGAATCTCGCGGTCAAAAAACGGGGTGGAAAAGTTTTCTTTGCTCTCCGGCTGACTTGCTGCGCTATCTGGTTGTTTACGTTTTACTGACCATAATTGTGGTTTTTGGTTATTTGCTGTTTATTATTCCTGGAATTATTTGGCAACTAAAATTTCAGTTTGCCTTGTATTTGACTGTCGATAAAAAAATGCCAGCCATCGCCGCCCTCAAAGAGAGCGCCAAAATAACCAAAGGTGTTAAGTGGGACTTGTTTGGTCTGGAATTAATTATTTTTGTCTTGAACTTACTGGGATTATTACTCTTTATAGTTGGTTTATTAATTACGGCACCGATAACTATGCTGGCCAAGGCCAAAGCTTATGATCTCCTGGCCAACAAAGACAGATTTGAGAATCTTAAGAAAATTTCATAGGGACTACTGCGGACGAACTATAACCTGGTGTTCGCCCGCCGCCAGATTAAAAAGTAACTAGTTAAGTGCCCCCACCAGGAATTGAACCTGGATCTAGCGCTTAGGAGGCGCTTGTTTTATCCGTTAAACTACAAGGGCTTTTAGACTGATCTCAAATCCCTTTTCAAAGATTATCGATCAGATTTCTACTAGGGTATTGTAACTTATTTCTTTTCTTTGGGACGAACTATAATCTGGTGTTCGCCCGCCGCCAGATTAAAAAGTAACTAAATAATGAAATAATGGTAGAATGCACCGCTAAAGAGTAATTTGTGCAATTATGAGAGAAAAAATAGCCCCAGGACCAGCATCAGTACCAAATGTTGATTCAGCCAGACCCGAAAGTGATGTTGGTAAGGATAATACTAAACCCAATGAAAACGATACACCTCAGGCGCAAGAGAAAGATAGAGCTTCAAAAGCTAACAAAGGAGCAATACCTTCCAATACCCCCTGGTTAAGACAAGAAGGCCTTGAAGATAAAAATCTTTATGCCAATGTTGTTAAGTGGTTGTTGAATCGTGAATTTTGGAATTATTTGTATGAGCAACTCGAAAGTAAAGACAATAGTAGCGCAAAGTACATGCCATCTAATACAGTCAGCATAATAAAAAACCTGCCCTCTAACAGGAGATTGTTATCTTTAACCGCTGAGGAACTCGTAATGATTGTTGAAACATTGCCACGCTCCGGCATTAAACTTAGCGAATTGCAATTTAATCAAAGAGGGAAGAGTAAGGGGGCAGTTGTCAGTTTTAATTTGACTTATTCGGATGAGGTAACTTTTCGATTTACGCTCGATGAGTCTATTTCTGAACGGGGACGAATACAAATAGAGAAGATAGTTGAGAATGCAGGCAAGAGCTCTCCGAAAGAAGCAGCTGATGTTGACGATCAAACTGATACCAACATACAAACTGAGCCACCAGCAGTTCAACAACCAACTCCAGAGTCAAATTCAACAAAGCCAAAACATTTTGTTCACATTGACCCAAATAGCCCAGAGGATAGGGTATTACGTCTAGAATTAGGATTAAGGAGTGCACAAGAGAGGGTGGCAGGCCTGCCGATACAAGTCAGCTTGCAAGAAAGATTTGGTGAAATTGAGGCAAAAGCTACAGTTGTTGCGAATAGACTAAATGATTTGCAGGCTAAATTATCTGAGCTGCAACAACGCTGGAACGAAATGTTTCCTAAACCAGCTAATTCTATTGATGGTAGTAACCCACAACCATCTACCCAAACCCGATAGATCGAAAATTATTCAAACTTGAAATAATACTAATTACTTTAAATTAATCGTGTAAAGATTGATTGGCACATCGTTTCCCTGGTTGAGGTTGGTGCGAATGATTAGTCGTGAGCCGTTTGGCCAGGGGTAGACAAAACCGGTGTCAAAAGGGCCGGAAAAGACTCGAACGATATTGGTGCCATCGTATTCGCGTAAGGTTAAGCTGGTGTCATCATGATATAAAATGTGCCAGGAATTAGGAAACCACTGGTAGCGGTGGGTGTAAAGAGGTGAGTGGTAGGTGCGGAAATTTAATATGGTTTCATCAATGTCGTCTCTTTGTAACCGCGTAAAAGCAGAAGGAGATGCTTTGAGATTGAGTGGTTGCGAACGAAATAGGTCACTGCTTAAAAGCTGTTTTTGCGGATTAAAGGCGGTCGCAGATTCTTCAGCTTGATCTGACTCAGGTTGACTAGGTTGATTAAGTTGTGCGTTGTTAGTTTGGTCATTAGCTTCAGAAGCTTCAGAATTAATTGGCAGCTGCATACTTGGCAACTCTCCGCCTTGTTGCGTCCAGGATAGATACTGAGTATCTTCGCCTAACCAAAATTGTTTGTCTTCATCGCGATCATAGATATAGATGTTGCCGATTTTGGTCTGTCTGGACTCCGGCTGATTATTTGACCCAGGTTTGGCTGGTAATAAGTTAGCTGGCAAATCAAATTCATCGGTAGCGGTGTACATTAATCGTTTTTCATCAGGTGAGAAATAAACATTGACCGCGCTGGCGGTGGCGACACGCTGGATTTCCAGTGGAAATTTTACCAACCTCTCGCGATCACGTTGGTACATTTCTTCCTCCCATTGACTAAAAATTGTTGATAATTGGAAGGAAATATCTGTTTGCTCGTCAACTTCATTTAATCTACTAGGATCGATTAAGACGGCTTTCCTAGGTGATACCAATAAAATTTGAGTGCTGTCTGGCGACCAAATCATCTGTGTTTCTTCTGGGGGAAAAAGATCGGACGAGCGGCTGACTTGGCGCGGCCCACGCTGGAAAGCCAGCGGATTATCAACTAATTCAAGCACGTAGTAGCCGTTTTTGGTCTGAGCGGATGAGGAAGCGGTGTAATAGGCTAATTTTTGTCCGTCTGGCGATGGGGCTGGCTGAGAAGCCCCAGATAAGGTGATTGGAGCCAGACCTGGAGCAGTGGGAAAGAGTAGTGCATTAGCCTGGGTAACTACTTCCTGTTCAACTACGACATCTTTTTTCCAGGGGAAATAACCATCTTTTTGAATTTCAACTTGGTATTCGCCTGGATCAAGGTAAAGAGTGTCATCGGTAGCGGTAAGAAAACGATCATTAACTAATACTCTGGCTCCTTTGGGATCGGAATTTACTACTAACAGACCATTGCCAGCTACAATACTATCTCTAGAAAATCGGTAACCTTTGGCGAAATTGATAGCGATCGCAGTTCCCGCAATAACCACCAAACTGGCAAAAGCAGTCCAAAGAAAACGGCGGCGTGAATTCGTCATGTCATAATGATTATACTAAGATATGGCATTTTGGGCACGCGCACTATTTAAGAACGAAGTTTTTATCGTTCCGACCAAGCAAAATACATACGTTAGTGTTTTGGATGAACCGCCGTTGGCGATTCCAACCAGGGTTCTAGTTGAGCTGCCAAAGTATTCAATTGTGGCTTATGGTCAGGAGGCTCGACCGGTTGAGCACGCCGGACTTAAACAAGCAAAGGTGGTGGTACCTTTTTCGGCGGTTGAGATTTTCGATGAAGCAGCCGCGATTTTATATCTGCGTGCGGTTATGTACGCCGTTCTAGGCAAATCTTTCTTTCTTAAACCAAGAGTTTATTTAAGTCAGCTAAGCCAGGTTAGCCCTTTTATGCAGGAGTTATGGCAGTATGTACTAGGGCAGGCCGGCGCCCGCGAGGTGGAAACGGTCAATCCCTTGTTAGCGGTGGCGGCGGGCGCCGGCCTGCCCATTAATGCTTCCGCTGGTTTTGCGATTGGCTGGTGGGATGATGACCATTTATTGTTGGGCCTGGTCGCCTTTGGCCACATTCAGTATGAACAAGACTTTGTTTTTCCAGGTAATCTGGCGGATGCTAATCGCGATGAGTTAGCCAGTTTTTTTAGTCAATGTTGGGATCAATTCCTAATCAAGCTACCTGGGGAGTTTAGAACCATTATTGCTGTCGAGGGCGGTATTATTAGTATTGCCAATGACGATCCCATTTTAGCCACTATTTTTAGTCAACTTGCTGGGTCGCCAATCGGTGTGTTACCTAGAAATGTAGAAATTTTAGGTATGAAAAAATTAATTGGGGAACTAAAAGCAACTCGTTTTACTGGTAGTCGATTTGAACAAGAATGATAAATTTATGAAAGATTTATGAATAATTTGCGACAATTAATTGATAAGCTACACAATGGTAATCGACAATTGTGGGAAAAACACTGGTTTGAGTGGTTGGCTGGTGAAGCCAATAAGTTGCCGGTAGTCATTTTTACTCCAAATCCTGAACAAGTGGTGCAGACTCAACAAAATCCAGCTTTTTTTACGCTTTTATTGTGGGCTGATGTTCTGCTAGCTGATGGAGTAGGGTTGGTGATAGCTAGTCGGTTGTTAAACCAGAAATCTATTAAGCGATTAACTGGTAGAGAAGTTTTAGAGTGGTGGCTACAAAAAGCAAGTAAGTTGGCTAATAATCCAAAACTGGCATCCAAGCAAGCGATTACAACTCTTTTATTGGGCGCTAAACCTGGTTCGGCTGAGGCGCTGGCCAGGCAGTACGATCCAGATATTGGTTGGTGCCTGGCCAGCGCCGGCTACCAGAACGTGGCTCAGCCAACCGAAGAGGAAGAAAAAAACTTGAAATCATTATTACAAACGGTTAAACCACAAATAATTTTTGTTGCCTTTGGTGCACCTTGGCAAGAAACCTGGGTAAGTCGTTGGCACGACTTTTTAGCTGAGATGGGAGTTAAGATCGTGATGGTTTGCGGCGGCGGCGTTGATGTTTTGAGTCCGGCTACCAGTTTGCGCCCGCCGCCGCCGCTCCTAACCAAACTCCACCTAGAATGGCTGTATCGTTTATGGCAAGAACCCTGGCGCTGGCGTCGACAGCTTCGACTGTTAAAGTTCATCTGGCTGGTGATTATCACCAAGTTTTCGACCAGCAAAATGACCAACAAAACAAAACAAAAAAATAAGCTCCAACCATAATACTTAAGTAATACTTACATTTGCTTGGAAAAAATCAACCTGGTGGTCAACTTGCGTCATTCGCTAATTTGATCGTCCATCTCGGCGTTGGGGTCGATACCCAACAACCACAAAACCGCTTCCTTACGATAACGTCTGTCACCTCTGGAGTTGATCCGGATAGCAGGTAATTTTCCGCGCTTTCCCCATCTCTTAACCGTTAGGGGCGAAACACGCAACAACTCAGCTACTTCCTTAACCGTTAGAAGATCTGGTAAATCATTAATGTCGAGCTTATTAGCCGATTGGCTGTTACTCATGTTTCTCCTTTTCTGTTCCGTCCGAGGCAGGGGAGGCTTTCAAACGATTTCAAAGCACTCCGATCAGCCGGCAAACCATATCAATAGTAGTCTCAGACTATCAGAGAAATCGCCTTTGGGTCAATAAGGAAATACTTAATTACGGCAAATTTTTCGTTAAATTTATGATAATGCAAAAATAATAATGAAAATGTATTTTATTGGTTAGATTTTTATTTTTTGGCGATGGAATAGAAATAGTTAGCGCCCTGGTCGCGGAAGCGACCAGGGCGCTACAATCACAAACTTTTCCAACCCAATTTATTGAGTTAATAATAACCAGGGTTGTATCTAGCCTTATTTAAGCTCGACTGTGGCACCAGCTTCTTCTAAACTGGCTTTAGCTTTTTCGGCATCTTCCTTCTTGGCGCCTTCCAAGATGGTTTGAGGAGCGGACTCCACAAATTTCTTGGCATCGGCTAAACCAAGGTCAGGCTTGAGGGTTCGAACAGCTTTAATAACAGCAATCTTATTGCTACCTGCACCGGCTAAGACGACATCAAATTCATCTTTTTCTTCAGCGGCAGCGGCTTCGCCAGCCGGCATTGCGCCACCGGCCATCATAACCGGAGCGGCAGAAACGCCAAACTCATCCTCGATTGCCTTAACAAGTTCCGAAACCTCCATTAAGGATAGTTCCTTGATTGCGTCCACTAATTTTTGGACCTTGGCAGATGTATCAGCCATATTTTCCTCCTTTTTTGCGTTAGCTTCTTAATCTATCGCGTTTTTATTTTTGTTCACTTTCTTTTTGTTTGGCCAAAGCCTGCAAGGCAAAGACCAGATTTTGCGGACCAGCACTTAAGCTGTTACGCAGACCATAAATCGGACCTTGAATACCTCTCACTAGTTGACCAAGTAATTCGGTTTTGCCAGGAATCTTTGATAACTGGTCGACATCGTTAGCTGCCAATACTTTTTCTTCAAACCAACCACCGCGAATTTCAACAGCTTCGTTATCATCTTTAAATTTGTAGAGTTCTTTAATCGCGCTAACTGGGTCATCGTAAGAAAAAAGAGTAAATAATTGGTCTTGAAGCAAATCGGCTAAACCCTGGGGTGCGCCCAGTGCTAAATTAACCAAACGATTTTTGGCCACCACGATTTCGCCACCAGCTTCTTTAATTCGACGTCGCAATTCATTAAACTGCATCACGGTCAAGCCAGTGTACTTAGCAAATATTACTGATTCTGATTGCTCAACTTTCTTTTTAAGTTCCGCAACCGCTTGTTTGTTTTGCTTGCTTGGCATTTTTCTCCTCGTTTGTTTTGTCGATATATTTTTATTGTTGATACCAATTTGGCCAAATAGAGTAGGGCTGATGAATTTCTACCAAAAGCCACCACTATTTAGTTTTCACAACACACATTAGCAAAGGAAAAAATTAATCTCCTCGGCACAATGCAGGTGCTGTCTTTGGATCAGACGGAAATTATACCATAAACCCAGTCATTAATTGAAAGAAATTGAGACTATGTGCCTATTTAAAAGGATTATTTATCAACTTGTTTTTGGTTAAGATCTTTGATTCTTTGAAATATTTGAGTTGTTAGTACAGGAATACATAATACTAAAACATCTTTAACATCTGGACGAAATGAGCTTGAATGAATAAAAGTTGACATTTCATGGAGTAGCAAAAAGGTACTAACTAGGCCAATGTCGTTAATAATTTGTTCTCTAGATCTTTGTTTATTTCGCAAGCGATTATAAGTTATTCCTAAAGCAACTGGTTCTCCTAGGATTCCCAATTGACCAAGAATAAATTCTGCAGTCTGATCTCCTAAGGTCTGTTGAAAAAAATTGTAAAGTTCCGAAAAACCATCGGCTTGATACTGTTTATATACAATACCTTGAATAGCAGCCTGAGAAAACCAAAGGAAAAGGCTAATGGCAAACAAAAGAGAGTAAGCTCTTAACTCTGGCTCACTGAGTAAATGCTGAGCAATATTATCGATTTTATCTAAAATGGCATCAAACTTTTTCTGTTGTGATGGAGAATAATTTTCCTTGGTTGATATATAAGTATTCTGAAAAGATTCAGCAGCTTTTTGCCAGTTGTCAAGAATTTGGTCCTGATCAATTTCGACTTTATTGAGATTAAGTTGTGACAGGTCAATTGGATAATCAAATAATTCAACAAGCTGCTGATTTAACTCCTCGAAAGAGAAGCCAATTTTACTCTGATCAATACCAAACGGAAATTTTTGCGAATGAAGAACACCAGTTGTTAAAACAATCAACTCGAAAGTTGTTTTAGCCAGGTCTTGCGGCGTTTTTTCAGCCTCAGACCGATCAAAATTGGCAGGCAAGGATTCATCAGTTTTGGACATAGCGGACAATTTATCTGTCAAAAATAAATCGCTTAAAACTAACCACCAAAATCAATCCGGCTGCGAAAGTACTTACGGCACCGACGATATGCTCTGTCTGTCTAATTTTTCTTTGATAATTAAGTTGTTGCTGACAACCCTCATAAGTTTGTCGAGATGAACTAGCCGTTTCGCCTGAAAAAGTGGCTTCATTGACACCGGCGATTTCTCTAGGGGCCGCAAATTCATACTCACAACGTGTTTCTTCATATGAGTTAAGAGGGTATTGGTCAAAAATTAGAGAGCGTGCAATAGTTAGCGAACCCTGAATAAAACCGTAAATCAACAAAATTACACCAACAACAAATAAAAGGTTGGTAAAGATAGCTTTGATTGTGTCAACTTTCATACTTAAAATTTGGTATATCTTTTTCAAGTCTTTTAATAATTTCAAATATTCCAAGCATCAGCTTAAGTGTCGAGGACTTATCCCGAATTTCTTTGGGAATTATTAATTTGCCTTCTTCAGAGGTGTACAATTTTTGAAAAAGTCTTAATTGGGGCATAAGTTCATCAGTCATAAAGATCACAACATCTTCCTTGATCTCGGCCTCACTAGGATTTAATCTTGGAAAGTCTTCAAGTACTAGTTCCAACTTCATTTCTAAATCAACAAGAGTGCGTATGAGACTTGTTTTTCCACCACCACGCTCTTCAGATGTTAGCAAATAATCCCTAACCAGCTCGTAAAGCTTCAATAATTGATTGGGGAATTGCTGCACAACCTCTGATTGCTCCTGGGTGAAAATTTCTACCTCTTGTTCGATTTTACTGCCATCTTCAAGAATTTCGGTAAATGTTGTTGTGGGGGTGTTAACAACTGTTTGGTTTTCCCCGAAAAATCTTCTTATTGTCCGCCCAATTTCTCCTCTTATTCTTCGCATATGCATTTAGTATATATTTTTTCAGGAATATGGCTAGGTTTTAATTTGG
>Ga0334893_1001708_pt1 | contig 19430 bp, 18 predicted proteins | sample GraSluR3_MG_5_FD_207218 | JGI IMG/M metagenome (GOLD analysis project Ga0334893, IMG submission 207218) | Sludge microbial communities from methane-producing bioreactor in Wageningen University, Netherlands - Granular Sludge_09_05-R3 | ecosystem: Engineered > Bioreactor > Anaerobic >...
CTATGCCGGGAGTCTGCACGGTGCTGAACACGCACTTATATCCATGTTCCCCTTACTGGTGCTATGTGACCGCTTCGATATAGGTGGTTTGTCCACCAACTACCATCCCGAAACTGGTAAAGCCACTATATTCATCTATGATGCCTATGAAGGTGGAATTGGGCTGGCCGAGAAGGCAGTGGAAGTTATGGAAAAACTGGTGGAGGTCACCAGGGACATGGTTAAAAGCTGCCAGTGCAGTAAGGGCTGCCCTACTTGTATTTACTCACCTAAATGTGGTAACGATAACAAACCTTTACACAAAAACGGTACTATCTTCCTCCTGGACTCTATTTTGAAGATGATTAAGGGTGAGAAAATGGATCTGCCCACAGAACCAATCCCTGAACACCCATCTATTACTGGTCCGGTTAAAACCCCAGCAATTGGTGGTGAAGCCTATCAGGAATTTGAAAACCCCCATAATCTCACTAAAAAGGGTGAATCTTTCTATTTTAACGGTAACCTTCAGGAAGCTATAAAATGTTTCCAAAAAGTCATAGATATGGATGGAAAGAACCTCACTGCCTGGAAGTATAGGGGTATGATACTTGAACAGGATCATGACCATGATGGAGCCATTAAATCTTTCAAGAAAGCCCTGAAAATAGATAAAAATGATGATGAAACCTACTATCACCTGGCTGTCTCCTACTATAACAACGGTTGTTTAAAGGAGTCTAAGGATGCCTCTGAAATACTAATAAAAAGAAGGAAAGATTGGGATGATGCCTGGTGTATCCTGGCCATGTCCCTACAAGCACTGGGAGATGAAAAAGGGGCAACTGAAGCATACCAAAGGGCTTTGAGCATTAACCCATTGAATGAGGATGCTGCAGATAGTTTAAACAGACTTTTAGATTAATTATGTCACCAGTAGGGTGGGAATTTTTGTGAAAAGAATAGAATTAAACAGCACTGATATTTTTTATGAAGATAATGGAACTGGTTATCCAGTTGTACTCGTCCATGGTATGGGCAGTGACCATACTGTTTGGCAGGGAATCATTCCGTTGCTCAAGGATAATTATCGTGTTTTGGCTTTGGATCTGCGTGGCCATGGCCACTCCATGAAAACCCCTGGACCCTACACCATGGAGTTGTTCTCCCATGATATTTACCAGTTCTTAGAATCTTTAAACATAGACCAGGCCCACTTTATAGGCCACTCCATGGGTGGTTCCATACTCCTGGAACTAGCACTCCAACATCCTGGGAAGATTAGGTCCTTGACTCTTATTTCAAGTTTTGCTTTTGTTGACCAGCCATTAAAGGAGATTTTTCTAAATCTGGATAAAATTCTAGAATATCAAGGATTTGACCAGTTTTTTGATGCCTGTATAAAGCTTACCTACACATCCCAATTCCAGTTGGATAATCAGGAATCATTCCGTGAAATCCGGGAAAAAATGGGTGAAACCAGTTCCATACCCATTTTAAGGGACACCCTAACCCTTTGTCTAGATGTGAATCTCATAGATTACCTGGAAGGTATTGAAATCCCCACATTAATTATTGCCGGTGAAAAGGACAATTTTACACCGTCACTACACGGGAAAAAGATCCAGATGAACCTTCCCCAGGCGGACATTGAAATTATTAAGGGACTTGGACATAATTTATTAGTTGAAAAGCCTGAAAAAATATTCCCAATTATTAACAGGTTTCTGAAAGTCCAAAAACTCCCACCCGGACTGGGAGGGGAATAAATAAAGAGTATTATCAATTATTTAATAAATGAGTTATAATTATCCAAAATCAATTAATAATCACCCATTCTTTATAGTAAGTTATAACAATAAGAAAAATGATATATTTTTTTACAAATGTATCATGCAAAAACGTAGTAGATTGAATTGGGGGTAATTCTTATCACTATTAATTTTTTCAGGAGCACAAAGGGGGGAAAAATTTGAAAGAAAAACAAATGACCATTATACTTCTAGTCATTATGTTGTCTGTTGTTTTAATCTCCGGTTGCACCATGGGCGGAGATGAAGGTGATGATGACAGTGATGACATGGATACTGATATTCATATCAGGGTGGTTTTTTATCCATGACTGCAGCCCATGTTACAGCTGAGGGATCTTCATTTAAACATTCCCTAAAGTATAAAACATAATCAACGGAAATCAAATTTAAATTAATATTACTTTTTTTAAACAGCAAAATGGATCCAGACCAGTGCATCCAGGTCATAAGATATTTTTAAACATTTATTCTTAATAAAAAAACATTTTAATATCATTAATTTAAGGACGATTTTAAATAAGAATTTTGACATATTTCGATTTTTACTTGAGTGGAAATAGGTTTTGCATTTATTTGAGGTTTAAAAAAGAATGTTTGCCTAATGATAATATAAAATAATCAGTTATTATATAAAACAGATAGCTAGGATTAAAATAACAGATAGTTACAGGTATTAGATAAATAGCCATAGGAATAGGATATTGGAATTTATATTTAATAATAAAATATCATTGTTAGAGATATAATATTTAGGATAAAAAAATATTGTTGTTATATTAATACAACAAAAAGTGGATTATAACAACCAGTGATCAAAGAGTATTATTTTCATGAGGAACATAAAATGATCAATGAAAATCTAAATGAATATCCCCTGGGAACTGCTGGGGCAAATATGGTACCTGATGTGCCGGTTTACAATCTTAATGATAGTTTAGAACTTGTAGAAGAAGAATTACTCCACAATTCCTGTGAATACTGTACCATGGACTATATTTACTTTACCAATTCTAAAAACATTCTTAAAGGTGTTATATCAATTAAAAATTTAGTTAAGGCCCGGGATAAATCCTTACCCGCCAGTAAAATAATGGTAGAAGATATAGTAACAGTTACTCCAGACACTGGACAGGAAAGGGTGGTTTACCTGGCCCTTTCTAATGGCCTTAAAAGTATACCAGTAGTGGATGAAGAAGGGAAACTAATGGGAGCAGTACCCTACGACACCATACTGCAGATATTTAACCAGGAAGTGCAGAGGGACATTTTCAACTTTGGAGGTATATTTCACCGGGTAGGTGATGAGTACACCAGCATACATTCATCAGCTACTCACATGTTCCGATCAAGAATCCCCTGGCTTATTATTGGAGTTGTTGGTGGAACACTGGCTGCATCTTTGATTGCCCAGTTTGAGGAGCTTCTCTCCAGTTTCATTGCCCTGGCCAGTTTCATACCAGTGATGGTCTACATGAGTGATGCTGCTGGGGCCCAGACTGAAGCCCTGATCATCAGAAGCATGGCCCTGGACACCAAACTCAATGTTAGGAAATATTTGACCAGGGAAATAGTAGTAGCCACTGCCCTGGCTATGGTATCCGGAGCTTTCGCAGCATTGTTGGCCTACCTCACTCGTCAAAATCTTATTCTGGGATTTATAATTTTCCTGGCCCTGTTTTTTAGCATCATTGCCTCGGTATCCATAAACACCTTCGCACCTCTAATTTTAAGAAGATTCAACTACGATCCTGCCCTGGCTACTGGTCCCTTAGCCACCATCTTCAGTGATATTGCCACTCTAGCCATCTACCTGGCAGTAGCCATGACCTTATTGCATAACACCTGATCCCTTTTTTTCATATCAATTATAAAGGCATAATAAACGTCCAGTCAATGAAATAAAGGTACTTTTTATTATTTTTCTATGAGATGAGTTTTACAATATTATAACAAGATTTAGCAAGCTTTTGTTATATTAATACAACTAATTTCAATGGGGATAAGATTTAAAGGGATTGTAATAATATTTGAGTTAAAATATTCAATTGCACCTTAAGAAAAAGATTTAAAGTTAAAAATAAAGATTGGTATTTGATCTAAGTTTAAATTATGATATAAAATATATATTGTTCTGAAATGATTAAGGGGGTGGGATTATATGGATAAAAAATTAATTTTAACTGGTTTAATAATGTTATTTACTGCTATATCCTTATCTGGATGGGGTTCATTGTATGGACTCTCACCTGATTCCAATACATCATCTAGTAACCAGGTTAACGCTGCTTTTTCCAGTGGTTGGAATGATATAATCGTACCAGATCCCAGTTTATATATTTTAAATGCACCAGAACGTCTACTCTCTCCGTCTCTTTCCAGATTATTATCCCCCTCCCCCGAGAGGATGTTATCACCGTACCCCCCACAGATTTTATCACCTTCGCCATTAAGAATATTATCCGGTTATCCAGAGGGAATACTTTCATCTTCACCTTTAAGGCCAATTTCTGAATCTTTGGAACGGATCTTATCATCAACAGAGAGAACATTATCACCATGTACATCTAGACCAGTTTCAGCATCCCCAGAGCGTATTTTATCAGCTTACCCTGAAAGACACCTATCACCAAACCCAGTTAGAATCCGCTCCCCCTCACCTGAACGTGTAATATCCTCCTCACCTACCAGACCACTTTAATATAACATCCCCCTGGTTTTGGTTAGTAAAATCCCAGGGTATTCAGATTTTTTTGGTGTGAGTTAGAAAAGAAATGTTGGAGTATGAGCCATTAAAATCTGTTAAGTGCCATTTTAGCGGCCTGTTGTTCAGCTTCTTTCTTACTTCCACCAATACCTGTTCCATATTCTTCACCATTAACCAGTACAATCATGGTGAATCTTTTTTTATGGGGTTCTCCTTCTTCATGTACCAACTGGTAACTTATAATGTAACTCTCCTGGTCACATAATTGGTTCAATTCAGACTTGTAATCATAAAAGAAAACATCTCCCCGTTCAATATGAGGTAGAACTGTTTTAGTAAGGAATTCTTTCACCTTACCCAGACCATGGTCAAGATAGAGGGCTCCAATGAATGATTCAAATACATCAGCCACCACAGAATCAACTTCCCTGGCAGTTAGCTCCGCACCAGCCCCTAACTTTAAACACCTATCCAACCCTAATTCCATAGAATAAGCATAAAGTGCTTGTTTACACACGAAATTAGCACGCGTACGGGTTAATGCACCCTCATCCAATTCATGGTCCCTCAGGTACAAGAATTCAGAAACAACCAGGTCCAGGACAGCATCTCCTAAAAATTCCAGCCTTTCATAACATTCACTGAGTCCATTTTCATTGGAATAGGACTCGTGTAAAAAAGCCAATTCATAAAGATGTGAATCATTAGGTTTAATTGAATAATTTTCCAGAAATTTCATGTTATCACTTATTAAATTAATCTATAGATATTATATCAGTCTTATAAGAATAATGTGACTAAAAATAGGTTGAAGAAAAGTTATAAACCCATAAAATAAAGATTTATATTCAGGTATGCATATTGATGTTTCATGTATAATATCAAATTATTATTTTTATAAGGTTATAATACACTATTCAGTGTATTTTTTTATTTAAATAATTTATAAGAAAAAAATAATCAATGGTTTTGTATATTGAACTTTATTATTTAATTAACGGGTGATGATATGGGTTATTTGATTTGCAATAAATGTAAGAGTTATTATGAACTTGGATCTGGTGAAAATGGAAGAGATTATGTTGAACACTGCGTGTGTGGTGCTAAATTAAGATACATTGAAAATATGGATATTGTAGACCCCCGCTGGAAACCAGTGCTTCTATCCAAAAAACCTCCTAAAATAGATATTTTCAAAAACAGATTTAAAAAAATATTCACTTTACCTGATCTGAATTTAAAAGTACGTTTGAATAATTTCTGGAATAAACTGTTATACCGTATCCACATTTCCCAGGGTAATAACAGCTACCAGGGTACGGGAATAAACTCCATATATGATCTACAAAATGAATTTAACCTGAAGAACATTCAATGGCCACTAGTTTTACCGGTAATCGTGATACTAACTATACTATTAACCTTAAGTAATGGTATTTTTAGTCTGTTAACCTTATTACTGTTAGTAGCTGTTGGTTACTTCTTCAATAACCAGATAATCGGAATTAAAAATGCTTTGATAACTGGTGCTATTTCTTATTTCATGGGTAGTCTCCTGTCTGGATCATTTCTAATCCTAATTCCCTACACCATACTGGGAGCTATTAATGGTGCAGTTTGTGGATGGATTGGAGGATACCTTAATAGAAGATTGAAATCTCGCTGATATTTGTATACGAAAGAATGAAAAATTAAGTAACTTCGTTATATCATGGTATATTTAACCACAAGTTCGATTATATTTAACAAGATCTTGTTTTTTTGTGAGGTAATTTTTAATGGCTTGAAATTAGACTTATATTACAATAAAATATATATAAACTCCATAAAAGAATTAAAATATGTTATCATAATTTATATCAAAAAATCATAATTTAAAATACATTAATCTATTACAATATCAGGTAGTATCGTTATGAAAGAAATGACATTGGAAATAAAGAATTTTGGGCCAATAAATCAAGCCAAACTAGATATTGGCAAAATTAACATAATAGCAGGCCAAAATGCTAGTGGAAAAACCACTTCAAGCAAGTTATTTTATTGTTTATTAGCTTCAGTATCATCAGATGGCGAATACTTAGCTGATAGGGGCATTATTCAACGCATGACTCCTCTTCTTTTTGCTATAGGTCAAATCATAACTAAAGAGTATCCTATAGAATCAGATAAATTACTTGACCTAGCTGCATCATTAAACGACATTAATTCTATGTATAATATGCCAGGGATATCTATTAGAGAAGTCTACGATAAGGCAATTAACTTAATTCAAAATATAGAATTTAAAAATAAAGATGATTATGAACATAAATTAAAACAACTTAGTGTTCTTCTCGATCTTAAAGATGACAAAAAAGCTATTTATGAGAACATAATTCATACTTTATTAGAAATTGAATTCGATGGACCTGAACAAATAATTAATAATTTTAATAACAGCGAAGTTCATTTGTATGGTAAAAAAAAGGAATGCAAATTCAAAAATACTATCATTACTAAAGATGATAGATCTGATGTAGAATTGAGTAATGATTTCTTGGATTGTATAGGTATAACTGAGGTTTCTTATATAGAAACGCCTTATATATTCGATTTTTTCACCGCTGTTGATTATGACTTCCCTTTTTTCAGAGCAAACAACTACCATCAAAAATTATTAATGAGAAAGTTGCGTGATGTTCCTAATAAAGAGGATGTCTATGATAAAGTAGTTAATAAAAAAATAATTCTGTTTAAGGAAAAAATTGATAAACTAATTGAAGGCCATTTTAATTTCGATAAAGATAAAAAGGATTTTAATTTTGAAAAAGACAATAAATCATTTACAATAAAGAATAGTGCTGCAGGATTAAAACAAATAGGAATTATTCAATTATTATTGGAAAATAGAAAACTATTAGAAAAAAGTTATTTAATCATGGATGAACCTGAAGTTCACTTACACCCCGAATGGCAAATAAAACTTGCGGAAATTATAGTTCGATTGGCTAAAGACTTAGACATTACACTTTATATCAATTCTCATAGTCCCCAATTCATTGAAGCCATTGAAGTATATTCTAGATATAACGATATTCAAGATGACACAAATTTTTATCTTACTAAAAAAGAGGAGAATGGAAAATTCATCTTTGATAAAATCGAAAATAATGAATTAAAAAAGATTTATCAAAATTTAGGAGATCCTTATGACATTATTGATGAAATAAATGGATTAAATATGGTTAAAGACATTAAAGGCAGTGATTAAAATTACTTACCAGGAACTACAATCATTTTTAGATTCTTTCAAGACTAATCCCGATTATTATAAAACTGTAGAGGATCTTTCAACTACTGCAGAAACACCTCCACGAGTCTTAGTTACAAATTCCACTAAAATGTTTTCTGGAGATGATTTCTGCAAAAATTGCAGAGACTATTCTGGAATAAACCTTCATTCTAGTGTCGATGGCCTAAATTACTTTTATAATACAGACCAACATTTTAATTTAGCTTTAATTGAATTTAAATTTGTTTGTAATGGTATTTTTGCTAAAGGTATAGGTAGACTTAAAAAAAAAGATAGTGATCTTAGGAAGCTTAAGCAGCAAAATATTAAATTACGTCTTAAAATTAAAGCATTAGAAACAGTTTTTTCTGTTTTACCTCATTTTATTGAAAAATATGATACTACAGGGAACAAAGATATCATTATAGAACAATTGATAAACTCCCCAAAAATATTCATTTTTGTTACAGATTATGTTAACAAGACCAGAGGTCATCGCGACATAAAAGGGGATTATTTTGACCTGGATCGTTTATCCCCGTATCCATTTGGTAAAATCCGCACTTCAACTGTAAAAAGTTTTGAAATTTTTATAAATAACATTTGAGCTATTTGGTTAGATGCCAGTAGATTATGTGTCTATTTTGAATCATGTTTTTGTTGACTTCGTAATATAACGGTTTAACGAAGTCAATTTATTAAACTTTTCTAATTTATTAATAATTATAATTTTGTGTACTGGTAAAACAAAAATCATCGAAATCACCCTATTTAGATCATTGAGGCTATATGTACTGGATCATTTACACTATTTTTTAAATTATTATATTTTCATATCATATTTTAATTCAATGTTGAGTAAATATTTTTTTAAAAATTTATATTTTTTGGACTTTCATGCACATTTTATTTGTGAGGGATATATTTTTCATATTGTATTAAAATTATAAACATAAAGTATTATATATGATTACGTATTAAATAATTATTATTAGGTGATATTATGAGACTAGCAATAAATTTACCTCACGAATTAGTTACAGAGTTCGATAAATCTTTAAAGAAGAATGGGCATAATTCTCGAAATAAAGGACTGCAGGAAGCGATGAATGAATATATGGAGCGCAATAGGTAGAATATTACTTTTCTTCTTTTGGTACTGTACAAGTCACAAAAAATCCATCCGTATCTGCATACACAGGTTTGAAGCCGTATTTTTCAGCGTTTTCCATTGTTTTTATGAGAAAATCTTTCCCCCATGCAGTAATAGATTCGGAAGCTTCAACACAATACCAACGGTATTGGGGATGATTATAAAGCCCATAAATTGTGGAGATTAGTGTTTTGAGTGCTTCTTGTCTAAAGTTTAAGATTTGTCTTTCCTCTGGATCAGTGGATTCTTTCATAATAGACTTAATGCGTATCCGTTCATTTAAAATTTGAGCTGTAGCAGTGGGAATAAAACCCATGGGTTCTTTTTTAAATTTATATCCAAATTCAGGTGCAATATGGCATGTTTCTTCATCACCAACTTGACAGAGAGTTTCTGGAGAAATATTTTTTGCTACAATTATGCTAGGGTACAGACTTCTAAAATCAAAGTAAAAAATATTTTCGTGTAATCCCTGTACTGGTTCTTTTACATATCCCCCTACAACGTTTCTTTCAAATTTTCCAGGTTCGTTTGGTAAAATATGGCCATATTCATAGGCCTTACGGATTAAATGCCATTTCACTTGAGTCCCTGTCCCTCTTCGGACAATATCAAATAAACTTTGTCCAACAATACGAGCAAGCTCAATACTCATAGGCAACATCTGCTCCCCTATTTGAATAATAGCTTTAGCATCTTCTATAGAATATCTAAAAACTGCCTCTCTCCTATCACCATCATTCCAACAACTATAAATCTCCGATGCAGGAATGTCTATTCTATCAATACCGAAAAGTTCTTTATAAACGCTTCCTACCGTATGGCTATTTAATTGAAGATGTCGTCGTACAATTCTGTAGAGATCCACGTGAATGCGGCCTTTAATCATTGCTGCTTTTTTAGGAACTGTTATCACTTTAAGATTTGATTCATCAACTCCTAGCTTTAATGAAACACCTAATTTATCAGCTCTTTCTTTAAGATAAGGAAAGTCAAAAGAGTCTGAGTTGTAACCAGTGATTATATCTGGATTTTCAGTTTTTATTGTTTCAACGAATTTCTGTAGTAATTCCTTCTCATTGTGTACAATCCTTACAAAAGCAGACGATGATCTTTTAGTGGAAAACGTCTTTTCAAGCCCATGGTTACTGGAAAGGCTGATTATTACAATGGGGTCTCTGTCTGGTTCTGGTATGCCATTAGGACTATTGATTTCAATGTCAAAACTCAATATTTTAAGTTCTGGCTTTAATTCCAGTACTATGGGATGTTTTTCTACTTTAAACATACAGATAGAAGATCTTGTGGATAAAACCTTTCCTTGTACAGTTACACCGTTCATGGGTGATAATCCGTTATCTATGAGATATCTACGTTCAAAAGGAATATCAAACTCTCTAACTTCCTGTACTGATTTAAAGTTCTCAACTTTTTCTTTTAATTGCCGTATATCTTTGGGATGATTATAGGTTATCTTCAGAACTTCTCTTATTTTTCCCATATCCTTTTTAGAGACTCTTTCTACCACATTTAATCCTATGTTACTTAATTCATCAATACAAGCATCAAAATCGTGGGGTATAACATAAATGTAGGGTTTGAAACTATTATCCAGCGCTATTATATGCACTTGGTTATTATCACCCACAAGTTTACCAAATAATCTTATTGTTGGTTCATGGTTCCTAGTGATGTAATCAATATCTAAGAGCACGAATTTTTTTGTTATCATTTTTTCTTTACTTTCAGTGTAGTTGGTTTGTCTTTTTGAGCCCAAAGCCAGTGCGCATATTTTAATATCTCCATTTGATGTTGATATTTTACCTGCGGCGTTATTTTCAAAACTTTTCTATCTATATGGTACATTTCCCTACCATAGAGCTGTGGATCTCTCTTTTTATACTTAGGATCTATTTGTGAAACATAGTGGTAGGAGAAATCAAAGGCTTGCTTACCATCGAACAGACTGGTTTGCTTGCCATCTATCTCTGTTAGTAAGCCAAACGCTAATTTAACATCTTCAATTTTTATAGGATCCGATTGAGCTTTTATCTGAAAAAGACCATCCACATATTCGGTTATCTCGCTGTGCCACTGATGGAAATCTCTTGCAGGGAACACTAGCAAGTCCTCTGTTCGCTGGAATAGTTGTGGCTTATATGCTAGGATTTTCTTCCGGTCTACAATACCAAAACTTCGTCTCATAAAATTACAGCCAGTCAACCAGCAATGAATCTGGGGAGATGTTCCTTGCAGATTCTAAAAGGAGATCTTCGAATGGATCAACAGGGATCTCGACATATGTATCTAGATATGCTTGTGAAGGACCTTTGTCCAAAAATAACTCCATATTTCCATTGAGAAAATGGATCCTCTCCACAATTCTAGCCCAATAACCTGCCAACTCAAATTCTCTATCGCTGTCCATCTGACTGTATTGGTTAAAAGCATACTCTATGTACTCCCTCATTGCCAGATAATTACGTCGAAACTCATCTCTTGTATAAATAATAACTTCTTCATGGTTGGAAAACAATTCAGGATGGAATAGATGTACTTTCCGACCTCGTGGAATAGCTTCACTTACTCGCATATGCATCACCTCGTGGGTGATTTACTATGAAAATTACATGTTATTGGAGTTGTCCTGAAGAGCAGATGAGAAGTAATGCATAAAAAAATTATTCCGTAATTTAACATAAAACTATTTAGAAAGGTTAAAGGGCAATATGATGTCTGAAAAAGAAACAGAAGTAAAGCAGGTTGTTAGAGCTGTTAAATACAAACAAAATGAGCGGGATTTTTATGAAGAAGTTGATATCAAATCATTAGTAAATGAATTAAAGCCAAAACATGGCGAAAAACTAGAAATCATAATAAGAAGAATAAAAGGATGATAATTTAAGATTCTATTTTAGACAACTTATCATACAACATCTCTATCATTTCCCCATACATGGACATGTCTATGAATTAAACATTCATGAATTTTGAGGGTGAGTTTTTTATGCAATAAGACAAATTAAAAACTTTATATTTCCAGTTCTTCTCTCAATTTTTCAGCTTCCTCAGGCCACTTCCTTGAAATGACTAATAATGTTTTTTGCAATGATTCTATCTGCCCTAACTCCTTATAACATCTACATAAATTCAGTAAAACTTGAGGCCTTGTCAATTCTTCAGATTTTATTTTATTGAATTCAACTTCTGCTTTATCATATTTCTGTTGCCAAAGATAGCCTAATCCTTTATTATGAATTGCCTCGATTACTGCATTTTTTTCTGTAGGCCATTCCTTAATCACAGAATCAAATTGACCCATTGCATAATCATACTCGCCAAGGGCTAAAGCAGCACGTGCAATTTCTAGTAGGAGACCCGGACCGGTAACTGTCACTAACTGTCCATTCTTAACCGGCTTATCCACTTTCATTCTACCTGTAAACTTTTTCTCCCCTAAAACCTTTAAGTATGTATCAGAGTCTTTAGCAAGGGAAATTCTGGTTTGTGTTACGATTAAAACAATATCATTATCAGAGAGTAAGTCAGTATTTTTTGAGAGCTCACAGTCAATCATCAAATCTCTTGATAGTTTCTCAATGAAATATAATCTAGTTTTTTCTTCATGTTTTCTTCTTTTTGATTTTTCAAAAGAAAGTTCATCTAAGTGCTCTGCATTATTTTTATAATGCGTAGAATCGCCAAAAAGACAAAATTCCAAAGCTTTCGGTGAAAGTGAAATCAATCTTCCTACTACATTTACTTCCATTCCTGTAAAAGATAACCTAAATTTACTTTGTATGAATGGGATGATAATTGATTCAATTGAATTTTTAAAAAAATCTGAGCTCATAAATACTATTAACTTATCAGAATCTTTGAAGTAACTAGTTAAACCTAATAAAGAATCAATTTCGCCCCGTAATGATAGTTCACCAGAAGAATTGTTAATTAGGTGCTCAGATAATAAATTAGAAATAGTAGCTCTAATTTCTATTTCGGGATCATTAATATTGGAAATTAAGCCATCAATATCAATTTGATCAACTTTTAATAGTTCTAATAATATATTTTCCTTAATTTCTAACAGAACAAAGTTTTTTTCAGATAATTGTATCTTTGAAAGTAGATATTCCATATCTGCAAGTTTAACCTGTTTTCCATCACCATCAAGGAGCATATAATAAATTTCACCTGTACTTTCGTCTTCTAAAGTAACTTCCCAAAAAATACCTCTTTCTGACAAGATTAAAGAACTGTCTTTAAATGGGATTTTCGTTTTCATTGATACTGATAACTTTAGTGTATCTTTTGAACAAACCAATTTTGCATCTTTTAAGATAGAAAAAAGTTCTTCATCATCCACTAATCTATAATAAGCTTTTTTTTCATTGCTTAAACGATCATACCATTCCAGTGCAGAACCTTTAAAGCCTGAAGAAGATACGAAAATTCCTATGGTTTGGGGTTCACGATCTCTTTCGTTTACAACATCTCCTAAAAAGATTCTAAGCGGTTGAGTGCCAATATCATCAGAATGAGCCTTACACTGGCATTTAATGGGATGTAAAGTGACTCTTTGTTTGCCTTTAATATCTATTTCTTCACCAACACTCTGAGAATTATACCTTAATTTGGTATACCCTAAAGTTGCAAGAGCAGAACCAAAAATACGTTCTAAAGCTCTTCCTTTTTCATTCCTATTTCCAACTGGAATAAATTTAATCATCCAATCACCATTTAATCCCCAAAAAAATTCATATAACCATACACTGAACTCTCAGCCCATTCTTATTTTCTGATTATTAAATCACAATTTTTGATTAATTACATGTTATAACAGCTCATATTTCCCATTAAAAAATAATATTTAAAATTAATTGTTATAATCTATTTTTTTTTACTAATCGCCAGTACTGATACCCTAATGCTGTTAATCTGCATGATTTTGAATTCATCGCTGCAAAGTACATGAATTCTTCACCTACAGGTACTACTAAACCAACAGATGTCATTTTTTGCAAATTCTTGAAAGTGTTGACATGTTCTTGGACAGCAACATCCGTAGTAAATTCATAAGTTGGATCAAGTGCGAATTCAGTTTCAGGAGTTGGAAAATAGTCTATTATTTTCCTTAGAACATCTAATGGAACTGGGGGAGCTACATTCCGAATAGAGTTAAATTGGGAAACGTTTGTTTTAAAAATGGGCCTTTGATCCCAAGGTCCTAATGCTTGATCGACATGTGTATATAAATTACCAGGAGTAATAAAACCTCGCAAGTCTGCTGCCCCTCCTTGTAGGCCATCAACCAATAATGAAGTAAATACACCTGATCCATCAATTTCCATTGCAGATTCTGAGCTTCTACTTGCTGTTAAAACTGTTAATCCTTCAGATAGTTGTGCACTACAGTTTCCTGCAGTTTGGAGATCCCCAAATACTCCAGAATGGCAACAATCTAAAATAATTATTTTATCTTTTGCTTCTGAGTTGTTGGCAATTACCAATATATCATTCATTGATATACCTTCGTCATGTCGTTCATAATCCGGAGTTACGACATAACCTCCGGTAGATTTTATCAAACCATGACCAGAAAAATAAAATAACGCAGTATCGTTTGGTCCATGGAATAATGTATCAATAGCCCCCCTTAAATTGGCTTTGGTTACACTACGGTTTTGATCAGTAATTAGTTTAATTGAGAAATTAGGTGAACCATCAGCATGTTTTTCTAGAACGGTTTTCATTGAAATGGCATCTTGAATGCAACCATACAATGGGTTTTTTGGGTAATTATTTAAACCAACAATCAAAGCTTTCTTCATTTACTTAATCTCCACATAAATCTTCAATTGCAGAAATTACTGAACTTGTATTCCATTTCACGATCTTATCCGCGTTGTCTTTTACAATTTTAGATGTATTCTCTGCACCCCATGGCTCAATTGCAATTATAGGCTTTGGAGTAATAAACTCATTTTTTGCAATCTTAATCTCTTTTTTAATCCATTTACTATACGAAGAAGAGACCCCTGCTAAGATTAGAACCACAGAAGATGGGGAGATTTTATTTTTTATAGCTTCATATAGCTCAGCATCAGTCCCATTGGTATGAATTGGGTCATCTTTGGGTACTGAGTAATTTTTGTAATCAAAGCTTGAATCGCTATCTAAAAGCCTTATAAGACTTTCATAACCATCTGAATAATTCCAACAGTGGCTTAAAAATAAATTATACGTTTTTGCCAAATTCAACACTCCCTTTATATTGTAATAAACTGTAGTTAAAAATATAATATTCAAATATTAATAGTTACCGTTATTGACATATTTTCTTAAACATGATCAATATTGCTCGGAGTTAAAATATACCTTTACTATCAGTCTTACTATTTAATAGAAAAAGAAGAAGTACTATGAATTTATCATCTTGTTTACAGAACCAAGCAATGATTGACTTATTGTAATCCAGATTTCTCTGCTTTAACCTTAAGATAATTTATAAATGCAGAACATGCAACTAGCATGAAAATGGCATCCTCAAAATCTAAATTAGGTTCGTCAGATAAACCGTGGCGTATTCCATCTGAATCACTAGTGTATCCGTAAATACTGGTGTAACCCTTTTTTAAAGCAGGATGTAATTGTATAATTCTTTTACTTTCAATCTTGTTTAATGATTGGCCCAATGATAATGATTCACCGGTAATTACCTTACAAAATGATTCTACCGCACTTATTGATTCTTTAATGGAATTACTATAATCCGGAGACTCCTTATCAGAAAGTAATTTCAAGGATTTTTGTAAATGGATTTCAACATGTTTTGTTGAATTTGCCAAGGCTTCTTCAATTTCAAATATTTCCGTTTCTGAAGTGAGTTCTACTATTTTACCTCCAACAAATCTATATCCTGCCCGTTCATGTTTTAAAATTCCATTACAATCATGTATAAACGCGTCAACATTCAAAGAAGGATATTCTTTAAAAAATATTTCTATGAAATCATAAACTTCAAACCAGCTACAATTAAAAAAATATCTTTTTAACTCTGAGAAAGGGAAAAAACTTGACTCGTAGAAATCTTCTAATGGTCTTTTCCAATAGTCCATGTAAATTAACCTAATAAAAGTAAGCATTTCATCAGTGCAGTAACTAAACTCCGAGTGAACATCATTAATATCAATATATGAAAAAATAAGATTCCAAAGGGAAATCCTTAACTCTTCATCCATACACTCAATTTTTAAAGATTCTTTAACAGGTTTGTAACCCATTCTTTCTGAGAATAACGGCATTAATACACCTCATATCTCATTAATTATATTAATCTCATCCTCAGTCAATCCATATAATTCATAAACCAACATATCTATCTGTTTATCTGTAGCATCAATTTGTCGCTTGATTAATTCCTTATCCTGTGGTGTTCTGGCTGATTCACTGTCTTTATGGAGCTGTAACATTTGTTCTACTAACGTGACCATGCGGTCGTGGCGGGCAACATCGTCGGGGTCGTCAAAGTTTATGGTGCGAATAGGTAAATGGCGAATGAAACGGGACTCATAACTGTAATAGCCCCCACGCATTGTTGTAGCAATTTGATGGATGAACCATTCCAGTAATTTGCTATTTAATAATCCTAAGATGTATTCTCTTGAATAATTGGGTTTTACTAATATTCCGTATCCCCCAGCTGCACCACCAGTGAAAAATATTTTTCCATTTTCATCAAGTGAAAAAGAAGAAGTTGCAGCAATATCTGGGGTAAAAATCTTAGGAAGAGACATGATATCTAAAGCTTTAGGATAAATGTAAGCATACCATTTAGGTCCTTTCATACGTCCTTTTTCTCTATTTTCTAAAGTCTTCTTGTGATGTTTTAGATAATCATAAGTTAATGGATATTGGGTTTTTAAAATTTTTTCAGGAATCAATTCAGTCGTATTACTATTAATGCGTGCATAAGGAAATAAAATCAGTTTGTTGGTTGGTCGTAAATTATAGCGTTTACTGTTTCCCCCTTTTATTAAAGGATGGAATAATTTTTTTTCCACTATAAATTCATTATTTTCCTGTTTAGACAAAATTTTAACTTTATCGTTGTATTTTTCCACTTCTTCGACAATGTATATTTTATCGGCACTTGTCTTAAGACCCTGAAAAATCCTATCTGTAACATCATTAAGAGTTTCGGGAAGCTTACTCAAATTTTCATAAATCTTAGCTCCAGGACCTACAATAAAGTTCCATTCTTCATCAGTGACCTTTTTTGCAGAGATCTCACCTTCAACTGCCTTTTTGGAGATTCTCCATTCTCCTAAATCTTCCACTTTAATAAATTTAAACTTTGTACTGATGGATTTGTTTAAAAATAACAAACATGTGTATGTAGTTGCTCGTTCAAAGATTTGTTTGTCGCCAAAGTGTACTATCTTATCTAAATTATTGCCGTCTGTAATGATAGATCTCAATGGCTGCCCGTATTTGGCATTGAAGAACTTATGAGGTAGTATGTATCCCAAAAGTCCATTTTCATTCAACAGATTAAGCCCTTTTTCCACAAATACTGCATAAATATCGTAGTTCCCTTTACTGGCAGAATGGTACGTTTTTTTGTAGATTTCTACTTCTTTAGGTGCCCATTCTTTCATGGCTTGTATTCGGATGTAGGGTGGATTTCCAATTACTGCATCAAAACCGCCTTCTGTAAATATGTCTGCAAACTCGTTTTCCCAGTCGAAAGGGTTGATTCTTTTAATGTCGTTTCCTGTTAGCTCAAGGTCTGTATCATTGTATATTTCTGGACCAATTAGACTGTTTCCACATTTAATGTTACTGTCTAAGTCGGGTAGAGCACGTTCTTTATAGAGTTTTTGCTGTGCTTCTATGACGTCTTTGTTTTCTCCTTCTAGTACCTTTAGGAGTAAGCTTAGTTTAGTGACCCATACTGCTTGGCTGTCTATGTCTACTCCATAAATATTGTTGAGTAGGATTCTCTTTTTTTCTTGGATTGTTAGGAACCATTCCCCGTTTTTACCTTCATAAATCTTGTTTTCAAGTCTTTTTTTATCTTTTTGATTGGAATAATAATCCCTATGCCATTGTAGGAGATATTTGTAAGCTCCTAAAAGAAAAGAACCTGAACCACAAGCGGGGTCTAATATTCTTAGTTTGGAAACTTTGTTAGGGGTTTTGCCTTTACATAATTTCCCTATGGTGTTTTCAACTATGTAATCCACAATATATTTAGGGGTATAAAAAACACCGCCAGCCTTTTTGACTTCGGGTTTTTCTTCTACTTTGGCTCGGTGTCCGTCAGTTAATCGGATTACTTTTCCTAAGAACTGTTCATAAACGTTACCAAGTATCTCTGGTTGTAACACTGAAAATTCGTATGGACTTTCGGGATAGTAGAGACTCTTAAAAACTGTTTTAAAAACACCATCATCAATAGTTAGACTAAGTGTAAGTTCATCCGGTGTGCTGGGTCTTCCTTTTTCCGGTTTGAAATGGAATAAGCCAGAATTGTATTTTGCGTCTGCTTCTTTGCAGATTTCTCCAAACTTTTCATAAATGTCTTTTTCAGTAATTAAGGATTGAAGTTGGCCGTATTTTTCTATTCCTCTGTCTTCACACATCCTAAGGAATATTATCCGGTCTATTGTCTGTTGCACTGTGAAGTTTAGTTCTTCTACTGTGAGTTCAGGATTTCTGAGTGCAATATTTTTGGCGAATAGTTGTCTCCAGTTTTCTATTTCCGATAAGAACTCTTGGTCAACTTCTGTTGTTCCCTTCTTCTTTTTGTTGGATTCAGCATATTTATCAAAAGACCCTTGCAATACTGCATCCTTAGAGAAATTATTATATAGGAAGTCCCATTCCTCAACATAATCCTTATAAGAAAAATATTTTATTCGACCTACACTTGCTCGGTCTGTTTTCTTAGGTCTAGTCCTAGAGTCATAAATAGCAAATTCCTCAAAATCAGTAAGAATAGATAGAGGTAATTTAGCACTCCAGGCATAACGTCTAAGCTGGTAAGACGGTCGAATGTCTTGATCTATATTGACGGAAGGTTTTTTAGCTTCTACAAAAAACATTTTCCTTCCGGCTAAGGTGAAACAATAGTCTGGAGCACGTGTTCCACCTGCAATCTTTATTGAATCTTCAAAAATAACATCCCTATACTGGGGAGCAGCTCCTGAAACATTATCCGCATCCCACCCCAATGCCTTAAAAAGGGGATTGATAAATTCCTGTTTAATTTGTTCTTCTTTATAGTTAACATTTTTATAAGCGTCTTTGTTGCGGTCGAATTTTTCAACTAACTTGATAATCTCTGCAGGAACTTCAGACAATTAACCACCCCATTCAATATAGATATAACCCCCTCCATTTTTCACCATTCGGAGAGGCATTGTATGGCTTTTTTAGAGTTATAACCGAGTAGTGTGATGATGCCTGCTAAAAGTGCATTTAGAGAAACGTATTTTACTA
>Ga0334893_1001718_pt1 | contig 19192 bp, 18 predicted proteins | sample GraSluR3_MG_5_FD_207218 | JGI IMG/M metagenome (GOLD analysis project Ga0334893, IMG submission 207218) | Sludge microbial communities from methane-producing bioreactor in Wageningen University, Netherlands - Granular Sludge_09_05-R3 | ecosystem: Engineered > Bioreactor > Anaerobic >...
CTGATTGCGTTATATAGAGAGCCTGGGCTTTATCTTCTATCATAAACTCTCTTTTTTTACCATTTAATCTGATGTATTTTTGTCTATAGTCATCCTCTGCTAATTTTTCTTTTTTTATAAAGCTTCCGTCTTTTTTTACTATTCCTATTTTTAATAATTCTCTTAATGCTGCTAATATCCCACTACCACATATACCTATTGGCTGCTGCTCCCCTATAACAAAGAGTCTGACTTGCTCTTTATCTATTACCATATCCTCTATAGCTCCAGCTTCACCTCTCATGCCACAGCTGATATTCATTCCTTCAAGTGCTGGCCCTGCCGCGCAGGAGCAAGAAAGAAGCTTCCCTTTGCTAGCAAGTACAATCTCGCCATTGGTACCTATATCAATAAATAAAATATTATCTTTGCTGTCATGAAGCTTTGCAACAAAAGCTCCAGCTACTATGTCAGAGCCTATATAAGAGGATACTCCAGGCAGACAGTATAGCTTGCCATTACTATTTATGTTTATCCCTATGCTAGAGGCTTTTATGTATTTTGATTTTACAAATACAGGTGCATAGGGAGATTTTCCAATTGAATTAGCTTTTATTCCAAGTAAAAAATGAAGCATAGTAGTATTTGCAGCTACTGAAACCTCATATATATGCTCTTTGCTTATATTTGCACTCATGCACATTTCAAAAGTCATTTTATTTATTAAGTTTACTATTTCATGTTGAAGATTTTTAACTGCCTGCTCTTCATTTTCTAGAGCGTAGGTGATTCTAGTAAGAACATCGAGTCCAAATTTTTTCTGAGGATTTATATCTGAGCTGGACAATATAGCCTTGCCACTGTTCATGTCCACAAGGTCAGCCGCTACAGTTGTAGTTCCGATATCTATCGCAAGTCCATAAATATTATCTGTTGTATTTCCTTTTTCAATTGCAATAACCTTATCCTTGTCAAATACAGCTGTCGCAACTCCATCAAATGGTTCTATCATTTTTAAAACATCAAAATCAACCTCATCTAGTGAGAGACCTTTTAAAATTGCATCTTCAAAGGAAATTTGATTTTCAAGCGAAGGCTTTTCTATCTCAAATAATTTCTTTGATATAGAAGGACTTAAATTAAATTCTGGCATATATCCTGTAGTTAAAATCTTATGCTCTCTTTCCTTATGAAGAGTTTCTATTACTAAATCACTTTCTGGATGAATAAGGCACGAAAGCCTCACTCCCTCTTTAATTTCACTTTCACTTAGAAATTTTTTCTCTGCTTCAGGTATTTCGCCCGAACTTCCTTCTGTTATTTTCACTTTGCACTTTCCGCAAGAACCCTTGCCATTGCAAGGGTTCTCTATAAATATATCGTTGTCATGAAGAATTTGAAGCAGATTTTGACCAGGCAAATACTCAATAGCCTTACTGCTTCCTTTTACAAAAATCTTAGGCATTATTTTTTGCATCTCCTTCTGTCAGTGCGCTCAGCATGGACCTTACATTTCTCAGCGAGGACTTCATACCAAGTCCACATGCTGGCGAAATGATATCAGAACCATCAAGCACGCATTTTTTTGTCATATCTGCAATTTTTTGCATCTCCCCAAACTCGATTGTATATGTACTTACATTTCCCATAATAAGTCTATTTCCTAGGTTTTTCTTAGCTTCAGAAATACTCACTATAGAATCAAAGCTAAGCACATCGCTCTCTATCTTGTTTACTTCTTTATATACATTCTTCATTTGTCCGCAGATATGCACTATGCTGCTTTTGCCCAGCCTTTTAACTTCAGCTATTATTTGATTTATGTATTTTACTGCAAATTCATCAAATAGCTTCGGTCCTAGTATTTCTCCTGTACCACTTGGGTCAGATATAGCTATGATGTCTGCTCCTGCTTCTATCTGCTTTATAGCAAACTCTGTAATTTGCTTTGTAATAAAGGTCATGTACTCATGAGCTTTTTCGTTATTCTTTCTAAGCTCCTTATAAAAAACTACAGGCTCCATAATAGAGCTAGCCGTGCTTATAGGCCCTGTGATATTTCCTATTATAGGAACCTCTGTATTTTTGGCTTTGAGAATTTTTATGGCGTCTATTACTGTGCTTGATCTTCCTTTAGAAAAATCTATAGCCTCAAGTTTTTCCCACTCAGCTACAGAACTTATGTTGTAATTTATTACATGAGGCTCATAGATATTGCTCCCCATATCAATGTCTGCTCCAAATTCCTCTGCTTCAACAGTCATACAAAACGGAACTCCATAATTTTCAAAACAGCCTTCTTTATACACAGCCTCAGATAAATCAGCCATCTGCTGAGGATTTTTGTGAGCATCTGGAAAACTTATTTCGCATAGCTTCATAAGTTCCTCTGTCACCATGTTCATCATTCCACCTGGACATATGCAAGGAGGTCTATCTACTTCTTGATGATTTAGAACCTTTTCTAGTCTTTCCTTTGGAGTAAGCATATAAATCTCCTTTCTATGCAGTAACTAGCAATTTTTTTGCAAGCTTAACTGCCTCAACTGCATTTGAAGAATATCCATCTGCCCCTATAGTGTCACAGTATTTCTGAGAAATGGGCCCTCCTCCAATTAAAACCTTAATCTTATCTCTTAGTCCTTCTTCCTTTAATCTGTCTACTACTGTCTTCATTCCACCCATAGTCGTAGTCATAAGAGTCGATAGGCATACAAAATCAGCTCCTACTTCTTTAGCTTTACTTACAAAGCTATCAAGAGGAACATCTCTTCCTAAGTCAATCATTTCAAAGCCAGCTGTTTCTAGCATTATTTTCACAAGATTCTTTCCTATATCGTGTGTATCCCCTTCTACTACTCCAATTACACCCTTTACCTTTGCTTTATCAGCTTCCTCTGCTGGCAGGTGTGGTCTTAGTATGTTAAGCCCTTCATACATTGCATCCGAACATAAAAGCACATCTGTAACAAAATATTCTTCCTCATCATATAGCACGCTTGCTTTGTTCATCCCATCAACTAGCCCTTGCATAATACCATCAAATGCTTCATATCCTGCTTCTATATATTCTTTACTAGCCTCTATTACATCCTCTTCTTCCATATCTACTACGCCATCTGACAGTCTCTTTAGTAAAGCCTCTTTTGATTCAAACATAATATTTCATCGCTCCCAAACATTAATAGAAAAGTAATAGTTTGTCATATTAATTCTATAGATTTTATTATTCTATCTTTCAATATATAATTTTTATTCTTGATGCACATTTCTCCTAAAAACTTTGCTTTTCCAATCATACTAACGCAAGCTTTGTCGTATTTCATAGACTCTGCTAGCTCAACATTTTTCCATTTTGCTTTATTCGTTCCAATTAAAGCAAAAGATGTTTTGGGACAAAGTAGCATAATTGAATCCTCAGTTATAATCTGCTGAGCTTCTTTTAATAGTGGGTAGGTAAACATCTCAACTATTTGCTCGGATAGTTTGGGTCCTAGGATATTAAGCCCCCCAGAAGAATCTCCATAACTAAAAATATTAACTCCCATATTTTGTGCTTCCCTTATAAAGCGAAGTAATTCAACTCTCAGCTTTTCTAAAGTTTTCTCCATTACTTCAGGAGATTTTTTAAAAGCTTTAAAAACATACCTCAAATCAATTAGAAGGTTCAAAATAGTAAATGGTCCCGATATATATAGTGCTACGTTTTCGCCTTCCTGCCTTAGATAACTACAAGCTTTTAGAACCTCTGCCAGTCTTCCCTTAGAAAAATCAAGCTCAGAAATGCTCAGTAAATCTTCTATACTTGATGTGAGATAATCCTTTCCTCTAGGTCCTATCCTTTCATCTCCGTAGTTTATAACTGCACCTAAGGCTTCTCCTTCTAGAGTATGGCAAAAAGGCAAAGTGCAAAATGATGCATCTTCATGATTCTTAATCTCTTTAGCTAAAGCTGCCATGTCTTCCCAATTTTTATACGCATCTGGAAATTTAAGCTTTGTTTTTTGTACTATTTCCTCGTTTACTCCTGCTCCATTATTATATGTACAGTTAAAATCAGTTATGCTCATATTAACGCCTCCAAAACATCAGAAAACAAACCTTTGATATATGCTTGGTTCAAATCCTTGCCTATCACCGATATCTTTGTATCCTTGCTAGTATTTAAATACTCCCAGTCAAAATAATTAGGAGTAAAATCAAAATGCACAAAGCTAGAATCTGCTAGCTGAATTACACCTTTAGCTCTTAACACTGTTCCCAATTCTCTATTTTTGAATATATTTGATAAATTTGATAGCTCTTCCATAGATAATTTGTTTGGATTTTGAATTGAAACTGTAGTAAAATAACTCGTTGCTGGAATTGTTTTAACTGAGCCTGCAACATTCAGGTCGTGATTATACGAAGTTTCTAAAATATCCAAGGTTTTTTGAGTAGGATAGGACAGATAGTCTTCAGAAAAAATAACAGCCGAATTATTGACAGCTTTTATCTCATCCGTAATTTTCTCAAGCGCTGATTCATTTACGTCCTCTATGTGAGTTATTATTATAGCCTTGGCATTTTCAATTTGATTGATATAAAACTCTCCAAAGCTATCTATATAGTCTTCGAATGAGCTAGCATCCACTAAAGTGACCACGCTCTGAATCTCAATAGCTTTCCCCGAAGTCTTTGATATATCCTCGCAGATAGCTACTATATCGGATAGGCAGCCTACACCAGATGGCTCGATAAAAATATGCTCTAAATCATAATTGCTAGTGAGTTCATCTATGGTAGTTCTAAAATCCTTTATAAGACTACAACAGATGCATCCTGAAAATATCTCTTTTATTACTAGCTCTTCCCTGATAAAAAGCTCAGAGTCTATGCTTACATCAGAATACTCATTTTCAATTAAAGCAATTTTTTCTTTCATAAAAGGAATCACATTTCTAATAAAGGTAGTTTTTCCTGCTCCTAAAAATCCTGAAACAATATGTAGTTTAGTGCTCAATCTAATTCTCCTTTGCCATTGCTTTAACTAATCAAAATATAGAATTTTATCTGGCTTAATTTTTAAATTCACTTTGTCACCAATAGAAAAACCACTGTATCTGTCAACTAAAACATCCACATCTACATATTCATCCATGATTTTTACAGAAAATCTAACAATATTGCCTTGAGGTATGAGGTTACTTATCACACCACTTAAAATAAAATCATTAGCTTTAGCTTCAATCTTTTCTTTATGTATTTCTATAGACTCAGGTCTTAAGCCTATGGTATGCTCCTTGCTATACTTTCCACCTGTTATCTTAGAAAAAATTTCAGCTTCTATGACATTATAATTTCCCATAAAAGAAGCCACATATTTGCTTTTTGGCGTAAGATAAAGCTCAGCCGAGGTTCCTGACTGCTCAATTACTCCATCTTTAAATAGATGTATGGTATCAGACATTATCATTGCCTCGTCTTGGTCATGAGTTACCATTATAGAAGTCATATCATATTCCTTATGTAATTCTTTAACTTTTAGCTGAAGAGCTTTTCTTAGCTTTGCATCAATGGCATTAAAAGGCTCATCAAGTAGCAATACCTTCGGCTTCATTACGAGAGACCTTGCAAGTGCAACTCTTTGACGTTCTCCACCTGAAAGCTGAGAAGGGTAACTTTTTACTTTTTCCAGTAAGTTTACAGACTCCAGAGCGCTCATAACTTCATTTTTAATTTTACTTTCTGGCTCTTTTTTTAACTTTAGCCCGTAAGCAACGTTATTAAATACATTCATAGTAGGAAATAAACAGTAAGACTGAAATATCATTCCTATATTTCTATCTCCTGGATTTTTATGAGTAATATCTTCAGAATCTAGCATTATTTTTCCATTATCTATACTTCCAAGGCCTGCAATAGACCTTAGAAGTGTAGTTTTTCCGCATCCCGAGGAACCAAGAAGCGTAACAAATTCATTTTTTTTGATAGATAAACTGATGTTTTTAAGCACCCGATTATCTGAATATGACTTACTTACATTTATAATATCTATATAAGACATCGATAACACCTTACTTTACATCTTGGGCTTTTTCAACAAAACTCATATCTATGATATTGTCAAATCCAACTTTATTTTTTAGAACTCCTGTCTTTAATGAGAAGTTTTCCATAGCTTCATATCCTTCTGCTGATATTTTGCAATCAGGAGAATATGCTATTTTTATAAGAGAAATTCTTTCTATTAAATCTTCTTTTGTACTTCCATCATGATATGGCATAAGCACTTCAGCTACTTCTTCATCGCTGTGAGATGTAAGCCATTTTGCACCTTTAACTGTAGCATTTACAAATTTTTGCACTGTTTCTGGGTTTTCATCTACAAATTTTTTAGTAGCTGTTATAATAGAGCCTTCAAATTTCTCTGAGCCAAACACTCTTTTTTTAGTTTCCATATCTGATCCATCTACAAGGAAGTTTGCTCCTATTGCAGAGAATTTGTTTCTGTTGTAGTGATCCATATAAGAAGCATCAATAGTTCCTTGCTCTAAAGCTGTAATAGATGCTCCATACTGCATTTGAGCAAAAGTAACATCCTCTGCTGGGTTAAGTCCACCTTCTTCTAAGATGCTCCAGATAAATGAATATGGAGCTGAGCCTGGTGCTCCTGCAAATACTGTTTTTCCTTTTAGCTGTGATATTTCAGTAATATCCTTTGAACCTGCAAATCCGTAAAGTCTAGTAGTGTCAAGTGCTGCAACAACTTTTGATTCTAATCCTTCATCAAAAGCTCTAAACACTGGTTCTATAGATAGCATACAAAACTGAGAATCTCCAGCATGCATACCTTGGAAGGCAACTGGTCCATCTCCATATACTGCAAATTCCACATCAAGTCCTTGCTCTTCAAAATATCCCATAGCATCTGCAATATGTACTGCTGCATAGTTCATTCCTCTAAATTCAGATACTACAAGCTTCGTAAGTTCTTTTGACTCTGACCCTTCAGTAGTCTCAGCAGGTGTAGCTGTGTTACTACTACATCCAGTAAAAATACTCATAACTACAGCTGCTGATAAAACTAAATTTGTAAATTTTTTAATATTTTTTTTCATAATCTTCATCTCCTTATTATTAAATACAAATTAATCTTGATTTTTTAAATTTTCCATTCTAAGGCTAGTAACCGTTCTCCATACGAGTAGCTTTTGCTCCATAATATCCAATATTTTGTTTAGTCCTAGCCCTACAAAAAGCAGTATAACTATGCACGACATCACTCGGCTAATATTAAAATATGAAGTTGAATAGGTAATCATCCAGCCAAATCCACCTTTTGAGCCTATGTACTCACCTATAATAGCTCCTACAAGAGCCGCACTCACTCCTCCTCTTAGCCCTGACAATATCCATGGCATGCAAGAAGGAATTACAACTGTTCTAAGCGTTTGAAAATGACTTGCTCCAAGAAGATTTGCAGATTCCAGTATTCCTTTATCCATAGACTTAATAGCTCCATAGGTGGCTGAAAATACATTAAAAAATACCATTAAGCCTGCAAGAAAAATCTTAGAGGTAAGCCCTAGCCCAAACCAAAGAACATACACTGGCGCAAGTGCTAACTGTGGAATACAGCTAATTGCTGAAATTATAGGAGTAATTATTTCTCCAATAAAAGAGAAGTATCCAAAAACTATTGCTAGCAAAATACCTATAGCACTTCCAAAAAATAAACCCCAAAATACCTCGGTAAGTGTTATAGATGCATGCTTATATAGCTCTCCACTGGTAAAAAAGACCATTAAATCATTTAGAATCTGACTGGGATAGCTTGTAAATATGGGATTATATCTTCCAGATGATGCACTGTACTCCCATAAAAAAATCCCTGCAATAATAAATACACTTCTTATAGCCACTACGCTAAAATATCTTTTCTTCTCTTTATCAATGCTTTTCATTTTTTCGTTTTTCCCTTTTTTCTTTTTCATATTCCGTATAATATGTTTTTCCATATTCCATTTCCATACACTCGATATTATTCGAGGTCAGTTCTTCGCTTATTTCTGATTTTCTTTTATCCATCTCTACAGCATTTACTGTATTATATATACCGTCTATGACTTCGCTAAATAAAGAAATCGGAATTCCTACTGCACCCTCATCTTCAGCCCACTCAGCTAAAAATCTAGTCCCTGAGCAAAGCAAGGACATATTTACAGTATTATGTATCAAAGGATAGGCAGTAGCTTCTACGCATACTCCTTGATTACCCGACATGCTAAACTGCTTACTTATTCCTTTGTTATATGTATAGCCTTGGATTATTCTCATTAGCTCTCTTGGTTTTCCTATAGCAATAACAACATCTGGCTTGTCATTGCTACTAAAAAACTCTACCGGCTGAACTAAAACTCCATATGTATTCGATAAAATATTGCCTGTCTCAAGCGCTGCTCTTTTTGCTACATTTTCATCTTTAAAAAGTCCAAGTCTGTATGGCGCCGTTCCATCCAAAAAATCATCCGCAGGTTTTTCTAATCCAAGTGCCCTTGTGCTACCTCCACACCCCGAAGTTAGCTTATCAAACTTTATTCTATGCCCTAAACTAGCTGATTTTACTGCTACACAATAAGACAGAGGATTTATAAGATTAACTACATCGTAGGAATCAAACTCTTGCTTATTTTTAATCAGCTTAACCCCAACAATTTTTCTCTCTATATTTAGTAATGCATAAGCTTTTATAATATCGTTTTCAAACATTTTCTTTCACCTCCTTGTTCCATATAAATTCATTTACATCTCCACCCCTTATATCTATACGCAAAATGTATACATTATGCATACACGTTTTTAGCGTAGCATGTTGTATTATCAATATCAAATTGAGTTTTTCTATTTAAAGTATAGAGTTTATTTATGCAAAAAAATAAGCCCTGTCTTTTTTAACAGAACTTATGAAAACTATTCGATTACTTGCTGCTTTTCTCTATTCAATTAGTATAAAGTTCTTTCTTCATCCTCTTCATATTTTCTAAATGGCTCTAAGCACAGCTCTCTATCTATCTGACATATTTTCATTTTTTCGTTTGAATGCTTGTTTTGTAGTACCTCATAAATATAACTATCGTCAAACCCTATATCCTTTGCATCATCTTGAGTTGCTCCATAATATATAAGCGGAATCACTTTATTATCTTTTACTATAACCGCTCCAAAAGGTCCTACAGCTCTTAATCCTATCCCCTCAAACGCTTCTTTCATAAACTCGTCCATAATGCACCTCCCATAGCTTTCACCCTTATTTTATATATACCCAAGGCAAAAGAAAAACAGGCCTTTAACGCAAAAAACTGCCTAAAGTAATATTTAGGCAGTCTAATTATCGGTATTATTTTTTAAAATGTGTTAAAAAAGGGCTAAATTTTATATTTTTAATAGTTTATAGTTCTGAAAGCCTTGAAATGGTGCACCCAAGAGGACTTGAACCTCCGACTCACAGTTTAGGAAACTGCAGCTCTATCCAACTGAGCTATGGGTGCACGGGTTTGAAATTACTGTTTTCAATAGTTTTAGCATTTTGGCTATTTTCAATTTTATCTCATTTCATAGCCTTTTTTGCCTCAAAACATACTATTTTTGATGCTAATTTGATGCAAAAGTAGACTCCCTATGATTCTTGAATCAATTCTTATATACATGACTAAAGATAGAATTTACAGTTATTATCTTAGCATTAAATCTAGATTTCGTAAATATCTAACGATTAAATTGTTCCTCTATAACAATAAATTAGTAAAAACAAGAATTATTCATCATTATTTTTGCTTAATGTGTTTTTTGCTGAGAAAGGTGGGTATATTATATCCATCAGCTGATAATAATTATATCCCCTGCACAAACTATTCTTTTGAAACAAACCCTCCTTTTTTACTTCCCCATTTTAATTATAAAAAATTTTAGAAATATCCTTTAGAGGCCTCTTTTTGATGATTTTTGTCCTAAATATTCTATATTTTAATGATTTTTAGCCAAAGTTTTGCAATATTTGACTATTTTTGTGTAAATTTTATCCTTTTATTAGTATATATGAGGAGGATTTCTATGAGTGAGCGAATTGATAATAATTGTGTATTTGTTAAAGATTATGAGCAATCTGGAGAGATAAAAAGTGTTTTCCATCACCCAAAGTGCGATGGAGAATATCATATTGCTAAAAGAGGAAATAAAACCTCTATTCCCTGTCCTAGGTGTAGTTACTTTGATAAAAAAGTGATAAAAGATGACCTCGTTAGAAGAAAACTTAGTGAGGCAACAGATGGCTTACTTTCTTACGAAGGTGTTGGATACAAGGATAACAAAGCCCCTATAATTGTTCAGAATAATTCTACTGGAAACTTCTTTCTCAGCAATAACCTAGATAACTTAATAAACAAAAATAATAAAGACCCCTTTTATGCAATGTCTAGATTTGAAAAACACTTTTTTAAGTATATGAAGTCCATGGACATTAGCACTAATCCATTTGAAATTCTCAGTCTTAAAATAAATGATTTAATACGAGTGGATAAACACTCTCAGCCACTTCGATTAGATTTTACTCTTAATCTTCTTTCAAAACCTGTCCTAGCATTCGAGATTGATTCACAGCATCACTTCAGAGAGATATATTACTACGACACATATTCTAGCCTTAAAAAGCGAATAAAGCGGGATCTAAGGAAGGATTTGCATACTACTAGTAATCTGCTCCCCCTTGTTCGCCTTACACCAACTGCCCATTTGCAAACCTACAATCCTTACAATGTTATAGATATAAATGAAGAACCTTTCCTTATAAGAGTAATTTCCCAACCTGAAATCTTAAAAAGAAATATCTCCTTCCTTAAAAATTTTTATATTAGCAAACATCCTAACAACATAAATTTTCATAAGTTCTTAGACTCTATTGAAGATATAAGCACTCGAACAAATCCTTTCAATTAAATATATCCCAACCCTTATTAAAACGCCTTAGAATCATTTTTAAGGCGTTTTATTGTTGCCAATGATAATTTATGGAATATCTCAAAATGTAAACACTGTTATTGAAATATAAGAGAGAGCGGATAGCTCTCTATTTTTATTTGAATTATTAATTTTGCTATTTTTTTAGATTTATTTCTTAAAAAAAGCGATTTTTTTAATTATTTATACAACTTATCGTTTCAATGCGTGAAATAGGGGTAGGAATTTAGTTTAAGGTAATATAATTATATACGGTTTTTACTCTTTTTATTATTGTTATTTAGTATTTATAATACTTACAACTTATTTCGATACTACTTTTTTAGGGAGGTACCACTTCATGATACATGCCGCTAAATTTTATTATATTTTAAACAAGAAAGAAACTTTTTACTTACTTAATAAGTATAAAGAAAATTCTTTAAATATTGTTCTTGAGAAAATAAGCAATCAATTTAAAGGAATAACTGCTTGGATTTCGGATAATATTGATAATATGCTTAAGTATTCCCCTAATAGCATTGATAAAATATTTGTAAATGTTTCTGCTGATTTTATACTTTTGTTAGAAAAAGCAGATATACTTGAAAGTGATTTTAGTAAGGTTTCAGATATCTTATCAAATTTCTCATTTGAATTGCTAGGAGAATATGATTACAACCTTCTAACATTAACAAAACTAGAGTATAGATATGATGCACTAATTTCTGATGAAGATAAGAAAATTATATTTGAGCTTTGTAAAAAAACCTTTAAAAAAAATGGTCACTACAATAAGACTACCGAATTTTCCACTACTGCATATTTTCAAGCGAAGCCAATTTCAGCCACTCTATATGATAAAGAAAAAGAAAGGGTAGATAAACATCAGCAAGTAAAACCTTATGAAAAGGGCAGACTGAGGTATGAAGTCAGATTATTTAGTAGACATTTTTCCTACATGAAATACAGCAAAAAATGGAAAGTTGAGAGAGATCTTAAAAATTATTTTAAAGAAGATATGTTCAAAAGATACATGGAAAAATATTTTAACAAGTTTCTTTTTCTAGAAAATTATCACACATATGAGTCTGCTGTTAACATAATAAAATATTCAGGTTATAGGGATGCCACAAGAAAAAGTTTAATCAGTTTCCTTGATTATGTTAATAAGTATGGAATTGAGAATGCTAAAAAAAGATATAAGCCAAATACCTACAAAAATCATATAGATAAGCTAAAGACACTTAATATTGCTCCACTACTTGTTAGTAAAGCAGAAATTGCACCAAGGGATTATATAGAAAATCCTCTCTCATTCCTAAAGAAGTAAACTACCAGCATTTATATTCCAGCAACTAAAATGGACCTCTATAGTTTAATCTAGAGGTCCATTTTTATTAAATTATTGTAATTTATATTTTAATAAGTCTTGAGTCGAATATCTAGAATATACTTTCCTCAAATTTAAATCATATAATCTTATATCAAATTCTTTCTTTAGTTCATCTTCAATAAATTCTTTAAGCATAACGGATTTTGAATTGCTTATTCCAATTGCTCTCATGCTTTTTATCTCACCATTTCTAGAATCTGCAAGAATTATATTTAATAAAAATCCTTGATTTTGACTTATTTCTTTAATATGCGATAAGTTTTTTGATAAATGAGGCGTATATGGAGCATCCATCCATTGCATATTTCCAAATTTAATAACAAAGAATAATATTCCATTTCTCTTAACAAGTTCCAATTTAATTTTATCCTTACTTATATTCTTAATTTCTTTGGAGCTTGGATTAAAAAATTTCACATTCATTATTATTCCACTATCCGTTACATCAATTTTTATCCCTTCTTCTCCAACTAACTCACCATATTTTGATCCTACTTGATATATATTCATATTATATTCTCCTTTAATTTTATTTTTAAGTTTACATTAATGTTAAAATTTCCCAAATAAGTTACTACGATAAATTTATATTCATTTTAGAAATATAACCTTCTATCTCTTCCCAAACTTTGCTAATTTTTGTAGTTTTGAAATTGTAAAGGATTGTGCTATAGCTAGGAATACTTGATTCTTGAGCAAGTTCTTTAACTGTTAATCTTCTCCCTTTGTTAAGATATAATGCGATTAAATTCTTCATCACATCTTTTTTTTCATATTTTAAGTTACAAGGTTTTTCCGACTCAAATCCAGCTTCTTTTTTCAAAAATTCCATCCTTCCAAATCTATGCTTATATACCCCAACACTAGGAAGCTCACCTGAACATAAAATATCATTATAAGATGCAGGTTTCCCAATTTTTTTACTATACTCTATATACCTATCTAATAGTTCTTCTTTACTTTCATTAACTTTTTCAAATCTTTTCTTATATTTATACTCAGAATCAATTATTTTCGCTGCATTTTCATAGGTTCCAAAATACTTTGCTAAAATTGAAGGGGAATATCCTAACTTTATAAACTGATTAACCGATGGGACATAGCCTATTTCTTCAGTAATCTCTTTTAACTTTTCCAAATATTGTTCCTGATCTCTTCTAACAAAATTGAGATCAGTATCTGGAATGCCCGCTTTAATTAGTATTTCGTTATATGTCATCTCAAATATTTTTTGTAGTGTTGGAAGACATGGTATTTTTTTATCCCTCAGCTTAAAAAATTCGCTGCATGTTTTAGGTTTTATTTTTATATAATTCTCCTTTATAAGGTCTAATAGTTCATTTTTGTTTATATAATCCATATTATTCTCTCCTTATGATATATTTTTGTTAATATATGATTTTATGGTAAAAAGTTTTGATTTTATTAATTAAGAAATGCTTAGACTTAGATAAAGATTTTTGTATGGGCAATAAGTTTTTATACTTTCTGGTATTATAATTTCTTTGTTAAGCACTAAAGCATGTTTATTCCAGAATTCCAGAGAATCAATTAGTTCCTTTTTGCTTTTTATATTCAAATCTTCTGGTTCTTTAAAATTAGACTTACCTGGAAACATCGTTATCAGATAATATTCATCATGCTTCCTCATATTTTTCTTTAATATTATTGTTAAATATCTTGTCGTATCAGGAGTTGTATTTTTTACAAATCTTGTATAATTGTCTCTTCCTACTCTTCTTGCATAAACTATTTCATCACTTTCCTTTGTGCTTACTAGATTACAGTATCCTATAGGGTAATCAAATTCTAATTCAACTACTTCAAAATCCCCTTTTAATCCGATAACCTTGTCCTCATTCTCACATTTTCTAACTAAATCTTTCCAATTTACTAAAAAATCACTCTCATGTGGTTTCATATGCTCATTAGCTTTATTACTTATAATTATTTTCATATCAATTTCCTCCGATTTTTATTTGATTTGTCTATTATCATTAATAAATCTTTTCCCTTAAGAATGTTTAAACACGAATTGTTTTCTATATGATTTATATATATGGATATGAGGCGAAAATCTCATATCCATATAATTCAAATTTAGATTATCTTTGATATATAAGTTATATCTATCCTATAACCCAGTAACTTCCTTTGCTTTTTTGATAAATGTTACATACTCCCTATCATTTCCAGTTAAAAGTAGCTCGTCTTTATCTTCATGAACTCTATATAGTGTTAAATTATTTGAGCATACTTCGATTACATAGCTTCCTTCAGGTACTAAATTTTGTTTATCAACACTTAAAAAGTCACCTATAAATGCATAGCCATTTTTTTTAGATGGATCTATTGCAGTAATCCTTTTAGCATAGTGCTTATATTTATTTAAATGATGTGTACTCCTTTCACAACATCCGTGGGTGTAAATGCAATAATTGTTTGTCCTTAAATCTTTCTCTTTTACTATTTGGTTTTGAAGAAAATTGAGTTCCTCTAGTGTTAATTCTTTTAAATTAATTGACATATTATTTTGCATAATACGAATCCTCCTTTATAATTATCTTGGTATGGTTTACATCAACTTAAAAATCATTTATTTTTTCTAAACTGAACTATTGTATCTACATCTAGAAAGACTACGCTACTTAATAACAAGCTAGATTCATAACTATAATCAAATATTGAATCTGCATAATTGATAAATGAATCATACACACTGTTTATTAAGAAAAAATTCTCTTCTATGTTAAATCCTGAAGCTTTCATACTTGGATTTGATAATGTTTTGGTCACTTGTATATTGCATAGACATAACCATATATATTGATTAGCAGTCATATAATCAGATAAGAAGTAAAATAAATTGCTATGCTTTTGATATAATTTTTTTACATAATCTCTAATTTCATTTATTTGATAAATCTCTAAAGGATTATCCATATATCCACTAAAGGTAATAATTAGTTTGCCTCTTGCATCTACTCCTGCAGTTTCAAAAAATTTTATTGCCTCATCTAATCTCTTAAAATCTTTCTTTTTAACTTCTTTTTTATCTATACTGTAGAAAAATAAGCTATTTGCCTCTATCGTTTGATTCTTTGTGATTTTGTTTAATATTTTTATCATGTTGAAATATCCTCCTTGGATTTTTACTTTAAATTTGTGAATACATTGGAAATAGTATTTGTAATATATGAAAGTTTATTCTAGAATTTCAATACATTCTGATCATACATAAGACCATAATCGCTATCATATTCAAATCTATGCATTTCATTGCAGTAAGGGCAGTACCAATAATCAGTTTTGTAATTGACAGGTATCGCAGGATAATGAAGCAATATAAAACTATAAAGATTAGGGCTAAAATTAATATAATTTTCTCCTACTGGAAGAAATACTTTATTCTCAAAATTTGACTTCAAATTTTGATCTAGAAGCAATACTATTGCTCCATATGAATTACATTTATCACATATAATTCCATAAGCAGGATCACAGATTATAAAATAATTTGTAAAACCACCATTAAATAAGCTTCCAATTGTAAGTGTTGAAAGTACTTTAGAATTAATTAAATTAATCGCTCTTACTCTTTCAGATGGATCATTTTGCATCTCTTCATAAAACTCTTTTGCTGAATACCTTTTAGTTATTCCATCTAAATTAATATAATTTAGCCAGTTCTTTTCCACTTGAGTATCAAAATAATCTAAGTTACTGTTAATATTTGCCATTTTTACTTCCTCCTTAGTTTTTTAGAATTTTCAGTAGTACAAACAATTATTAAAATTTGTTTCATAAATATTTGTTTCATTCCTCCTTTCCCTTATTACACTGCTTAATCAAAGGATGAAAAAATCAATTTCCATTAAAATTAGTTTCATAAATATTTTTAAATATATGTTTATGAAGTTTTATTTTTTCACCCTTCTCCCATTACACGGTTTTACCAGAGGATCAAAAAATCGTTTTTCATTAAAATTAATTTCATAAATATTTTTAAATATATGTTTATGAAGTTTTATTTTTTTCACCCTTCTCCTATTACACGGTTTTATCAAAGGATCAAAAAATCGTTTTTCATTAAAATTAATTTCATAAATATTGTTAATGATATGTAAAATTGGATATAATTGATGTATAAGTGAATATATAAGGACGAGGTGGATTTATGGAATGTAATTCTTTTTATCAACATGATGAAATGGATAAGGAATACAATTCTTTTTATCAGCATTCAGAAATATTTAAGAGAGATTATGTTTGTGAAAAGTATCCGTGTTGGTTGGTAAATGTATATATAGATGGGGTCGAGAAGCAATTAAGTGCTCCTAAGAAAACAGAATTAGAAGCCAAGTTAGCTTCTCTAGCTTCGCAATCTTTATATAATGAATATAATCTTAATAAAGAAGCAATTACGATTTCATCTTTTATTGATGAGTTCATCTATAATGCTAATAAATCAGACAAGATAAAAGAATCTACCAAAAATACTAGAATTACTAATTTTAAAAATTTTAAGGAATATTGTAGTAAAATTGAGTTAATCTATGTCAGAGATATAAATGCAGAAACTGTAAAGGATTTAGTAAAGGAAATTATACCTTCAAACGAAAGTACCAATCGTACAACTAAAAAAAGATTGATAAATACTAACATGTCAATAATAAGAAAAATCATAACTAAAGCCAAGCAAGTCTGTATTTTTGAAAGAAATTATGAAGCAATAAAGGATATAGATGATCTGTTGTCAAATGAAGAGAATAAAGAAGATAAAAATAAATGCGAATCTTCTATTCGAAAATATAAAAAAAGAGATGAATACTTAGAGATATTTAAAGAGTCTAAAAATGGACTATTGTTAGAAATAATGATTAAGACAGGAGTAAAATTCTCAGAGGCTATATGTATCTCAAAGAATAATTTTATTCAAGAGAATGGCAATTACTATCTTATTATTCAAAAAGAGCTTATTTACTCTAATAAAAAGTCTCCAGAAACTGAAGAAGGAAAGTTTTGCTTTTATTTAGACAAGAATTCAGAGAAAAATGAGATTGGAGATATGGTATTTAAGGTTTATAACTTGAATAGCTCTAGAAAAATACCTCTTTCTAATGAAACCGCATCACATATAGGAAATTATATAGAAGAAAATATCAATGTTATTGAAGCAGCTTCTATAAAGTATAATCTTGAATTAATCTTTCTTAGTAGTAATGCAACACCCATTCTAAATAATAACTTAAATAGCGAACTTGCTTCATTATGTGAAAAGAACAATTGCGACAAAATAACTACAAATGATTTAAGAGAAATAGCTATAATTCATTTCATAGAAAATGGATTAACTACAACTGAAATAGCCCATATATTAGGATTTAGAAAAACGACTGAAGTAGACAAAATATACAAGGATATATCAAAATATTATCTTGAAAATCATCCAGAAAGAGTCCAGAATCTCACTTAATTAGAAAAAGAAAACACCTCTATCTTAGAAACTCATAAGAGTACCTATATAGAGGTGTTTGCAATATTATTGATTCCTAATTTATATTTTTACTTTATGTTAATAGAAATCAAAAACAAGAAATATTTTCGTTTAAGGTTGTACAAACATAAAAAAATATGTCTTATTTGTAATAAGTTTATGTTTATCTTCTAAATACTATAATGCATTATCTAATATCATAGAAACATTCAAACAAAGATATATAACCAGTAAAACTTTTAATAAAGGACTTGGTTATATCAATAGTATATGTCCCTCAGAACAAAAAATATAAGCCTAATAGCCAATAAAATCTTTATCTGTAAGATTTCATATAACTACTAGGCATTCATTTATATTTCCTTTTCAACATAACTCCTAATGGTTCAGATAAATTTAATTACTCCATGTAATCATGAAACTTAGAATAATTAACAATTAATCTTTGCTCTAGAATTAATCTAACTTCTTTACAAGTTGTTTTGTATATGGAAGAAGTTCTTCTATCTTCGTTGAAATTCGTCGTTGTTCTTCTAGTGGTGGGAGAGGAAGAATAGTATTTGCTATATCCCTCATAACCCAATTTTTATTTCCAACTCCTCTTGTATTTTCTCTAACTTGCATTTGTACAACTGGCGATTTAATTACATACATGAGATATTTATTAAAAATCATTTCAGTATTGAATTTTAAAAGTGCTACGCTAACAAACAAGCTGAATTCTCTATCTGTATCTACAATAACTGGAATTCCAGTAGTCCCAACTTTAGTTAAAAGTATATCATCTCGTTCAGGATTACATCTTTTGTAAAGAAATTCATGTTCTTCTTGTGATATAAATTTTGTATTTGAAAAATCCATCTCTCCACTACTAATATCTTTTACAGATATAAATGGTACACCTATTCCTGTGTATTTTGGAGTATTATGAGCACCATCTGTTAATTTGTTCAGTAAATCTCCCAACCTAACCCACTTCCAACTCTCAGGAATATCAAAAGGAATCTCATCTTCTGTAATCGCTGACAATGGCTTGGTCTTTTTAATTTTTCCTTCCTTTATCAGTTTTTCTTTTTCTTCTTGTATCTTCTGATAAAGTTCTTCTGCTGTTCCTTCTTCTTCTCGCTGCTCTACTAATTTTCCTTTGATGGCATATTGCAAAATTGACTTTTGCATATCTTCTGGGAACTTTTTATTCAGTTCCTCCACCTCAGTATAGGCTTTATTGTACTGTTCTACATAAGGCAATAGCTCTTCAATTTTTGCTACGATACGCTTTTGTTCTTCTAGTGGAGGGATAGGGAGTACATACATATTTGTCCTTACCATTGTTAAAGTTGCTACTG
>Ga0334893_1001721_pt1 | contig 19174 bp, 20 predicted proteins | sample GraSluR3_MG_5_FD_207218 | JGI IMG/M metagenome (GOLD analysis project Ga0334893, IMG submission 207218) | Sludge microbial communities from methane-producing bioreactor in Wageningen University, Netherlands - Granular Sludge_09_05-R3 | ecosystem: Engineered > Bioreactor > Anaerobic >...
CCTACTACTATAGGTGAAGCAATCACCGCTTGAGCAATTATTATTGCAGTTGGAGTATAAATAAGATTAAGTGAGCCTAAAGGTCCCGAGCGCCATAGCAAAATAGAAATCCATAATCCAGCAACTACTGGTGGCATTCCCATTCCTGTGTTTACTATACTCATGATAAAATCTCTGCCTGGAAATTTTTTTAATGCCAACATAGTCCCAAAAGGTATACCAATAAGCAAACTTATAAGGGTTGCTGTCCCTGAAACTTCAAGAGTTAAAAGAGTGATCCTAAGAACCTCAGGATCACCAGTAAATATCATGTATATAGCTTTTTTAAGTCCTTCAATAATCAAATCCATGAAATCACAGCCTTATTTTCCTATTTCTTCTTCTGATTTTCCTGCATCTTTAAAGAATAAAGGCTCACCATATTCATCCATTCCAAATTCTCCAATTATATCTTGAGTTTTTGAATCTATCATAAACTGAACAAAAGCTTTAGCTCCATCAGCATTCACTTTAGGGAAATTTTCATCATTTACTTGCATCACATGGTAGATATTAAGTAAAGATTTTTCTCCTTGAACCACTATCTCTAATTCCAAATTATCTTTTTGTGCTAAGAATGTTGCTCTATCAGTTAATGTATATCCTTCTTTTTGAGATGCTATATTAAGTGTTTGCCCCATTCCTTGCCCAGTTTCTTGATACCATGAACCTTCACTTGAAATATCATTTTCTTTCCATATAGCTTTTTCTTTTTTGTCAGTTCCTGAATCGTCTCCTCTAGATATAAACATAGACGAAGATTCGGATATAGCTTTAAAAGCATCTGCAACTGAAGATAAGCCCTTTATTTTTGCAGGATCACTAGACGGACCTACTAAAATAAAATCATTGTGCATTACTAACTGATAATTAGTAACAGCTCCACTATCAACTAAAGATTTTTCTGAAGCAGGAGCATGTGTAAGAAGTACATCAGCTTCACCTTGTTCTCCCATAGCTAAAGCTTGACCAGTTCCTACTGCTATAGTCTTAACTCTATAGGAAGTCTGCTCTTCAAACATAGGTATTAGTACATCTAGTAACCCAGAATCTTGAGTACTAGTTGTCGTTGCTAATATTATATCTGGATTTTCAGGTGTTGTCACCTCTTGATTGGCTTGCTCGGTTTCTGGCTCAGGTGCAGGCTCAGCTTCAGGTGCAGAAGAACATCCGCTAAGCAAAAGTGCAAATACCATAAGTAAAGCCAAACAACTTTCTTTTAAAAATAGATTTCTTTTTTTCATAAATAAATTCCCCCTTAATATGTATAAATATTCGGATTTCTTATTTTAAGTTTAATTTGAGTTTTTATATTTGTCAACAAATAGTTAGGTTGAGTTAGTTTTAGTTAGCTTTGATTTGTTAAGTTTTAATATTATAATATTTTCTTAAATATTTTTTATGTTTTAATCTAAATGTAATGTTATTTACTTGAAAATTTTGGTATAATAAGAATATAAATAGTAAATTGTTTTTACGTGCGATTGATCTATTAGATCTCTCCTCACGACAATGGCAAAGTAGTAGAAATGCTATGACGCAAAGCTATAGGGCCTTACCGTAACTGGTTGGCAGCCTAGCTACCGAAAAGGAGTTTTTATTATGAAAAAAAATTTAAAACAGTATTTATTAATTGCTTTATCGATTGCTAGTGTAACCTTTCCCAATCTAGCTCATGCAGATGCAAAGATAATAGACGAGAGCGATGTTGCTAAAGGAATAATCAAAGTCAATTACTCTACAAATTATCAATCTAAATATAAATTAGCAATTGAAAAAGATGGGCAAAAACAATATTTTGATTTAGCTGCTAATACAGCTCAAAGCTTCCCTTTAATTTACGACAACGGAAGCTACACTATAAAAATAATGCAAAACACATCAGGGAATAGCTATAAATCAGTATACACTCAAAAAATCGACGCTTATATAGCAGATGATACAGCTATGTACCTTGCTTCAACTGCTGCTGTTAACTGGAGTGAGCAAATGATGGCAATAAAAAAAGCTGAAGAGCTCACAAAAAATCTTCAAACTGATAAAGACAAATTTGATGCTATATACAATTATGTTATTAAAAATTATAGCTATGATTATAATAAAGCAGCTACAGTTAAACCAGGATATATGCCTGATATAGAAAAAATTTATGAATCAAAGTCAGGTATTTGCTATGACTACAGTGTTTTATTTGCTTCTATGCTAAGAAGCCAAGGCATCCCCGCCAAGGTAGTAAAAGGAAGCTCTACTTTAGTAAATGAATACCATGCATGGAACGAAGTATTCATTGATGGAAACTGGATTATAGTTGATACTACAGTAGATGCAGCCTACAGCGCTTCAAAAGCTCCTATAGCTACTATAAAATCCTCAAATCAGTATACTAAAACCTCTGAAATATAAGTAAAAAAAGGACTGTCTGGAAATATCAGACAGTCCTTTTTTTAGTTTACATCTTTATCTCTAAGTGGTGGTATCACAATTTCTACTACAGCTCCACCTTCATCTGCATTATAAGCCTTGAGTCCCCAGCCATTTGACTCTGCAATGCTTTTTACTATAGATAGCCCAAGTCCAGTGTTGCCTCCTTTACCTTTGTAAAATCTGTCAAATATATACAGCTCCTCATTATTTTCAAAGCCTCGTCCATCATCTTGAATTTTTATTATTATATGACCAGTTTCGATTTCAAAGGATTCAATAGATATTTGAGATTTTGCATATCTTAAGGCATTTGAAAGTATATTTGAAAAAACTCTGTCTAATCTATCATCACTAGTTCTAACCACAATATAGTGAGCAATATCATTCTTAAAGGTTATATTTTTCTCTTTGGCTAGAAGTGTAAGCCTTATTATTATCTCTTCTACAGCTTCCCAGAGATTTATTCTAATGGACTTTTCCTCACTCATAAGATTTTCCATTTTACTAAGGTAAACAATTGAGTTAACTGTATCTCTAAGCTTCTTACTTTCATCTATTATTATATCCAGACCTTCATCAACCATGCTCTCATCCATTACCTTGTCCTTGATAGCCTCTGCATATCCTTGAATAGACATAAGTGGAGTCTTTAGCTCATGAGAGGTATTTTGGAAAAATTCTTTTTGCTTCTTATCATATTCTTTTAGCTTGTATGCCATTTTAAGAAAATCCTGATTGATTTCTGCTAGCTCATCTTTTGTTTTTATTTCTTCCCAGATGATTTCATCATCAGTAAAAGAGAAGGAGGCTATATTTTTCTTTAGTTTATTTATTGGGCTTATTATTCCTCTTTCAAAAAATATAGAGATTATACTAGCAATAAAAAGTGCTATTAAAAAACCTAAGAATACAGATCTATTGATAAGAGCATTTATTACACTTAAATCTTCTTTCTTAGCAAGCATAACAAGATAGCCTAAAGTCTCTTGGTCTAAAGAGGAAATCAGAGGTCTTTGCTCTACATAATATTTGGTCTTGTCTATCTCTAAAGGATTTATAGGTTCCTGCTCTGTATTATAGGATTGAAATATGAGGTTTTTGTCTACATCCATTATTATAAAATGAGTCGTTGCAAGTCTATTATGAGCATAACCCATTCCTTTTGGGAGAATAATTTCTGAAATGCTGAGTGCATTTTCTCCAAAAAAATTCTTACTTATTTGGATTTTCACATTAGGGCTTCCATCCACGACTGTCATTTCAATTTTTTGATCTATCACCATGTTTATTTGCTTGGCTACTACGTCAGCGTCTTTTTTGAGGTCTAGCCTTGTCTGCCTATTGAGGATATCGTTGAAGGACATTTTTGAAATGCCCATAAATACAAATGCAGTTGCTAATATAATGATAAAATAGCTCTGCATTATTTTTTTTCCTATTTTACTCATTGTCATCTATCCTATATCCATAGCCCCAGACTGTTTTTATTACCACTCTTGATTTTGCAGTCTTAAGCTTTTTTCTAAGCCTTTTTATAGTATCATCGACGTTTCTATCATAACCATCGTAATCATATCCCCAAATAGACTCGATAATTTGTTCTCTAGAAAGAGGTAGATTGATATTTTTCATCAAAAACTCCAGTACCTCATACTCCTTTATAGTAAGAGGTATGTCTTGCCCCATACATTTGACTATTCTTCTTTGAACATATATTTCCAAATCCTTTGTTTTCAAAATTTCGTCATTATGCTCTGAGGATTTAGTCGTTCTTTTTAATATGGTTTTTATCCTTACTACTAGCTCTCTAGGAGAAAAAGGCTTTGCAAGATAATCATCTGCACCTAGCTCTAGTCCGAGTATCCTATCTAGTTCATCGCTTCTTGCTGATACAAAAATTATAGGCACTTCACTAATTTTTCTAATTTCCTTGCACAAATCTAAACCATCTAAGCCTTGCATCATTATATCTAAAACCAGTAAGTCTGGCATAAATTCTCTTATAGCTGATAGCACGCCATCTGCACTTTCAAAGGTAGTAGTGTTATATCCTTCCTTTTTTAGATACATCTCAATTAAGTCTCTGATACGCTTCTCATCATCTACTATGAAAATATGCTTCATAATTACCCTACTTTCTTATAGTTTTTTCTGTAAACAAAAAGCTGCCACTCTATGTGGGCAGCTTAGGAGGGTGAAGTATATAGTATTGGCAGGTTAAGCCAAGGGTTTGTAAAATGTTCCGATGCAGCGAGCTGCATCGGATTTACATGAAAAAAGGGGTGGGTTGTAAGGTTGTGTTTCATTCCTTATTGTTATAATACTTTAGATATATGGTATAAATTCGTGCAAAATGTGGAAAAAGTTAGGGATTTACTTTTTATTTTTTGCAGTTATTCTTGCTCTTTGAGTTTTATCCAAAACTTTCTTTCTGATACGCATTGATTTTGGTGTAATCTCAACAAGCTCATCTTCATCTATAAACTCAAGAATTTCTTCAAGAGACATTCTTTTAGGTGGAGAAAGTCTAAGCGATTCATCTGAGCCAGATGCTCTCATGTTTGTGGCTTGCTTTCTCTTACATACGTTTACATCTATATCCCCTGATCTTGAATTGCTTCCTATAACCATCCCTTGATATACTTTTTGTCCTGGATCGATAAAAAGAATACCCCTGTCTTGTGCATTAAACAACCCGTAAGCAACTGCTACTCCATCTTCAAAAGCTACTAATGAACCTTGACTTCTAGCTATTATATCACCCTTATAAGGCTGATATCCATCAAATATAGTGTTAAGTATACCGTTTCCTTTTGTATCAGTTAAAAACTCAGATCTATAGCCTATAAGTCCTCTAGTTGGAATAGAGAAATCAAGTCTCACATATCCACCTTTTGACTGTTGCATATTGATCATTTCGCCTTTACGAGTTCCCATCTTTTCCATAACCGGTCCCATAAAATCTTCAGGAACATCTATTACGGCTCTCTCCATAGGCTCTAGAAGCTTTCCATTTTCATCTCTTTTAAATAAAACCTCTGGTTTAGAAACTTGAAGCTCATAGCCTTCTCTTCTCATAGTCTCCATCAGAATAGAAAGGTGAAGCTCTCCTCTTCCAGATACCTTGAATGTATCCGCTGTATCCATTTCCTCAACTCTAAGAGATATATTAGTATTAAGCTCTTTCATAAGTCTGTCTCTTAATTGTCTAGAAGTTATAAACTTACCTTCTTGACCAGCAAATGGACTGTCATTTACAGAGAAGTTCATTGCTATAGTAGGCTCAGAGATTTTTACAAACTCTATAGTTTCTTGTACCTCTAAATCGGTAAGAGTGTCTCCTATATGAATTTGCTCTATTCCGCTAAGAGCTATTATGCTTCCCATTTTAGCTTCAGTAACCTCAACTCTTGCAAGACCATTATATTCATAAAGCTTACCTATTCTAACCTTATGTTTTTTCTCAGGCTCAAGATGATTTAAAAGCATAACGTCTTGGTTTACTTTTACAGTCCCTCTTTCTACTTTTCCTACTCCTATTCTTCCTACATATTCATTGTAGTCAATAGTAGTAATAAGAAGCTGAACAGGTCCATCAAGCTCTCCTTGTGGAGCAGGAATATGCTCTAATATAGCTTCGTACATATCTTCCATAGTATCTTTCTTTTCATTTATGTCAGTTGACGCCCAGCCACCAATTGCAGAAGCAAATATAAACGGAGACTCTAAATATCTTTCGCTCTCATCTAGCTCCAATAGAAGCTCTAGAACCTCATCAACTACTTCTACCGGTCTAGCCTCTGGTCTATCTACTTTATTTACGCATACAAGTACAGGCAAGCTAAGTTCTAGAGCTTTTTTAAGAACAAACTTAGTTTGAGGCATAGGACCTTCAAAAGCATCTACAACAAGAATAACTCCATTTACCATTTTAAGTACACGTTCAACTTCTCCGCCAAAATCAGCATGGCCTGGAGTATCAACTATATTTATTTTCGTACCTTTATAGTCGATAGCCGTATTCTTTGACAAGATAGTAATTCCACGCTCTCTCTCTAAATCATTAGAGTCCATTACCCTTTCTTGTACATGCTGATTTTCTCTAAATATCCCACTTTGTTTTAGTAGAGCATCTACTAATGTCGTTTTTCCGTGGTCAACGTGAGCAATTATTGCTACATTTCTAATATCGTTTCTAGTATTCAAATTTACACTTCCTTCATTAAATTGAAAAAACTGGTCATTCCAGTTAAAACTACGTCGCACTTTTTACAAGCCTATATTATACCATAGGATTATCCTGCTATAAAGAAATATTTAGTTATCATTTTCCTTTTTTATTTCATCAATAACCTTTCTTATAATATCATAAGAAAATCCTTTATATCCTAAACTCTGTGCAGTTTTGGAAAGTCTCTCATCAAATGGCTTGCTCTCAGATAGAGATTTGAATTTTTTAAATCCATGATAGCTTGCATTTTCAAGCTCCTTATCATCGTCTATATAAGTCTGTGCCTCTTCTATATCATTTTTTGAAATCCCTTTTTCCATAAGCTTAGATACCATTTGCCTCTTTGACCATTTTTTTGTACTTGCTTTATTTTTCGCTATATCAGTTGCCAATTTCTGATCGTCAACAAATTTATAGTTTTCTAAAAATTCAAGGGCATGTTCTATCGCTTCTTCACAAAACCCTTCTCTTTTCAAGGTGCTTTTTATCTGCATCTTAGATTTAGAAGACCTGCTAAGTATATCTAAGCCTCTTGATTTTGCTCTTTTAATTTGGTCATTTTTCACCATTTCGTCATAGGTTTCTTTTGAAAAAACTGTTCCTTGATTCACTCTAAATGTTGCCATAGTTTCATCTGTAAATTTTTGAACTATTTCCTCATTAAAAATGACGTGATAAAGATTATATCTGATTTTTTTAATTTTACTTACCTCAAACTCTTCACTCATATTTTCTCACCTCTTAGCTTTCTTTATTAATTAGACTTTTTGAATTAGTTCTGATAAGATTAACTAAGCGAGACTTAAAACCTATAGAAAAAGGAGATTACACATGAAAAACAAAGAAAAAGTATTGGCTAAAGTTGCTACACATCAAATTACAGAGTCTGATTTAGAGCATATGCTTAAAAATCTTAACCCTCAAATAGCTGCTAATTTCCAAGGAGAGCAAGGAAAGCAAGCTCTACTTCAAGAATTAGTAAACCAGAAACTATTTTATTTAGAAGCTTTAGAAAATTCTATTGAAAATGATCCTAAATTCCAGAGTGAATTCGAAAAGCTAAAAGAAAACTTTATGACTCAATACAGCATCCAAAATTTAATTAATTCTGCTTCCGTTACTCATGAAGAATTAGAAGCTTACTATAACGAAAATAAAGATACTTTTGTTTCACCTAAGCAAGTTCAAGCTAGCCATATTCTAGTTAGCGATGTTAAGTTAGCTGGTGAAATCAAAGGAAAAATTTCTCAAGGAGAAGCTTTTGAAAGCTTAGCTAAAGAATTCTCTACCTGTCCTTCTAAAGAAAGAGGCGGAGACTTAGGTATGTTTGGTGAAGGACAAATGGTTCCAGAATTTGAAGAAGCTGCATTTAAAATGTCAATAGGAGAAATTTCTGAACCTATAGAAACTCAATTTGGTTTTCACATAATTAAAGTTACTGACAAAAAAGAATCTGGGCTACTTTCTTTTGAAGAAGTACGTTCAAATCTACTTCGAAATATGATGGCTGAAAAACAAGGCGCTTTATACCAAAACCATATATCTGATTTAAAATCAAAATATACAGTAGAAGTCCTATAGATAAAATTAAAACCCAAGGATAATTTCCTTGGGTTTTTTACTTTAGAATATCAAATTATATTCTAGTAACATTTGCTGCTTGAGGCCCCTTGTCTCCATCAACGATTTCGAACTGCACTTCTTGACCTTCTTCTAGAGTTCTATATCCATCTGATTGGATAGCAGAAAAATGTACAAATACATCATTGTCTCCCTCGATAGATATAAATCCAAAACCTTTTTCAGCATTAAACCATTTAACTATTCCGTTTTTCACCCTTGATTCCTCCTGCTCTATATAATAACTTAATTATAATTTTATCATGACTTGAAAATTCAGTCAATATTTCGAATATATCGAATTGTTGTTTTTCAAAAACAATTTAAAATGCCCAATCCCCATCTTTAAATATCTGAATTTCTGTTCCATCATCTTTAGTAGCAACTATATTCATATCCTTGCTACCTATCATAAAGTCAACATGAGTAAGCGAGGTGTTGGCACCTTTTTGCTCTAGCTCTTCGTCTGTCATCTTATCTCCACCTTCTATGTTAGTAGGATAAGCTGCTCCCAATGCAAAATGGCATGAAGCATTTTCATCAAAAAGCGTGTTATAAAATACAATACCAGTGTTGTTTATAGGTGAATCATAAGGAACTAGTGCAACCTCACCAAGATAATGAGAGCCTTCATCGGTATCAATTAGCTTTTTAAGAGTCTCTAATCCTGTTTCCGCTTCTACTTCAATTATTCTTCCCTCTTTAAATGTAAGCTTAAAATTATCTATTAGGCTGCCTGAATAATTAAGTGGAAAAGTACTAGTTAGATATCCGTTTACTCCAGTTTTAAGGGGCATAGTAAACACTTCCTCAGTTGGCATATTAGCAACAAAATACACGTTTGACTCGTTGTATTCTCCTCCACCTGCCCAAACATGATTCTCTGGAAGCTCAACTACCAAATCTGTCTTTGCAGATTTATAGTGAAGTGATTTAAATTGATTATTGTTTAGGAAATCTACTTTTTCAGTTAAATTTTTAATGTGATTATCCCATGAAATAACTGGATCTTCATCATAAACTCTATTAGCAATAAAAATTTTGTCCCATAGTTTTTCTATGGCATTTTCAGTTGTATCATCAGGGAAAATCTTTTTTGCCCATGATGGACTAGGCACTGCCGCCACGCACCATGATACTTTTGAATTAAGTGTATATTTTCTAAATTTTTCCATTGATTTTGATTTTGTTTTATTTGCTTCTGCTATTCTTTCTGGATCTACGTCCTTAAATAAATCAGGGTCAGTTCCCGTAATGTTTAAAAAAGCAGCATTTTCTGAAGCCATTTGCTCGAATCCATCTGCCTTCCACTGCATAGCCTCTTTAAATGCTTCAAATGGTGCATTTAAATACTTTACAAGTGCTAGCTCTTCATCTCTATATTCAACATGTACATTTTTAGCCCCTTCATCATAGGCTTGTTTAGCTACTATTCTTACAAATTCAGCTGACTCAATAGGAGCATTTACAACGAGTAACTGGTCTTTTTGAATATTGAGTCCATTTCTCACAAGAAGTTTTGCATATTTTTCTAGGTTTTTTTGCATAAAATTCCCTCCCTTAGCTTCTTATAAATATTTTATCATAAATCATTAATACGTATAGTATTTTTTTTATGATATTAATTAAAAAAATCTGCTAAAAGCTTTTATGCTCTAGCAGATTTTTCTATATTTCAGGTTAATGTTATTTTTTTAGTTACAACCGCTACAGCTGCTGCAACCACTTGATTCTCCTACATTAAGAGCTTGCACATACACTCCACCCATATCTCCTTGCTCTACATATAGAACTTCAAACCCATCGTACTGAGATACTAGAGTTTTATCTACGACGAAATTAAGACCTTCAAATTCTACCTTTAAATCTGAGTCTTTTGCTTCATCTTGAGCAAGATTGAACATAGGTCCAGAACAGCCCATCCCAGATAAAAATATACGAAGTGTATCTGTATTGATGTTTTTTTCTGATAAAATTGATTTTAGCTCATCTGAAGCTTTTTTATCTACTGTTATGCTCATATATATTCTCCTATTCTTAATAGAAATTAATTATCAGTTTCCCCTACTATATTACACCTTTTAAAATATTCAGTCAACAAAACAGCTATAGAGTTATCTTATTCATACAATAAAATAATTCTATAGCATCAGTATAATGTTTATTTACTTTAATTGGATGTTTATTTACTTTAGTTTAATATTCATTTACTTTAGTATAATCATTTGCACTCTTTATCATTTTTTGACTAATTTTTCCACCCCACATGGCAGCATCAAAGGTAGAGTCAACTACAACCCATTTTCCACCAATTAATACCTCGTTCCACGCATGATATCCATCTACTCCTTTAGCATAGCCTTTTACTAGCTTTGTAGGAAGACCTTGACTTCTTTGCATTCCTGCTAATAAAGAAGAATAATCATAGCAGATACCCTTTTTATCTCTATAGGTCTGCTCTATGTTTGGATTATAGTCAGTTGTAAGATAAGGTATTTTATCATAATCATAAGTTACATTTTTTATGATATATGAATAAAGTGTAGAAAGCTTTTTATCGTGTTCCTTTTGTTCTCCACTTAATTCCTTACCTTTTTTTATTGAGTTTAGATTGTTATCCCATTTTATATTTTGTATGGAATTCAAAAAAACAACATTAGGGCTTTTTAATTTTACATCAATTGTCTTTGTATCTAAATAGCTGTATTTTGTTCCAGATGTATTTTCTAGAACGCTTACTTTATACTTTCCATCGCCCATCTGAAGAGGAAATTTCTCTACAGCTCCATCTGGCTTTAAATTATAGGTGTATTTAGTTGAATCCTTTTGAATCATAACCTTTATTTTCTTACCAGAATTACTGCTATAGCTTACGCCTACTACTCCGTTTCCAGAATTAGCATCATCAATCTTAACCTCCGCATAAGCTTCATTAAAAGCGCCAGTAATAAACATCACTAAAATTATGAACAATATCTTTTTAATCATCTAAATCACCTTCTCTAATTATCACTTAAAATATTTCGTTATCCCCTCAGGATTTACAGCATAGGCTAAAGCTGTTTCCTTAGTTATTTTTCCTTGATTATATAGATTTGCTATGCTCATGTCCATACTCATCATACCAAAAGCTCTTCCTGTTTGTATTGCTGCGTCTATTTGAGGTATTTTAGCCTCTCTTATTAGATTTCTAATATTAGGGTTTGCTATCATCACCTCAAATGCAGGTATCCTGCTATCGTCTATCGAGGGAAGAAGCTGTTGAGTCACAACAGCTGTAAGAACCGTTGAAAGCTGAACTCTTATTTGCTGCTGCTGAGATGGTTCAAACACATCGATTATTCTGTCTATTGTTTTTGCTGCGCTGGTTGTATGTAGCGTAGATAATACAAGATGTCCTGTTTCTGCTGCTGTAAGAGCTATAGATACAGTTTCATAATCTCTCATTTCTCCAATTAAAATTACATCTGGTGCTTGTCTTAAAGCAGATTTTAATGCCATGGAATAGCTTTTTGTATCTATTCCTATTTCTCTTTGATCCACTATACTCTTGTCATGCTTATGAAGATACTCAATAGGATCTTCTAGCGTAAGAATATGGCATGATCTTTTTTTATTGATTAAGCTTATTATTGCCGATAGTGTTGTAGATTTTCCAGAGCCAGTCGGTCCAGTAACTAAAATCAAACCTTTTTTCTTACTGTGAAAATCAAGAATTTCTGTTGGAATATTAAGCTGTCCAAGGTCTAGTGATTCAAACCTCAGTACCCTTATAGCAGCTGCCATAGAGCCTCTTTGGATGTATGCAGCTACTCTAAACCTTCCAATTCCAGCTAAAGATGTAGAAAAATCTTTTTCCCCAGCTTTTACAAAATCAAGAAAGTCTTCCTCTGTTTTAAATAGTTCACTTATCATCTTTTTTGCCGTTTCTGGATTTAATTTTTCATCATCAACCTTTATTAATTGTCCATTTATCTTAAGTGTAGGTGGTACTCCAACACTTATAAATATATCTGAGGCCATTTTGTCAACTGCTTCTTTTAGTAGAGATTGTAGCTCAATCATTTTCTATGTTTACCTCCAGATCTTTAAATTCTATTGCGTCCTCATACTCAACCTCTCTTGGTATCAGCTTCCAGGTATTTATCTCAATTAAATCCTCTTCTATAGCTATATCATTGTCTAGTGCCAGATTCTCAAGAGTAAGCAAAGCTAGAAATCTATCTCCTGATGAGTTTACAAAATCCCCTTTTACAATAATTTTATCTGCATCATAGGTCAAAGTCACCTCTGAGCTATCTAATTCCTGAAGAGCTCTATTTAAGCTAGTCCAATAATCTTGATTTGTTGTATTTGATGCTACAATGCTTTTATGCACTATATTTTTTACATCATAAAGCATAATTTCAGCCTTTGATTCAAGCTCGTAATAATCCTGAGTCCACTGAGCAGTTTTTCTAGCCATTTTAAGTCCAGAATATGATGACATCATAGCTAAAACTCCAAATACTACCATAGTTACTACTAATAGTATAACAAGTATCGACGAACTACCAGTTCTAGTTTTAAATTTAATCACTTGTATCGCCTCCTATATCTAGTAGTAGTCCTTTAGAGGCATTTAATGCATAAACTTCTTTATTTTGGCTAGATTTCAAGAAATATAGCTTTTCCCTGTGTATATCAACTGATATGTTGTATAAACCCATATTACTAAGCTCTGATGAATCTACTAAATCCAAAGTGATATTCATAATATAGGAAGAATCCACAAAATCACTATCTACTGGTTGGAAATCATCACCTAGTTTTACTGTATATATTAATTCATCGGAAAGCTTCCTTGCATTTTTTAGTATTATATCATCACTATCTGGACCAATTTTTTCTCCTGCTGATAGGGATTCCATAACTGATTTGCTGACAATGACTGCATTGTCTAAATCATAGGTGACTTCGTTTAAGTTTTTTGCTGTTATAAATATCTGAAGGAGGTATACACTTAGAAAAGAGACTATTCCTATAGATATTATTATTTCAATCAACGTAAATCCATTTCTCTTATTCAAAACAGCCTCCCCCCTATCCTTCATTTGATTTCAAGTTTATTTTTAAATATCTCTTTGAAAATGTATCGGAAGCTTTATTTCCTGAAATTGTAATTTCCATAATATCATCTTTAATACTCGGTACAAACTCTTCGATAGAGGCTATATCAAAGCTCATATCGTCAGCAAATTCCTGATTTTGCTTTATATAAGCTTCTTTAAGCATTTTATCGCTTAAATATATCCAGGTCTCATAATTTTCATTATCTACCCTTTGAACTATTACAATAGATGCTTCTCCATTTATAGGATTATTCTTAATATAGATAGAGGACTGCTCATCAGATTGTTTTATTTTATTATCTATATATGAAGCAGCAATTCTTAGATTTGATAAATTTTCTTTTTCATCTATGACATTTTTATAGGTATCACTAGAGGATACTACTAGGGTGAACACCGCTAGCCCCATAAGCAGGATTAATATCATAACAAGAATCACTTCTACCTTGCTTACTCCTTTATTATTTTTTTTCATAAGTTCCACTATTCCTTCCATTTTTTAAATACCAATATAGTTGGCATAATGTTTGATGCTTCTACTTCATAATGGTAGATATATGCATCCTCATTGGTAATTATAGAATAGTTTTCTTTAAGGTAGTCTATACTTGGAGGATAATGTCCTTCTAGCGCATAGCATTGAACTGCGGCATTTTCTATAGATTTTCTAATGCTCTCTATATTATCGCTATCTGAGGTAGCTAAAAATGAGCTTAATCCTTGGAAGTTAAAAAACATATATGCTAGAATTATTGTTAAAAAAAGTATAGGTATGATTTTTGATTTAACTGCATTAAGCATAACTCCCCCTCCTTTTATCCGATAGCGGCTATGATATTAATTAGAGGAAGCATAACTGTAAACAACATTACTCCAATAATAAGAGATAATATGGTCACCAGCGCTGGTTCTATCATCGTGGTTATCTTCGACAATGACTTTTCAACTTCTTTATCATAAATTACAGATATTTTGCTTAAACTACTTTCAAGCTCTCCAGTCATGTTACCTATTTTGAGCATTTTCATAAATAGTACAGGGAAAATTCCTAGATTATCTAGCTCTTTTACTGGGTCTGAACCATTTATAATGTTTAGTCTCGCAGCTTCTAGCAGTGATTCCACATAAGCGTTTCCCACTGATTTTTTTGACATATCTAGAGCTTCATCAAATGAAGAACCTGCTTTTAACATCATAGTCATGGCATTTGCTAGTCTTGCAGATATAATTTTTTTATAGGTGGCATTAATCCATGGCAATTTAAATAAAATCTTATCCCCTGATTCAATATTTTTTTGAGATTTAAAATAATATAGAAGTAAGGCTATTGCAACGATTAAAGCCCCAATAATAGCTAAAGCATAGGTCTTCAAAATATTAGCTAAATCAATCATTATTTTGGTGCTTACTGGAATGTCTCCCCCCAAAGATAGAAGTATCTCATGGAACATAGGAAGTACCTTTAGAACTAGAAAAAGTATTACCCCAGCCATCAATACAAGCAGTATAAGAGGATAAGTTACTGCACTTTTTATCTTGTTATTGAGTCTATCTGTCTGCTCATAATAATCGGACAGTCTCTCAAGCTCATCTTGCAGATTTCCAGTTTGCTCTGCTATCTTAACCATGCTTGTCAAATAAACTGGAAAGAATTTGTATTTTTCTATAACACTATGAAGACTATAGCCTTGGGCTAACTGCTGTTGCATATCCTGAGCTACTTCTTTTAGCCTAGCATCCATCATATCCTTTGCAAAAATTTCCATTCCATCTAAAATCGGAATGCCAGACTTAAATATTAGAGATAGTTGATAACAGAATAAAGATAAATCACTAGCACTTAACATTTTTTCCTTTTGCATAACCCACCCACCTTATCTAATAGAGAAAAACCAGCTTCTCCTTATATAAAAATACTCAGCTTATTTCACAATAATAAGAGCCAAAATCATTGTCATAATATTTGTAAACATACTTATTTTATTTTTACCACGTACCAAGCTTTTCAATCAAATCAACTTCAAGTCCAAACCTTAGATTAAAAATTTCAGGACTTATATATACTCTTTTGGTGCATTCGCTTTTATTTGATATACTGCTTTCGTTAATAATGATAGAAACCTCAGATAAATCCAGAAGCTTATTATCTTTTCTTTTTATCCAAATATTCTCTTTAGTGTTTACATATAGCTTTAAATCTCTATCGTCTTCTATATAAAAATACTCTTTGGAATAATCTTCAATTGGAGGCTTATTATTTTCAAGTAAAAGCTCATTAATCTTTTCTTTAAATTTAGTTATTTGTATATCGTTATCTTGAGAAAAAGTGTATTTTTTGAACTTCTTTCTTTCAATAAAGGATTTACACAGCCTAGATAGGATTTCATCCTTGTTCTCCTGCCATAGGGATACGTGATATAGCAAGGTTGTATCATCTAGCTTTAAGTAATCCTCAACTGAGAGCTTTTCATTTCTGAATAGTTTTTCTATGATACTAGCTATTTCTATATCATTATCAGAAGTATAAATCTGCTTAGCTCTTTCAAATATTTTTTGCAATATCCCTTCCATTTGACGCTTTACTGAATGCTGATATACTTCTTTGTGCATGTAGTATCTTGCTAATATATATTCTTCTAAGGTTGCTATAAATTTTTGATGTATAAAAATTATAAGCTCGCCCTTAGAATTTTTTTCCACTCCAAAAGCTCTTATAAGCCTTTTAAAATCATAGTTTCCAGTGGTTACACTTGTAAAATAAGCATCTCTTAATAAATAATCCATCCTGTCTGCATCTACTTGAGAGCTAACAAGAGTAGAGATTATAAAAAATATCCCATTTTCATCTTGATGCTTATATGCTTTTGATATAATTTCTGTAAGCCTTATCAAAAAATCTTCTCCAAACTCCTTCAGTATAACACTATTTATTTCAGTTTCAGTGCTTTTTAATATGCTAACTGCCCAGTCCTCGTGAGATTTCATCATAAAGATTTTTTCAAAGGTATGAGAAAATGGCCCATGTCCTATATCGTGAAGCAAGGCGGCGCATAAAGCTAAATCCTTATCCTCATTTTTTACTTCGTAGCCCATTTCTAAGAGCAGTGCGCTAAAATGCTCAATCAGCTTTCCCATTACATAATAGGTTCCTAGGCTGTGAGCCATTCGTGTATGCGTAGCTGTTGGAAATACCATGTATTCGCAGCTGAGCTGTTTTATTCTGTTAAGTCTTTGAAATTCCTTAGTGTCAATTATCTTCATAAATCTTTGGTCAAAAACAATATCTGAATGAATGACATCCCTGATAATTTTTGTAGCTTTCATAGACCTAGTCCTTTCTATATTAGAAAAATTAAATATAAATCTTAAAAAAATTGGTGTAAAAAAGGAAAAAATAGGTATATAGCTTAAAAGAATTAATAATGTTATCTACAAACTACTAAGAGTAGATTTCACAATAATATTACCATTTTTTTCATGTATTATAATCATTTAGCTGTAAATTTAATTGATTTTATATTGGCGTCGAAAGGATGATTCCCATGGATACCAACAAAAATAATAATAATAATAGTTCAAAGGGAGCTAAAGCTTATCTGCCACCAGCTGAGGATGTAATTTTAAAATTTATGAACAAAAGAGCTTACAAAGGCACTTTTATTGATTTTGGTTGCAATGATGGTTACTTTACTTTTACCTCAGAAAAGTTCTTCACTAATGTAATAGGAGTTGATTTAAGTATCAACACAATCAACGAACTACTTAGAACAAGGCCAGAATCCTCTGATGCAAAATTTATTAGATCTCATAACTACACAACTGCACTGCCTGATGGCTCTGCTGATGTTATTTTCATGTTTCATATATTAAAAAAAATACCAAACGTAAAACAATTCGTTAAAGAAATAAAAAGATTATTAAAAGAAGACGGTGAATTATGGATACTTGAAACAGAAAAAACAGAAGCTGACCTAGGCTTAAAAGCTTCTGATGACTATTTCATACCAAAAGAAGAGCTCATAACCAGATTAAAGGATGATGAACTCCACTTCATAGAATATATAGATATAAATGAAAGCTATTACGGAGTAAAATTTACAAAAAACGAGGATTTATTTATGCGTTTTTATCGTGAAGCTTAAGTCCTTTACCAGCTTCATTATCTACTATTACAATTATATCGTTATGAAATTGCAAAATAGAGGCAGGAACCTTTGGACTTACTTTTCCATAAATCATCCTCTCTACAATTTCCGACTTACTAGCTCCACTTGCTAGCAGTAAAATTTTCTTGCTCTTCATGATTGTTCCTATGCCTACACTGATAGCCTTTGTAGGCATAGAGTCTCTATCATCAAAATATATTGCATTTGAGTTTAAAGTAGCTTTGCTTAAATCTACAAGATGAGTTTCCTTTTCGAAGTAGTCACTAGGCTCGTTAAATCCAATATGACCATTTATACCTATTCCAAGTAACTGAAGGTCTATTCCTCCTACAGCTTCTATAGCTTTTTCATAACGTAAAGCTTCCTCGAAAGGATTCTCAGCTTCCCCATTTGGAATATGAGTATTGCTTATTTTTATGTCAACATGCTTAAATAAATTCTCCTCCATAAATACATGATAGCTACTTTTATGGCTGTTTTTTAAAGGATAGTATTCATCTAGGTTAAAGGTTAAAACCTCTGAAAAGGATATTTCTTTTTCCTTGTAGAGCTTTATTAGCTCCTCATAAAGACCTACTGGGGTAGATCCAGTAGCTAGACCTATTTTTATTTTAGGGTTTAGAATTATTTGGGAAGAAATTATCTTTGCTGCAAGCTTACTCATTTTTTCATAATTTTCCACTTGAATAACTCTCATGCTATTCCCTCCTCATCACAATAAATTTCCTAGAGTTTACTAGCAGTTGAAGCTCTTTTAATTGTCAGTATTCTTGTGTTTGATATATACCCTAAATATACTTTCATAAGCCTCATCCATGATGTCAAGCTGTGACTGCTTTATAATCTCTCCTGAGTAAAAAACTTCATTAACTAGCTCTCCAAGATTATGCTCGCTAAAACTGAATTTATTATTCAAGATATTCATAATTTCTTTTGGAGTACCCTTAATCTCGGCTTCATCCATTAATTTTGCAATGCGAATTATTTCAAAAAACCTCTTTTTAAAGCCCTCCATACCTTTTTCCTTCTTAATCCTAAAATGTCTATATTCTTCAAAAAGCCTTTTTCGAAAAATCACGCTTGCTAATAAGACTCCTACTATTAAAAGCACAATTAGCTTTGAGCTTATTTTTACTGGCTTATTTGAAGCTATAATCTCTGAATCATCATACTCAAACCCTGCATCTTCTTGGTTATTTCTGGACTCAGTTTCATCATCCTGACCTAAAGGAGTAGCTTCATCCTCATACTCATCTGTATTTTCGGATTCATTAAGCCTATTTCTTTGATCTATTTCTTCTTGAGTAAGACTACCTGTAGGTTCAAATGACAGCCATCCAGTTCCAGGAATATAAGCCTCTACCCAGGCATGAGCTCTATCTTCTCTCACAATGTAAAGTCCAGCTTCATCCAATTCCTCATCCATCCGAAAGCCCTCTACGTATCTAGTAGGAATTCCTATACTTCTGGCCATAACTGCCATAGCTGACGAAAAATAAGTGCAGTATCCTTTTTTCTCCTCAAAAAGAAAATAATCCACAAAATCACTATCTGCTGGAAGCTCAGAGGTGGTTAATGTGTAA
>Ga0334893_1001723_pt1 | contig 19118 bp, 17 predicted proteins | sample GraSluR3_MG_5_FD_207218 | JGI IMG/M metagenome (GOLD analysis project Ga0334893, IMG submission 207218) | Sludge microbial communities from methane-producing bioreactor in Wageningen University, Netherlands - Granular Sludge_09_05-R3 | ecosystem: Engineered > Bioreactor > Anaerobic >...
TGCATATCTGCGGAAAAACAAAGCCTGTATGGGAAGAAATAGTAAGTACAGGAATAGCTGGATTTAGTCTCGATAATATAGAAGACATAGGCGAGTTCAGGCAGGGTTATGAAGACAAAGTTCTAGTTATAGGAAATGTAGATCCAGTTGGAGTAATTTTAAATGGAACTAAAGAAGATATATATGAAGCTGTAAGAGTGTGCTGCGAAAAAGGAATGGGCAGTAAAAACGGGTACATCCTAGCTTCAGGCTGTGATATTCCAATAGGAACCCCACCTGAAAAAATCATGCACTTTATAGATGCAGCTAGAGTATATGGAAGAATGAAGTAAAAAAGCCTCAAATCCACTTAATAAGAGAAGAATCATCTCTAGTTAAGTGGATTTTTATTGTGAATACTTTTTTAATTTAAATATATGATTTGGTATCACTAGTTTGATATTTTTAAATAAAAATAGTAGAATTAGTTGCTATAGGTGATTTGAATGAAATGTGATAAAATATTTTGTATGTATGAATTTTATAAATAAAAACAGAAAACTTAAATAAAGGAGAGTTAATATATGTCAAATACAAACATAGAGCAAATGAAAAAACTAATTGAAGAAAAAAAGAAGAAAAGTACACAACAAGGAAAGATTGGTAGTACAGATAATAAGATGAATTCAGGCCCGAGTAAAGGCTTTAAAAGCATGAAAAGAGCAGGTTCTCTTAATAAATAAAACTTACCTGGATTTTATTAAGGAGGAAAAATATGGCAGAAAATGTACAAAATAGAAAACATAGCACATGGGAATTGTTTAGGCGCTTTGTCCCGTATTTTTCTAAGTACAAGACTACACTTTACTTAGACTTATTCTTTGCCTCTCTTACCACTCTTTGTGAGCTGGCACTTCCGCTTATCCTCAGAAAAATAGCAACTATAGGAATGGAAGATGCAGCTCTTCTTACTAAAGAGTTAATATTACAGATGGCAGGGCTTTACTTTATACTTAGAATTATAGATGTACTTGGAAATTACTATATGTCAAGTGTAGGGCATATCATGGGTGCAAAGATAGAAACTGATATGAGAAGGGATGCTTTCGCTCATCTTCAGAATTTATCTGATTCTTTTTACAACAACACAAAAGTCGGTCAGATTATGGCTAGGATAACGAGCGATTTATTTGACGTAACTGAGTTTGCTCATCACTGTCCTGAGGAATTTTTTATAGGTGGACTAAAGCTAGTAATATCATTTGCTATTTTAGCTAGAATTGATTTAATGCTCACTATGGCAATATTTATATTCATACCTATAATGCTAGTGAGTGTTACGAAGTTTAACAGGCTGATGAGGTCAGCTTTTAAAAGCCAGAGAAACCACATAGGAGATTTAAATGCAGGGATAGAGGATGCTCTACTAGGAATGAGAGTGGTTCGTTCTTTTGCAAATGAAGAAATCGAAAAAGAGAAATTTGAAAGAGATAACCAAAAGTTTTTAGGAATTAAAAAACAGGCATATAAATATCTTGCGGGCTTTCATAGTATGACTAGAATTTTTGACGGTATCATGTACCTTATGGTTATACTTCTTGGAGGTTTTTTCATATTAAATGGAAGAATAAACGCAGCGGATTTACTTGCTTACATCATGTATGTTACTACTCTTCTTGCAACTGTCAGAAGAATAGTTGAGTTTATGGAGCAGTTCCAAAGAGGAATGACAGGTATAGAGCGTTTTATTGAGATTATGGATACAGATGTGGATATAAAAGACGAGCCTGATGCAGTAGAATTAAAGCATGTAGATGGCAAAATTACTTTTGACAATGTAAGCTTTGAATACCCAGATGACCATAATAAAGTGCTTTCAAAGCTTTCCTTTGTAGTCGAGCCTGGAGAAAACATAGCTCTGGTTGGCCCATCTGGTGGAGGGAAAACTACTCTTTGTAATCTTATTCCTAGATTTTATGATGTAACTGAAGGAAATATCTCTATAGATGATAGAAATATTAAGAATTTCACGCTAAACAGCCTTCGTTCCAAGATAGGAATGGTTCAGCAGGATGTGTATTTATTTTCAGGCAGTGTTTTTGAAAATATAGAATATGGAAGACCAGGAGCTTCAAAAGCAGAAGTTGAGCATGCGGCAAAATTAGCTGGTGCTTATGATTTTATCATGAATCTATATGATGGATTTGATACTTATGTAGGAGAGCGTGGAGTAAAGCTCTCTGGAGGACAAAAGCAAAGAATCAGTATAGCTAGGGTATTTTTAAAGAATCCGCCTATACTTATACTAGATGAGGCTACATCAGCTCTTGATAACCAAAGTGAGAGAATCATCCAGCAGTCTCTAGTAGAGCTTTCTAAAGGAAGAACTACGCTTACTATAGCTCATAGACTTTCTACTATAAGAGGGGCGCATAAGATACTAGTGCTTACTGAAGAGGGTATAAAGGAGCAAGGCTCACATAGCGAGCTAATGGCTCTAAAAGGAATGTACTACGATTTATATACTCAAGGAAATCAAGAAGAAGATACACTTCCAGAGGATATAGATGCAAAAAAGAAACCTGAGTAAATTAAAAAGCCTGATTTCAGCGAAATGTTGAAATCAGGCTTTAATATGAAAACTATTAAACTCTATTTGTAAGCTGCAAAGATTTAATAAGAACTTTTAGAGCTTATAGGTTGAAATATACCCTTTGAACTCGTTTGTAAGTTTTTTGAAGTCGTTTATTCCTTCAGTAAGCTTTAGAATTTCTTCTGAGTAGCTAGTTACATTTGAGCTTACTTCCTCAGTAGATGCAGAGTTCTCTTCCGCTATAGCAGCTAAAGATTCTATGCTTGTAAACATAGAAGTGATTTTTTCTGATTGACTCTCTAGCTCTACTGCTGTTACTAGCATTTTCTCAGCTACAGTTTCTATCTTGCCGTTGGCAGATTCTGTTTTTTCTATAGCTTGTTTTATAGAAGTGCTTTCTGAATTTATTACATCGTACTGATCTGTTATACTGCTTACCATGTTGTCCATTTCAGACAAGAAGCCATATACGTTTTCTTTGATGTTATCAGCGGCAGTTTCTGACTGCTCTGCAAGCTTTCTAACTTCCTCAGCAACAACTGAGAAGCCTCTTCCCATTTCCCCTGCTCTTGCCGCCTCGATAGAAGCGTTAAGTGCTAGCAGATTAGTTTGGTAAGATATGCTTGATACAAATGAAGCTATTTCTTCTATTTCTTTTCCTTTGTTTTTTAAATTGATACTTTCATTTCTCACATTTTCAAACTTCTCTAGAATATTTCCAAGGCTGACTACTGTGTTATCAAGAGCCTTGAATGAATCCTTGATATTGGTAAGAGCGTCCTCTAGCTCGGTTTTGTTTTTGTTTTCCTGCTCAGATATATTTTTGATGCTCTCTACATTGTCCTGAAGCATGCTCACACCGTGCTCTGTTTCCTCAGCCTGAGTAGTTGCAGAGTAAGCAAGCTGCTCGACTACATCGGCTATATCCTTGCTAGTAGTGTCCATTTTCTTAGAAATCCCACTTAAGGTATCGCTAAAGCCTTGCATTTCTTCAGTCATACTGTTAAATCCTATAAAGTCCTCAGCCACTGATTCCTTGTATTTATTAAGAGCGCTGTGGATTTCTTCGTACATATCTTTTCCTGTAGCTATCTCTGTTGTGATTACAAAGTTTTTAGCAGAAAGAGCATTTAGTTCATTTTTTATATCCTCAAGAGGAAGGCTCAGCATTTTAAAGCCTATAAATGCAAAAAGTGCTGTTACTACTGGAGTAATCACATAGCCATAGGCTACATCTTTGGTTAAAAATCCAGCTATTAGCCCTATAAGCACTGCGAAAATAGAAACCTTTGCTCCTAAATCCTTTATAAAGCCTAGAGACATTAGCTTGTTAATTTGGTAAGTTTTTCTTTTTCTCACTTCATACGGGAAGGTAAGCTGAAGCTGCATCTCTCCATCTTTTCTATATAGCTCTTTTACTTTTACGTCTTCGTTAAAGTGAGCTTTAGCGCCTATTATAAGTCCATGAAGATAGTTAAACATACCACGTTTAGAGCGGTATGTAAGCAGTACATCGTTCGTTCCTATTATCTCCATATCCAGTCCAGGAGGGTTAGAGCCTGAAATTCTTTTTCTAACTACTTGGTGGACATCATTCATGGAGTTTAGAAATTGAAATAGGTTAGCTTTTTTGAAGAATGATGAATAGCCTTCATAAAATGCTTTGATATTATCTCTTCCTATTTCTCTCCACAGGTCTTCTTCTTTTATTGAAAATTGCTTTGATATTTCGTTTGTAAATCTAAAAACCTTAGCATCCTCTATATCGTCTAGTGGTGATATGGCTTTGTTAGGATCCATTCCTGCCACTTTCATTTTTTCCTTTACGATATCTTCTGGATACATGCGACTAAGAGTTTTGACCCAAGTTCCGACAACAGTACCTTTCAAAAGTATGCCCCCATTCTAATTAAAACAAATATATTATAAAAAATTGACAATAAAACTTAGCTTATAATATGTGATTATAAAGCTTTTTACCCAAAAATACTAGATATAAAGCATATTATCTAATATAAAATAAATAGATAAAAAATAGGCTATCTTCACTTAAAAAGACAGCCTAAACTCAATGATGATTAGATTATTTTATATCAGATAAAACTAAGTCAGAACCCAGAACACCTACAACTTGTCCTTTGTCTATTATAGGTACAGAAAGAGTAACGCAAGGGCTATCAGAACCCAGTGGTACATATACTTCTGAGCAGTAGCTTTTTCTCGTTGACATAGGATTTTTATACCACTCTCTAAAAGCTACAGTATCCATAGTAAGGTCCAGGTTGATATAGTGAAGGTTATGAGTCTCAGCAGTAGCAGAATAAAGGACATTAAGTAGAGATTCCTTGCTTATAAGCGCATCGATTGCTTTTTTATGCTCGTTATAATTCATGCTTACGAGAGAAGGTGTTGAAGCTAAGGATTCAAGCTCTTTTAATAGCCTAGTTATTTCTTTTTTAGCTTTATCACTTATGGTTATACCTTTTGAGAACTCTTTTACTTGGTCTAAAGCATCTTTTGAAGATTTTGTAAGTATTTCGCATGAAGACATCATTTGCTCAGCACTTGATGTTTGTTCTTCGCAAGAGGCATAGACATTTTGAGTCTGAGAGGCTATGTCATTTGATAGATTAGAAACCTGAGCTAAAGCACTAGCTATTTTTTCTGACTCCTTGGCTTGGTTTGTAGTAATGTCCTTGATAGAAGAAATTTCATTTTCCATTTGAGTTATATTGCTAGCGGCTTTATCTATTAAGGTTTTTACTTCAGAAACCATTTCTATATTTTCACTTACATTAGTAGTATTACTATCTATTTGTTTTACTACTACTTCTGTTTCATTTACTACTTCATTTACAATTTTGATTATATCTTCTGAAGCCAGCCTAGATTCTTCAGCTAGTTTTCTAACCTCATTTGCTACAACTGCAAATCCCTTACCAGCTTCTCCAGCCCTTGCAGACTCTATAGAAGCGTTTAGGGCTAAAAGGTTTGTTTGCTCTGATATTTTAGTAACTACAGTTATGAAATTTGATATATCTTCAACTTTTCTTTTTAAATCATAAATTTTTCTTGCAGATGTTTTTGTTACTTCACCTGTAAATTCAATGCCATTTAATAATTTATCTACATATTTTTTTACATCATTTATATTTTGGTCTACAGTAATAGATAAATCATAGTTTTTTTCACATTTGTTAGCTATACTACTAGCATGCTCTGTCATTTGAGATGAATTTTCAGTTATTTCATCTATATGTTCCTTTTGCTCAGTAGAGCCATAAGCTATTTTTTCAACGGCATGACTGATGTTTGAAGAGACCTCGTTGTTGATTTCGAGCTGGTGATATACCTTTTCGCTTTCATAAGCACTTTGCTCGCCAGAAACTTTCATTTTAGCAATCATATGATTTACAGCCAGCATGATTTTATCAAGCTCGGCAGCCACCTCACCCATTTCGCCGGTAGCTCCTAGCCTCATTTTGAAATTATAGCCGTAATCTCCAGATACTACAGCTTTTAGACCATTTATCAGGTCTTTATTTGAAATGATGCCAGAAGAAGCAGATATGTATATAGCAATAGCTATAAGTAGCACGATTATTACTAGAGCTGGAACTAAACCTAGCATTTGATTTCCGTAAGCATAACCTACGCCGCTTCCTAGCAGTATAGATATCAGCATGAATATCGTATTTTTATTCATTTTTTACCTCCACGTATAATGTTTATTGTGAATCCTTACATTGTAATATTATGTATTAGACAATATATTACAAATGGATTAGGATATATTGACTACATTTTAACATAAATTATATTTATTATATATATATATAAGGAAAATTATATAACATGTATAAAAAATAATAATAAAAAAACTTCCAGTTAGATAAATCGTCTATTATAAGACCTTATCAAACTGGAAGTATAAAGTTAAATTTTGCTAGTGGTTTTATATTGTTTTTTTAGTTTATAACGAGATTGTTAATAAAGTACTCAAGCCACAAGGTTTCATCTGTAAGCTCAGGATGAAAGGACGTAACCATCATATTTTCTTGCCTTGCAGCTACTATATTTTCATCTACAGTATGAAGCACTTTTGCAGTATTTCCTATGGCTTCAATATATGGAGCTCTTATAAAAACTAGCTTTGATGGCTTGTCATCCAGTGCTTTTATATTATCTACAGTGATAAAGCTATCTAGCTGACTTCCATAGGCATTTCTTTTGACAGTGATATCCATACAGCCAAGATGAACTGTAGGGTCGTCTACTAGTTTTTTGGCTAGTAATATCATTCCTGCGCAGGTACCCCAAACAGGAAACCCAGATTCTATTTTTTCCTTTAGAGCTTGCTTCATATCAAAATCGACTAGTAGCTTTCCGATTGCAGTGCTTTCTCCACCAGGAAGAATGATGCCATCGATGCCTTCAAGCTGGTCTTTTTTTCGTATTTCTACAGCTTTATGGCCTAGCTTTTCGATATGATTTACATGCTCTATAAAAGCTCCTTGAAGAGCGAGAACTCCTATTGTTTTCATATTAATAACCTCTGTCTGCCATTATATCGTCTTTTGCTATAGAATATACATTTATACCTACCATAGCTTCGCCAAGATTTTCTGATACCTCAGCCAATATTTTAGGGTCATTGTAATTTGTTACAGCTTTTACTATGGCTGCAGCTCGCTTTCTTGGGTCTCCAGATTTAAATATTCCAGAGCCTACAAACACACCATCACAGCCTAACTGCATCATCATAGCAGCATCGGCAGGAGTGGCTACTCCACCTGCAGCAAAATTTACAACAGGAAGCTTTCCGTGCTCATGTACATAAGTCACTAGCTCTATAGGAGCCTGAAGCTCTTTGGCTGCATTCATCAGCTCTTCCTTAGTAAGTCCCTGTATACGTCTTATTTCACTGTTCATCATACGCATATGGCGAACTGCTTCAATTACATCGCCTGTTCCAGGCTCTCCTTTAGTACGAATCATAGAAGCACCTTCTCCGATTCTTCTAAGAGCTTCTCCAAGATTCTTGGCACCACATACAAAAGGCACATTAAAGGCTTTTTTATCTATGTGAAGACTAGGATCTGCTGGTGTAAGCACTTCGCTTTCATCTATGTAATCCACACTCAGAGCTTCTAAAATCTGAGCCTCTACAAAATGCCCTATACGAACCTTTGCCATTACTGGTATAGATACAGCTGCTTGAATTTCTTTTATCATTTTAGGGTCAGAGGCTCTAGCTACTCCGCCATCTTTACGAATATCAGCAGGTACTCTTTCTAATGCCATAACTGCACAGGCTCCAGCTTCTTCAGCTATTTTAGCCTCCTGTGCATTTGTTACATCCATGATTACTCCGCCCTTTAGCATCTGAGCTAAGTTTTTGTTTAAGTCATAACGATTTTCCATTGTATTGCCCCCTTTATGTAAGTGTATCGATAATTGTATCGGTGTTACTCCTATATATTTCCATATTATTTGGAAAATTACAATACAATTATGATAAACTTACTGAAAAAGGAGAATTGAATCGATACGCTTCTAGATTAATTCTTTATACTATTTGCATATCCTAGCTCTATAAGAAGCTGACTTAAGGATGCTCCGTCGATATATACCTCTGCTATTACAGTGTCCTTATCTAGATTTTGAGTAACCTTTACGCTTACATTTCCTGAAGCTAAAAGCTTTTTAATTTCATCTAGCTTAGGATTTGAAATACTACCTAAGATACAAGCTCCACCAGTGTTTAAAAGCTTATTGTCTTCATTTGCACACACTACATTTGCAAGCTGAACTTTTTTGATCTGGCCATCTATATTCATCTCTAGGGTAGTAATATCTAGTACCTTTATTGAGCTATCAGCAGCTTTAGCTTCTGCCATAGTCATATTAACAGGGTCAGAATGCACATATACATTCATACGAACTGGGTCCCACTTAATATCGTAATTCAGAGCATTTGCAACAAAGCTAAGAGGAACCATAGTTCTGCCATTGACTATTATAGGGGGATAGTCTAGATGCATAGGATTATCATCTATATATGCTAGCTTGCTATTTATAGATAGCCTTACTATGGAAGCTTGCTTTCTTATGATTACGCTTTGATTTCGCTCATTCCAAGTGATTTTGCAGCTAAGAGCATTTCCTATAGCAGAAATCGGAACTAGAGTTCTACCGCTTCTTATTATAGGTGGAACGTCCATTTTTAGTGGCTTGTTATCTATGTAGACACCTATGCTGTGGTTTGCATATACTGGAGATGAACCATGAGAAAAATTAAAAATTGATATGAGAATAAGAGTGATAATTCCGAGCTTATGCAGAAAAGATTTAAATAAAATGTTATTTTTCTTCATATAAAGTTCTCCTCTAAAATATTTAAAAAATTATTAATTTAATAGTATACTAACCTAGAGGTCATTACAAGGGTCAAAGGTTACAATATTATTGACAATCAGTGGATTTTTGTATAAAATGATACGAGGCGATTTATGATGAATAAAGAATTTTTTATGAGAGAGGCTTTGAAAGAAGCTTTAAAAAGCTATAGCATAAATGAGGTTCCAATCGGATGCGTTATAGTCAAGGATGGACAAATCATCGCAAGAGCTCATAACAATAGGGAGCAAAATAAAGATCCTCTAGGACATGCAGAGCTAATAGCAATAAAAAAAGCAGCTAAGCATCTAGGTGGATGGAGGCTAGTAGGCTGCGATATGTACGTTACTCTAGAGCCATGCATCATGTGTAGTGGGGCCATCATGGATTCACGCATAGAAAATCTCTACATAGGAGCAATGGACCCTAAAAGAGGATGTGTATCGAGCTATCTGCCTATTTTAAAGGACAGAATGATTCCTCATAATGTAAACTATGAATATATCCAGACTATCAGTCCGTACATCATAAAGAGATTCTTTAGGCATTTAAGAAGATTAAAAAAGGAAAGTAAAAATAAAATTTAAAATAAAAAACCTTAATAAGGTAGTTAAAGAAGAATACGCAAAATGTATTACAGCACACAAATGATATAGATAAAATTCCAATAATTGATGCACTAATTAATAAACTATGGAGAGATGTCCGAGTGGTTTAAGGAGCTCGCCTGGAAAGCGGGTATACGGGGAACTGTATCGGGGGTTCGAATCCCCCTCTCTCCGCCATTATCTAAAGTAGACACCTTGTATTACAGTTACTGTAATGCAAGGTTTTTTTAAACTTACTTTCCAAAATTAGTAAGTTTAATTTACTGTAAGTAGGTTGGTTTTAAAATACTATTATTTGTGTATAGTACTAAGCTGCTTTTAAATGTAACATGGAGGAATTTATGAGAATTTTGCATATAGCAAATAACCCTAACCTTTCAACTCAAATAAAAACTGCGATAAGAGATAGATATAATGGATACGACACAGTGACCTTTGATGAACTAAAAAACCACGAGAAGAATATAGATTACTACAGACTAATAATCATAGAAGCAGATTGCACATCTCAGGAGCAATGCGAGATAGTGCTAAATAAAATTCTAGATGCAAAGAAATATCTAGTAAATACCATTATCATATCTCACGGCATGAGTGTAGCTATGAAAGAGCACCTATATGACAATGGAGTTATGGCAATTATAGATAGGGATAAAATAGACCTGAAGCGCTTTAGAAGATATATCAGCAGTATAGAGTCGGAAACTCAGACCATAAGTAGTCTTAAAAACATGAAAATAGCAGTAGTGGATGACAGTAGATTCTCCTTGCAGGTATTGCAGGATTTTTTCGATAAAAGTGGGATTCATACTGTAGACTACTACAATGATTCTGAAAAATTCTTAAACTCAGATTTAAAATATGACCTTTATGTGATAGATTTGGTTATGCCTGTTTACGATGGAGAGGATGTAATCCATAGAATCAGAGAGCAAAATAACGATGGAATTATAATTCTAATAACTCAGTATGGAGATGCTAGAGCTATATCCCACTGCCTAAGTATAGGAGCAGATGACTTTATTATAAAACCCCTTGATTTTAAACTATTTATGATTAGGCTTAGTTCGAGTATCAAAAATTATAAATTAAAGAAGAAGAATATCAATAAGACAAAAAAGCTTTATCAAAGAGCTACAAGAGATGCTCTTACTGGAGCTTATAATCGCTCCTATTTAAAAGAAAAATTCTCAAAAGATTTTCTTCAAGCTTGTAAAAATGGAGAGGTTTTTTCAGTTATTTTATTTGACCTAGATTTTTTCAAACAGATAAATGACGAATATGGACACCAAAAAGGAGACTTAGTTCTAAAAGCCACTGCAGACTTAGTTTCTAAATTAATTAGAAAAACAGATGTGCTTTGCAGATGGGGAGGAGAAGAATTTGTAGTATTACTACCAGGGGCTCATCTAGAAGAAGCTACTATAGTTGCAGAAAAAATTAGGAGAGAAGTTGAAAAATTAAAGGTAAAAGGTGTAAAGAAAATTACTTCTAGTTTTGGGGTTACTCAGTGCAAGCAAGATGATACAGAAGATAGTATTTTTAAAAGAGTAGATAATTCTTTATATCTAGCCAAGCTTACAGGAAGAAATAAAGTGGTATACGATGAAGAAGTCTATATAGCAAAGGGTGGTGTTCCAGTTAATATAGATTGGGGACCGTTTTTTAAAAGTGGAAATGAGCAAATAGATAAAGAACACGAAGAACTAATAAGCATATCAAATGATATAATTTTAAATTGTTTTATCGAGGATAATCTAGAGGAAATACTAGCTATGTTTAAGAGACTACTAAATCATGTAGAGCTTCACTTTTTAAATGAAGAAGCAATATTACTTGAAAATAACTATGATGAGTATGAACAGCACAAGAAGATTCATAGTGATTTAGTAACAAAAGCTAAAAATATGTATGATTCATTAGAAAAGGGTTTAATTTCTCCTGTAACTGTAGTAAAATACGTAGTTCAAGATGTAGTAGTAGGCCATATAATAAAGAGCGACTTTGACTTCTTTGAGCTATTTAATAAATAAAAACCTACCAAATCAAATAAAAAGCCATATAGATAAGTGTGATAACTAATCTAATGGTTTTTTTGTTTGGAGGTAATATTATGACTGATACTCAGAATTTTATAAATAGGCAAGAAATAATCGATACAGCTAGAATGCTAAAAGACAAGCATGTGAGATATAGCCTAGGAGCAAAAGCAGTTCCGCCTACTATACCAAAGGAGCTAGACTGCTCGGGCTTTGTGAGATATTGCTACCTAGCTGCTGGCATAGCTGTACCTGATGGAAGCTGGCATCAGTGGCATGTAAGTGAGCCTATTGATAAGTCAGAGCTTGAGATAGCCGACCTTGGATTCTTGTATGACCCAAATAAAAACAGTGAAATCAATCATATAGGGCTTTACCTTGGAGATGGAAAGTGGATTCACTGTAGCCTTAGTGCAAAAGGGGTGACGATAGATGATGGCAAGGTGTTCAAGTACTTTAGAAGATTTATAAACCTGTCAAAAGTACCTGAAAAACACCTAGATACTTCACCAAATCCACCTAAATGGATGATAACAGTAACCGAAAAAGAAAAGCAGTATGCAGTTGATTCTATACATGTACTAGCGGATTTAGGCTATATATTAAACCCTAGCGTGCATATCAAAAATCTCTACGATAGTCCTGAAAACTGGGCGCAGTGGGTAGTGCTTGCCAATATGGCTAAGGAATTTGGCAAACAGCAGTCTTAGATTTATTAAGTAATTTGCTATAGCTATTATCAATACCTATAGCACCTATAGGAGCGCTTATTAATATAGCAACTACGGCAACCGTAAGAATTAAATTCCCAGCAGAGACTCCAGCGGCTAAAGGAGCTGCACCTATAGCTGCTTGAACAGTTGCTTTTGGTAGGTAAGCTATAGAGCAAAATAAGCGTTCTTTACTATTTAATTTTGTTCCTAAGATGCTAAGATTAACCCCAGCAATTCTAATTACTAGAGCGATTACTATTAGTGAAATAGAAGAAATACCTGCACCTTTTAGATAAGATATATCTACAGCAGAACCAACTAAAACAAAAAGCAAAATTTCTGCAGCTACCCATATTTTTGAAAACTTTCCCATAAGCCTTTTTGCAAGAACTTCATATTGAGAAAGAATAGTCGCAGAAAAGGCCATAACTGCAATCAAACCAGAAACTGGAAAATATGGCTTTACGAAATCTTCAAAAGATACAAACAAAAAAGCAAGACTGAGCATAATAAGGACTTTTACAGTATCTCTAACATGAATAGCTTTAAAAAGCTTTACAAAAATATAGCCAGAAATGATGCCTAAAGCGATACCTAACAAAATAGAGATAGGGACTAATAGTAGAGAACTTGGATTGAATCCATCACCAGCATACATTCCCATAAAAGAAGCAAAAAGTACAATTACAAAAATATCATCCACAGATGCCCCGGCCATAATAAGCTGGGGTATACTTTTGTCCTTACCATAGCCTGAATCTATAAGATGAATCATGCGAGGAACTATAACAGCTGGAGATACAGCAGCTAGCACACTTCCCATGATGGCGGCTTCTATATAGGATATATTAAAAAATAAAGGAGCAAGGAGAGTAACAGCAGTGATTTCAAACAAAGCGGGGACAAAGCACATAAGAATCGCAGGTCTTCCTACTTTTTTCAAATCTTTTATGTCGATATTAAGACCAGCTCTAGTCAATATAATAATAAGAGCTATTTCTCTTAAATCTGAAGAGATATCCAAGATATCAGGAGAAATAAGATTAAGAGCGTAGGGACCAAGAATAATCCCAGTGAGAATCATGCCCAAAAGCCCAGGAAGCCTTAATCTGTTAAATATTCCGCTTAATGAAAAGCCTAAAATTAAAATCAGTGATAAACTAAACAGCATGATATTTCCTCTTTTCTATATTAATTTTTTGTATTCACATTAAAAAAGAGCAGACAAATTCTGTGAATACTCACAGAAGTCATCAGCTCTAGAAAAAGCAGTTTAAGCTTATTATAGCTAAGGGAGAACTTCATTCCCATAAATATAATATCATCTAATTATAGTTATAATCAAGCTTTTTCGCTTTACAAATAGAGCAAACTTGTTTATAATATCATGAGTAGATAACTATTATCTACGGAAAATTGTCTATAGGATTTGCTGTGCTAGATGGGGAGTTAGCGGTGCCTTGTAACCTGCAATCCGCTTCAGCAGGGTCGAATTCCTGCCAGAGTATGAGCATTTGTAAAGCTGGAAAGAGTAAGTGGTGTTGAGACCTGGGTCTCGCGCAACGGAAGACTGTGAACCCCGTCAGGTCCGGAAGGAAGCAGCGGTAAGCGGACCCTTTTGTGTGCCGCGAGGGTGCCTAGATTGAGCTAACTGCTTTGATACCGTTTATGATACTCACACGAAGGCAGGTGCACAGCTTTAAATTTTCACATATTGGACTGTATGAATCCTCATACGGTCTATTTTTATATACAAAATCAATAAATCAAGCTGTAAATCTGATATAATATTTAAGTAAGCTAATATAGATTTAGGAATACTTTCAATTAGTGTACTGAAGGGACTGAAAAGCAAAAATCATGGAAAAAAACATGCATAAAGCTTTATATAGAATATATAGACCTACTAGCTTTATAGATATAGTAGGGCAGGAACAAATAATCAGCATACTCAAAAATCAAATAAAGGAGGATTCTGTTTCGCATGCGTATTTATTTAGTGGAGGAAGAGGAACGGGAAAAACCTCTACAGCAAAAGTATTTGCAAAAGCAGTAAATTGCATAGACCCAGTAAATCAGGAGCCTTGCCACAAATGTAGCGTCTGCGTGCAAGGAGATATGGACATAATCGAAATAGATGCAGCTTCAAACAACAGCGTAGACAATATAAGAGAGCTAAGAGAAAATGTAGTTTACACTCCTTCATATGGAAAATACAAGGTCTACATAATAGATGAGGTTCATATGCTATCTCAAGGGGCATTTAATGCTCTACTCAAAACTCTTGAAGAGCCACCTTCTCACGTAATATTCATACTTGCAACCACAGAGCCTCAAAAAATTCCAGCAACTGTACTTTCAAGATGCCAGAGGTTTGACTTCAAAAAAATAGACAAAAATCAAATAATAGCAAGAATGATAAAAATTCTAGATGAACTAGGTCTGACCTACGAAGAAGAAGCTATAGAGCTCATAGCCCAAAAAAGCGAGGGTGGAATGAGAGATGCTCTTAGTCTTTTAGACCAAGCTATAGCCTACAAAGAGCTGACATATCAAAATGTAGTTCATGTAATAGGAGAGCTAGATTATAGAGAGTTTCATGGATTTGTAAAAGGAATAAAAGAAAAAACTACAGTAACCTTACTTGAAAACCTTCAAAAAATAGAGGCTCAAGGGAAAGACCTAAAAGTATTTACAAGAGATTTCATATCATATACTAGGGATATGATGGTATGTAAATCAGGAGCTAGTCAGCTTCTTAGCCACTCAGGCGACGAAATTGAAGCTTTAGAAGAAAGTGCAGCTCTAGCGGATATGGATTTTATAATAAATCTAATAGAAACCCTGTCTGATTTAGAAGTAAAAATAAAGTACGCTACAAAACCTAAAATCCTAATAGAAGCTTGCTTTATAAGGCTTACAAAGCTAACACAGGTGTCCTCAAGTAGTAATGAAGTGACGACTCTTCCTCAAATAGAGGAGCTAAGCAGAAAAATAGATGAGCTTGAGCTTAAAATCAGCAACCTAGAAAAAGGCGTTCAAAAACCTAAAGAAAAAGTAATCCAGTATCAAGAAGAAAAAAAAGCCAAAGTCCAAATGCCCTATATTGATGACATAAGACTACAAGCTAACATAGACGATAGTGAAAATCAAAAGATAGAAGAAGTAAAAACTAGAATGCCAGAAGTATACGAAGTACTAAGAAAGCAAAAAAATGTTCATCTAAAGGCATTACTCATGGAGGGAGAACCTGTACGCTACGTAAATGACTGCATATACATAGGCTACGACGATAACTTTGCTTTTCATAAACAGACAATAGAAACCAAAATAAATGCTGACCACATAGCTGAAGCTCTATCAAAAGTATTTGAAAAATCACTAAAAGTAGGATTTATATTCAAAAGAGAAATGGGAAATATAAAAAAAGATGAAGCAGACGAAGAAGATAAGATAATAGATCAAATCAAGCAGGCTTTTCCAGATGTACCTTTAGAAATACGAGAAAGAGAAGACTAAATATGGTATAATAATAGAACAAAAAGCTTAAAGGAGGAATTAATTTGGCTAGAAAAGGCGGATTTCCAGGCGGAGCAATGCCAGGAAATATGAATAATATGATGAAACAAGTACAAAAGATGCAAAAGGACATGGAAAAAATCCAAGCTGAGCTATCTGAAAAAGAGGTAGAGGCATCTGCTGGTGGCGGAGCTGTAACAGTAAAAGCCAATGGTAAAAAGGAAGTCGTATCAATAACAATAAAGCAAGAGGTAGTTGATCCTGACGATGTAGAAATGCTAGAAGACCTAGTGCTTTCAGCAGTAAACGAAGCTCTTCGCTCAGCAGAAGAAATGATGAGCAGTGGCATGTCAAAAGTAACATCAGGACTTAATCTGCCTGGCATGTTTTAAGCAGGTGATATAGTGGATTATTACTCAGGACCCATCAGCAGACTGATTGAGGAATTTGCAAAGCTGCCTGGGGTAGGTAGAAAAACAGCACAAAGACTGGCTTTTCACGTTATAAACATGGATAAAGACCAAGTAAAAGCACTGGCTCATGCTATAGTAGAAGCAAAAAACAACATAACCTACTGTTCTACCTGCTGTAACATAGCAGATAAAAATCCTTGCAGTATCTGCGATTCTCCTAATCGTACCTCTGATATCATTTGTGTGGTTGAAGACCCAAGAGACGTAGCAGCAATGGAGAGAACCAAAGAATTTCATGGAAAATACCACGTGCTTCACGGCACCATATCACCTATGGACTCTATTACTCCAGATATGCTAAAAATAAAGGAACTAGTAGGAAGAATGGCAAACCCAGAGCTAAAAGAAGTAATACTAGCAACGAATCCTACCATAGAGGGCGAAGCTACAGCTATGTATATAGCTAGACTTATAAAGCCATTTAACATAAAAGTTACTCGTATAGCACATGGACTTCCAGTAGGAGCTGACATAGAATACGCAGATGAAGTGACTATAACAAAAGCATTAGAAGGAAGACGAGAGATTTTTTAATCGAAAAACTTTTGTTTAAGCAAAATAAAATTCTTAAGCAAATGAATAAAGTTCTTCAAAAAAGCAGGAGATAAGTTGGACGTGTTCCAATATACCTTCTGCTTTTTTTGTACTTAAAATCAATCAATTTTTTATACCTCAGATAATTCTATAAGTCGATTCATGCTAATAAATAAATTAGAGTTACTTGTTCATATTTAAAGTTCCCCACTCGCTCATGCCTTTTAGAACAGGAAGTATTGATTTTCCAAAATCAGTAAGAGAATATTCTACCTTTGGGGGAACCTGAGGATATTCCTCTCTGTGGATGAACCCATCTGATTCTAGCTCCTTTAATTGCTGGCTTAGCATTTTGTGAGTGATGCCTTTTAAGCTTCTTCTTAACTCGCTGTATCTCATGATGCCTTCGCTAGCTAGATGCCATAGTATAATAAGCTTCCATTTTCCACCTATCAAGTCCAAAGTATATTGGATGGGGCAGTTATATTTCATATCTGTTTTAGTTTCCATAATTCCCTAACTCTCCTTTTGGGTAGTACCTTACTAAAAAGTGCATACTTACATAAATGTAAATATGATATATAATTATAGCATAAGCAACAGGATAAGACAAACTAATAGTTTTTAAACTAAATAATATTAAGAAAATATAAAATGAAAATTCTAAGGAGGAAATGAAAATGTCAAAAAATTTTTATGAAGCATTAAAAGAAAGAAGATCAATTTACGCTATAAGCAAAGAATCTGGAGTATCAAATGAAAGAATCCAAGAGGTTATAAATGAGGCAGTACTTCATACACCATCGGCTTTTAACTCTCAAAGTGCTAGAGTTGTAGTATTATTTGGAGAAAATCACAACAAGCTATGGGATATCACAGAAGCATCACTTAAGAAAATAGTGCCAGAAGAAAATTTTGCACCTACAAAAGAAAAAATCGACTCATTTAGAAATGGATATGCGAGCGTGCTTTTCTTCGAAGATCAAAACGTTGTTAAAAATTTACAAGAGCAGTTTTCACTATATAAAGACAACTTCCCAGTATGGTCACAGCAATCAAGTGGAATGCTGCAGTATGTAATATGGACAGCTCTTGCAGTAGAAGGCTTAGGAGCATCACTACAGCACTACAATGAACTAATAGAAGAAGATGTAGCAAAAGAGTGGAACATCCCTTCAGGATGGAAGCTAGTAGCTCAGATGCCGTTTGGAAAGCCAGTCGCAGGAGCAGGAGAGAAAGAGTTCATGCCGCTAGATGAGAGAGTAAAAACCTATTTATAATCGCTAGCTCATATATGAAAGCTTTAAATCTTCAGAAAGGAGATATTACCATGCTAAGGAAAATAGATCATAAAAAGATGGGTTCTAGTGAGTCACGCTGGCTTAAAAGCCTTTTTCACTTCTCATTTGCAAACTATCATAATCCAAATAACATAAATTTTGGAGTTCTAAGAGTTGTAAATGATGACCTAGTATCTGCAGACACTGGATTTGACATGCACCCTCATAGAGATATGGAGATAATCACCTATGTGCTAGATGGAGAGCTTACTCACGAAGACAATATGGGTAACAGAAATACTATATCAAGAGGTCATGTTCAGTATATGAGCGCAGGAACAGGAATATATCACAGCGAACACAATCTAGGAAAAGATGTTCTAAGATTACTTCAGATATGGATATTTCCAGATAAAAAGGACCATAAACCTAACTATGGAGATTTCAGAACAGACGAGAAGGATAGGAAAAACAAGTGGTTTCACATGGTATCAGCCAAAAACGGTGAAGCTCCTATACAAATAAATCAAGATACAAACTTTTATGTAATAGAGCTAGATAAGGACAAAGAAACTGAATTTTTAATGGGTAGCGATAGACAAGCCTATATAGTTCAAATAGAAGGAAGCTCAGAGATAAATGATATAAATCTAAGCGAAAGAGATGCAATGGAAGCAGTAGAGGAAAATCTAAAAATAAAAGCTCTGGAAAACATCCATCTGCTAGTAATAGAGATGAAAAAAGCATAAAAAAATTTATAAATGAAGATTATAATACCCTAGAGGATAGAGTAAGGATTCTATTTTCTGGGGTATTTTGATTATTATAAATAATGGTGTAAGATATATATAAATCCAATTAGGAGGTATCTCATGCGAAGAAAAGATAGAGAAATGAGTGAAGAATTTGCACTGGGAATAATAGATAAATCTAGATATGGCATAGTATCTATGATAGATAGTGACAATTTGGCCTATGGTC
>Ga0334893_1001726_pt1 | contig 19079 bp, 14 predicted proteins | sample GraSluR3_MG_5_FD_207218 | JGI IMG/M metagenome (GOLD analysis project Ga0334893, IMG submission 207218) | Sludge microbial communities from methane-producing bioreactor in Wageningen University, Netherlands - Granular Sludge_09_05-R3 | ecosystem: Engineered > Bioreactor > Anaerobic >...
ACGCAGAAAGCCGCAGCCAGCAGCGCTCCCAGAAATACTGACAATATCAGCGTCATACCATACCGTCCCCGGTGTGCGGCACCTGTCAGCGCGGCAGAAAGGTGTTCAGAACAGGATAAAAATCACTGATGAAACGCGTTGCCACCTCATCAGGCTGCGGAATATGCGGAGGAACGGATATTCTGATAAACGAGGCATCCTTGCGCCCGTGCAGCAGCCCGTTGACAAGCTGCTCCCACTTCAATGCATATTCATCCGTCAGACTGCGCCCCCGCACATCAAACCAGTAATAAAACGACGTGCTCATTTCGCCATAGGCGTATTCCGCACGCACCAGATGCACGCTGCCGGCAGAAGTACGCACCACCATGGGGTTTGAAGACAACTCATACCAACCGGAACCGGGCAGACAGTTACGGGGGGAATGTATTCCGCCTTCCCCTTTAGCGCCGCCGTGATAGCCCACATACAAATCTACCACGACACCGGAACGGTCCTGATAGCGGCGCATCAGGTAGTCTGTGGGACGCAGCAGGTCCAGCACTTCGGTGCTGAATGCAGTCTGGCCCATCAGCCGCCACGGCCCCAGAGAAACAGGAATTTCCTGCAGCGGACGGTGGGGCGGAGCAGACGCTGTCGAATGTGTATGCACAAAAACAGCCGCAAGAGCCAGCAGCGCAAAAACAACGCAGAACCTAGCGCGCATTACGTCCTCCCATGCTCAGCAGCCAGCCTATGACTGCAATGAGCACCATGGCCGTGGCAAAAACAGCCAGCCCGGCAAAATCATGGAAAAAGCCTTCGGCGGCTCCTTTACCCACATGACGGGCCAGAAAACCCGTGACAAAAACCCGGAACACGTTGGTGGCCACCGCCACGGGCACAGCGGCCAGAACAAGAACAACACGCTGCCACGGTCTGCGCAGAAACATGAACCCGTATGCGGTGGACAACGCCAGCAGGCTCATGAGCGACCGCATGCCGCTGCAGGCGTCCACCACCTCCAGCGTGATGTTGGGAAAAATGATCACATTTCCTTCGCGCAGCACCGGCAGGCTGAACAGCTTGAGTCCGGCCACAGCCACTTTGGCCACAAACAGCTTCAGAGGAAAAGCCACCTCGTCATACAAAATATATGGTATCGGAATCATGAAGAAAAGATACCCGAGCGGTACCAGCAGAACGCGGAGCAAAGGATAGCCGTATACAAAGGCAATCATGCCCGCGGTGACGATGATCATGGAAGAACGCATGGTCATGAATTCCACGGAACTCACACCGAGCAGCAAGGTCACCAGACCTCCGGCCAGAATAACCATCCCGCCTGCAGCAGGTTTCACCGGCACCTGCCGCACGGCATCGCGGCGCAGCCACAGCAGATAGCTGGCAATGAACGGCACAAGAAACCCATGCGAATAGTTGGGGTCGTGCTCCCAGTTCATAACCATTTCCACCGCTATCTGATGGTAGATGACCGCCATAAGCAGCCCGAACACCAGCAGGTACCCGCGGGTACCGCGCAATCCTTCGGCAGCGTTCATATCTGTCCTCTTACGTTATCTGTCGTGCTGCGGCAGCCTGTGCCGGTTCCGTATCATGCCGTCAAACAAGGCCTCCGCCCTGCGCGCCGTTTCGCGAACGTCAAACCGCTGCGCCGCCTGCGGCTGAAAACGGACAAACCCGGCGCGTATCTGCCCGTCATCGGCAAGCAGACGGGCCATGCACGCGGCAAGCGCTGCGGCATCTCCCGCAGGAAAGGTCAGGGCCGGTGTGGCGGCCACAGCCTCGCGCAGCCCTATACAATCAGAAGCCACAAGCGGCACCCCGGCGCACAGCGCCTCCGCGGCCACAAGCGGCAGGGCTTCCCAGCGCGAAGGCATGATCACGGCGTCAAGATCATGGTATACTTCTGTCATACCGGGCTGAAACGGCATAAAAACAACATAGTCCTGCAGACCATGTTCCTGTACCTGCTTGCGGTAGACCCGTTCATAGTCGCCCGACCCCACGGCCACCACGCGGAATGCGGCATTACCCGCAGATGTCTTCTGCAGTTCCGCCACCGCATCGATAAGCAGATCCATCCCTTTTTGCGGCATGAATCTGCCCAGAAAACCGAACAGAAAAGTATCTTCATCAACACCGGCGCGACGGCGGAACCCGCCCCTGTTCTGCGGGGTGCTGCTGTACATGTCTGCTGCAATTCCCGTGGGGATGGCGGTAACCCTCGGTGCATCAGGATCAAAGCCCGGCACCTGCTCTGCAAGATGCCCGAGAATGTCGTGCCCCACACCGTACACCACATCAGCCCCCATGATGGTTCTGTTGGCAACGGCACGGCGGATGCGCCCTTTCCATCCCGTCAGGTAGCGTTCTTCAAGCACGCCGTGCACCGTGAGCACATGCGGCACCGCAGGCAGCCAGTTGGCGGCGGTCACCACGGAAGCCGAAGTGAACCCCTGACTTTGTATCACGTCGTACCTGCGGCTACGCAACTGGCGCCATACAGCAGCCGTCAGTGCGGCAACATCGCCCCAGCGTTCCCCGCGGCACAGAACAAGCTCGCCTCCGAACTGCTGCACATCTGCGGTCAGCGCATCACGTTCCTGCGTTTCCACCGCCAGCACGGTGACCTGCCACGCATCGGAAAGACAACCGTACACATACCGCATATACGAGCGGATGCCCCCCACCGGCCAGCGCACCACGCAGAGCAGTTGTTTACGACCGTCCATGCCTGCGTACCTCCTGAGCAAATAAAAAATTTCCCAAAACGGTGACTCCTCCGAGCCAGAGCCAAGTGTAGCGGTAAAGGTTATGGTCGCCCCATCCTTTGAACAGCATCAGGAGCAGTGTCTGCATTACAGCCTGCGCCACCAGAGAATAAAACATGAGACTGCCCGGCAGGTCACCGCCGGCAAGCCCTCCGGCACCTGCACCGGCCCGTGCTTTTCTGCGTTGCGCCTGCACAGGGCGCGGCTGCGGTGTGTGCCTGTCTGCAGCCAAAGTCTGCGGAACGGTTCTGTCCGCCGGCGCGGAACCGGCTGTTTCAGGGGTATCAGGCAACGGTTTCATGCGGTACGGGGCTTCTCCGGTCTCCTGTTGTGTCGCTTTCAGGGCATAGCCGTGCCGTGTGCTGACATTGTCTTCCGCCGGAGGCACATGGTTTTTCATGCTGTACCGCGCCCCGTTGCTGCCACCGCCATCGCGCGCGGCAGCCGGGCTGCGCACCGCAGTGCTTCTGTCATGCACATTGCGTCTGGCAGAACGCAGCAAGGCAGGGTGGCTCAGCAGCAGGCGGCATCGCCTGCGCAGCAGGATGTTCTGCCTGAACAGAACCACCACAAGACCGCCGAATGACAGAATACCGGCCAGCCCCAGTTCTCCGGCCACTTCTCCGTACACGTTGTGCGACTTGGGGCCGGATGAGAGCCCCTCCCAGCTATACCCGAAGTTGCCGGGACCTATGCCCAGCAGCGGATACCGGGTGAATACCTCCATGCCCTGCTGGAATCCCTTCAGCCGGCCTTCGGCAGATTCTATGGCGCCTTTGCCCGTATGGCCGTAGCCAAAAGTGGAAAGAAAGCGCTGCTGCAGGTCATCGGGCATGAAATCCCATGCAAAGACAAGCAGCAGAAAAACGACAAAAATTCCGACAAGTTTGCGCGATGATGACATGAGCACCAGCAGCGCAAAAAATATGGCGGTCACCATGCCGCTGCGCGACCCCGTAAAGATTATGCCCACCAGCGCCATGCCCCCGTACAGCCAGAGACCACGGCGTACCCACACGGAAGGAAACCGGCAGCGCACAAGGGCCCAAAACAAAGGCAGCGAGTACGCGATACTTGCCGCAAACGAGTTGGGGTCACCATAGGTCACATCTATCCCCACCATCCGCCGGATACCCATACGGTATACATGGCGGCCGTGGACAAAAAATTCCCACATGGATTTTCCCACATACAGCCCCATGACCGCCACAAAAGCCAGCAGGACAAATCTGAAATCGCGCTCGTTACGGACAGACAGAATAAGCATGACATAAAAAACGATATACTTCAGATAGTCTTCCACCGTCCGCCACGCAGCCTGTCCGTTGTACGCCCCCAGAGCGGAAACGAGCAAAGTCAGCGCCAGCGCCCCCACGGCCAGATGTACCGGACTGGAGGGCAGCCGTTTGCCCGGCACAAAAAACGCCGCAGCCATGAATGTGAGCATGTAGACGCGCTCAAGCCGGAAGTCTCCCAGCACCGGCCAGTATTCATACGGCCGGAATATAAGCAGAAAAAGATAGCCCGCGAGCATGAGCGGAAGCAGCATGTCACGACGCATACGGTCCTCTTCCGGTAACAGCGCAAAGCCCCCGCAACAGCCCTTCCGGCAACGCGGCCAGTGCGTAATAGCGTACGGCATCGGCCCGCATGCCGTAGTTCAGCACACTGCGGAAACAGCGGCGTGCCTGACGCCTGCTGCCCGTGGAAAAATAATGATACCCCAGAGCGAAGTACTGTTCTGACAGGCGCCCCCGCAGCACCTGCTTTGCGGTTTCATCCGCGGTTGATTCCAGTTCGCGCAGAAACACGCGGATATGGTTGGCATGATACCGTTCGGCGTTGGTTGTGCTGTTGTCACCGTGGTATTGTCTGACAACAAGAGGCTCGTCTATGAAACCGAAAGGATACAGCTTTGCTATCCGCAGCCACATGTCCAGATCCTGACAGGTCCGCAACCCCTCGTCGTGCATGCCGGCTGCGGAAAAACATTCTTTGCGCACCAGCACCGTGGGCGTGAAGACAAAACCCTCGCGCAGCAGATCGACATATTTCCAGCCGCTGCCGGTGCAGGTATACCCCCGCTCGTGCAGGTATGAATGGTGTATGACGCGGCCATGCTCTACATGCTGCATATCGCAGTACACCAGACCGTATTCGGGATGGGCATCCGCAAACGCAGTCTGCACCGCCAGCTTATGCGGCAGCCACAGGTCGTCTGAATCAAGAAAGGCGATCAGCGGGCCGCGGGCCTGCCGTATGCCCTCGTTTCTGGCGCTTGAGGGACCGCCGTTTTCCTTGCGGAAATAGCGGATACGCCCTTCATAGCGCGCAGCGATGCCGGGCGTGTCATCGGTGGAACCGTCATCCACAAGAATCACTTCGTAATCCTTGTACGTCTGTGCAAATACCGACTCAAGGCACTGCTCCAGCAGATGGCCGTAATTGTACGTCGGAATAACCACACTCACCCGGGGTGTTGTCGTCATATATCACTCCCAGCCGCTTACCGGCTTCATACCCTGCTGTGTGTCCCGCTTTTGCCGGCGGGCAACGCGCCGGCTGCGGCATGTACGGAACATCCTGCCGTGCATTTTATCAGCGCCGCAGCAGCTGCCGCGCCAGACGCTGCAGCGGGGCGGGCAGCAGCACTCTGACACAGCCTTTCCACGGGTGGCTGTCCAGCGGATGAAACACCATCGCCCGCAGATAACAGCCTGCCGCCTGCAGACGCTTACCCGCAGCAAGACAGCGGTCTGCTCTGCCGTTGTAAAAGGATGCACGCGAACGCCTGCGTGCACGCGGGCTTACCCGATGCCCGTGTTCCCTGTTGAACCGTTCATAAATCTGCCAGACCACACGCACACGCTCTTCCACCTGCCGCGAGACCTGCGTGCCGTGCACACGGTACCGCACCAGAGGTTCGTCCACAGCCAGAAATCTGTGATGGCAGGCCACGCGCAGCCAGAAATCATAATCCTGACTGATACGCAGATCCTCGGCTATGTACCCGCTGACGGCAAACACACCGCGGCGCACCATGGCTGACGACATGCAGATAAAGCTGTCCACATACAGTTCGTCCAGCACGTCGCCGCTGTGCAGCACCGGGGTGTATCCGGCAACAGTCCTGCCGTGCCCGTCCATGGTTTCGCGCTGAGAATAGACAACATCATATTGCGGTGCCGCATCCAGCGCCGCTACCTGTATGGACAGTTTGTGCGGCATCCATGCATCATCAGAATCAAGAAACGCCACATAGCGTCCCGTACTTTCCCGTATGCCTCTGTTGCGTGTGTAACCCGGCCCGCGGTTTTCGTGATGCAGATAGCGGATGCGCGCATCGTCGAACCCTGCCAGAATACCGCGCACGTCACCGGGCGAACCGTCATCCACCACCAGCAGTTCAAAATCGGTAAAATCCTGTTCCAGCACGGAGCGGACAGCCTCCGCCAGATACGCCTCGGTCTTGTACACAGGCATGATGACACTTACGGCAGGCCGGTCAGACATGACGCTCCTGTCGGGTGTTGATGATTTTTGCGCAGAACCTCCGGTCATGACACAGCCTCCCGCTTTGCACCGCATGCTTCCGCCATTTCTTCAAGATGGTACAGATAAGCCGCTGTAAGCGTGAACCAGCGGGTGGAGGCGCCGTAGCGGCTGTCCAGCGCTCCCCGCAGCAGACGCGGCCACAATACGGCGTTGTTCAGCAGGCGGGACCTGCGACGCAGCCCCAGCATGGCCAGTTCGCGGCACAACCGCAGACTGTGTGCGGCATCATCGCGCTGCACAGTCCCCTTCTTTTCAAAGGGGATATCAGCGAACTCCGGATATGCGGCGGTAATGGTCATGGAATGGAACCCGCGCGGCACCAGCAGCTCGTGCGGCAGAGAACACAGGTAATCGTGCAGGGAAGCGTCAAGAAACGGAGCCACTGCAATCCCCCCGCCGAAAACACCGAAGGTCAGCAGCGCGACTTCGCGGCGCAGTCTGGCCGTGAAAAAAAACCTGCGGGCGGGACGCGGGTCACCGGAACAGCGCCGCAAAGCCTCTTCCAGCTCTGCCAGTGCCATCTCGTGCGGCATGGCCGCATACAGTTCCGGCCGCAGTACAAGACGCATGGCCGTCTCGCTGAACACCGCGGGCGATGCTGTCAGCCCCCGTGCAAACTCCGCATATTCTCCGCGTTCCAGCATTCGGCAGCGCTCTTCTGTCACAAGACCGGATTCGGAAAGATTATCTCCCCCCAGACCGTCAAACACCGTGCAGCCAAGCGTTTTCAGGCGGAGTCCCGCCCCACGGGCCCAGCTGTGCTCGTCGGCACAGAAGTCCGTTTCCAGATGGCAGCACCATTCGGCGGTAAGCCGCGAAGGAGCAGCTCCGATAATTTCATGCCTGCAGCCGGTGCGGCGGGCCAGTTCTGCTGCTATATCGGCATCATCGTCGCCCCGGGGCGGAAAATGACGCGCAGTCACCGCCAGCTGCGGAAGACGATTCTGCCTGTGCAGTTCCAGCAGGATATGCCGCGAATCTCTGCCGCCGCTCAACTGCAGCCCCACGGGCCCTTCCGTCACGCTCAGACAGCGTGAAACGGCCTGACGGAACAGATCGATGTACCCGTCCATATACCGTTTTTTTGCCGCTCCGGTCACAGGGCCCTCGTGGCATGGCGCCACGCAGACCGGATTGCTGCGAACCTGAGGAGCGCTGTCTGCGGAAAAAAGAGGCTTCCAGACCAGCGAGCCCCCCTCCGGCAGCACCCGTATGTGACGAAAGGCAGTACGTTCGCCCACAAAATACCCGACACGCAGAAAAACGGACAGTCCTTTCATATCAAGGTCTGCCGGTGCTCCGGCGGCAAGCAGGGCAGGCAGCGAGCGGGAGACACCCAGCACACCGTCCGTCCAGAAATAGTAAAGAGGATGTATGCCGTAGCGGTCGGTGAACAGCTGCAGGGTTGCACCGTCCCAGTGCCACCCTGCATAAATTCCCCCGCCATCGGGCTGTCTGTAGCCCTGTTCGTGGTGCGCAGGCCCTGCGGACAGCAAAGCGGGCTGAGCGGAATCAGCGGGCTGCGGCGATGACGGGACGTCAGCAAGCCTGCACAGACTCCGGCGCACAGATGCGGGCAGACCGCGCAGGCCGCGGGCACCGTCACGCGCCAGTATAAACACGGGCTGTCGCAGGCATTGCTGCAGCACCGCTTGTGTCTGCCGTCTGTCAAGCATGGTATTCCTGCCTTACGCGCCGCAGCCTATGCCACATCAGCGAATATTTTTTCTTTGCTGCGGAAGTACAGCGCACCGGTGACACAAAGAAAAAGCGACACTCCGCCCCCCAGCCCAAGCAGGTCCCACGGCATGGGCACAGTGCCCAGCAGTGCGGAACGGAATCCCTCGATGACTCCTACCATCGGATTGCAGCCGTACAGCAGCCGGTACTCTTCGGGAACAAGCGACACCGGATACACCACCGGTGCGGCATACATGAGCAGCTGCACGACAAAATTGAGCGAGTAATGCACATCGCGGTACTGAATGGACAAAGCAGTCAGCCATGTGCCTATGCCTGCGGCTGTAAGCATCATCAGCACCACCAGAAACGGCAGATACAGCACGCCCCAGGTGGGCACCACCTTATACCACAGCATAATGGCAAAAAGCAGGACCATGGCGATGGAAAAATCGACCAGCTTTGCCACCACGGCCGAAATAGGCAACACCAGACGCGGAAAATAAACCTTGCGTATCATATTGGCGTTGCTGACCAGACTGCCCGCGCTTTCTGTCAGCGCATTGGCAAAATATGTCCACGGCACCAGTGCCGTGAAACTGAACACAGCGTAGGGCACCCCGTCGGAGTCGACCTTGGCCAGCCTGCCGAACACAATGGTAAACACCACCATGGAAAAAAGCGGCTGCACAATGGCCCACCCCACCCCGAGCAGCGACTGCGCATAGCGCACCCGGATACTGCGCCATACCAGAAACATCAGAAGATCCCTGTATTCCCAGAGTTCCTGAAGATTTATACTGCGCATTCCTTTACGCTGCTCAAGCACAACCCTGTAGCGTGCATCGGTCTTGTTCATCTGAAAAATACCTGTCTGTTCTTGTTTATTTTGTGTCCGGCAGCCTGTACAGCGGGTCACCGATGCCGCTCATCATCCAGCGTACAGTGGGGGTTGCCATAAACATGGCCTCGGCAAATGTGAACTTTCCGCTCCAGAAGCGGTCAAAAAACACGTCACCGCGGGTGTACCCCTCCACATACGGTTCTGCCACCGCTCCGAAGGTGGCCGTCACACCCTGCTCCAGAAATCCCTGCGCCCAGCACGGCGGCGAGGAGGAAAGGGAAATAAGCGTATCAGACTTCAGAAAAGCGGCCACAGCCCCCGCGGGCCAGTCCGTCCGGCGTACCGGACGGTAGGCGTGACCTACTCCGTAAAACCACACGGTATCCTGCGGCACATCATTGTCACGCGTATAGGCATGGGGTTTCATCTGTACGGGAATACCATACCGCGACGCCGCCTGCTCCACTTCCGACACCAGTTTGTTTTTGGCAAACAGCCCCGGCGCATTGTGCAGCACCAGAGTTTTTTCCGCCTGCAGAGCCTTGTCAGTCAGACCGGCGGCCGTTTCTTCGTCAGGACCATCCAGCCGCACCGCCATATACAGCCCGTGGCTGGGGTCGAAATGTCCTCCGGACCGGAACATGGGATTAGGTGTTCCCATCACACGTCCCCACGTGTAACGGCGGAAGATGTCGGAAATCATGGAATCGACACTTCTGCCCGCACCGCGCAGAGGTATGCCGAAACAGGGCACAATGACGCGTATGCGTGCAGCCAGCCGCACGCCGTCTTCCATTGTATGCAGCAGATACTGCCGCAGGGGCTCTTCTATCTGGCGCAGACGGAAACGGTGCGCGGCAGACGGCAGGTCTATCTCTAAAATTCTGTGCTCCGGCACGCCGCGCTTACGAGCATACTGCCGGGCAACGCGCATGGAAGCACCGTCGCCGCCGCGCACCAGCAGCAGCACTTCATCCGGCTTCGGCGAACGGGCGGCAACGGTGCGAACAGGGCCGGTCTCCACGGCAGTGCTCAGGTTTCCTTCAGAATCGGCAACTCTCAGGCGATAGCGGTATTCAAACCCGTCTGCCAGCGTCGTATCCCGAAAAAAACCGGGACGCTGAACCGGTACGGAAACAGTATCGCCCCCCTGTTCCACACGGCCGTTCACATATCGGGGAAAGCGGGCCAGAACTGTATATCCGGCATCTCCGGCTGCTTTGCGGGCCAGTTCATATCCCACCACATCGCGTTCCAGAGGCTGATCCCAGAAAAGCCCCACTGCGCCATGCCCGCCCACCGCGTACAGATTTTTCACTCCCTGCGGCACGCCTTCGGGATCTGTTCCCGGCCGTGCAAGCAGCATAGCGCGGGGTTTTTCCGCGCCTGCGGCGTCGTAGGTATGCAAAAAATAAACATATTGCTCACCGTTGGTCAGTCCGGTCAGTTCCAGTGTACGATCCATTCCGCAGTCTTTGACCAGCACCACAGGAGCGCCTCTGAAAACCGTTTCGTCGCCGGTGCGCAGGCGGTACACCTTGACACCTTTGATCCCCTCACCCGTCACGGCCTCTTCGTTCCACTCCCAGCGCATGACGGCGCCCCCGTCGGACGATACTATTTCGCCCGCCGAAAAAGCAGGCGGGGGGGCAGCAGACGCAGCAGCCGGCAGCACCATCAACGCCGCCAGAAAAACAAAGCCGACCAGCAACCGGCATCCGCAGGCCATAACGCTTTCACAACGCCTCATAGTCACTCTTCCTTCTGTACGCCGGAGGCATTGACATCTGCCGCGCCGCACATCAGTTCGCGGTACAGTTCCTCATAGGCAGCCACATACGCACGGGCGGAAAACCGCTCACGCACAATACGGGGATGCTCCTCAGCAGCAAGGCCGCGGGCCTGTTCATCCTGCAGCAGTTCCAGCACGGCAGCCCCCAGACGGCGGGCATTGCCCGCGGGAACAATACGGCCTGCGGCCGAACCTTCCAGCGCTTCACGCACACCGCCCACATCAGTGGCCGCCACGGGCAGCCCTGCGGCCATATACTCCACAAGCGCGTTGGAAAAACTTTCCGAATCAGACGAAAGCACTCCCACGTCAAAGGCCGGCAACAGCCGCTGCACGTCCTCTCTGCGCCCTGCAAACACGGTGCATTCTTCCAGCTTCAGCTTGCGTGCCTGCTTTTCCAGCGCAGGCCGCGCACTGCCTTCGCCCACCAGAACAAAATGTGCCGCAGGCATTTTGCGGCGCACCGCCGCCGCTGCCTTTAAAAACACATCCAGACGCTTCACCGGCCGCAGGTTGGCCACAATGCCCGCCACGGGAACATCCGGTGCAAGCCCCAGCGCTTCGCGGGCTTCTTGCCGGGCGGCTGCCCTCATCCCGCCGTCGCCGGGCAGTGCGCTGGTATCAAACCCGTTGGGAATGACCCTCACCGCCTCTGCCGGCAGATGTTCCGTACGCCGCACCCGGGCGGCTGTGTCGGCGGAATTGGCCACAAAAACATCCGCCCCGCGGTTCAGTACCCGCAGCAGCAGGCGGTCCGGACGCGTGAGCCAGTATCCCTGATTCTTGCGCATGCTGATCACGCGGGGCACTCCGGCCAGCCATGCGGCCACGGTGCCTGCCAGTGTGGCGTCCCTGAAGTGCAGCTGCACCACATCCACACCGTCTGCCGCAAACCACTGCGCAAGCCGCAGGACTCCGCGCCATCCTTCGCGGGTTTTAAAGCTGTCTGTTCCGGCCACCCGTACCTGACACGAATCAAAAGATTCACTGATCCACTGCGAACCGCGCAGCACATAAAGCACCGGCTCGAATTTTTCCCTGTCCAGCCTGTCCAGCAGCATGAGCAGCTGTTTTTCGGTACCGGCTGTGGGCGACCAGATGCCGTCGATGACCATGCCCACACGCACAGGTCCGCCGGAATGCGGCACGCGTTCGGCAATGCCCAGCACACGCCGCGCACGACGGGGTAACACAGCGATAAAACTATTTTTCCACTGCCTCCAGCCCTGCCTGAGACAACGCGCCGCCGCCCGCAGAAACCCGTACCCCAATCCCAGATGTATGGAACCGAACACCACCGGCATATGCCGCAGCAGGGCCGGTTCCTCGCGTTTCTGCGCTTCAACGGCAGAAACGGTAAACACTGCCAGCGCATACAGCAGCACGCACAACAGCCACATGCCCAAAGGCAGAAGCCACCCCGCCAGAGCTGCCAGCAGGCACAGCGGCAGAGAGAAAACACCGGCAGCCAGAGCGGCAGGCAGGGCCGCAGGCAGCGTCAGCGTTGCCGGATGGCGGCGCCAGAGTCTGAAACGCCCCTCGCCGTACCGCACCATCTGCCGCCAGAGTTCAGGCAGGGTTTCACGCGGATAATAGCGGACAGTCAGCAGCGGGCTGGTGGCCGCGGTAAAACCGGCCTGCTCCACACGGTAGTTGAACTCCACATCTTCGCAGGCATCAAAACTTTCATCCACATAGCCCACTTTTTCCAGCACGGCACGGGTATAGGCCGCGCCATTGCTTACGGGGCTGGCTGGACCTTCATACCCGCTGTAGATCAACGAACCGGCACCGTGGCCGATGCGCGATGCCCGGGCCAGCGCCACCACCCGCTGAAACGCGGTGAGCCCCGGCGGATCAAGAGGCTGCGGACGGCCGAGACAGTCGGCATCAAATCTGCGCATGCACTGGGCAACATTATGCAGCAGCATGGCATCGGGGATATGACAATGCCCGTCCACCACCAGAAAAATATCTCCCCTGCCTTCGCGGAATCCTGCATTGCGCCCCGCCGATGAGCGCCGTCCGGCATTGGGCACGTACCGCACCTGCGGTGCACGACCGGCGATCTCCTTCACTATATCCGGCGTGGCATCGTCGGACATGCCGTCAGCAACGATAATCTCGAACCTGTCATGCGGATACCGCTGCGCCAGAAGCTGCTCAAGCGTGGCGGCGATAAACTGCTCCTCGTTGCGTACGGGCATGACCACCGTGATAAACGGCCAGACGCCTTCGTCCCGCCGCCACAGAGGAATTTCCGGAGATTCAGCCTCCGCAACCGCCTGTGCGACGACTTCTTCCTGCACCTGACCGGCGGCCTGTTGCTCAGCTGTGGCCGGAGAAGCCTTTCCGCGCCGCGCCAACAGTCCGCGCACTGCGGCAAAAGACATTACGCGTCCTCCTGCCGCCGCACGGGCTGCTGCTGTTCCTGGCCGGACACGGCACCGCCGCGGCCGTCCGTCCACGCACAATGCTGCGGGGTAACGGCACAGGGCATCGGCGTTATCCGTCTGTAAAGATTCAGATACTGCTCTGTCTGCCCCGCATAGGAAAATGACCGGCTGATAAACGAATAGGCATTTTCGCCCATGGTTCTGCGCAGGGCGGGATCATCCAGCAGAGAGCCGACGGCGGCGGCCAGTGCGGCATCGTCACCCGGTTCCGTCACCAGCCCCGTGTGCCCGTGGCGCACCACCTCGGGCGAACCTCCGGCGCGCGTGCAAACCACGGGCCTGCGGCAGGCAGCTGCCTCCAGCGCCACATTGGGCAGACCCTCGGTAAAACTGGGCAGAACAAAAATATCGCATTCGTGCATAATGCCGCGCATGTCCTTACGGAATCCGGGAAGAAAAAAACGGTTCTGCAGTCCGGCTTCCTCTATCTGCCGCTCCAACCGGCTGCGCAGCGCCCCCTCGCCGAAAACGGCAAAATACACATCAGGATGCCGCTCGAGAACCATGGCCGCCGCACGTATCATTCCGGCGTGATTCTTTTCCGGCGACAGCCTGCCCGCGGTGATGACCACCTCCGCCGTATCCGGTATGCCCAGCAGCGGGCGCAGCACCCCCGCAGAAGGAGGGTACGTCTCCAGATCAATGGCGTTGTGAATGACGCTTACCCTGGCAGCCGGCACGCCGGCTTCGACAACTTTGGCGCGCTGTCCGACGGAAACCGCCACAACATGTCTGGCAAACCGCAGAAAAAGCCTGTCCAGACGCTCATACAACCGCACTCGTGGGCACTCGCCGGTCCAGCCGCGTGATACGGCCACCTCCGGCACACGCATAAACCACGATGCCAGTCTGCCCACAACATTGGCTTTGTATCCGTGCGTGACAAGCAGATGCACCTGTTCACGGTGCAGCACCCCCGCCAGTTCCCCGATGAGCAGCGGATTAAACGCTCCCTGCCGTCTTAGCGGCGCCACGGGAATACCCCGCTCCTGTGCATGCAGATACAGCTCGTTACGCCTGCCTTCTTCAAAAAAAGGAATGAGCAGCGGACGCACCCCTGAACGCTGCAGATGCTCCAGATGGGTAAGCACCTGCCGTTCCGGCCCCCCGTAAAAATTGCTCGCTATGCAATGAGCCACGGTGACGGGGCCTTTTTCGGGTAAAATGCATGCAGATGACGGTGAAGCGGCGCTCATACGCGTTTTGTCCTTTGCCATACAGTGCGGTTGATGCCCAGAAGGCCTCTGACAGTGGCATAAACAAGCTCGTACACCACCACCGGCAGATACAGCGTCCACAGAACTCGCCGACGGGTAAGTCCCGCACTGACGGTTCCCGCAACAACCATGGCGGCCTGCACCGCCAGCAGGCCCATGCTCCATGCCGTAATGAACCCGCTATGCAGCAGCACCCCGGCAGCCAGCGGCAGCAGAACAGTCAGCAGCATCAGCGGTCTGCTGCCCGTCAGCATACTCCAGCCCGCATCAAACAGGGCCGCCTGACGCTCTGCCAGCCCCTGCCGCATGAGAACCAGTGCCTCGCGCCGGGAAATACCGGCATTGCCGGAAGCCCAGCGCAGACGCTGCATGCGCAGCTGTTCCACCGTGACGGGGCTTTCGGCCAGCACCTGCGTCTGCGGCATGTAGCGCACCCCCACGCCCGCACGCAGCAGTTCCAGCGTGTACTCAGTGTCTTCGGTGATGGAAAAAGCCCGCCATGGGTGCGCCCGCAGCACCGCGGCGGAAAAACACATGCCGTTGCCCCGCAGCACGGCAGGCAGGCCCAGACGCATTTTGCCTTCGTAAAACAGAATATTTTCCATCACGTTGCCCACATGCAGCCACCAGGTCAGCGGCGCCGCATCGGGATTCAGAATTCCGTATTCCGCCTGCATGACATGATTACCGGCCTGCAGTCCCGCGGCAAATTCACGCAGCAGGCCTGCGTCCGGCACCGTGTCTGCATCCAGCACCACCACAGCATCCACCCGGGGCAGCGAAACACAGGAGCAGCCTGCGCACCCGTGAGCGCCGCCCAGCAGGGCATCAAACGCAAAACGCAGGGCATAGCCCTTGCCTCTGCGGGCGGCATCGGACCGCACAAGCACCGTGGCACCCGCGCCGGATGCCGCCTGCGCCGTACCGTCCGTGCAGTTATCGGCCACCACCAGCACACGGAATTCATCCGCAGGATACTCCATGGCCAGTGCGGCCTGCACTGTGCGGGCGATGCCGGACTCTTCGTCATGGGCCGGTATGACAACCGCAAAAAAACAGCCGCCGGTCCGGTCCCTGTCTGAAGCAGCAGAAAAAGCGGATACAGGCGACTGCCGCACGCATGGCCGCCAGCCAAGCACCGCCAGCAGCGCAAGCCATGCTGTGGCGGCCGTGGCAAATGCCAGAATCAGGCATAAAAACGCGTACAGCACAGGCTATGCTCCCGGTGAAAACGGTTTTTCGGCCAGTCGGGAAATACAGAACCGGAACTTACCGCTGCTTTCCGACTGTATGGAGTCTGTAAACTCCACGTCGTACCGCATGCTCCGGCCGAAACGGGTCCGCACCAGCTGCGCCAGAGTCTCCAGCGCGCTATCCTGCCAGTCGGCGCCGCGCACCATGCGGAACACCAGATAATCCAGCTCTTCCTGCACAATCTGCAGCTGCTTTACGCCGGAAAGCTTCATGGCGAAATTTTCGGTCAGCGAAATGCCGGAAATAAACTCTCCCTGCGGCGTGCGCACGTAGTCGGCTATTCTGCCCTCCACCGCGGCAAGCCGCGGATAGCTGCGTCCGCAGGCGCAGGTACCGGCCATAAACCGTGAAACATCACCCACGCGGTAGCGGATGAAAGGCATGGCAAGGTTGCTCAGGTCAGTTACCACCACTGCTCCGGGTTCACCCTCAGGTACCGGCCTGCCATCGGCATCCACACATTCCACCACCAGCGTGTCCATATTTACATGCAGCCCTTGATGCTGCTCGCATTCGCAGGCAATGAGACTGACCTCTTCGCAACCGTAGCGGTTGGTCACTTTGCAGCGGAACACATCCTCCACCATGGCGCGTTCAAAATCGTGCAGCACCATGGCCGTGCTGATGATACCCCGCGGATAAATGCCCGACAGCCCGCGGGCCTTCAAGAACGAAGCAAAAAGGTACAGAGAATGGGCATGGCCGAAGAGCAGCACCGGCCGCACGCGCAGCAGCGTACGGTGAAAATCGTTCATGGCCGCTTCATCCATCCGCAGCGTGTCCAGAAAGGTCATGCGCTGCAGCAGCAGATTACGCAGCCAGAGGCGCCAGTTCTGCGAACTTTCAGGATTGCCCCACACAGCGCCCACACGTTCGCCCAGACGCCAGCCCGCCCACATGTCATGGCGCAGGGTGCAGGCTCTTTTCCACTGCTGGCTGGCTTCATCCTTGGCTATTTCCAGCGAAACACCTGTTGAACCGGATGTTTTTGTCCAGACAAGTTTGTCCTCGGGCACATTACCGGCCAGCAGGGTCCTGCCCGCAGAGCGGATGTGTTCTTTTTCCAGCACCGGCAGTGCGTAAAAATCATCCCAGCTGCGCACGCTGTCGGCATCTATGCCCTGTGCAGCCCACAGAGCACGGTAGTAAGGCACATGAGCAGCCGCATGCCGCAAGAGACCGCGCAGGCGTTCCCACTGCAGCGCGCGCATTTCGTCAAGCGGACGGTACTGGTTTGCACTGACGGTTTTCAGGTGACGCAGATACGGTGAATGTTCGTACACCGCCCACATGGGAGCAATAACGTGGCGTGCCACATACGAAAACCAGTCCGGTGCATTGGTGCGGACAGTCTCTGCGGAATCAGACATGCGCGTTTTCTCCTGAAAAGCTGCCCTGCGGTGCAGATACTGTCTGCATTGTGCCGGCGCCCAGCGTGTCTTCAAGCACCTGCGCCATGGGGGCAAAACTGTGGTGGGTCAGCAGATAGCGCAGCTTGCGCTCCATGCGCCCCAGATTAAGATAATGGCGGAAACGCGAACGCAGAGGAACGCGCCCCGGTATTCTGGGCTGGGCGGGGTCTATTTCCCACGGATGAAAGTAGAGTACGGCAGGATGGTTGCGGCTGTTGAGCGCGGCGTACGCCCTGCCTATTAGCGGTGCAGGCAGCAGACGCAGATAGCCGCCCCCCGCCACGGGAAAATTGAAAGACCGTCTGCCGGCAGAAAACACCACGGTACTGGGCGGAAACTCCGCCAGCAGCCCTTGGCCGCACTGCATGACATGCGGAAAGCGTTCTGCTCCGGGCATACCGTAGATATCGTGATGAATGGGGAAGATGCTGGAATCGTAGGTGAACCCCAGCTGCTGGAGGATATCAAGCGCCCACAATGTGCTGCGGGTGATGGTCCAGCTGGGGGCGCGGAACCCGACTACGGGCTTTCCGCCCACATCTTCAAGATAGCTTTTCGCGCGCTGCACGTCCTGACGGAACACATCGGGGGACTGGGCGGTTATGCGCCGGTGGGCGTAGCCGTGGCAGCCTATTTCATGGCCGGCATCGGCAATGCGCCGTACAAGCCACGGGTGGCGTTCGGCCACCCAGCCCAGCATAAAAAAAGTACCGCGCACCGACAGCTCTTCAAACAGTTCAAGCACGCGCAGCGTATTGCCCTGCACCCGCGAAGGCATTGATTCCCAGTCTGCCGGACGCACACAGCTGTCAAACGCGCTGACATGGAAATAATCCTCCACATCGACAGTAAGGGCATTGCGCATGCGGTATCCTCCTTTCAGCTTGCGCGGGTGCGCCGAAAGAAGGATTCACGGACGTTAGAACGTGACGCCGACTTCGGCCATAATGCGATTTGCGGCCCACGGGTTTTCACCCGCTTCGTCCACGCTTTTATATCTGTACGTCAGGCTTGCGGTAACATTCTCCTGCATGGCGTACGACAGCGAAGCATCACAGTACCAGCGGTCAGTCACACCATCGGGGGCGTCTTCGCTTTCGTATGTCAGGCCGCCGCCCAGCGTGGCTCTGGGCGAAAGCTCATATGTACCCCGTAACGAAGGCCGCCAGCTGCGGGTGGTGCCGCTGCCCGAATCCTGACCGTCACCGGCCGAATCTTCAGCCTCTTCCGATTCGCGGTACTGCATGTTCAGCGACAGGGTTGCCCTGTCAAAAATCTTTGTCAGTCCGGCAGAGTATGTACTTGTCAGCAGCAGTTCGCCGGAATCAGGATCATCCTGATAATCCTGCACGAAACCAAGCGTACCCACCACCGAACCGAATGTATGCACCAGCGAAGCTTCGTAGTACATTTCCACCGCGGAGCCGCCCTTGTCGTATTCGTTGAACGAGGGCCCGAACCGCAAGGAAATCCGCGAGTCTTCGGCATAGTCGTAGGTGCCCCCTACATAAACTCTGTGCCGCGTCAGGTCGTCTGAAGACCCCTCGTCCTCTTCGGCGTTTTCCACCGTAAAGGAATACCCCGCCAGACCGCTCAACCGTTCAGAAATTTCTCTGTTCGCGTCCGCAAAAAGCTCGTGCGAAATTTTGTTGGTGCCGTCGTCTTTCTGGGCATAACGCACGTCCCGCAGCCTGTATCCCGTATTTATCTGCGTGCGCTCGTCGGGATTAAGCACAAAATACGGCGACAGTGTGGCCACATTTTTATCCACCGTGCCGGACGAAGACGTCTCGTCACCTTCAATGACTTCACCCCGCCGTGCATCTGAATACACCGAACTATAGGTATCTGTCAGGCTTATATAAAAAAAGTCCTCGACAGCATTGACCAGCACCTGGGCCGCAAGCTTGTGGTTATAATCGTCTTCATAGGTGCCGTCTTTGTAGTACTGGTAGTCGCCTGAATACAGCAGCGATCCTGTTACCCTGCCCCCTTCGTAGGTGGCTCCCAGCGTGGGTTTGACATGTGTGATGAAGTCACCGCGGCCGCCCGCGCGTTCATCCACGTTGTCGTTATATTCGCCCCCCGCGCCGAT
>Ga0334893_1001730_pt1 | contig 19044 bp, 16 predicted proteins | sample GraSluR3_MG_5_FD_207218 | JGI IMG/M metagenome (GOLD analysis project Ga0334893, IMG submission 207218) | Sludge microbial communities from methane-producing bioreactor in Wageningen University, Netherlands - Granular Sludge_09_05-R3 | ecosystem: Engineered > Bioreactor > Anaerobic >...
TACCGGCGCGACATGCACGAGACGCCCGGGCATTTCATCCGGGCCTACCGTCTGCGCGACAAGGCGACGGGCCGCGACGGTCCCTGGCTGGCCGGCATGACGCTCGATCCCACGGTGGTCTACGAGGTGTGGTGCAGCCAGCGCAGCGGCGGCATCATCGTGATGATCGAGGAGATCCACGGCCGGCCGATCAAGGCGGGCCAGTCGTTCAGCGCGGCCCACGTCGTCGGCTACTTCGACACGATCGACCAGATGCACGCCGTGTACGATCGCTACAAGGGCCACAAGGCCCTGACCGTCGACGCCTCCGGATGGCGGCTCGTGGAATGAACGGCAACGAACCGCGGCGGCCACCCTTCGGCGAGGCGAACCGGCGCCGCGATGCCACGTGCCGCTAATGCTCGATCCGGCAGTGCGGCCATGCGCGGCGCAGGATCCGAACCGTCTCGGCGCCGACCAGCGTGCCCTGAAGCGAAAGCGAGTTGCACCGGCTTAACCGGCTCAGTTCGTAGACTTCCTCGTCGGCGACTGCCGTGTCGGACAGATCGAGGCTGTTCAGGCTCGCGGGCAGATCCTTCAAGGCCGCGCCCCGCACGGCGGTGCCTTGGAGCGACAACCGATCCAGCCTGGTGAGCGTCTTCAACTTCGACACGCCCGCGTCGGTGACGCGCGTCCCCGCGAGCGACAACTGGCGCAGGCCGGTCGCGCGGGCCAGATGGGCGAGACCGGCGTCGGTGATCGGCGCGTCGCGCAGGGAAAGTTGCGAAAGGGCGGGAAGCCCCACAAGGTGGGCGAGCCCTTCGTCGGGAACGGCCGTGCCGTCCAGGTTGAGCTGTTCGAGGCTCTTCAGGGCCTTGAGATGGGCGAGCCCCTCGCCGGCGATTTGCGTGCCCTCCAGGTTGAGCTGCCGGAGGCTCGTCAGGGCTTCGAGATGGGCGAGCCCCGCCGACGTGACGCGGGTGCGGCTCAGGTCGAGTTCCGTGAGGCTCGTCAGCGCGTCGATGCCGGCCAGTCCGGCATCGTCAAGCGGCGTGGCGCCCAGCGACAAGCTCGTCAGGGCCTTCATGCGACGAAGGTGCTCCATTCCGCCGGCGACCTGGCTGCCGTAAAGCGAGAGGTGTGCGAGTCGCGTCATGTTTTCGAGCGACCGGAGCCCCTCGCCCGAGACGTTCACCTCCCGGAGATCGAGGCGCTCGAGCCCCGTGAGGGTTTCGAGCGACGCCACCCCCGAATCGGTAATGGCTTCGCCCATCAGCGAGAGATGCCACGCTCCGGCCAGCCCATCGAGATGCACGAGGTCGGCGTCGGCCAGTGGCGATTCTCCCTGCTGGACCATGATGCGGCCGGTACGCCAGAGCCACACGTGCGCCCCGCGTTCCTTAAGGGCGAGCACCCTCTCCCGTTGGCTTGGCGGGAGCTTCTTGATCAATCTTTTCTGGTTCGGCGACGACACCGCGGGCAGCAACAGGGCGATGAGCACGCCGATAATCGCGATCACGACCAGCAGCTCCACGATCGTGAAGCCTCGCACCGAGGCTTTTGGCGAGCGCATCGAGAGCGTGGCGCGCGAGATCATGGCGAATCCTCCGGGCGAGGGCAATCGCGAATCGTGCATTCCGGCAGCGCGGCGCGGAGCTTGTCGACGCCGCGGGAGGTCACGCGCGTTCTCTGGAGCGAGAGCGACTGGAGCGATTTGAGCCCCTCCAAGTGCTGCAAGGCGTCGTCATCTACCTCGGTGCCGCCCAGGTGCAGGTCGCTGAGCTGGGCCATTCGGGCGAGATGCACCAGGCCGGGGCCCGCGACGCGCGTGCGGCTTAGCCCCAGTTGGCGCAGGTTGGTCAAGCCCTCGAGATGCTCCAGGCCCGCGTCGGTCACGGCCGTGCCGTCCAGATGGAGCGTCTCCAGCCCGACGAGCTTACCGAGGTGCTTCAATCCGCGGTCGGCGATGGGCGTGTCGGCCAGGTGAAGCGCGGTCAACCTCGGGAGGCGTTCGAGTTGATCGAGCCCCGGCCCGGTCACCGGCGCGGTATCGAGCGAGAGCTTCCACAGTTTGGGAAGCCCCCCAAGCCGTCCCAGGCCGCTTCCGGTGACTCGGGTACCGCTGAGATCCAAGGTCAGCAGGTCGGTCATTCCGGCGAACCGGGAGAGCTCGGCGTCGGTGACCTGGGGATCGTCGATCGCAAGCGCCTCGGTGTGGTACCACCGGCTCTCATCGGCCAGGGTACTCGACAGCGACGGGTATCGATCGACCACATGGGGACCCAACTCGCGCTGCCGATCGTGCTTCGCGGCGCCGGCCGCGGTGAAGAACTTCTTCAAGGCGGCGAACGGGACGTGCCCGGCGATCTGCCAGACCTGCCCGTCGGCGAACAACACGTGGAACCCACCGCGATGGCGGCTCGAAGGGCGGCGTCCCTCGGCGGCATCGATTCCGTGGGGCATGGTGCGAATATCGAAATCGCCGGGCTCCATCCAGTGAATGCCCGAGTCGCGAACCTCGACGAGCAGGATCGTGTCGGGGTCGAGGTCGTCGAGCCGGCGGGGCGTCTGACCGTCGCTGCCGAAGGCCGTGCCCGGTCCCGTGATCGCCAGCATGTTGGTCCGTTGCGAGGTCCCCCTCGAGACGACGTATCGGGGCGACCACGTCTGAGTCGCCATGCTGTCGTAGCCGTACCAGGCTGCAAGCTCGGCCATGGGGCGGTTGGCCGGGCTGTCCCAGGGCTGCGAAATGTCCCAGGGCGCGTGGCCCCGGCTTCCCGCCAGCGCGGCGACTTCGGCCCGCCAACTGCAAAGGGGCCGGCCGTCGCCGTTGGGCATGCCGATTTCGACCGCCGGCCCGGACGTCGCGTACCGCACGGGATACGGCAAGTGGCCGTAGCGCCGGTCGTACAGGGCCAGCCCGCCCCACACCGACAGGAACGACTCCCGCGTGGCCCGAAGCCGTGCGGCCTCGCGTTCCCTGGCCGACGACTGGAGGCACCAGGAAACCGCGCCGCAGGCCAAGGCGACGACGACCGTCGCGGCCATCAGGCTTCGCAGGCTGAACTGCCAGTGCCGTCTGGGAACGGGGTTGGACGTTCGCTTCATGGCCTGGCTCTCCGCCCAAGCCGTCCGCTCCAAGAGGCCGATTTGCGTACCGAAGCGTGCCGAGAAAAGACGAGTCGACGCCGACACGACCTCCGTCAGGCTAGCACGACGGCACGGGGCCGTCAATCAAGGGGGCCAGGCGCGCTGGTCTGTGCGCGGAGATTCCGGCGGTGCCTCCTTCGCGTCGATCCGCGCGCCTGTCGCCCTTCTTGATCGCCGAGACTTGCGTATTCGGACGCTGCGCGCCATGATCCAGGGAGAGGGTCTGGGCGGGGGGGAGACGGCGAATCGGTCACGAAGTCACAGACCCGCAGAAGGGGAGGACCGCATGGACGACGCCCTCAAGGCCTGCGCGCGCGGAACGGTGTGCTGGATCAAGGGCCGGCGCGACGAGGCGATCGCGCAGTTCACCGAGGCCATCCGGCTCGACCCCCAGTGCGCCCGGGCCTACTGCAATCGGGGGACCGTGCACTTCGAGCAGGGCGATCTCGAGGCGGCCCTGGCCGACTTCGACGAGGCCATCCGGCTCGATCCGCAGTACACGCGGGCGCACAACAACCGGGGCGTCGCCTTGAAGGCGAAGGGGGAACTCGACCGGGCCATCGCCGAATACACCGAGGCCCTTCGGATCGACCCGGAGCACGCCGATGCCTACCGCAATCGCGGGGCCGCGTACCACAAGAAAGGCAGCAACGAGTTGGCCAAGGCCGATTTCGAGCGTTATCGGCAGCTTCGGGCGGCTCCCAAGTCGTAAGCGGGGCACTTGTTCGCCCGGCTTGCGTCTGCCATGCTAGAGGTTGGCGCCCCTACCCACATCTTGCCGCGCGTGAGGCCTCGTTGGCCCGTCTCGAGCGCGGCACGTCTGGGGGGCATCGAGGCCGGTCTTTCGGACCCTTTCCGTTCCCGGGCGAGTCGGAAGGGTCGCGATCCGGCGTCTGGAGATGAGTAATGGTGTGGCAGTACAGCGAAAAAACCAAGCAGCTATTCATGGCCGCCGTCCACGGCGAGCCCGGCACGCATCTCGGTGAGATCGAGGATCCCGACGGGCTCGGCGAGCACGGATCGATCGCCTGCGGCGACGCCATGCGTTTCACGTTTCGGGTCGAGCGCCACCCGACCGATCCGACCCGCGACGTCATCACCGACGTGCGCTACCTGACCTTCGGGTGCACGTCGGCGATCGCGGCCTCCGAAGCGCTTTGCAGTCTGATCGAGGGGCGGCGTCTCACCCCGATCGAGGCCTTGAAGATCACCAATGGCGACATCGTCGCGTTTCTCGGGGGCCTTCCCGAGCAGAAGATCCACTGCTCGGTCATGGGGGCCGAGGCACTCGAGTCGGCCGTGTTCAACTGGGCGCAGCGGCGCGGGGTCGATCTGAAGAGCCTGGGGATCGACGTCCACGCCGACGAGCAGTCGGAGGGGCGGATCGTCTGCAAGTGCTTTTCCTTGAGCGAGCCCTATCTGAAGCGCAAGATCCAGGAGTTGAACCTGCGCACGATTCCCGAGATCACGAACGCGGTGAAGGCGGGCGGGGCGTGCATGTCGTGCCATCACGTTCCCGGCGGGCTGCAGGACCTTTTGGACGAGGTATGGGGCGAAGACAAGAATAGCCTGAGGGTTCTCCCGGCGGCGGCCTCGATGTCGCCGGCCGCTCCGTCGGCACGGGCTGAGCAGCCAGGGCTCTCGCCCTATCAGTTCAGCAAGAAAGTCGAGAAGGCGATCGACGAGTACGTGCGCCCCATGCTCACGCGCGACGGGGGCGACCTGGAGATCGTCGACATCAAGGATCATCTCGTCTACTGCCGCCTGCAAGGCGCCTGCACGGGCTGCGCCGGGGCCGGCCAGACCCTGAAGATGATGGTCGAGAAGACCCTCAAGGAGATGATCGACGAGCGCGTGCGCGTCATCGCCGTTTGAATCCCGGGGCTTTCGGATGCGAATCGTCTACGCCGACAACAACGCCACGACCCGGGTCGCGCCCGAGGTTTTCGAGGCGATGATCCCGTACTTCACCGACGAGTACTTCAATCCCAGCTCGATGTACGAGCCGGCCCGCCGCACGGCCGACGCGGTGGCCGATGCCCGGAAGACCGTCGCCCGAAGCCTGGGGGCGGCCGACCCGAAAGAAATCCTCTTCACCTCGTGCGCGACCGAGAGCAACAACGCGGCGATCTTCGGCGCGACCCGGGCCAACCCGAACCGCCGGCACGTCATCACCACGGCGGTCGAGCACCCGGCCGTGCTCGGGGTGTGCAAGGACCTCGAGCGCGGCGGATGGGAGGTCACCTTTTTGCCCGTCGACGGCCAAGGGAACCTCGACGTGGGCGGCTTTGTCCGGGCGCTGCGCCCCGACACGCTGTTGGTGACGATCATGCACGCGAACAACGAGACGGGCGTGATCTTTCCCGTCGAGGAGCTGGCGCGCATCGCCAAGGAGACCGATCCGGCGATCGTCTTCCACACCGACGCCACGCAGACGGTGGGCAAGCTGCCGATCGATCTTGGGCGCGCGTTCCGCCACGTCGACCTGCTCTCGTTTTCGGGGCACAAGCTGCACGCACCCAAGGGCATCGGGGCGCTGTACGTCCGGCGAGGCACGCCGTGGCGCCCGTTGCTGATCGGCGGACACCAGGAGGAGGGCCGGCGGGCGGGCACCGAGAACGTCGCCTACATCGTCGCCCTGGCCGAGGCCGTCGAGCTGGCCGCCGCCCACCGCGACGAAGACGAGGCGCGAATCGCCGGGCTCCGCGACCGGCTCGAAGCGACCCTCCAACGGCAGGTGCCCTGCGTGCAGGTCAACGGCAAGGGCGCGCCGCGCCTGGCGAACACGCTGAACCTCTCGTGCCACTACGTCGAGGGCGAGGGGATGCTCTATCAGCTCAGCGCCGAGGGGATCTGCGCGTCGAGCGGATCGGCGTGCACCTCGGGCTCGCTCGAGCCTTCGCACGTGCTGCTCGCCTTGCAGGTGCCCTTCACGGCGGTGCACGGTTCGATCCGCTTCAGCCTCAGCCGTTACAACACCGACGACGACGTCGATCGAATCCTCGAGGTCTTCCCCAGGATCGTGGCCAACCTGCGCAAGCTCTCTCCCTACTGGGACAACAAAACGAACGCCCCCCGCCCCGGCGCCGACCGGCTGCTGACCGAATCGCGCGCCGACGCGCTCAAGGCGCGGTGACGCGGTCGATCTGCCAGAACAGATCCTCCAGCGACAGCGGCTTCGAGAGCACGGCCCGGGCGCCGGCGCGCCGGGCACGCCGGCAGTCGTCGAGCCGGGGAAAATCCAACAAAGCGACGATCGGGACGTGCCCCAACGCCGCGGCCAGGGCCCGAAGCCGCCCCGCTTCGTCGTCGCCGCACTCGTCTCCGTCGAACACGGCGGCCGTGGCTCCTTCGACCCGGACGGCACGGCCGGCCGGCAGCCAGACCGTGGCGTAGCCGCGCCGGGCGCAGGCCGCGGCGAGCCACTCCTGCATGCCGAAGTCGGCGGTGACGATCGCGATCAGGCCCTCGCGTCGGGCCAAGGGCTCGTCGGCCGCCAGGAGCAGGCGTTCCTCTTCGCCGGCCGTGACCGGCAGCGACCACGCCGAGCACGCGCCGCGGCACAGGCGGTCGAGTTCCTGGTGGGCGCGGGGCTCCCACTGGTGCCAGTAGACGCGAATTGCCGCGGGCCAGGGATCGCCCGTCCGCGTCTCGCCCTCGCACCAGCTCCCCAGCAGCGCGACCACCCGGGCCAAGGGCGCCATCCTTCGCATTCGGTCGATCGACTCGCAGGAAAACTCCCCGGGATACGCCTGGGCGACCGCGATCAGGTCGGCAACGACCTGCCCGCCGGCCAGCAAGGCGACCGCATCGTCGACGCGGTCCGATCGGACGACGCGGCCGTACCGTTCGAGGACGTCTGGCGCGTCGCGGAACTCGCCGCGCTCGACCTTGCCGACCAGCAGAATGGAGAGCTCCGACATGGCAGCTCATTGGCGCGCAGGGACAGCTCTTGCGCGAACGTTCATCCGGCGAGGGCTTGTTCGGCTTGCTTGACGATCTGGTGGGCGGCGGCCGCGCCGGGGGCCTGGCGGAGGCTTTCGAGCACTCCGGGTGCGCCGATCACCCGGCTCAAGCGCGCCAGCGTGCGCAAATGCCCGCGATCTTCGACCGAGCAGATGAGGAAGAACACGTCGGTAAGCCCTCCGCGTCCGCCTCCGAAGGGGATGCCACTGGGCGCGATGCCCAGGGCAAGAAAGGCTTGCCCCAGAATGCCCGGCGTGGGGCGCCGAGGGTGCAACAGCGCGACGCCGTTGTCCAGCGCGGTGGGGTGCATCTCTTCCCGCGCCCGAAGGGCCTCGGCCATCTTGTCGGGATCCCAGAGCCAACCGGTGCGGGCGGCCACCTGGGCCATGGCGGGAAACACGGACGCGCGGGTCCTCGCCCGCAGGGGGATTTCGATCGCCTCCACGGGAAGGATGTCGGCGATCACGATCTCCTCATGCCGGCCGCCCGTGGTCGGCGGGTTCAGCACCTCCTCGACCTCGACCAGCTCGTCTTCGTCCGACAGTCCGATCCGATCTTCCCACCAATGATGAATCTCGGCGCGGGAGAACCGCCACTCGCCAGCCACTTTGCGTGCGGGAAGGCGTCCCCGCTCGGCCAGGCGCGTCACCTGCTGCGGCGTGAGGTGCAAATAAACCGCCAGGCTGTCGACATCGAAGTCGGACGTAGGCATGACACGTGAGGGGCAAGACGCGCGGACCGAACTGTCCCCATGTTCGCCCATCGGGCGGGCGTTGTCCAGCCCCGATTTCCGATCTTGACAGAAACGCCGAAATCCCGACAATCCGGCCGCCAATGCGACACGGAAGCTCAATCGCGTCCAAGGCAACGTTTGCCGGGCGCACCGGGCCGACCGCGCGTCGGCGAGCGAGGGACCCACGGCGGGCCCCCCAAGCCCTTCGCCGCCCGCCAGGGTCGGCTACACATTTCGGCGTTGCAAGGCAGGGAGGCCTCGCGCCATGGAGAACGGCCCCGACTGGGGACACCCGATCCGCCTGCGTCAATGGTTGCCGGAAGCCGAGTTGATCGGCGCCGACGACCTTTGCGTGGCCTCGTGCGCGTGCGATTCGCGCGAGGTGCGCCCGGGCGACCTCTTCGCCGCCCTGCCCGGAACCACCCGCGACGGCCACGAGTTCGTCGTTGAGGCGGTCGGCCGCGGCGCGGCCGCCGTGCTCGCGGAACGCCGGGTCGCCGGCGTGAATCTGCCCTTCTGCCTTGTGCCCGACGCGCGGAACGCCTACGGCCGCGTGTGCCAGGCCCTGGCCGGCAATCCCAGTCGCGATCTTCGCGTCGTCGGAATCACCGGCACGAACGGCAAGACCACGACGTCCCATCTCGTGGCCGGGGTGCTGGCTTCGGCGGGGTATCCCGTCGGGGTTCTGGGGACCCTGGGCGCATTCGACGGGACCGACGCGTGGCCCTCGTCGATGACCACGCCGCCGGCCCACGAGTTGGCCCGATGGCTCGGGCGAACGCGGGCCAACGGCTGCACCCACGCCGTGCTCGAGGTCTCGAGCCACGGGCTGGCGCAATCGCGTCTGGCGGGAATCGAGCTCGACGCGGCGTGCATCACGAATGTGCGCCGCGACCATCTCGACTACCACGGGTCGATCCACGACTATCGAATGACGAAATGCCGTCTCCTGGAATACCTGACGGGGGAAGGCTTTGCCGTGATCAACGCGGACGACCCGATCTCGGCCGCGCACCTGGCCCAGATCGGCTCGCCGGCGCTGACCGTGGCCATGCGTTCGGCCGCCGAGATCACGGCCGAAATCGTCGAGCGCTACCTCAGCGAGCAGACGTTTCTGCTGACCGCCGGAAGCGAGACCATCCCCGTGCGCACCCGGATGATCGGCACCCATCACGTGTACAACTGCCTGGTCGCGGCGGCCGTGGGGTTGGCCTACGGAATCGATCTGGCGACGGTGGTGCGCGGCCTGGAGTCGGTGACGGCGGTGCCGGGCCGCCTCGAGCGGATCGAGTGCGGTCAGCCCTTCGGCGTGTTCGTCGACTTCGCCCACACGCCCGACGCCCTGGCCGGAAGCCTGCGAGCCCTGGCCGCCGTGGTCGAAGGGCGGCTTTTCTGCGTCTTCGGCGCCGGCGGCGACCGCGACAAGCACAAACGCCCGCTCATGGGCCGGGCCGTCGAATCGGCGGCCGACGTGGCCGTCATCACCAGCGACAACCCCCGAAGTGAAGACCCCAACGCGATCGTCGCCGACGTGCTTCGCGGCTTTCGCGAGCCCGAGCGCGTCCGAACCATCGCCGACCGGGGCGAGGCGATCCGCTGGGCCCTTTCGGCGGCCTTGCCCGGCGACTGCGTGCTCATCGCCGGCAAGGGGCACGAGACCTGCCAGATCATCGGCGAGAACCCGATCCCCTTCGACGATCGCGAAGTGGCGCGCGACTGGCTCTACCGCGCGCTGCCCGCCGCCGCGTAACCGAGTACGGCACCGACCCCAACCATGAACACCGTCGCAAACCTCCACAACACGATCGGCGGCAGGCTGACGGCCGGCACCGATCCCGATCGCATCGCCTCGGCGACGCCTCTGGGACCGGTCGCCACCGACAGCCGCCAGGTCGCGTCGGGCGACGTGTTCTGGGGGCTCGTCGGCGCGCATCGCGACGGAGCCGACTTTGCCGCCGAGGCGTTCGCACGCGGGGCGCGCGGGGCGGTCGTCGGGCGGCCCGTCGAGGCGCCGGCCGACCGCTGGGTGCTGGTCGTCGACGATACCACGGCCGCCCTGCAAGCGTGGGCGCGCCATTGCCGCACACGGTTCGACGGCGTGGTGATCGCCGTCACGGGCAGCGCCGGCAAGACGACCACGCGCCAGATGATCGACACGGTCCTGCGTCGCCGTCTGACGGGGACGGCCAGCCCGAAGAACTTCAACAACCATCTCGGCGTGCCGCTGAGCCTGCTTCGCATCGAGCCGCCGCACGACTACGCCGTGGTCGAGCTGGGAGCCAGCGCCCGCGGCGAGATCGCCCGATTGGCCGAGCTCTGCCGGCCCGTCGTCGGCGCGGTGACGAACGTGGGCGACGCCCACTTGGGAGGTTTTGGCGGGCGCGCCGCCATCGCCGAATCGAAGGCCGAGCTGCTCGAAGCCCTTCCGCCCGACGGCCATGCCGTGCTCGGCGACGACGTGTGGCTGCGCCGCATGGCGGGGCGATGCCCGGCCCCGATTACCTGGGTGGGGCGCGGGGCCGACTGCCACCTCGCCGCCAGCGACGTGCACTGGAGCCGCGGGAACCTGCGATTCCGGATCGGGTCGTGCGGCTTCCGGATCCCCGTTTGGGGGCGGCACCATCTCACCTCGGCCCTGATCGCCGCGGCCGTGGGGCAGTTCATGGGTTTCGAACTACCCGAGATCGCCGCCGCGCTGGAGGATTTCGTTCCCGTCGCGATGCGATGCGAAGTGCGCGAGGTGTGCGGAGTCACCCTCATCAACGATGCCTACAATGCCAACCCCACCGCGATGCGGGCCGCGCTCGACCTGCTTCGCGACGTCGATGCGCCCGGTCGGCGCATCGTGGTCTGCGGCGACATGGCCGGCTTGGGCGACGAGTCGCGGTCGATCCACGGTCGACTGGGCCGGTGCGTGGTCACGCGGTGCGGAGCCGACCTCTTGCTGGCCTGTGGCGAGTTCGCCCCCGACGTGGTGGCCGGCGCCCGGGAGGCCGGCATGCCCGCCGACGCCGCGCGTGCCTTGCCCACGGCCGACCACGTGCTCGCGGAGCTTGGCCCGACGATCCGGCCGGGAGATGCCGTTCTGGTCAAAGGATCGCGCAAGATGGCCTTGGAGCACCTCGTCGAGGCCCTCGACCAGCGACTACGTCTTGGCCGCCCGCGCTCGCCCGGCGTGGTTCCGGCCACCCCGATCGAAAGGAAATCCACCCCGAATCAGACCACGGCCCCGGCCGCGGCGTGAAGCCGGCCGGGCGGTACCAAACTAGCTTTGAGCTCCATCGACCGTGCCGGGATTGCGGGAACCCGGCACTACCCTCCCTCCTGGGGTAGGAGCAACAATCTTGCCGGAATCGGCGACTCCTGGGTCGGTCGCCCCGGCAAGTGCTTCACGATGGGGCTTTGGACTGAGCGCCGGGGGGGCGCGAAAGCGCCACCCCCCGGCTGCTCAGGGATACGTTCCACGATTCGGCCGGCAATCGACTCGCATGCTCCTTCGGCTTCTCGAACACGCGCCGATCCACGGGCGCGGGTGTTTTTCGATGCTCGGCTCGATCGAGATTCGCGCGGGGCTCGCCGCTCTCGTTGCGCTGGCGGCGGTGCTGTTGGCCGGTCCTCGCTCGATCGCCTGGCTCGCGCGGCACTGCCAGGAGCCGAACCGAAGCGATTCGCCCACGATCCGGCGCCTTCACGCGCACAAGCAGACCACGCCGACCTTGGGCGGGCTGATCATCCTCGGCGGCCTGTTGCTCGCGCTGCTCGCGTTCGGCGATCTGACGAACCATTCCCTGCAAGCCGCCCTCGTCGTGCTGATCGGCCTGGGCATGCTCGGAGCGCTCGACGACTTGATCAAGCTCCGCGGCGGGTCGAACGGCATCTCGGCCCGCTCGAAACTGCTGGGTCAACTCGTCGTGGCCGCCCTGGCCGCGACGATCGTCTGCGCCGCGACGCCCGACCTAGGGTCGCGCCGGGTCGCGGTGCTCGGCATTTCCGCGCCGCTTGGCATGTGGCTCGTGCCCGGGACCGTGATCTTCGTCGCGGGATTCTCGAACGCGGTCAACCTGACCGACGGCCTGGACGGGCTGGCCGGTGGATGCCTCGTCTCGACCCTGGCCGTCCTCGGCCTGGCTGCCTACGCATCCCACCAAGCGGCCCCAGCCCCCCTTTTTGGACGGATTCCGCGCGTCGACGCTGGCGAAACGATGGTGCTGGTCGCCGCGACGATCGGGAGCCTGCTGGGCTTTCTCCGGTTCAATCGCCATCCGGCCCGAGTGTTCATGGGCGACACGGGCGCGCTTCCGCTGGGCGGATTGCTCGGGCTGCTGGCCGTAGTCACCGGGCACGAACGGCTCTTGTTGCTCGTGGGTGGCGTGTTCGTCGCCGAGGTCGCAAGCGTGATCTTGCAGGTGGGATACTACAAATGGCGACGCCGGCGGATCTTCCTCTGCGCGCCGTTGCACCATCACTTTCAATTCCTGGGGTGGCCCGAGCCCACGATCGTGGCTCGGTTCTGGGCCGTCTCGGCCCTGTTGGCCCTGTTCGGGCTCGGCATGCTGGCCATGAGCGGAGGGTCAATTTCGGGTGGAGCAGTACCACTCTCGGGTGTCGGATTGTTCCCGAATCGATGAAGTCCGACGAAGGCCGCTCCCGATGATACGACTATGGGACCCTCGACACACGGGGCACCCGGCGCGGGGCAAGTCGCCCGCCGGATGCCCGATTGGCACCCCGTCTGAGACGACGAGTCCGACCCAGGCCAGCTCGCTGATCCAACTCGACTCCAAGCACGGGCTGCCGGGAGATTCCCCGATGCGATCCAAGGCAGTCCGACCGCACGTGGTCTTTGCCGGCGGGGGAACCGCCGGGCACCTGTTTCCCGGGCTGGCCGTGGCCGGTCGATTGGCCCTCGACGCGCCGGGATGGCGGATCACGTTCGCCGGCACCGGGCGGGAATTCGAGTGGCGGTACGCTCGGGCGGCCCGCTTCGAGTACGCGGCGATCTCCTGTCGCCCGGTGCCGCGCCATCTGCGCGACGTGGTCGCCTTTTTGCGGCACAATCTGGCCGGATATCGCCAGGCCGCGCGCCTGCTGGCCGAACAAGATGTCTCGGTGGTCATCGGCCTGGGCGGCTACGCCAGTGTGCCCATGGCCCGAGCCGCCGTGCGAAGAGGCATCCCCCTGATTCTCCTGGAGCAGAACGCTTTTCCCGGCCGAGCCACCCGATGGCTCGCCCCCACGGCCACGCTCGTGTGCACCTGCTTCGAGCAGGCCCGGGCCCACCTCGATCCGCGGTGCTCGGTTCGCCTGACGGGCAACCCGCTCCGTCCCGGGCTGGTGCGGCTGGCGCACCAACACTCCGGGGCCGACGGCAACGGGCACGCCCACTTCACGCTCGAATCCCGCCGAGCAGGATCCAACGGGCACGGGCGCAAGCGAGTCCTCTTCGTCGTCGGCGGAAGCGGCGGGGCCCGCTCGCTCAACGAGAACGTGCCCCGGGCCCTCGCCAAGGTCCGCGACCGGCTTCGAAGCTGGCAGATCGTTCACCAGGCCGGCCCGCACGAGGTCGCGTCGACCCGAAACCGGTATCGCCAATTTGGGCTGGATGCCACGGTGGCCCCCTTCGTCGCCGAAATGACCCGAGTGCTCTCGCACACCCGGCTGGCGATCAGCCGATCGGGGGGCACGACGCTGGCCGAATTCGCGGCCGCGGGCATCCCGGCGATTCTGTTGCCCTATCCGGCCGCCGTCGACGATCATCAACGGCGCAACGCCGACGTGTTTGCCGCGGCTGGCGCGTGCCTGACCCTCGACGAACGCACGGTCAACGGGGCGATCGCCGACAACCTGGCCGGGGCCATGTCGGTCCTGTTGAGCGACCCCGCCCGACTCGCCACCATGGCGGCGGCCGCGCGTGGTTTGGCCCAGCCCGACGCGACCTGGGACATCGCCACCGTCATCCGTCAGGTGGCCGTGGGCGCGGCGGCCTAACGCGGACTGTCCACGACCGTTCGTCGTGCCGCCTTCAGGCGGTCTTTTCGGTGAGTTGCTCCGGCTGGAGCCGGTACGACGCACGGATTGACACGCACGGGGTCGGGGGCGTATCGTAGTTCGATCGTCGAAGAACGGACGCTTCTGGTGAAAGACCCCGGGTGTCGGGCAAGGGCTCCTCGAAACACGGCAGCCTCACGTCGCGGGCCGGCACGTTTGCCGAGCCGGCCGCGCCGCGCCGTGCCCACCTGATCGGCATCGGCGGTTCGGGGATGCGTTCCCTGGCCCAGACCCTGATCGGGTGGGGGTGGCGCCTGACGGGGTCGGATCGGGCGCTGGAGGCGACCCAAGGGCTCTCGGCTCAGGGCGTCGTGATCCACGCGGGCCACGCGCCCGCCCATCTGCCGGAAGGCACGGAACTGGTCATTTCGAGTGATGCCGTCCCGCCCGACAATCCGGAGCTTCGCCGCGCCCGAGAAATGGGCCTCCCCGCCAAGTCGTACTTCGCGTTTCTTGGGGACCTGATGGCAACCCGACGGGGAGTTGCCGTGGCCGGCACGCACGGCAAGTCGACCACGGCGGCGATGGCGGCCTCGCTGCTGGTGCGTGCCGGGCTCGATCCGACGGTCGTCTACGGAGCCGCCATGTTGGGGGCGCCCGCCGGCGGAAGGGCCGGGCGCGGCGACCTCATGCTGGTCGAGGCCTGCGAGTACCGCGAGAACTTTCTGCACCTGTCGCCGAGGCATGCGGCGATCCTCAACATCGAGCACGATCATTTCGACTGCTACCCCACCTTCGATCGTCTCGAACGGGCGTTCACCCGCTTTGCCGAGTCGCTTCCGCCCGACGGGGTCATGCTGGCCGCCGAAGGATGCCCGATCGTCGGGCGGGTTGCGCGGTCGTGCCGCTGTGCCGTCGAGACATTCGGGCGCGGTCGGGGGGCTGCTTGGAGAGCCGTGCCGGTTGGAACTTGCCGTGGCCGGTGCCGGTTCGAGATCGTCCATCGCGGCCGGTCCATGGGCGAGGTGCGGCTTCGCGTTGCCGGGCGGCACAATGTGCTCAACGCCTTGGCGGCGGCGGCCCTGGCGTGGCACAATGGGGTAGCGCCCGATCGGATCGCGTCGGGGCTGAGCCGCTTCCCCGGCCTGAGGCGCCGGCTGGAGATGCTCGGCACCTACCGGGGGATCGTGCTGATCGACGACTACGCTCATCACCCGACCGAGCTGAACGCGGCGTTGGAGGCGGTTCGCCGGTGGTTTCCCGGCCGACGGCTCTGGTGCGTGTTCCAGCCCCACCAGGCGTCGCGCACGAGGCGTCTGGCCGGCGAGCTGGCGGCCGGCTTGACGGCGGCCGACAAGGCGGTCGTGTGCGACGTGTTCCGGGCGCGGGACCCGGCGCCTCGGCCCGACGACGTGACCGCGGCGTGCCTGGCGGCGCGGGCGCGGGCCGTGGGGGGCGACGTGGCCGACGTGCACGCGATCGCCGACGTCATTCGGTACGTATCCAACCAGCTCGCGCCCGGCGATGTGCTGCTGACGGCCGGGGCGGGCGACGTTCGAAAGGTATGCGATGGGCTTCTTGAGCGGCTTCGAGAAGATCGTGCGGCAGGGTGAGCCCCTGGCCATGCACACCTGGTTTCAATTGGGCGGCCCGGCCGAATACTTCGCCGAGCCCCGCCATGCCGAGGAGTTGGTGCTGCTGGTCAAGCGGTGCCGCGACGAGCAGGTGCCCATTCGCATGCTCGGGCGGGGCTCGAACGTGCTGGTTTGCGACGAGGGGGTGCCGGGCATGGTCATCCGCCTGTCGGCCCCGGCGTTCTGCGACATCGCCGTCGACGGACGCACCGTGTCGGCCGGCGCCGGGGCAAGCCTCGGCCACGTGGTCACCACGGCCGTCCACGAGGGCCTCGCCGGACTCGAAGTGCTCGTGGCCATCCCCGGCACCGTGGGCGGCGCCCTCCGCGGAAACGCCGGCACCCACGGCGGCGACGTCGGGCGATGGACCGCCGAGGCCGCGGCGATCACCCACACCGGCGACGTGGTCCAGCGCAGCCGAGACGACCTCGTCTTCACCTACCGCCAGAGCAGCCTCGACGACCTGGTCATCCTCGGCGCCAAGTTCGAGCTCGAGGAAGACGACCCCAAGGAACTCGCCAAACGGCTCCAGAAACAGTGGATCGTGCGCAAGGCGAGCCAGCCCATGGGCCACCAGTGCGCCGGATGCATCTTCAAGAACCCGCGGGGAACCTCAGCCGGCGAGCTGATCGAGGCCGCCGGCCTCAAGGGCACGCGCATCGGCGGCGCCGTGGTCAGCGACCGGCACGCCAACTTCATCCTGGCCGAGCCCGAGTGCACCAGCAACGACGTGCTCCGCCTCATCGACGTGGTCCGCAACCAGGTCGAAGATCGGCTCGGCGTGGCCCTCGAACTCGAGCTGGAGATCTGGTCGCCCTCCCGCGAAATCCCCGCCAAGGGCCCCTGAGACGATCGGCCACCGGCCGGCCGGTGAACGGCTGCGCCCCGGCTCAGCGCTTCTTGCCCTGGCGGCGCCGGACCTTGTAGTTGCCGCGGCTGTCGTCGTACTCGAGATCGACGAGGCCCTTGGCCTTGAGGTCTTCGAGCAAGTCGGAGAAGCTCGCGTAGCCGGCGTACGATTCGTTGAACCCCGGATGGACGCGCCGAATGGCCTGCTTGAGCGTCGAGCCCCAGAGCGGGTCGTAGTCCTGCTCGACGGAGTGCAGCACTTCGAGCACGCGCTCGATCGCCTCCTGGCTCTTGTCGTCCTCGCCCTTCTTACCCTGCTTCTCGGCGACCGGGGGCTTCTTGCGGGCCGCGGCACGGATCAAGTCGTCGTAGTAGATGAACTCGTCGCAGTTGGCGATCAGCAGATCGGAGGTCGAACTCTTCGCGCCGCAGCCGATAACGCGCTTGTTGTTCTCCTTCAACTTCGACACCAGCGGCGAGAAGTCGCTGTCGCCCGAGATCAGGGCGAAGACGTCGATGTGGTTCTTCGAGTAGCAGAGGTCCAGCGCGTCGACGACCATGCGGATGTCGGCGCTGTTCTTGCCGCTCATCTTGGTCTGGGGGATGTCGATCAGCTCGATGCCCTGCCCGTGGAACTCCTGCACCGCGTCGCGGTAGTTCTTCCAGTCGCAATAGGCCCGCTTGTAGACGATCCGCCCCTTCTCGAGCAGCCGTTTGAGCACCAGTTGGATCTGGAACTTGCCCACGTTCATGTCGCGCACGCCGATGGCCAGGTTCTCGAAATCGACGAATACGGCAATCAGCGGCTCTTCGGACATGGGTTCTCGCGGACCTTGATGCGTGGGGAATGGGACGCGCCAAACCCCCATTGTCGGCCGCGAGGCGAGAAGCGACAAGCACCCCCGCCTCGTCCGGACGCGATCATTTTGGCGGCGTGACGTGTCAATCTGACGACAGCGACGATCGTGCCCCGACCTGGCGGCACCGGCCCGGCGGTCTCGCAAACCCGGCAAAAACAGGCTCATCTGGCCGAAGCGTAGGTCCGGAGGCCCGCACGGGAGCACCGGTGCCTCTTCTCTGTTCACGACGGCGCCGAAGTAGTTACTCTGTCAGGGGTTGCGACTGCATTGGCAACGGAGAAGAGGCACTGGTACTCCGTCCTGTGTAACCACCTAAGCGAATTCGGGATGAACCCAAGAACAGGGCTTTTCGTGCGGTCCGGGGCGGGTCGGAACGCCCGTTGGCATCGTGTTTGCGAATCGACCGGGCCGTTCTTCCGTCGCACGAGGCAGGCAGCTCAGCCGCCCAAGTCTCTTCCGCCGACCCAGCATTCTGGAGGATTCGCCATGTCGATGTTGAAGCTTCGATCCGTTCTTTTCGCGGCCGTGCTCGGCCTTTCGGTCGACATGTGCCTGGCCGGCGGCGCCTGGTCGGGCGTCGACGTCGGCCCGGGCCACGCCGGCGCCACGGCCGGCTACGACGCCCCCGAGGGTTTCGCCCGAACCGAAAGCCGCGTCGGCCGCGTCAACGTGGGCCGCGGGCTGGCCGTGGGGCTCGGCCCCGACGGCCTGTCGCTGTCGCACACGATCGGCGTGGCGGGGCACCACGGCGCCGGGGCCGCCCACAACTTCAATCTGAGCATCGGGCGCGACGGCACCCACGTGTCGCACGGCGGCGCGGTCACCCACGGCGGAAACACCCGCGTGATCGCCGGCGGCGAGACGCACGCGGGCCCGGGAAACGTGCGCGGCGACAGCTACGCCGGCGGCTACGGCCGCCACACCCGAGCCTGGGCCCGTTCGCGGGTCCATCGCCGCTGGTAGGCCGGCCGACCATGCTCCGTCCGATGTTTCCTCTCGACCCGTTCCCTTTCCCGTTCAAGGTGATCCGATGAAAGCCTATGTGACCAGTCTTGCCCTGATCCTGGCGGTGTCGGTTGCGGCCGTCGCGCAGCAAGACCGCTTTCCCGAGGGCCCGCTCGACGTCGACGCGCTGCGCAGCGAGGTGATGTCGCGCCATTTCGGCCCGGCCGATCGACGGGCGGCTCTCGATCGCGAGCTTGCCCTGCCGATGGTTCCGATGCCGGCCGAACCGGCCCGGGACGAGCCGATCTGGGCCGAGTGGGGCCTGAGCGTCGCCCCCGTGCCCCAGGTGCTCTATCTGCACTGCCCCAAGCTGAAGCCGGGCGCGGGCCTGTTGATCGAGGCCGTCCGCCCCGACGGCCCCGCCGAGCAGGCGGGCCTGGCGCCGGGCCAGGTCGTGGCCGGTCTCGACGACCAGTGGATCTTCGCGCCCGATGAGCTTCCCGATCTGGACCGGCCCCGGAACCTCGTCGTGCTCGTGGCGGGCAAGCTCCGCGCGATGCGCGTCGAGCCGACTGGCGCGATCGACGCGGCCGCCGAGCCCGGGGGCATGCGTTCGACCGCGCCGGCCCAGGCCAGGGCTTTCGGTGCGGCGGCAGGCAGCCGTTTGGCCGCCGGCTACGCGTCGAGCGCGGTCGACGGAAGCGTCGAGGCGATCTCGCTGGCCTGCGCCGACGGGATCTACGAAATCGAAGCGTCGTACGCCACGCCCGAAGGGCGGCAGAAGTTCCGCCTCAGCGGCACGCGCCGACAAGTCGAGAAGTCGATGGCCGACTTGCCCGCCCCGCTGCGGCAGGCCATTGAGCGGCGTCTCGAGACGGTTTCGCCCGAGGAGCTTCATCCGTAGGCGCGCCGTCGATCTTCAAGCAGCTACTCTCGAAAG
>Ga0334893_1001740_pt1 | contig 18984 bp, 20 predicted proteins | sample GraSluR3_MG_5_FD_207218 | JGI IMG/M metagenome (GOLD analysis project Ga0334893, IMG submission 207218) | Sludge microbial communities from methane-producing bioreactor in Wageningen University, Netherlands - Granular Sludge_09_05-R3 | ecosystem: Engineered > Bioreactor > Anaerobic >...
TCGTGGAGTTACTTACAAACACGAATAAATCATTGCCACTTTAATCCTTGGCCTTATTTTTGTGACTTGGATTATTTTTTTGATTCTAAAATGTCTTTGATAGAAAAGTAGGACTTTCCTATCAAAAGAACAAAGCGACTCTGTCGCGTTCCGCTTCGCGGATTGTTCACGGAAGGATAGTTTCATTGAAGCCATCTGCAAAGTTTCAATGCAGATGGCTCAATTAAGAAACTATCTTGAAGTAAGAACAAAGCGACCACTTCCCTTTAGGGCGTGGCTTCTTGTAGGTTGATTTCTAAATCTAGTTTTTTTATTTCTTTATGATATGTCCATGCCAGCGGAATCAAAGCACCAATCCAAGCTAAGGGATTGGCCATTGATGCACCCATAAATCCTAGCAAACTTGTTAATACAATGGCAGCAAAGGCCCTCATGATAAGTTCCATTATTCCTGCAATCGTTGGAATGAAACTATGGCCAAGTCCTTGTAATGTAAATCGATAAATGAACAATAACGCTAAAGCCCAATACATTGAACCATTAATGATTAAAAACAGTCTTGCATAATTAACCGCCTGAACTGCTTCACGTCCGAGAAAAACCTGCGCTATATGACGCCCTAATGTAATATTAATCAGTGCAATGATAAAACTAAAAATCAAGGCCATAATTACGCATTGCTTTACCCCTTCTTTAATCCGTTTTAACTTACCGGCCCCATAATTTTGGGCAGTATAGGTTGCCATGGTTGCTCCAAAGGAATTTAAGGGCATAACGGCTACGCTATCTATTTTACTCCCTGCTGTGTAAGCTGCGATTGAAATCGTACCTAGTCCATTTAAGGCAAATTGTAGAATAATGGCACCAATAGCAATAATAGATGCCTGAAATCCCATAGGAATAGCCACATGTATGTGGCGCAGGAACATTTTCGGAGCATTAATAAAATGTTCTTGTGTTAAGTGGAGTACATAAAGCTTTTTTCGAATATAAACATAGCATAACAAAGCTGCTGTTAATTGGCTAATAACTGTTGCGATGGCTGCACCTTGTACTCCCATTTTAAATATTAGAATAAATACAAGATCAAGTATGATGTTTAATACACATACAATGGCCAAAAAAAACAAAGGGGTTTTACTATCTCCTAATGCTCGAATTATATTTGAAAATAAATTAAAAAACATGGGAGCAAAGATACACGACATGATAATAACTAAATAGTTATGGGCATAATCAATAATATCTGCTGGTGTGTTTAAAAGCTCAAGTACCGGTCGAGCAAATAAGGTACTTGGTATTGTTAAAACAATTGTCACTATAATACTGAGTAATATACTCGCAGCAAAGCTCGTTCTCACACCTTCATAATCTTTTGCTCCATAACATTGTGCGGTAATGATGGACAAGCCGGCGGTGAAGCCAAAGGCAAATCCAATAATAAAAAACAGCAAGCTTCCTGTAGAACCAACCGCAGCTAACGCTTTAACGCCAATCGTTCGCCCTACGATAAAGGTATCTGCCATATTATAGAGTTGTTGAAAAAAATTACCAAGAATCAAAGGAATGGTGAAAAACAAAATCAACTTTGCCGGATTACCTTCTGTCATAGGTTTAGCCATTAGTTTTCTCCTTAATCGAGTTATAAATATAGAAAAAAAGGGACTTAAATTCAAGTCCCTTTTTACTATTAAAACCGAACAACCGCACCCGCTTCTATAACATCACTCGCCTGAAGTTCAAAAACTTGACCACCATTAATTAATGTATGATAAACGGCAAAATCATAAATGTCTTCATCGGCATTTTGATGTTCAAAATGAATGTCAACCTCTGTATCTGTTATATTCACTTTACCCCATCGAACTTTCTTCTTCGGAATAAATAGTTGATCGACCTTTTTAAAATAAGAAGCAACAGCAATTTCTTTTAGTTCAGTTAATACTTTATCACTGCTTTGATTTGTATTGAATTTATGATACGCTTTTTGTAGACGTTCCTCAAAATATGGTCTTAATAGTTCTTCCACTTTTTTATGGATAATATCATGAGTAAACTCATCCGGATTACCTTCAATAAAATTATCTAAAAGATGAAGCTTCGTATTAGCTTCTTTATAAATTGGGAATAAATATTGCACCCCTATAAAAATCAAAGGAATCTCTAGGTCTTGATTAAGTTCATTCATTGAATGATCAATTTTTCTAAAAAATTGGAATAAATTTGCACGTTCATTTTCTTCAATCCCACCATGTCCATGGAAACCTTTTACTCCTTTTATACCTCCATTATTTTGCAAATGACGTTCCGGAGTATCATAGCCTAATTCATCCCATATATTTTTGGGGAAATCATCCGGTGTAACATCTTCGATGCCGTAGGTCGTCCAATGAAATACTTTGACGTCTTTTTGACTAACACCGATAACATAGGCTTGATCAATAGCATTCATCATCCGAATTAATGGCTTTATATAAAACCGATGATTGATCATCATCATTTCATCAACATCTATTGGTAATTGATAGTAAAAAAAGGCATCTGGCGAGATAAAAATTGCTAACGATTTACTTTGATGACTCCAAAAAGGAATATCATCCACGAAATCTTTTGCCGGTTTTAGCATCTCCTGAATTGTATCTGATTTATAATTTTTTTTCTTCAATTCTTGTGAAATATTTTCTAACGTATTTTTTAATCGAATCCGACCTTGCTGTGCTTCATTTCCAACTTCTTGTGTCGGTACGAAAATGGATATACATAATTCGCTTTCATGATTAAGTAAATTTGTTAAGTCGTTCTTAAGAAATCTTCTCATCCAACATACCTCCTATATATAAACAAAATTAATGATACACTTTTAATTATAACATATATGAATGGACTGTCAAAACTAAGTTGTTCTGAGACTTTAATCCTATTATAAAGCTAATAAAAAAAGATGCTGCATATAAATGCGGCATCTACTAGTTTAAAACGGACTTAATTCGGTCATAACCGGATAAGCCGATGAGTGTATTATATTTTAGTTGGTTTTCTGCAAGATAGACCATCTCAGTCTCAATATTCACATTATTGCCATCTTTACGGTAACTTAATCCAGGCTGATCAGTAATCGTTCGAAAACTCATTGTGTCTAAATCTCTTGCATTCGTTTTATTATTACGTATTGCACGTTTTAGGGATTGTTCGAAAGTAACATCCTTGCGCTTGTAATTGGGCGTATCAACATTGGCAATATTCTCACTAAGTAGTTGATTGCGTTGCCATGTTCCATCTAAAGCTTTATGGATAATATTTTTACTTTGACTATTGAACATTTTTTCTATCATCTAATCATCTCCATTTATGAATATTCGTATTCTAAACAAGTTTAGCATATTTTTATAAGATTTACAATATGATAGAATAAGTATTTGTGATAAAATAAAAGAAAACCTTCTGAAAGGAGAACATCAATGTCACTTAATCTAGCTTTTTTCGTATTACTTGTTTTAATATCCATTTACCTTTTTATCATTGAAATTTTCACAGTGATTTTTATGCTCACCGGATTATCCCATACACGTTCAATTTTTCAAGTCATTTCTCTATTGACAAATTCCGGTTTTACAACCAATGAAAGTGAAGTGATTGTTACTTCAAGACGTCGAAGGAAACTGGCTATCATCGTTATGATTATCGGAAACCTCCTAAATGTGTCCGTTATTTCAACCTTGGTTAATATCACCATTAATCTTTATCGAGACCCAACTTTTAATTATATTCAAGCATTTATAGGTCTTTTCGTATTTTTAATTATCATTATTATGCACCGACGCGTTCCATTTATTAAAACACGGCTCAATGTATTTATTAAAAATGTTGCCAATCGATGGATGTACTCAAAAAAATCAAATCCCTTACTTGTCCTTGATAATTTTCATGGATATGGTATCGTTGAAGTGAAAATTATTGAAGTGCCTACAATCTTAGCCAACAAAACAATTTTTGAATCGCGTATTAGTAATAACTATGGTATTCGAGTTTTATTTATCAAACGCGGCGATATATATATTGGCGATATTGATGATGAACAGGTTATTCTTCCCCTAGATCGTGTGATTATGTTTGGACCTATTCATCATATAACGCATCTGTTTACACCGAAATAGCAAGAACTTTATCGACGTTTGCCAAGTTCTTTAAAGATTTCATCCCATGTAGCACCTTTATCGACAATTAAAACGGTTAAATGATATAATAAATCACTGATTTCATAAATAATCTCTTCGCAACCTTCATTTTTCGCGCCAATAATGACTTCGGCCGTTTCTTCCCCCACTTTTTTAAGAATCTTATCAATGCCTTTATCAAACAAATAATTTGTATAGGATCCTTCTTTTGGGTTGTTTTTACGATCAAGTACAACTTGATAGACTTCTTCTAACACTTTTGAGGTGACAACATCTTGTACTTCAAGCATATCTTCAGCAGTCATAATCTCACGATAAAAACAGGAAAATTCACCTGTATGGCATGCAGCACCTTCTTGTTTTACCTTTAAAACCAAGGTATCGTTATCACAATCAATTAAAATGGATTGAATATGTTGAAAATGTCCACTTGTCTCGCCTTTAAACCATAATTCTTGGCGACTGCGGCTATAATAATGGGCTTTTTTTGTCTCCATTGACTTGGTAAATGCCTCTTCGTTCATATATGCAAGCATCAAAACTTCATTGCTTTTGTAATCTTGTGTGACGACCGGAATCAGCCCTTGTTCATTCGTTTTTAAATCTGAAAAATTCATCATCTATTGTCCTCCTTGAAATCTGTATTAGTTCATTCGCATCGGAATACCTTCGCTTTTAAGATACTCTTTTAAGTCTTTAATGTCAATTTCTTTAAAATGGAATAAGGAAGCGGCTAAAACTGCATCTGCCTTCCCTTCCACAATTGCGCTTTTAAAATGTTCCATAGTTCCGGCACCGCCACTGGCAATCACCGGAATATTTACCGATTCACTAACTTTTCGCGTAAGGGCATTGTCATATCCGGCCTTTGTACCGTCTTGATCCATGCTGGTTAGGAGTATTTCACCTGCGCCGCGTTTTTCTGCCTCTATGGCCCATTCTATTGCGTCTAAGGTACGGTTTTGTCGACCGCCATGGGAATACACATCCCAACTTCCTCGTTCTGCATTGTATTTTGCATCAATGGCAACAACCACACATTGAGAACCAAATTTTTGAGAGGCTTCATTAATCAGTTCCGGTCTGGCGATGGCTGCAGAATTTACCGATACTTTATCCGCACCGGCAAGAAGAATACGACGAAAATCTTCAAGCGTTCGAATACCTCCACCAACTGTGAGTGGAATAAATATTTGTTCAGCTGTCTTACGAACAATATCAACAATGGTTCCTCGATCTTCATGTGAAGCGGTGATATCTAAAAATACCACTTCGTCGGCCAAGCTCTCATTATATGCTTTCGCCACTTCAACCGGATCGCCGGCATCAATTAAATCCACAAACTGGACACCTTTTACAACGCGCCCTTTGTCTACATCTAAACAAGGAATAATTCGTTTGGATAGCATTTATTCACCTCTTTCAAATGTTGCAATGGCCTCGTCTAAAGCAATGGCATTTAAATAGAGTGCTTTACCGATAATGGTACCTTGAACACCAATTGCTTGGGTGTTTTTTAAGTCTTGCATTTTTGAAACACCACCGGATGCGATAATATCCATACCTGTCGCATCAACTAAGGCTTTTGTCTGTTCTATATTAGGTCCTGCCATGGTTCCGTCTTTACTGATATCCGTATAGATAATAACTTCCACACCCATATCTTTCATTGTTCGAGCAAAATCAACCGCTTCAATGTCACTGACTTGTTCCCATCCATGAGTGGCTACTTTTCCATTTTTTGCGTCGATGCCTACAGCGATATGCTTTGAACCAAAGCGCTGAACCGCTTCTCGGACAAAGTCTGGATTTTTTATAGCCATTGTTCCGATTATAACCCGTTCAATACCAAGATCAAGACGTTGCTTAATATCGTTTTGCGTACGTACGCCACCACCCGTCTGAATAGGCACCTTTACCATATCTATGATTTTTTGCATAGCTTCTTGATTTACCCATTGTCCGTCTAGGGCACCATCTAAATCCACGACATGGATATATGTTGCACCTAAATCTTCCCATTGTTTTGCGACCTCATGTGGATGTTCATTATAGATAGTTTCTTGATCAAACTGTCCTTGAAATAAACGAACACATTTTCCGTTTTTAATATCAATTGCCGGATATAATTGCATAATAACCTCCATTTACAAACTCATAAAATTCTTTAAGATCTGAAGTCCTACTGAACCACTTTTTTCAGGATGAAACTGTAAGGCATAGGTATTACCTTGTTGAGCTGCTATTTGAATCTCTTTTCCATAATATGTCGTTGCACTGACAATATCAGCATGGGTTTCAAGATAATAGGAATGCACAAAATAGACATAAGCTTCTTCAGGTAAATTATTAAATAAAGGAGCTTGTTTTTGAATATCTAAACGATTCCATCCCATATGAGGAATCTTAAGCGGAACATCAAGTTTAACTATTTTACCTGGTAACAATCCAAGACCTTGATGATGACCAAATTCGTCGGATGAGTCAAACATCAGCTGCATTCCTAAACAGATTCCAAGTATGGGCTTTCCTTGTTCTTGAGCTTCCTTAAGCAATGTATCAAATTTTTTCTCGCGAATGAGTTCAATTGCGTCTTTAAATGCACCAACACCGGGAAGAATAAGTTGTTCTGCCTGATATAAGGCATCATAGTCATCACTAATAAAACACTCTCCGCCTAAAAATTGAATGGCATTTGAGACACTTTTTAAATTTCCCATACCGTAATCGATAATTCCAATCGCCATGGTTGTCCTCCTAGTCAAATAGTCCTTTGGTTGAATGTGCTCCTTGAATTCTTGGATCAATGGTTTTCGCTTCATCAAGTGCTTTACCAAAAGCCTTGAAAATACCTTCTGCAATATGATGATTATTCTTGCCATGAAGAACTTCAATATGACAATTCATCTTTAGATTTGTTGATAAGGCTCGGAAGAATTCTTCCACCATTTCAGTGTCCATATCCCCCAATTGATTTGATGTAAAGGGGGCATTGAAACTTAAATAGGGTCTGCCGGATAAATCAATACTGCATAAGACCATGGTTTCATCCATAGGAATTCCGGAAAAACCATAGCGTTTAATGCCATCCTTTGTTCCGAATGCTTCAGATAGACATGTGCCCAGTACAATACCTACATCTTCAACCGTATGATGGGAATCAATATAGGTATCTCCTTTCGCATCAATGGTTAAATCAATAAAGCTTTGTTTTGATAAATGACTCAACATATGATCAAAAAAACCGACACCGGTCTGAATACTATACTGACCGGTCCCATCTAGATTTGCTTCAATAGATATTTTTGTTTCTTTTGACTCACGACTTAGTTTTCCGGTGCGTTCTTGTCCCATGCTATACCTCCCTCAATTTCTCTAGAATCCGTTGATTCTCTTCAGTCGTTCCAATAGTAATACGAATGCATCCGGCCAGATTTCCGGTTGGTGGATAATCCCGTATAAGAATCAACTTCTCTTCTAACAGTTTTTGAATGCCTGTACGCTCAACTTTAATAAGCAAAAAGTTCGTTTCACTCTCATAGACTTTTTCTACGAAGGGCAATGTCTCAAGATGTCTTTTCATAATTTCTCGTTCTTTTTTTATTGCTTGAACTTGGTCCATGTAAAATTCATGGTGGTCCAAGACAAAAATAGATGCTTCTTGAGAATAATTGGATAAATTATAGGGTGGCTTTCCAATATATAAGGTATCAATCATCTCTTTATTAGCAATGGCATAACCTGTACGAAGTCCTGCCAGCCCATATGCTTTTGAAAAAGAGCGTAAAATGATCATGTTTGGATATTTCTCAAAAAGATCTAACATAGTCTCTCCTGAAAACTCAGCATAGACTTCGTCAACAACAACCGGACATTTTGCTTTATCTAAAACTTGAATAATAGACGCTCGATCAAGGAGTCCACCTGTGGGATTATTGGGTGTGCAGAGAAAAATAAGCTTTGGTGCTTCGAATTCAATTAAGTCTAATAATGCCGGAATATCATAATGAAACTCATCATCTAATGCATATTCATGGACATAGGCATGGTTTAACAATCCGCCGAGTTTATACATACTAAAGGATGGTGTAGGCGCTAATATGGTTTCTCCCGGTTCAACAAAGACTTTAATAATAATATCAATAATTTGATCCGATCCTACCCCGCATATAACATTTTCTTCATGAACATTATATGTTTCGTAGTGTTTTGCAATACGTCGACGTAACAAGACAGCATCTGTATCCGGATAGCGTGTTATATTATCTTTGTCTTCCATCCATTGTTTCATGTGTTCAACAAAGGCTTCATGATGAGGATAGGGGCTTTCATTTGCATCTGCCTTGATTTCATACGGTTTAATCGGTGAATGATAGGGTTTATAAAATTGCAAGTCTTTTCGCATATACTTATTCATCTAAAAACCTCACTTTAATTGCATTGGCATGAGCGGTTAAGGCCTCATTTTCTGCAAAGGTCACAATATCATCTTTTAAAGAGGCCAGTGCGTCTTCATTATAATATATAATACTGCTCTTCTTAACAAAATCATCAACGGATAATGGTGAGAAAAATCGCGCTGTTCCATTAGTTGGTAACACATGATTCGGCCCGGCCATATAATCGCCTAAAGGCTCCGGTGAGAAGTTACCTAAGAACATGGCACCGGCATGTTTGATTTTATTCATCACCATGACAGGTTCTTTTGTACAAATCTCAAGATGTTCCGGAGCAATTTGATCGGAAATAGTAATCGCATCTTGGATGGATTTGACCAATATAATGGCTCCATAATTTTCTAACGATTTTAACATGATCTCTGTTCGTGATAAGGCGTTGGCCTGTTTGTCTAACTCAACTTTGACGTCTTCAACTAATTGAGCATCTGTGGTAACAAGAACCGAAGACGCAAGGACATCATGTTCCGCCTGTGAAAGCATATCGGCGGCAACATATTTGGCATCCGCCGTTTCATCGGCGATGATTAAAATCTCTGAAGGTCCTGCGATAGAATCAATATTGACTTGACCATAGACTTTTTTCTTGGCAAGTGCAACATATATGTTTCCGGGTCCCACAATTTTATCCACTTTTTGTATGGTTCTTGTTCCATAAGCCAAGGCAGCAATGGCTTGCGCTCCGCCTACTTTAATTATATTTGTCACACCACATATATGGGCGGCAACAAGGGTTGTCGGATTTATTTTTCCGGTTTTGAGCAAGGGTGTTGTCATGGTAATATCTTGAACCCCTGCAACGAGGGCAGGTATAATATTCATCAAAACACTGGATGGATAAACAGCCGTCCCTCCCGGAACATAAACACCGACCCGCTCTATGGGAGACACTTTTTGGCCAAGCATGGTTCCGAATTCATCGGTATCAAACCATGAATATTGCTTTTGTTTCATATGATAAGTATAAATCTTATCATAGGCTCGCTTAATCACACGAATCAATTCCGGACTCACCTGTTCATAAGCTTCTTTGATTTCGTCGTCAGATACAACTAATGCTTCTTCGTCTAATGTAACCTGATCAAATCGGGCGGTGTATTCAATAAGTGCTGCATTCCCCTTTGTTTTAACATTTTCTAAAATATCATTGACACGATTTTCATATTCATCATAGGATGTTTGTTCACGCTTTGCTAAAAAATCATCAATATTTAATGCTGTACTTTCTCGCAAATCATAGGTTTTCATCGTCTCACCCTTTCATTTATTGTAGCGAATCTCTTAATTGCGTTATAATTTTACTGATACGTTCACTCTCCATTTTCATACTTACACGGTTAACAACCATGCGTGCAGATAATGGACAAATCGTTTCAAGGACAACAAGGCCGTTTTCTTTAAGTGTTGTTCCGGTTTCCACAATGTCAACGATGACTTCCGATAAACCAACGAGCGGAGCCAATTCAATCGAACCGTTTAGTTTAATAATCTCTACTTTTTGATTCTTTTTATTATAAAAATAGTCCTTAGCAATATTGGGGTATTTGGTGGCTACTCGGATGGAGTTATTATATTTAAGTTGCTCACTCATGGATTCCGGACCGGCAACAACCATATTGCACTTGCCAAAGCCTAAATCCACCACTTCATAGAGATTACGACGTTCTTCTAAAATTGTATCCTTACCCACGACACCGATATCTGCGGCACCATATTCAACATAGGTTGGGACATCACTTGCCTTTGCCAAGAAAAACTTTAACTTTAATTCTTCATTGACAAAAATCAGTTTACGGGTGTCTGTATACATTTCTTCACAGGTAATCCCCTGTTGTTCTAACATTTTTAATGCAGTTTTTGCTAATCGACCTTTTGCTAAAGCAAATGTTAAGTATCGCATTATAGGCCTCCTTTTGACAAATCACTCAAGTTTACTGTTGTTGTGTCCTCTGTCTTCAAATCAATCAATTGGACGGCATTGGCGTCATTGATATACATCATACCACCAATGGATTTTTGTTGACCGTATAATTTTCCTTCTTCTAAATCATGATTTTGAGTATCCAACTCTACCGTCATCCCTTGACGACGTAAAACTTCTGCTAATTGTATTGCTGTTTTTCGATAGGGAGGCTCATAGACAATCAATGTATTAATGGACGGAACGTCAATCGTTATCCCTTGACGTGTAATGGCATTTAATAATTCATCAATACGAATGGCAAATCCAACAGCCGGCATATCATAAGCAAATGTACTGAGTAGGGCGTCATAACGGCCTCCATCAACAACACTAACCCCTGTTCCATAGGTATATCCTTTAAATATAACACCGGTATAATATTGCAACTGAGAGACCATGCCTAAATCAAAGGAAACATATTCACTTAAGTCATAGTCTTTGAGGATTCCATAAACTTCTTTAATCCGCTCAATGGCATCAAGAGCAACAGCATTGGTTGTAAGCTCTTTGGCACGTTCTAAGACTTCTTCTTGTCCAAACAAAGTGGGTAATTCAAGTAGACCTTTTTTTGCTGTTTCATTTATTTTCAGGTCTTCTAACAACTCTTCAATAGCAATATAATTTTTATCATCAATTAATTTACGAACTTCTTCACTAAACTCATTGGATAATCCGGCTTCTGCTGCTAATCCTTTGAAAAAACCGGCATGGCCAATATCCAGTTGAAACTCTTGTAAACCGGATGCCAATAAAGCATTAATAGCGAGGGCTATACTCTCTGCATCTGCATCTGCATTGGCAATACCGATACATTCAACACCGGCTTGTGTATATTCACGAAGTTTGCCTTGATAGTTTTCATTATTATAAAATACATTCCCAAGATAAGAAAAGCGTTTGGGTGATTTTTCATGATTATAAAAAGTTGCTGTGTATCGTGCAATACTTGGGGTTACATCCGGACGCAATGAAAGAATATCTCCTTCACGATTAAAAAACTTATATAAATTTTTACTATCCTCTGTACCTCGCTCATAATGATATATATCATAATATTCAAAGGTTGGTGTTTGAACCTGTTCATAACCATAGTGATTAAATAGATCGAGAATATTGCGTTCAATTTGTTGTTTCTTACGCGTATCCAAAGGATGAATATCTCTTAATCCTTCAACGGTGTGTAATATTTGCTTGTTCATCTCTTCACTCCTTGCTTTATTATGGTAAAGTGCTAATCTGCTAATTTATTAAACTTGTTTTTTATTATATGGGATGATCCTATCCTTGTCAATTGTTTTTCGGAATCTTTTTAAGTTTCTTGGAGAAAGCGGTCGAGGGCATCAATATAATGGACAATATACCCCTCTTTATTATGGACTTGATAAAAGTTAGTAAACTCCTCATAAGGAATTGATTTAGGGCCACCTTCATTGGATAGGGCTATTTTTTTTTCAATAAATGTAAAAGGCACAAAAAAAATAGTATCTTCAGAGCTAAAATGAATCAAAAAAAAGGCAATCCCTTCTTGTTTTTCAAAATCTTTCATAAAATCAATTTGATGATGATGAATGTTTTTAAGTGGAAATCGTTTAAGTTTGGTCTCCTTGGCATCAAAACAAATGGGATATCCTTGCACTAGTCCAATATAATCCACGGTAGACCGTTCTTCAAAAAAAGCTTTTTTAATATTTCCATTAACCGAATCAAGTTCGACCGGTTTAATAGGGGTCGGTATTTTTTGGATCAAACCCAACTGATGTTCTCGATATTTTACGTTGGTTAAATTTATGTATTCTTCTAAGGCACTTCCCCGAAGTCCTCGGCTACGATAATAGGCCATTTTATTTACCTTCTCTTTCTTTTTGTATTTGGTAAATATTTCGTTTGAAACGTTTATTACCAATCCAACCGGCGGATGTTTGACCGAATTTTTCTTTGAAATCTCGATTGGATAAACTTAAAAGCTCATTAATCTTTTGATTAGGTTCAACAAGCGCCTTGTGGTCATATGCATCAAGCCTTATACCATTTAAGGGACATACCCGTTGACACGTGTCACATCCATAGACATAGCTATCTAAGGTCAAATCGCCACCAAGCTCATTCAGCCTTTCATCCCATCCTTTGGACTGGGTCAAAAAGGAGATACACCGTTTTGACGTTAATCGGCCAAAGGTCTGAATGGCATGATTAGGACAGCTTCTTGCACACCGCCCACATGTTTGACAAAAGGGGTGGAAATAACGTTCATATTCATCGAATGATTTAATAGCTTTTGTCTCAATGCCCAAATCTAAATCCGTTAAAATGTAACCGATATAAAAGCGTGAACCGAACTTTGGATGAATGAGCAAACTATTTCGTCCGATTTTTACTAATCCGGTTCGAAGTAAAATCGATTTATCATTTAAGGGGCCCATATCTGAATAGGCTTTCGTATTCGCGGCATAGGTCCTTTGTAGATATGCCTCTAATTGATGACATTGCTTTAGAACACCTTCATGATAGTCGGTGAAAATAGATGCTTTTGAGATACGTACCTCGTCGGATTGCAATTGGTCCGTCTTCGAAAGGTCCATATGATAGGGATATATAAGTGCAATTATTGTTTTCGCCTGGTCTAAATGTATGGAAGGATCATAAGTTTCGGATGTTGTCACCTTATAATCGACATCGAGATAAGATTTAGTCGCCTGTTTTCTCTCTTTAATAAAATTGGCATAACCAATGTTAGGCTTTGCATCGCAAAACCCAATATCAGCTATACCAATTGATTGTGCATATTCTTGAATACTATTTTGTCGTGTCATAAAAGATCACCTTTTCCTAAAAGTGTTCTAAATTCCTTGGGATAAGGAGCAATAAATGTTTTGTCAATGAGATAGGCTAATGGGTCGTCCACGCTTAAGAATGTGTAGGAATAACTATGTAACAATTGATTATTAATGCCATATTTTTTTAAAAAGTATGTATTCCGTTGATTATCGCCATACTTCAAATCTCCGATAATCGGATGATGAATGCTTGATAAATGATGGCGAATCTGATGGGTTTTACCTGTATGAAGTTCAACATCAACAAGGGTATAATCTTCATCGGCGCAATAATCGATTGGATGAATGACTGTATGTATATAATCATCAGCTTTATCCATTGTCATTGTTACTTGATTGTTTTTATCTTTTTTCTGATAGCCTTTAAGTTCAATCGAACTATTTAGGCGGCCAAGGACAAGCGCACGATAACGTTTATCCACCTGATGATTTTTAATACTTTCATTCATACGCCGAAGAGCTAACGCATTTTTACCGATAATGAGAAGCCCGGTTGTATTTCGGTCGAGCCGATTACATACACCGTACCGGTCTAACAGTTGGTCATAGACAATCCCTTGAGCTTTTGCATACTGACCATATTGATCAACCACATTGGCATTTTTTCCATTAGGTTGAGATAATATGTCCTTAGGTTTTGAGTAAATCAATACATGTGTATCTTCATATATAATACGATCTTTCAAAAGAGCCTGGCTTGTCAGCGTATCCTTTGTTTCAGCCTTAGCATTACTTGATTCAATCCCGGAAAATTTATTAAAGGTCTCGTCGGCAAGGTAAAACTGAAGTGAATCACCAAGTTGACATCGTTCATCCCCTTTAATTTTTTTGTCATTTAATACAATATTTTTCTTGCGAAACATTTTAAAGATAAAGGATTTTTTGGCATTTTTTAAGACTTTGAAACAAATCTTGTCCACACGTTCGCCGGCATATTGTTTTGTGATCTCTATAGATTTCATATATATCATCCATTCATTAATGCACTTTAATAATAATTGCTTCTGCTAATCGCTCCATTTTAGATTCATCAGCCCCGTGAACTTGAGATTTTATCTTGGTCTTAAGGTCTAAGTAGAATTGATCATAATCCCTATAAATTTTAACGGGCTCATGATGTCCTTTAGGTTGAATAATGGATTCGATAATTTTTTTTGCTTGAGTGGGATCATTTTTTTCTAAAATCAATCCATATACGCCAACGGATGTAATGATTAAACTCTGAAAGAAATAGGTCCTTTTTCCACGAATAATTGGTAGTTCACCTAGGACCAAAAAGTCATCACTTATTGTCGCTAAACGATTGAAGTCTTCTTCACTCAAAGGTTTATAGCCGGAAAAACTTATTGCTTTAGCTAAAAACTGGGCAAATGGCAGAATGAGCAATGCACTCACCACCATAAATATTGGTTCAATATCTGAAAATACAGTTTTTCCAAGAGTAAACGTTAGAAGACATACAATGAGCATGATAAGTGCCCATTGATAATTATGTTGCTTCATATAACGTGTGTATCCATATTCACCACGTAAGCGTTCTTTTCCACTGCGTTTTTGATTATTTGCCTGTATGCCCAAAGCCGCCTTCACCTCGTAGACTCTCTTCTAGTTGATTAGTTTCTTCAAACACCCCATGTACGATAGGGTTAAATACCATTTGTGCAATACGTTCCCCGTGAATAATTGAAAAGTTTTCACTTCCATGATTAATCATAATGATTTTGATCTCACCACGATAATCTGCGTCAATGGTTCCCGGTGTATTGACTAAAGATATTCCATGCTTTAATGCTAGACCGCTACGTGGACGAATCTGTGCTTCATAACCATCAGGAATGGCAATTTTGATCCCAGTAGGGACTAATGTAATCTGACCGGGCTCTAGGATTTTATCTTTATCCAAGCAGGCATATAAATCCATGCCGGCTGAGTGTTCCGTTTGATATCCAGGTAAGTTGAGTGTCTTTCCTTCTTCTGTTCGTTCAACAAAAACTTTTATCTTTTCCATCGTCTCTCCTCTTTTCTATTTATCTACTATAACTTTTCAATGTCCTCTTCAAAAGGTGTTGCTAAGGTAATACTTTCTTGATCATATTGAAATGTTTCACGTATCAGTCGATTAACATCATCAAGAGAAACATTGTTGACACCCTCAATGAGGTCATCCATGGACGTAATATCATTTTTCAAAAGGGCACCTTTTCCATAATGAGACATACGTGCACCCATGTTTTCCATACCGATAATTGTATTGCTTTTTAGCTGTTCTTTTGTTTCAAGCAATTCACGCGGGGTTATTCCTTCGTTAAGGAGTTTATCCACTTCGTGTCGAATAGCACCATATAATTGTGGAATTTGCGTTGCGCTTGTTGCAGCATAGGTTGTAAATAGGCCTGTTTGATAAAAGGTCTCTACATAACTATAAATGGAGTAGGCCAATCCCTCTTCTTCTCGAACACTTTGAAAGAGTCGACTGTTTAATCCACCACCGACAATGGCACTTAATATATTCATGCCATAAGTATCTTCATGGAAATAATCAATTGATGGATAGCTAATCGCAAGATGTCCCTGCTCAATATCTTTTTTGAAGACTTTTTTTCCGGGAGCGTATAAAATAGGAGATGTACGACGTATTTTCTCTCCGGAAGTAATATCTGAAAAGGCATCTTCAAGCTTTTTCGCAATTTTTTCAAAGTTAATCTTCCCCACAATTGAGACAACCATGTTATCTCCAACATAGCGTGATGCAACATAGTCTTGTAACATTTTTTGATTCATGTTTTTTATTGTTTCTTTGGTCCCTATAATATTATAACCGATTGCATGATTTGGCCAAATCGTCGAATGCATTTCATCGAGTACGATTTCTTCCGGACTATCTTCATACATGGAATATTCTTCTAAGATAATCCCCTTTTCTTTTTCGATGTCTTCTTCGTAAAAGTTAGAATGTTGGATCATATCCGATAAAATATCAATGACTTCATCAAGATGTTCATCAAGTACGTGGGCGTAAAAACACACATATTCTTTGGACGTATATGCGTTTATTCTTCCACCAATACGACTCATGGTATCGGCTAATTGTCTAGCTGTATACTTGGGTGTTCCTTTAAAAAACATATGCTCAATAAAATGGGTAATTCCATTATTGATTAAGTTCTCATCAACGGATCCGACTTTTATATAGATACCAATGGAGACAGACCTTACAAAAGGCACTTCTTCTCCAATAATACGCATATGATTCGATAGTTCTTTGTTATATAACAAGTAATTCCTCCTATAGCTAAACATAAATTTCAGGGAAAACACAAACGAGGTTTATGTTTTCCCTAAGATTAGCTATTTATTCAACGATGTTTATTGGATTAACGAGTTTGGTTAATCTTCTAATAAAGCTTTTCTAGAAAGATTAATACGTCCTTGACTATCAATTTCCATGACTTTAACAGAAATCTTGTCACCGACTTGTACGACATCTTCCACTTTATTCACGCGCTCTTTTGCTAATTTGCTAATGTGGACAAGTCCGTCTTTACCCGGTGCTAATTCAACAAATGCACCAAAGTTAGTAATACGAACAACTGTACCATTATAGACAGTACCAACTTCAATATCTTTTCCGATCATTTCAATAATACTAAGGGCTTTTTGAACCATTTCATGGTCCTCCCCACATATAAATACACGACCGTCATCTTCGATATCGATTTTAACACCTGTTTCGTCAATGATACGGTTAATTGTTTTTCCACGAGGTCCAACCACTTCACCGATTTTTTCAGGATCAATCATTGTTTGAATAATTTTAGGTGCATATGGAGATAACTCTTTACGAGCCTCACTAATGCAAACGTTCATAACATCATTTAGGATAATCATACGCGATTTTTGTGTATTGTAAATCGCTTTTTCAATGATTTCCTTTGTGATTCCATGAACTTTCATATCTAACTGAATCGCTGTAATACCATCTTTTGTTCCGGCAACTTTGAAGTCCATATCGCCGAAGAAGTCTTCAAGTCCTTGAATATCTGTCAATAAGACAAAATCATCATCCGTATCTCCAGTTACAAGACCACATGTAATACCGGCTACCGGTTTCTTAATAGGAATACCTGCCGCCATTAAGGATAATGAACTTGCACAAATACTACCTTGTGAAGTTGAACCATTTGAGCTTACAACTTCGGATACTGTACGAATAGCATAAGGGAACTCTTCTTCAGACGGTAATACAGGAAGCAAAGCTCTTTCGGCTAAGGCTCCATGACCGATTTCGCGACGTCCCGGTCCTCTTGGTGGTCTTGCTTCTCCAACGGAATAAGACGGGAAATTATAATGATGCATATAGCGTTTACCTGTAACTAAATCATCTAAGCCATCAATACGTTGTGTATCTCCAAGAGCTCCTAATGTTGTAATGTTTAATACTTGTGTTTCACCACGTGAAAACAATCCACTACCATGTGTACGTGGTAAAATATCAATCTCAGCACTTAAAGCTCTTATTTCATCTAAAGCTCGTCCATCTGGGCGCTTATGATCTTTTAAAATCATTTTACGTACTGTTTTCTTTTGATATTGATATAAGCCTTCATCGATAAGTTTTGACCATTCTTCGTTTTCTGCATAGGCTTCTTCTAAACGTTCTTGGAAAACACCGAGGCGATCTTGACGCTGTTGTTTATCATCTGTAAATACGGCAGCTTCCATTTCGTCTGAAGGAATGATTTCTTTCATCGATACAAACATCTCTTCCGGAATACCAGTAACTTCATACTTTTGTTTTGGCTTACCTTCTTTTTCTACAATTGAATTAATAAAAGCGACAATCTCTTTATTTAATTCATGAGCTTTAAAAATCGCATCAATCATAACCTCTTCAGGAATTTCGTTTCCATCAGCCTCAATCATTGTAATCTTATCGGCAGTTGAAAATACGGTTAAAGTCATATCTGTTTTTTCACGTTCTTCAGCATTTGGATTAAATACGAGTTCGCCGTCAACTAATCCAACGATTGTTGCTCCTGTTGGGCCGAGGAATGGAATATCCGATATTGCTAATGCAATGGATGTACCATTCATTGCAACAACCTCCGGTTGATTGTCTTGATCTACACATAAGACAGTATTGACAACGGCACAGTCATTTCTATAATCCTTAGGAAATAATGGTCGAATAGGACGGTCAATAATACGTGATGTTAATATGGAGTTTTCACTTGGTCGTCCTTCACGTTTTATAAAACCTCCCGGAATCTTACCTATAGCGTAAAATTTTTCTTCATAATCTACGCTTAATGGAAAAAAATCAATCCCCTGTCTTGGTTTTTCTGAAGCGGTTGCTGTCGATAATACGACAGTTTCACCATAAGTGACCAAACATGCTCCATTAGCTAAACCTGCTACTTTACCGATTTCAACACTAAGTGTTCTACCGGCTAATTCTGTTGAATATACTCTTGACATAAAATGTCTCCTTTCTTTATGCCCTGAGTCCTTAGTCTTTAGTGTCTATTCTCCACGTCTTTATTTGGAGAACAAAA
>Ga0334893_1001745_pt1 | contig 18925 bp, 16 predicted proteins | sample GraSluR3_MG_5_FD_207218 | JGI IMG/M metagenome (GOLD analysis project Ga0334893, IMG submission 207218) | Sludge microbial communities from methane-producing bioreactor in Wageningen University, Netherlands - Granular Sludge_09_05-R3 | ecosystem: Engineered > Bioreactor > Anaerobic >...
CATCCGGATTTATGATGCTGGGTACGCCTTCCCGGATTAGCGTGTTGGTTTTCGGATCGAGCTTGACCTCGTTTGTATCCGGGACCTGTTTGATGCAAACAACTATTTTCATGATCATTCTCCTTTTTATCGAATCTTCATGTTCGCAGCAATGACCATTTTCATGATCTCGGACGTGCCTTCATAGATTTCCGTAATCTTGGCGTCGCGCATCATACGCTCCACGGGGTATTCTCTGGTAAAACCATAACCGCCAAGCAATTGCACACAACCGCGGGTTACTTCGTTGGCCACTTCGGAGGCGAACAATTTACACATGGCAGCTTCGGCGGAAAATGGCTGATGCGAGTCTTTCAAGTAGGCAGCCCTGTAGGTTAGCAAACGGGCCGCGTCGATCTTTGTTTGCATTTCCGCGATTTTAAACTGTGTGTTCTGGAATGAAGCGATTGTGCGGCCGAACTGCTTTCTTTCCTTGACGTATTTTATGGCTTCATTCAATGCTCCCTGTGCAATCCCAACGCTTTGGGCCGCTATTCCTATTCGTCCTCCATCCAGTGATTTCATCGCGATCTTAAAACCTTCCCCTTCCTTGCCAAGAAGGTTCTCGGAAGGCACTCGGACATTCTCATATGTGACCACACAGTTCGATGCGGCACGAAGACCCATTCTCGGGATATTCGGGCTGACCGTCAGGCCAGGGGTTTCTTTTGGTACGATGAAAGCGGATATCCCCCTTGTTTACATTTCTTTGTTGGTTGCCGCGAACACCAGGAAGGTGTCTGCGAAACCGGAGTTGGTAGTGAAAACCTTTGATCCGTTGATGACATAGTGCCCGTCATCGCTTCATGGCCGGCCAGGCTGCCGGTTTCGTCGAGCACATGGCAGTGTGCGCCCGCTCCCCCCGGGTGCATCGTGTTGCTCAGGCCGCATGCGCCGTCCGAAAGCAGAATGGCCGTAGTTCCGAGCCGATACGTACGTTGGCGACGGTTTCTGCGCTTAAAAGCGCGGCAGCGTTGGCAATGAGTTCCTCTATGATCATTTGTAGCCGTCCCCTTCACCCTGCCCGAAAATGGGAAATGTAACTGGCCTGTGATAAAAAAATACCTTAAAGCATTGATATTTACAAGCATATGGTATAAATTAATCATATAAGGCATAGTGCATTCTCCGAGCCTGTCGCGCTTCGCCCATGAGGGGCATGCCGGCATGCCTATAGGGTCGTTATGGAAACGTAGCGGCCTCCCGGTTTGGAAAGGAGAACCGCCAAACGCGTTTTTACGTTTGTTTCGGTTGCTCTATGTCTTTAATAATTTCATAGGAATTCTTTATGGCATACAGTTGTCTCCGAGCCTGTGGCGCTTCACCCCTGAGGGACATGCCAGCAGGCCGATAGGGTCAGCGGGGAAACCGGCTGGCCTCCCGATACGGAAAGGAGAACCGGTGCGCACGGTGTTTGCGTATTACGGTTGACTCTATGCTTATTCTTATTAAGGCATATGGTCGTCTCCGAGCCTGTTGTGCTTCGCTTTAATGGGCATGCCGGCAGGCCAAAGAGTCAGCGGGGAAACCGGCTGGCTTCCGGTTCGGTAAGGAGAATTGCCCTGCCCCGTTTGACTGCGGTGGGAAACGGCCATAGGCCTTTTATTGATTGTCATCCGGAGAACGGATTTGACCAACAACACAAGGAGGGACGAGAGTGTCAGTATACGAGGACGTCGGAGCCAGGATAGAGTCATTTATCAGGGAACTGGTCCAAAAAGCAGATCCATCTTCAAGGGACGAGGTGATGGCCCTGAGGAACTGTTTTTACGCCACGCTCGAGGAAGTGTTTTCCAATCTCATAGAAGATAAGGAACCCGAATCCGGCGTCGACCAGATCGTGGCAAACAACGTGGTGATGGAACTGGTGGACTCAGTCACGGGACAGCTTTACAGGCGCCATCTGCAACTCGGGTACGAGGAAAACGACAACGGGATCGTGCTTACAGGCGAAGACATGACCGGACGCTCCAGCAGCATCGTATTCCTGTCCGACGCCTACCTGAAAAAACTGATGGACATATCCGGGCAGGGGCCCGACGAGCATCATTGCGATTCATAGGCCTGCAAACGTAGGACGCGATCGATCATTGTGGATGCCTGCCCGGCGGGCGTTGCAATAAAATGCCTTTGGTCCTTGGCGGACCAGGGTCGCTAAAGGCAGTGTGTACGCAAAAATACCATAAGGAGTGAAGAGAATGCAAAAAAAGGTACTCAACATCAACGGTTCGAGCCGCACGCTCATCGTTGACCCGGAAAGCTCGCTTGCCGATGTGCTGCGAAAACAGCTGTTGCTGACAGGCTGCAAGGTCGGGTGCGGACAAGGCCAGTGCGGCGCATGTACGGTCCTGCTCAACGGCAAGGCCACGCTCTCGTGCGTGACCAAGATGAAGCGTATCGAGGACGGCGCCGAGGTCCTGACCATCGAGGGACTGGGTACGCCCGAGAACCTGCATCCGTTGCAACTGGCCTGGATGGGGCATGGGTGCGCGCAGTGCGGGTTCTGCAGCCCCGGCTTCATCATGTCTGCCAAGGCCCTGCTGGACGAGAACGACAGCCCGACACGCGAAGAGGTGCGCGAATGGTTTGCCAAGCACCAGAACGTGTGCCGCTGTACCGGTTACAAACCTCTGGTGGACGCCGTGATGGATGCGGCCAAGGTATTGCGCGGCGAGATGCGCAAACAGGACCTGTTGTTCAAGCCTACCGGCAACAAGATTCTGGGCACGGTATACCATCGCCCGTCGGCGATAAGGAAAGTCACGGGCACATGGGACTACGGCGCCGACGTCGCCCTGCAGATGCCGGAAGGGACCCTGCGCCTCGCGCTCGTGCAGGCGGAGGTTTCCCACGCCAACATCAAGGGCATCGACGCTTCCGAAGCCGAGAAGATGCCCGGCGTGTACAAGGTCATAACGCATAAGGATGTACCCGGCAAGAACAAAATTACCGGCCTGATCACATTCCCCACCAACAAGGGCGACGGCTGGGACCGCCCGATCCTCTGCGACAAAAAGGTGTTCCAGTTCGGCGACGCGATCGCGATCGTGGCGGCGGACACCGTCGAGAACGCGAAGGCGGCGGCTGCGAAGGTCAAGGTGGACCTCGAACTCCTGCCCGCCTACATGTCCGCGCCGGCCGCCATGGAGCCCGACGCCATCGAAATCCACCCCGGAGTCCCCAACGAATACTACCAGATCAACTGCATCAAGGGCGGGGAAACGGCGCCCGAGTTCGAAAAAGCGGCCTACACCATCGAGACCGAAACGTACTGCAGCCGTCAGCCGCACCTTACCATCGAGCCGGACTGCGGCCTGGCCTACATCGACGAATCAGGCTGCCTGACCATCCATTCCAAGAGCATCGGCATCCACCTGCACCACGCGATGGTCTGCCCCGGTATCGGCATCGAACCCGAGAAGCTGCGCATCGTGCAGAACCCGGCCGGCGGTACGTTCGGCTATAAGTTCAGCCCGACGATGGAGGCGCTTCTCGGCGTGGCCTGTCTGGCGACTGGCGGCAAGCCCGTTTCGCTCGCCTACAACATGTTCCAGGGCATCACGTACACCGGAAAACGTTCGCCCGGGTTCGTGAAGATAAAGATGGCGGCGGATTCTGACTGCAAGATCACCGCACTGGAAGCCGACGGCATCATCGACCACGGTCCGTATTCGGAATTCGGCGACCTTCTGACCATGCGCCTGATGCAGTTCATCGGCGCCGGGTACGACATACGGAACGTGCGCATGAAGGGCCACACCGTCGCGACCAACCACGCATGGGGCAGCGCTTTCCGCGCCTACGGCTCACCGCAGAGCTTCCTCGCCTCGGAGATAGCCGTGGACATGCTGGCTGAGAAGATGGGCGTCGACCCGTTCGAGCTGCGTTATAAGAACATCTACCGTCCCGGCGCCACGACGCCCAACGGCTGCGAGCCGGACGTGTACTGCCTCGAAAAGATGTTCGACGTGCTGCGCCCGCATTACGAGGAGGCCAAGAAACGCTGCAAGGAACTCTCCACCGACGAGGTCAGGCGCGGCGTAGGCCTTTCACTGGGCATCTACGGCTGCGGCCTCGATGGCCCCGACTCCTCCGAAGCGTTCGTGGAACTGCAGCCCGACGGCACGGTACTCGTGGGCGACTCCTGGGAAGACCACGGTCAGGGCGCCGATATCGGAACGCTGACCATGGCCCACGAAGCGCTCAGGCCGCTCGGCCTGAAACCCGAACAGATCAAGCTGATCATGAACGACACGGCTGTCACCCCCAACAGCGGACCGGCCGGCGGAAGCCGCAGCAACGTCATGACGGGCAACGCCGTCAAGGTCGGCTGCGAGATGCTTCTCAAAGCCATGCAGAAGCCGGACGGCACCTACCGCACCTACGACGAAATGGCAGCGGAGAACATCCCGCTAAGGTACAACGGCAAATGGGTGGCCTCGGCATGCACGGCTTGCAGCATGGATGACGCGCAGGGCAACCCGTTCTCGGTGTATATGTACGAACTGTTCATGCCCGAAGTGGAAGTCGACATGAAGACCGGCAAGGTCAAGGTCGTCAAATTCCTGACTGTGGCCGATGTCGGCACCATCATCAACAAGTCGGTGGTGGACGGGCAGATCTACGGCGGCATCGCTCAGGGCATCGGGCTTGCGCTCACCGAGGACTTCGAAGACTTGAAGAAGCACACCTCACTGCGCGGCTGTGGCATTCCCACGATCCGCGACGTCCCCGACGACTTTGAGATCATCTACACAGAGACGCCGCGGCCCCTCGGTCCGTTCGGCGCCGCGGGCGTAGGCGAAGCCCCGCTGACCGCGCCTCACCCCGCGATCCTCAACGCGATCTACAACGCGACGGGCGCCAGGGTGACGTCGGTGCCCGCCCTGCCTGAAAAGGTCAAGGCGGCGATCGACGCAATCAAATAACAAAACTACGGCGCAGAGAGCTTACGGCCTGATACGTCTCTGCACTGGCGTATCAGGCCTTCTCTCGAAAAACCAGGCGATACTTATGACGAATACCGGACAAAAGGAGGGATTGCTATGGAACAGGACCTCATGCGGGAACTGGAAGCCAAGTGCATACAGGAACAGCCGCCCGAGTGCGTGGCCGCCTGCCCGGTGCACGTGGACGCGCGCAAAATGGCCGCGGCCGTCGCGAAGGGCGATTTTGATGCGGCGCTTGCGGTTTACGCAAAAGCGGTCGCCTTTCCCTCCGTGATCAGCAGGATCTGCGATGCGCCCTGCCAGACCGCGTGCAAGCGGCGTGAGGCGGGAGACCCTATCCGGATCCGAAATTTGGAGCGCGCGTGCGTGGAACACGGGACAAGGCAACAGCGCAGCGTGTTTTTAAGGAAGCGCGACAAAGAAGTCGCCGTGGTGGGCGGAGGTCTAAGCGGGCTTTCTGCCGCAGCGGAACTGGGCAGGAAAGGGTACCAGGTCACGCTGTACGAAAAAAGCGACAGGCCCGGGGGCAGCCTTTTGGCGCTGCCGCCCGAAAAACTCCCGCCCGAACTTCTGGAGACGGACCTGAAAGTGCTCGAACCGCTCCCGGTCACGATACGACTGAACGAGCCGGTCGGCTGCGACGGCGTACCACTCAGCGATATCACTGAGCGGTATGACGCCGTATATGTCGCCGCCGGAAGCGCAGAAGGGTTCGAAGAACTCGGGGAAACGGATGAAACCACGCTTGCCACCAGGATAGAGAAAGTGTTCGCGGGCGGAAGGATGCGGTTAAAAAATTGCTCGCCCATCGCCGCAGTCGGCGACGGCCGCCGCGCCGCGATATCGATAGACCGGTTCCTGCAGGGAGTTTCCCTCGCGAGCGGGCGGGAGAGAGAAGGCACGTTCAAGACGGAGCTTCATACCGACACGGAGAGGATCGAGCCGCTCGCGGCTGTTTCCCCTTCGGGGCCGGACAGCGCGTACACGAAGGAGGAGGCGCAAAGGGAAGCGCAGCGGTGCATCCAGTGCCAGTGCCTCGAATGCGTGAAAGGCTGCGCGTTCCTCGCGCACTACAAATCGTATCCCAAACGGTACGTGCGCGAAGTGTACAATAACCTTACGATCGTGATGGGGATGCGCCACGGAAACGAGATGATCAACTCGTGCAGCCTCTGCGGGCAGTGCGCCGCGATCTGCCCCAACGGCCTGAACATGGGCGAGGTCTTTTTGCAGGCCCGCAGGGAGATGGTGCGGACCAAAAAGATGCCTCCGTCTGCCCATGACTTTGCGCTGCGGGACCTGGCGCACAGCAACTCGGACGCCTATTTCCTCGCGCGCAACCAGCCGGGGCATGAAAAAAGCAGGCACGTGTTCTTCCCCGGCTGCCAGCTGGGCGCGTCCGCGCCCGGCCTCGTGAAGCGCGCCTACGCGGATCTTTCTTCGCGGCTTTCGGGCGGTGTGGGCCTGATGCTCGGATGCTGCGGCGTGATCGCGGATTGGGCCGGGAGGGAGCAGCTCTTCGAAGAGACCGTCGGGAAACTGACCGGGGCGTGGGCGTCCCTGGGCGAGCCGGAGGTGATTGCCGCCTGCCCGACCTGCTTTACGGTGTTCAAGGCACACTACCCCCGGATGCGGGTGCGCGGGATATGGGACGTCCTGTCCGAAACCGGCCTCCCCGAAAACTTCGTCGACGGGAAGGGGCGCGTGTTGGCCGTACAGGACGCCTGCACCACGCGGCATGCGCCCGACGTACAGGACGGCGTGCGCCGCCTCGCCGAAAAGATGGGATATACGCTTGAGGAACCCAGGTACGCGCAGGAGATCACGCAATGCTGCGGGTACGGCGGGCTCACAAGCTACGCGAACCCAAACGTCGGCCGCGAGATGGCGGCGCGCTGCGCCGGGCAGAGCGGGTCGGATTACCTGACCTACTGCATCAACTGCCGCGACAGTATCCTCCGAGAAGACAGCCGCGCGGTGCATCTGCTCGAACTGATTTATCCGGCGGATAGCGCTGAGGAGACCGGGGTAGCGGGGTATTCGCTCCGCAGGGAGAACCGCGAAGGGCTCAGGGCACAACTGTTAAGGGAGATATGGGGGGAGGAAGCATTGGAATCCGGTTACACCGTATCCGTCACGCTGGACGAACAGGTGGAAAAAGACGCGGAAGAGCGCATGATCATCAAAGAGGACATCGCAAGAGCTGTCGCGGCCGCCGAGGAATCGGGGGACAAGATCCTCGATAAGGCCACGGGGCGGTTCGTCGCATCCAACAAGTCGGGCGCCGTCACTTACTGGGTATGGTACACTCCCGAAAACGGAGGATTCAGGGTGCACAGGGCGTACAGCCACCGCATGGATATAGAGGTGTGAACATGAGCCAGGAAACGTACGACAGCGGCGTCGACCTTTCGGAAGCGGGGGAGATGGTTTGCCACAAATGCGGGATACCGCTTGTTATCGGCACGGTCACGCTCTCCTATCTGGGCAGCAGCTTCCCGGTGAACCTGCCGAAATGCAGCCGGTGCGGCCTCGTCTACATCCCCGAGGAACTCGCCCTGGGGAAGATGTTGCAGGTGGAGAAGTCGCTGGAGGACAAATGAGCGAAATCAGCGTTTGGGAAGCGTGGAAGAGCGACGAGATGCACCCCGGCGGCCGGGACCTCACCCGGCGGATGCTGGAATCAGCCGGGCTTTTACACGGCGCGCGGGTGGCGGACATCGGCTGCGGGACGGGGGCAGGCGTGGCTTTTTTGCGCGCGCAGGGATTCGACGCCTCGGGCGTGGACAGTTCCGCGCTCCTTGCTGGCTGTGCGCGAAAGCGTCACGGGGTGCCGGTGTTCCTCGCAGACGCCCGGTCCCTGCCGTTTGAAGCGCGCTCGATGGACGCGCTGCTTTTCGAATGCAGCCTCAACGCGCTCGACGACCGCGCCACCGTGCTCGGCGAGTGCGCGCGCGTGCTCAGGTGCGGCGGGAAGCTGATGGTGTCCGATATTTACGACAAGGCGGCGCCGGAACCGGAGCGGGAATGGAAGGACGCGCTCGCCGCGGCGGGCTTTTCCTTGCTGCGCTGGGAGGACTGCTCCGGCGTAATGAAACGCTTCGTTGCGCGCGCGCTCTGGGAACTCGGCGACATCGCGCGATTGAAAGACATCTGCACGAAAGGCGACCAGTCGTGCAGGCCGGGATACTACATCATGGTTGCCAAATACGAACTGCGTGCAGAGAGGAGTTGACTTTACGATGGACGATTTTCTGATGCGGCTGATGGAGCTTTCATCGCAGGGATTTTTCTGCTCGCAGATCCTGCTGATGCTGCGGCTGGAAGCCGAAGGCAAGCAGAACCCGGACCTTGTCCGCGCGATGGGAGGACTGGCGGGAGGGCTCGGCTTTTCCGGGAAGACCTGCGGCGCGCTCACCGGCGGCGCCTGCCTTATCGCGTACTATGCGAGCAAGGGCGCGCCCGATGAAAGGGCGGACGACAGGCTCAACGACATGATCGCCTCGCTGGTCGAATGGTTCGAAGAGGAAGTCGGCGGGGCATACGGAGGTCCGGAGTGTTCCAGTATCCTTCAAGGCGACATGGCCAACCGGAAAAAGCGTTGCCCGAAGATCGTACAGGGCGTATATTTTAAAGCGATGGAGATACTGGCCGATAACGGTTACGACCTTATGTAAGAAGAACGCATAAAGGAGAGACCTATGATCCATCTCTACAGGGACATCATCGAACTGCTTGAAAACGGGAAAAGCTTCGTGCTGGCCGTCATCGTCAGCGAAAACGGGTCGGCGCCGCGCTCGGCGGGCGCGAAGATGGCCATTCTCCCCGACGGCTCGATACGGGGAACGATCGGAGGAGGCCTGCTCGAGGCCATGGCCATGGAACGCGCGCGCGAGGTCCTCAAGACCAGGCAGCCGGTCATCTACCCGTTTAATCTTACCGCCAAGGACGCAGCCGATACCGACATGATCTGCGGCGGCACCGGCGAGATTTTGCTCGACTATATCGACGCGGGCGACCCGGGCAACCTCGAAGTGTTTACCACCCTTGTCAGGGAGATGGAGGCGCACGCCAAAGCGTACCTGGTGTTTGCGGTGGACGGGCGCCCGGAAGCGAAGAAGTCGCGGCAGGTCTGCCTCGTCCGCCCGGACGGCACGATGGCCGGGTCGTTCGAGGGCGAGGATAGCCTTATCGGCAAGCTGAAAGGCCAGGTGCCGCTGATGACCATCCACGGCGACGCCATCGAGGGGCTGCGCGTTTACGTGGAGCCCGTGCATTCGGGCGGCACGCTCTATATCTTCGGCGCAGGGCACGTCGCGCTGGAGGTGGCCGCCATCGCCGAGAGGGTGGGGTTCATGACGGTCGTGCTGGACGACCGGGCCGAATTCGCAAACCGCGAGCGCTTCCCCCATTCGGAGGTGATCGTGCTGGAGTCGTTCGATGCGCTGCCCGAACTCTTAATCGACGACAACAGCTATATCGTGATCGTCACGCGCGGCCACCTCAACGACGGGAGGATGCTCGAGTTCGCGCTGAACACGGACGCGGGCTATATCGGGATGATCGGGAGCCGCATCAAGCGCGACCTTTTGTACAAAAACCTCATGGAAAACGGTTACGAAGCCGGGGCGCTCGCGGCCGTGCATTCGCCCATCGGCCTGAATATCGGTGCCGAAACGCCGGCGGAGATCGCAGTGAGCATCGTAGCCGAACTGATCGCGGTGCGCGCGGGGAAGGAACGCAACGGTTGAAGCCGAAAAAACGAAGGATAGCAGGGCTCATCGTAGCGGCGGGGCTTTCTTCGCGGATGCAGGCGTTCAAGCCGCTATTGCCGCTTGGGGACGGTACGGTCGTCTCGCATGCGGTAAATGGCCTGAAAGCCGCCGGCGTAGACGATGTGCGCGCGGTGGTTGGTTTTCGCGGGAACGAGCTGGCGGCGCACCTTTCTTCGATGAGCGTTCCCAGCGCGACCAACGAAAGATACGCGGGAACACATATGTTCGAGTCGGTGGCGATCGGGCTAAAATGGCTATCGGATGACGCCGACGCGGTGTTCGTGCTGCCCGGCGACGTCCCGCTCGTCAAACGCCACAGCATCAAGGCCTTGATAAAAGCGTATCTCAACACGGACGCGCCGCTTATCTATCCCGCCTACCGCGGCAGGCGAGGGCACCCGCCGCTGATCGCGAAGGCGTGTTTTCCCGCCATCCTCGCCCACGGCGGGGAAGACGGCCTGCGGGGCGCCCTGCGCCGTTTCGAACGCGAGGCGCTGACGGTCGGCCTGCCCGACCCCGGGCTGCTGATGGACGCCGACACGCCAACGGACTATGAGCGGCTGTGCCGGAGCGTCTGTGACGCGGAAGTGCCCCCGGAAGAAGTCTGCGAAGCGATACTTGCGTGGGCGGGCACGCCGGAGGCGTCCGTAGCGCACGCGCGTGTGGTAGGCCGCGTCGCCGCGCGGCTGGCCGGGCTATTAAAAGACGAAGGGCATCCGGTGGACCCGGAGCTCGCGCTGGCCGGCGGGCTTCTGCACGATGTCGCCAAGGGAATGAAGGACCATGCGCTGCGGGGCGCGCGACTGCTTTGGTCGCTCGGGTATCCCGTTGTCGCGGGGATCGTACGCGCGCACAACGACCCGCCCGGCGACGCCGTATCGGCTCTCGACGAGCGCGCGCTGGTTTATTTGGCCGACAAGCTGGTGCTCAAAACGTCGGTGGTCGGCATAGACGCGCGCTTTGCGCGGGCTTTCGCCCGGTTCGGGGACGACGCGGCCGTCGCGTCGAACATCCAAAAACGGAAGGAAACGGCGCTCGTCGTCGCGAACAGGATGGCGGACATCCTCGGGAAGCCGGGTTTGGCGGAGGTCATGCGGCTGCTATGAGGAGGGACACGATGGCGAACAGGACGAAGGTAGAAGGCGTTGAACTCGGCAGGACCTACAGCGTCTGCCCCGTCTGCCTTGAAAGGCTGGAAGCGCGGAAAATCGCGTACGGCGAGTCGATCTATCTCGAGAAGGAATGCAGCGAGCACGGTCCGTTCAAAACGCTGATCTGGGACGGACCCCCGGCGTATGCCGACTGGGCGCGCGAATGCGCCCCGCCGCGCCCGGACGCCTGTGCGAGCCCGGTCGACAAAGGCTGCCCTTTTGACTGCGGGCTCTGCGCCGACCACCTGCAGAAGCCCTGCTGCACGCTCATCGAGGTCACGCAGCGGTGCGACCTCGGGTGTCCGTTCTGCTTCGCCTCGGCCGGGGAAGACCCGAAGGACGACCCGTGCCTGGGTACCGTCCGCAGGTGGCTGCAAACGCTGCTCGACAGCGGCGGGCCTTACAACCTTCCGATTTCGGGTGGGGAGCCGACCGTGCGCGACGACCTTTGCAGCATCATCAGTATGGCCGGCGAGATGGGCTTTGTGTTCACGCAGCTCAACACAAACGGCCTGCGCATCGCGCGGGAAGACTACTATGCTAAAAGGCTCCGGCAGGCGGGGTTGGACTGCGTCTATCTCCAGTTCGATGCCGTGCGCGACGAGCCCTACGAGGTTCTTCGGGGCAGGCCTCTGTGGCGGGAGAAACAGGAGGCGGTGCTTCGTTGCGCTGAGGCGGGGCTCGGCGTCGTGCTGGTCCCGACGGTCGTGCCCGGCGTGAACGACGGGGAGGTCGGCGGCATCCTGCGCTACGCTTTCGACCATCTGCCTGCGGTGCGCGGCGTGCACTTCCAGCCGGTGAGCTATTTCGGCAGGTATCCCGGCATGCCCGACGCCCCCCGGCACATGACGCTCCCGGCCCTGCTTCGCGCGATTGAAAGCCAGACGGACGGCGGACTTCGGGCGGAGCATTTCCATCCTTCGGGCGCGCAGAATTCCTACTGCGGCTTCAACGCGAGTTTCCTGCTGCTCGAGAGCGGGGAAATCCGCCCGATGGGCGCGGGCGGCGGGTGCGACTGCTCCGCGGATTCGGCGCGCAAGGTGCGCGACTACGTGGCCCGCAGGTGGTCGCCGCCGAAGGCGGAAGAAGGCTGCCAATGCGCCTGCGGCAGCGTCGACACGGGCGCCCTCGACGCTTTCCTCCGGCGCGTGCAGACGCACAGTCTTGCCGTTTCCTGCATGATGTTCCAGGACGCGTGGAACCTCGAAACGGACAGGCTCAGGCAGTGCCGCCTGCATGTCGCCGCGCCGGACGGACGCCTGGTGCCATTTTGCGCGTACAACCTCACCGCCACAAACGGGCGGACGCTGTATCGGCCGCGGGAGGGACGCGGGGATGATTGATAAGACGCCGCTGGAGGACTGGATCGCAGGGATCGCCTTGGGCGGCGCATCCGACGCCGGCCGCCTTAGGGACTGGCAGATGGCGCGCATCCGTGAGACGGTCGAACTTGCCCGTAAAAAAAGCCCCTTCTACAGGCGGCATCTGGCGGGGACACGGCTGCCGCAGCGCCCCGAAGACCTTGCGGACCTGCCCTTTACCTGCCCGGATGACGTCCGCAGGGAGGGGCTCAGGTTCATATGCGTGCCTCAGGGCGAGATCGCGCGCGTGGTCACGCTGGACACGTCCGGGACGTCGGGGCCGCCCAAACGCATTTATTTTACGAAAAGCGACCAGGAGCTCACCGTCGAGTTCTTCCGGCACGGCATGTCGGTATTCACCAGGCCGGGCCAGCGCGTGCTCATACTGCTCCCCTGCCACCGCGAAGGCTGCGTGGGCGACCTGTTGCACACCGCCTTGCTGCGGCTCGGTGCCAAACCCGTGAAGCACGGCGTCATACAGAGCCTGCCCGAAACGCTGGAGGCCATCGGGGCCGGGCGCATCGACGCGCTGGTGGGCATACCGGCGCAAGTGAATGCGCTCGCGCGGTATGCGGCGTGGGCGGGTCGTGAGGTGAAGCTCGCCAACGCCCTGCTGACCACCGACCATGTGCCCGAAGCGGTGGCCGCCAATGTCGCCGCGCGGTTCGGGTGCGAGGTGTTCGGGCATTACGGGATGACCGAGATGGGGCTCGGAGGCGGCGTCGAGTGCAGGGCGCACGCGGGCTATCACGCCTTCGCTGCCGACATCTATTTCGAGGTGGTCGATCCCGTTTCGCTGCGTCCCGTACCCGACGGGGAGTATGGCGAGGTGGTGATTACCACGCTCAGGCGGCGGGGCATGCCTCTGATCCGCTACCGCACCGGCGACGTTTCGCGCATCCTGCCCGGCGCCTGCCCCTGCGGTTCTTCGCTGCTTCGGCTGGAGCGCCTGACGCGGCGGCTGGGGACGGGCGTGCGCCTTCATGCGGACGAACTGCATCTTTGCGACCTGGACGAAACGCTCTTTTCCCTGCCCGGCCTGTTCGATTTTACGGCGGCCGTAAGCGGCCCGGCCCCCTGCAGGCGGCTATATGTGCACGCTGCCGTGCTGGACGTGCCCAATTCTCCCGGCCCGGGCGACGTGGCCGGCGCCCTGTCGCGTATCGGAGCGGTGGCGCGGGCAGCGAAGCAGGGATGCCTCACTGTCGAAACGGAGGTCAGCAAGGTTTCGGACTGGGTGTGGCTGCACGCCGGGAAGCGCCGCATCGTCTGCGAGGAAGGGGTGGGACGATGAAGGGAGAACGCACCGTCTACCTCATGCGCCACGGCCATATCGGGGAAGAAGGGGGCCCGAAACGATATACGGGCATCACGGACACGCCGCTTTCGGCCTCCGGGCACAAGCAGGCGCGGGCCCTCGCGAATTGGTTTTGCGGTAGGTCTGTATCGGGCGTGTACTGCAGCGGCCTTTCCCGCTGCGTGCAGACGGCCGCCGAAATCGCTGCGGCGCTGGGCACGACTCCGGTAGCGGTCCGCGCGCTGCACGAGATACGCATGGGGGAATGGGAAGGCAGGACGTTCGAAGAAATCCGCGCGCGCTATCCCGAAGCCTATGTGAGGCGCGGGAAAAACGTCGCGGATTTCAAGCCGAAGGGTGGGGAAAGCTTTTCCGAATGCGAGGCGCGGGCCTGGGAAGCGTTCACCGGGGTGATCGAGGCCCCGGTAGGCGACGTGGCCGTTGTCGCGCACGCGGGCGTGAACCGCGTGCTCTTGCGCCGGATGCTGGGGATGGACTATCAAAAGCTGTTTTGCCTGCGCCAGGACTATGGCTGTATAAACGTCATAGGCTGCGCGGGGGACGCTTTTACGATACGCCTGTTGAACTTCGTCCCCGGACGCTGATACCGTTTGTTTTGCAATCAAAGGATGGGAGCTGCCTCATATGAAGGACCGAAAGATACCGATGGACGGGCTGCAGGCCGTGGGAGTCGTGCACGCCGAGACGATCCCCAAGGAAGAACTGCGGTTCGGCCAGAAAGCGTGCATAGAAATATTCGAGGAATACGCGTGTGCGCTGGACCGGTTTAAAGAACATACGCATTTTTGGGTCCTGTGCTGGCTGGACAGGGCGAACCGGGACGTTTTGCAGACGTATTCGTGGCACCTGAGGGGTGAAGGCGCGTTGCCCTACGGGGTCTTCGCCCTGCGTTCGCCCTGCAGGCCCAACCCGGTGTCGCTTACGCTCGTCCGTTTGGTCCGGCGCGAAGGCAACCTGCTTTACGTGGACGGACTGGACATCTTCGACAAGACGCCGGTACTGGACATCAAGCCCTACATGAAGGGCGACGTCGTGTTTTCTCCGAAGGCCCCGTATATCCGGCCCCAGAGCGCGGAATTCGTCCGCAGGATGTTCCATAAAAAGGCCGTTATGCACCACCAGGAAGAATGTGCGTATTTGGCCATCGCCGTTCGGATGGCGCTGGCGGCGGAAGAATACCTGGGAGACATCACCGACGATAGCGTGTCCGTGCGCGTACGGGGCGGCGGCTGTTTTATAGATACGGTCCAGGGACTCACCAACGCCCGGTTCGCGAATCCGCCGCGTTTTGCCTGCGAGGGCGGCGGCCACTGCGCCTGCGAATGGATGAAGGACGGCATGTCGATAACGACGGTTTCGAGAATGGACCCCGCAGGCCTTACGCACGATGAGATCATGAGAATGGACGGGGAACGCCTGTTCGTGATACTGTTCGGAAAGAAGGATGAGGATGAAGGTGTTCCTCTACGGCAAAAGAAACGCGGGTAAGAGCACGATGATCCAAGAGGCCGCACGAAGATGCGGTATCGTTCCGGTCGGCTTCAGGACGGTCTGCGACCGGGACGGGTACGAGGGAGGCTGGAACCTGCACCTGCAGCCCGCTTCCGGCCCGGCCGTTTTCACGCCGCAAAACAGGGTGGCCGTCTGCCATCCGGACGGGAGCTGGGAGTCCTACCCGTACGTCTTCGATTCAGAGGGGGTGCGGCTGCTGACGTTTGCCCGTGAGCCCCGGCTCGTGGTCATGGACGAGATCGGATTCATGGAAAAAGACTCCGAACGTTTTCAGGCGAAGGTCATGGAGATCCTCGACAGCCCCTGTCCCGTGCTGGGCGTCATCAAGCCCGCCATAAAAGGTCCCGGCCCCTTCATTGAGCGCGTCCATGCCCATCCGGGGGTGGAGGTGATGGAAATCACCGCCGAAAACCGGAACGAGAGGCTGCTGAAAATCATCGGCAAGCTTGAAATGCACGTATCGCGCGGGGGCTGAGTCTTTCTATAAAAAAATGAATCCATTATAACTAATCCATTTCCTCAAAGGCTCTATTATATCCAAACATTTTAGCGCGTCTTGATCATTATGAAAATACGCATTTCCCAAATAAACGATGGTAAAAATATATTATTTTTTCTTACAATACGTAGGAAGCCTGCTATTAATTCATATTCATACTTACTAAAACCAGTTGGCAAAAAATACACTAGATTCCCATGATATAGGATATCTGAAGCCGAAGGTAAAGTCATATAACTGAGATACTCTGGCCCTACAATCACCATGGTTCCCTCTCCTCTCATTGTCTAAGCGTTGCTTGACTTATTTATTATGACCTACGAAAGCTGAACAGGGCGCTGGATGGCGCATACAGTCTGGCGACGAGCGTAAATGATGCGGATGATAATAATTATTATAAGGCTTTGTTAGGTGAAACAACAGAAGTTGTGAGCTCAGAAGATACAGACGCATGATGAAAGATATGGTGTATGTCAGCGCTGCATTGCGCATAGATGTCAATAATTTTCTGGTAGAACCGCCGTTCGTAAGCTCTAATTTCTGCGATGCGCCCAAGCAATTCATCAATGCCATCGCAAAGACGGAATATATGGCTTGCGGTAAGGTCGGCCCTATACTGAAGTGTTTATGTTACTTCTTTCCAGAATTATTTTACGATTTTTCATCTCCCCTCCTTTGGCCCCTATCCGACAACTTTTTAATAGTTTTGTTGCCAGATGTTTAATACATAATAACATGAATTTGTAGTGGGATCAGCCCGGCGCCGGGTTAGACCTAAGAATCTAATGGAAAGCGGTAGCTACATGAAATTGTGTTATCGGTATAGTTATTCTGTTAAAAACTATTTTTACTGTTAAACTCCTACACGCTGACTTTAAGAAAACTCCATGTGGGTGCAAAAAGTGGGGTGAATAAGCATAAAAATCCCAGTAGCGTATTATTACAGGAGTTTTGTGATGCTGGAGGCGAGGGAGTCGAACGCCCTAAAAGCACTCACTTTATGGGGACATTATCGCATTTTACGGATAAGGTATCAAAAATTGCGAGAAGTAGAAAAAGCGTCATAAGCAGGGGACATGAACACAACCGCTTGGCAGAATAAGTTTTCAAGGCCGGTTCAGCTATCAGTTAGCTGGCGTCACCAAGCGGAAATGACATTAGTAATAATATCTCTTATGAAAAGGTAGCAGCAATAATAAATAATAATTACATTCTTTTAACAAGAAGAGGCCCGAACGAAAAACTTGCTGGAATGCAGGAGTTTCCATTAGGTAATTGAATCTGGCGAAACGCCTGAAGAATGTTTAAAACACGAGAGTATTGATTAATTAGAAATAGAAGCCTTATCCCATAGTTTTGTAGAGAAGTTGAGAGATGATGCATTAGAGATGAAGACCGGTATCCATTTACTGCCAGTTCAGCGAAAGTAGCATTACTGAAGGGGGTACGACAATCTAAATATTCAATGATGCAGTATCAGCATTTGCTACTTGAGGAGGCAAAAACGATGAGGCAAAAATTTAGACCACAAGGGCAAACTGGAACGAATACTGTTTCCCCATACATCTCCCCCAAAAGAAAGTATATTTTCGTTTTTACAACTCTGATTATTTTGATTATAAGCGGTCTGTATTTATATTTGCAGTGGCGCAAATATCAGGAAATAGAATCATCAGAAGCTGTTCAGTTGGCGGAATCATTGGAATCGGTTCTGCCTACTCAACATATTTCGCAATTAACAGGTAACGCTCTTGATGTTGAAAAACCAGCTTATACATTGATCAAAAAGAATCTCATAAAATTAGTAGATGCAACTAAGCCCATACGCTTTGCCTATTTAATGGCAGAACGAAATGGTGATCTTATTATTCTGATGGATTCAGAATCTCCCGAGTCTCCTGATTACTCACCGCCCGGACAGATATATATAGAGGCCGACGACTGGGTTTGGGCACCTTTCAAAACAGGGGAAAGCGTAATTACACCCCCAAGATCTGACCGGTGGGGCACTTGGATCAATGCACTTGTACCGATAAAGGATTCCGAAAGCGGTGAAACCATTGCCATATTTGGGATTGATTATTCTGCGTCCGAATGGTATGCAGCATTATGGAAGCAAATGGTTCCTGACATAACAGTAGTAGTTGTTGTTCTTCTGCTGTATTTCTCTCTGCTTTATATTTTGGGTCAACACTCTCAGCTCAGCGAACTGAACCAAAAACTGGCTTTTAATGAATCTCTTTATCGCAGCGTTTTTGACCAGGCGCCCATCGGAATTGCTATAGTGAATGATAAGAATTTCATTTATCAAACAGATTTTGGACATACCAGTATAAATCCAATGTTTGAAAAAATCCTTGGCAGAAAACGTAGCGAACTCTCAGAAATAAAATGGCCGGAAATCACCCACTCCGAAGACCTTCAAGCGGATCTGGAAAAATTCGATCAGTTAAAAAAAGGCGAGATAAACGGATATTCAATGGAAAAACGCTTTATCAGACCGGATGGATCCATCGTATGGACACTGATGATAGTTTCTTCTCTATTAGATGTATATGATGATTATTCAATACACCTGTGCTTGCTTGAAGATATCACCAACCAAAAAGCAGCTAAAGCTGCGCTGATTGAGAGCGAAAAGAAATATCGAAGTATTACCGAAAATATGTCAGACGTTGTCTGGCAGACAGATTTAAACCTGAAAACAACATATGTCAGCCCGTCGGTCGAAAAACTCCTTGGGGAACCCACCGAAGAACATATGAAAAAAAGGGCTGAAGAAAAGTTTCCGGATGAAACGCTAAAGAATATTCGCGCCTTATTGCTTGAGGAGATGGAAAAAGAAAAAGACACCCCTATTGATAAAGATAGATCTAGAACGGTAGAAGTCGAACATTTTAAAGCAGACGGCACTATTATATGGCTTGATATGAGCATTTCTTTTATTCGTGATGCTAAGGGGAATGCGATCGGAATTCAAGGTGCTTCCCGTGACATTACGCAACGTAAAATGGCAGAGATTGCATTGAAGGAGAACGAGCGGAGAGAATCTGTGCTATTGTCTCATTTGCCGGGATTGGCATACAGATGCAATTATGATCACGAATGGACTATGCAGTTTGTTTCAGAAGGCTGCTATGCACTGACTGGATATTCTCCGGAAAGCTTGATCAATAATAGAGATTTATCTTTTAGTGATTTGATTGCTCCTGAATACCGCGAAATAGGGTAGTGTCAAATCAAGTTTGCAAAATCACTCCGATAAGAATAAATCAAGCGGCAGATAAAAAGGCGTCCTGAATGGACTGTGCACTCAAATAT